>Ga0222637_1000010_pt1 | contig 130714 bp, 124 predicted proteins | sample AntAcemetagen143_FD_181149 | JGI IMG/M metagenome (GOLD analysis project Ga0222637, IMG submission 181149) | Saline water microbial communities from Ace Lake, Antarctica - #143 | ecosystem: Environmental > Aquatic > Non-marine Saline and Alkaline > Saline | place: Antarctica: Ace Lake...
ATTGTTCTTTTTATTAAAGAAGCAGATTATAAAGTGTCTCCTGAAGGTGCTCTAATTGAAATTAATGGAGAAACTAATTTACCAGATGAAACTGAGTTATGGGTTTTCATTAAACGCAAAGATAAATTTATAACTGGTACCTCCGTAAACGTTGCAAGCGGTAGTTTTTCATGTGTTTTGGGGCCATTTACGGAAAAATTTTATCTTGGCATATATGGCATTGAGGTAAGTTTTATCCCTAGAAGGCAGGATTCAAAAATATTAGCTCAGCTTAAGCAGGAATGGAGCAATAAAGAAATCAATGTAGCTAAGGAGTTAAAAATTGGAGAAAAAGAAGAGATTATTTTAGAGCAGAAAGAAATTGTAAAGGAAATTAGGGATAGCATTGAGAGGGTAGAAGTCCTCTATGAAGAATTGCAAAAATCCCTAAAGGCCTACCAGGATAAAAAGATTAATAAGTTTGAGTGGAATACCTGGGCTGATAAGTGGAATAAGGCCCTTGATATAGAAAAGAATTTAAACGCCGACAGAAATAAAGGCATAATCATTGCTCTCTTTCCAAAGGTTGAAGATGAATTTGGTGGAGCAATAAGTCAGTTGTGGTTATTAGAAAAAATATGTGAAAAACAAATCCAAGGTAAAAAAACTGGCGTGTTTGATCCGAAAATGATTGATTCTAAAATTAAAGGTAGTTTATCTGGCTTTAAATATCTGGTATATGTAGATTTTATAAGCGACAAAGATAATGATGGGAATAATGTCAAGGATTCGGAGTGGATTGATTTTTAAAAAAATAGATTATTGGCAACTTGAGAGATAATTAGTTTAATCAGCATAATGCCTGCATGAGGAATGCGGCTTTTTTGTTTAATGCAATGCGCATGCGGAGTTAGTTGATTAAAATGCTCTATATATCATTATAGGATAGTAAGAAAGGGTAAATAAGTGAAGAATGTAATTAAAAAAACAATAGTTTTGGGATTTATAATTTTGTATGGGTCGATATTATCTACTGGATTAGCTCAGGCAGAGGTTGAATTTGAGCTTTCTAATCCAGGTTCTCCGGCTCCTATTGATTATGAAGCTTTTGGTGAATTTATTAATATCGGTAATGCTAACTACAATTACAAAATTATAGATAGGCAAGGATTAATAAAGGTTGCCGGCGAAGGAGTATTTCCGGATATGCAGAGCGTTACTGAAGACCCTCTATATAAAAAATATAAAGCCGAAGATAAGCTTTCAGGAAACCACTGGAATTTTGTAGATATAGATGATCATGCCCTCAGCTTCTATAGGTGGGCGACAGCTGCTGAATCACCTGGAGTCAAACAATATCAGATTGCCTTCGCTTTAGAAAAGGCCGGCCTTTACGAACAGGCTATTAAAGCTTATTACGCGATTTTAATTCATTTTCCTAAGGAAATCGGCTGGACATATTTTAACACTCCTTGGTATGTGGGTAAGGTTTCCATAAGTAAAATAAAGTACTTATGCCGTAAATATCCTGAGTTGGGATTGAGATTAGACGGAGCGCGTATTAAAATTAATAAGGGTTTTGACTCAAATACCAGAAATGATGAATTCGCGACTATAAATCCTGGGAAGTTAGTATCGGTTAAAGATAATCCTCTAAAAAAAATAGATTTATCCAAAGAGAAAGTTATAAAAGAAATCGGCGATGACCATATTAAATTGGTTAAATATAAAAACGGCCACTGGCAGTATTTGGTTGACGGAAAACCTTTTATAATTAAGGCCATATCTTATAAGCCGGTTAAAATCGGGCAGTCTCCGGATGAAGGTACGGAACAGAACTGGATGCTGCAGGATAATAATAATAACGGACTCATTGACGCGGCTTATGAAGCCTGGGTGGATAAGAATGATAATGGCATTCAGGATACTGATGAAGAATCTGTAGGAGATTTTAAGCTCATGCATGATATGGGTGTAAATACCTTAAGGCTATACCATCACGCTTCAAATAAAGAACTCTTAAGAGATATGTATGATAAATATGGCATCATGGTTATGATGGGTGATTTTGTGGGTATGTATACGGTGGGTTCTGGAGCTAGTTGGAGTGAAGGTACAGATTATACCAATGAAGAACAAAAAGCCAACATGCTTAAAAGTGTTCAAAAGATGGTTAATGATTTTAAGAATAAACCCTATATACTTATGTGGGTTTTAGGTAATGAGAATAATTATCCGGGTGTTTTTGGCCATGTGGGTGGTGGCGGCAATGCCTCTAAGTATCCCAAGGAATATTATGCCTTTATTAATGAACTAGCTCTCTGGGTTAAAGAAAATGACCCCCAGCATAGGCCGGTTGCGATATGTAATGGAGATACGTTATTTTTTGATACTCTTGCTGAAAATTGTCCCGATGTAGATATCTTTGGAGCTAATAGCTATCAGGGAAATCAGGGTTTTGTTTTCTGGCAGGATGTAGCTGATTTATATGATAGGCCCGTAGTTATTACGGAATTTGGTTGTCCGGCGTTCCATGAAGGACAATCTGAAGAAGTGGCTGAGAATGAACAGGCTGATTATAACTGGGGAACCTGGACTGATATCGCAGCCAACTCGGCAGGGCAAAATGGAGTTGGTAATGCTTTAGGTGGGGTTGTTTTTGAGTGGGTCGATGGCTGGTGGAAGTCTGGTCAGGCGCCATTTTTTTCTCCCTATATCCATGAACCTAATGGGCAATGGAAAGGACCTTTTCCTAATGGCTGGAGCTATGAAGAATGGTTCGGGTTATGTTCTCAGGGTGACGGTAAGGACTCACCTTTTTTAAGAAAATTAAGAAAGAGTTATTTTGTCTATCAGGACTTATGGACGAAATCTGAAGTTTATGACCCTATCTATGCAGCGGGTCGAATTAATGTAGGTGATCAAGATGTCTTTGTTAATTCGGGTGAGGGTTTTAATGTAATTCAGGATATACCTGAAGCTCATGAAATCTATGCCTTAAAAAAAGATGATAATAATAATCTTTATGCGGCTGGTAATTATTTCGGTAGAGGGCGGGTTTGGAAATCTGATGGCAAGGCCTGGAGTAAGGGCATTACTTTAGATAAATCCCTGGTGGCTTATTGTCTTGCCAAAGATGCTCAAGGTGAAATCTGGACAGCAGGAGCCGGTGAAAATAAAGTTTGGAAAATAAACGATGGTATGGCTGAAGGGGAGAATATCCCTGGTGCTTCCGGCATATATGCTCTGTGCTTTGATAATCAGGACAGATTGTGGGCAGCTGGTGCTGATTTAAATGTGACCAATATTTGGGTTAGGGCAGATGGTGTCTGGGTAGCAGGTGGAAGCTTGATGGGTTCTGAAAGTATACATGCTCTTACTGTAGATAAATCAGGGACTGTCTGGGCTGGCGGTAAGGGCAAAACCAATAGAAAATTATGGTCTTATAATGAGCATAAAAATAAATGGGGTAAAGGTGTAGTTTTAGAAGGTTGCGAGGCTGTTTATGCTCTTTTGATTGATGAAGCCGGTAATCTCTGGGTAGCAGGTGCTGGTGAAAATAAAATATGGAGATATAATGGCCAGGAGTGGGATCTGGCTGCTGGTTTTCATGACTGTACCGCAATTTACAGTTTAACTCAGGATATTGATGGAAATATTTATGCTGGTGGCTGGAGTTTGGCCAGGACAGCTAAAGTTTGGAAATATAATGGCAGTAATTGGGATGAAGGTGTTGAATTAAAAGGATTTGTTATACGAGCAATTGAGGCTATCCCATAAATGAGACCATGATTTACGTGACTATAAAGGAACGTAAATCATATGGTCGAATTTATCCCCTCATTCTTTTTTTAAGAATGATGGGGATGGGGTTAAATATTTGTAAGTGATGAGCCCGAATTCATCCCGGAGCTTAGTTAAAGTTATCTTTGATAATTTTAACTTGTTTAAGCGAGGGATAAATGTAGCTTTTAAATGAGCAGATGATTTATGGAACAAGGTGAGATAAATCATAAACGTAGTAGTCTGCGAATTTATCCCCTCATTCTTTTTTTAAGAATGATGGGGATGGGGTTAAATATTTGTAAGTGATGAGTCTGCGAATTTATCCCCTCATTCTTTTTTTAAGAATGATGGGGATGGGGTTTAAAAGTTCCCCTCATTCTTTTTTTAAGAATGATGGGGATGGGGTTAAATATTTGTAAGTGATGAGCCCGAATTCATCCCGGAGCTTAGTTAAAGTTATCTTTGATAATTTTAACTTGTTTAAGCGAGGGAACATTGAGAAAACTATGAAAAATACAGGAAAAGATAAAAGATGTTACATCAGGCTTAAGACAGTTTTTCCGGTTCTTTTGCAAGTTTTGAGCCCAGACAGAAAAGAAGTTCTTTCTGAGAGCTACCAGGGCTTCACTAAGGATATTAGTGCCTCTGGTATGTGTGTTAGGGTTAATAGGGCTAAGAAAGAACTCATTACGTCACTTAGCAGTAATAAAAATTGCCAGGTTTCTTTGATAATAGAAATGCCTTTTTTCATGAAACCAATTAATGCGATTGGTAATGTGGTGTGGATGAAGAAGCATGATAAGGCAGAACTAGATATTCATCTTATCGGTATTGAATACGAAGAAATTCTTGTTGCTCACCAAAGAAGGATTATCAGTCAGGTTAAACTTATGCGTGACTTGCCTAGATATGTAGGAGCTGTAGTAGCACTTCTACTACTTGGTTTCTTTATCCTTTTCTTTAATAGTAAGTCATTGAGAGAGCAGAATGGTGATTTAATAAAACTGATGTATTCAAAGTCAGCTAAAGAGATGAGTCTAAAAACTCAACTACAAAGCAGTCTAAACGAAAAGGATAATATTTTAGATGAATTAAAGCTAACGTCTGATAAGATTTCTTCATTAAGAGATAAAATTGATAAGCTTGAAGATGAAGGTAGCTCAAATGATATCATGATTAATGAATTGCATGCTTCGCTGAATGAAAGCATAAAGATAAAAGAAGAATATGATTCTGAAGTCACAGCTATTATTGAAGAAAATGGTTTTCTAAAGAAACATATAAAGGAAATTGCAGAGAGTAAGGTTGTTTTGGAGAATAGGCTCTTTGATGTAATGTATGAATATATCAAGGCTTCACAGTCGCGTAAAACAGGTCTTATTGATAGTTTCAGAGGTGACGAAATGCTTCAGGGAACAGCTTTTACATACGATCAAGCACTAGCAGCTGCGCTATTTTGCATTAAGAAGGATTATAAGCGGGCTGCGAAAATATTAACCTTTTTTAAAGATGTTGCCTCAAGGCAAGAGAACGTCTTTTATAATGCTTATTTTACCGTTCCTGGTGATCCGGCTGAATATGTTGTTCATGTTGGTCCAAATGTTTTTATCGGTTTGGCCGCCATTGAATATTATAAAAAAACAGGTGATAAAAAATATTTACCCTTGGCTACGGATATTGCGGATTGGATCATCGGCTTGCAGAAGGACAATGCTCATGGAGCTATTAAGGGTGGGTCTGCTTTTGACTGGATCAGCACCGAACATAACGTAGATGCTTTTGCGTTTTTTGATAAAGTGTATGAAATTACAAAAAATAAGAAATATCGTCAAGCACAAATTGATGTCCAGGAATGGATTGTGAAATCTGCTTTTAATAAGGGTGTTCACGGGTTTAATCGGGGGCAAGGAGATACGCACGTAGCAGCTGATGCTAATATTTTAACCATTCTCTCTCTGGGTCCTAAAAGGCTCTATAAGCACAATATAGACCCTGAGAAGGTTCTAAAGTTTACCGAGGATAAATGTCTGGTTAGAGTGGAGTATATTAGGCCAGATGGAGCTAAGATTATGGTTGAAGGTTTTGATTTTACTAATCCCCGAATAGCTAGGCGACAGCCCGTCATATCATGTGAGTGGACTGCTCAGGCTATAGTGGCCTATAAGATAATGGGGGACTATTTCACTAAACAGGATAACTCGCAAAAAGCAGAATATTATTTTAACAGGGCAGATTATTTTCAGAGTGAACTTGAGAAGGTGGCTATAGCTAAGGGGGGCATCATTACTAAAAAAGGAATTGGCCTGCCTTTGTTGATTATGGGTTTGCCTTATGCAAGTGAAGAGCAGGTTGATACAGGCCACGGTTGGGCAACACCTGGAGGTAGAGAAACAACCTCTATTTGCAGTACTATTTATATAATTTTTGCACATGAAGGCTATAATATTTTTATGTTAAACTGGGTTGAAAAAGGGATGTGATTGTGGTATAATATGGTACTTACATTGAAACGTGTTTAGTTGTTTAGATAAAGGTGAAATGAGGTAAAAAAGGAGGTAACAACAATGAAAAAATGGCTTGCATTATTTTTAATAGCAGCCGTACTGTGTTCATTTGTAATTATTTCAAATGCACAGGCACAGAAGAAGGCCACTTTTCCTTTTTATGTTTATAAGGATAAAATGTCTCGCTCGAATCATTATATTGCTTCTGGTTGGATGGGTGATAACCGAGCTGTCAAATTAAATGATGGCTGGTTAAATAATATTCACTCAGGCAAAACCTGTCAAAGATGGGAATATACTGGTGAGATGACTCAGGGAGCTGGTTGGGCCGGTGTCTTTTGGCAGAATCCAGCTAATAACTGGGGCAAGATTAAAGGTGGTTATGATATAACGGGGGCCAAAAGGTTTACTTTATGGGCTCGCGGTGAAAAAGGCGGAGAAGTTGTTGAGTTTAAAATTGGTGGTATTATGGGTTCATACAGTGATACTGTTGAGGCAACAACTGGTCCCGTTGAATTAACAAAAGAGTGGAAACAATACGTTATTGGTTTAGATGGACAAGATCTTTCTTACGTAGGTGGCGGTTTTTGCTGGATATCATCTTCAGTAGATGCCCCTGACGGAGGAATTATCTTCTATCTAGATGATGTAGTTTATGAGTAGTAAAAGCTAATTGAAAAAAGTAGAGGTGTAATTATGGAAGTAATAAAAAAAATGAAATGGCTTATTCTTGCTGCTTGTTTGGTTTGTTGTCTTGCGCAGGTTGTTTGGGCTATAGACCTTCCTTTTGTAGTATATAAGGAGCAAGGCCCAGGAAACCATTATATGCCATCAGGCAGAATGGGTGATACTTCTGATTTATCCATATCATATGCATCCAAAGAAGCGCCATTTGCTGGCAGTACATGCATCAAGGTAATGTATACCGCTAATCTTTCTCAGGGAGCTGGTTGGTCAGGTGTTTATTGGCAAAACCCACCCAATAACTGGGGAAATCAGGCTGGCGGTTACGATTTAACAGGAGCTAAAAAGCTTACTTTGATGGCCAAGGGCAATAATGGTGGGGAAATACTTGAATTCAAGATGGGCGGCATTATGGGTTCTTGCGGAGATACAGATCAGGCAAGTACTGGTCCGGTTCAGCTAACAAATGAATGGCAGAAGTATGAAGTAGATTTATCAGCATTGGATTTAAGTAATATTATTGGTGGATTTTGTTTTTCAATATCCAGCATGGAAAATCCAGAAGGTGCTACATTCTATCTTGATGAAATCACTTATGAGTAAGGTGTTTTAATAAAAATAAAAACTAAGGCATATCTTTAATTAGATATGCCTTTTTTTATTGTTTCTTTACTCTTATAGTTTTAAAAATATATGCAATAATAAAAATAATGAAAATTAAGGTTAAAGCACCGCTTTTATGTTATAATATTTTAAAGGGCAAGAATGAATTCAATTTATTTATTCTGAATAACGCATTAAACGAACAATCAGTTTCTACTAATGTTGATAAAGACATCGCAAAGATGAGCAAGAAAGCAACTGATTTAATTAATGTGGATAATAAAGTTTCTCTTGATAGAATGAATAGCAGTTTAACCATTAATTTAAAAGCAAAAGATGCAACTGTTATTCGGTTTAATTGATTAAACAGGAGGTTTTATAATGGATTATACTTTTAATGTGCTTGATTTGGGAATGAGTGGAGTGATTATACTTATTTTTGCCTTGGCTATTACAGCTCTTGTTGTAACTTGCTTCTGGCAGATATTAAAAAAAGCTGGTTATCCTGGCCCCTTAAGTCTCTTAGTTTTGGTTCCGGGTTTAGGTCAGCTGGCCGCATTGATTATCATTATTATGTTAGCTTTTGGCAAATGGCCTGTTTATGAAAAATTAAGTCAAGGGACAATGGATAAAGATAATAAATAAAGGAGATTCGAATGAGAAGGCGGTTACTTTTACTATCTGTACTCATTATTTCACTATCAATTTCAGGTTGTATTGATTCAACTACTAGGGTCACAGTTAATGGTGATGGCTCAGGTATTATTACAGAGACCATGGGTATGAGTAAAGAAGTTATTAAGCAGATGCAGCAGATGATGCCCACTGAAGAGGGTCAGGTGCTTAGCGAAGATGATTTCTTTAAAAGGGAAGATTTTGTAGAAAAAGCTTCTGAATATGGTCAGGATGTTAAACTAATAGATTTTAAGACTTCTTCAAATGATAAATCAGTGTATGCTCAAGCAGTTTTTGAATTTAATAATGTAGCTAAGATTAGAATTAAACAGGGTGATACTTCCGGTATGGGAGGGCAAGACTCTCCTGAAGATGAGAAATTCATCACCTTTAATTTTGATATGTCTGCTGATAATCCCATATTAAAAATCATGATTCCGCAGGACGATATTGCTGAGCCTGATACAGCTGCTGCTAAACCTCCTGTAGCAACACCTTCAGCTGCTGATGAAGCAATGATGAAACAGATGTTTGCCGGGATGCATTTTGCTGGCTTAATTGAAGTAAATGGCAAAATAACATCCACTAATGCCCAGCATGTAGATGGAAGTACAGTTACTTTATTCGATGTCGAATTTGATAAGATTCTGGATAGACCTGAGATTCTTGCTCAATTACAGGGAACCCAGGGACCCCTGGACGTACAAGAGATTTTTAAGGGCGTTGAAGGGATAAAGCTTGATTCAAATAATGAAATAGATATAACATTTGTTCCTGGTTCTGCTGCTGCCGTAGCAGGTTCACTGGATGAAGCTGTATCTAGTAGTAGAATTTCAAGCCCTATGGATTTTTCTTTGAATTCAATTATGCCTCTTTTGGGAGGAATGGCTCTAATTCTTTTGATTCCTTTGGTTATTGTAGTTATTTTAAATGTCTGGTTTTTTGCTCGTATTCTAAGAAAGGCTGGTTTTTCACCCGCGCTGGCTTTTTTATTATTAATCCCGGGGCTTAATGGATTAATAGGCTTGATACTCCTTATGATTTTAGCTTTTGTAGACTGGCCTGTATATGAAAAATTTGCTGCCTTATCAGATCAGATGAATGATTTTACCGATGACTTAGTCATAGATGAACCGGTAGTTGTAACTGAGGCACCAGAGATAAAGCTTGATGATACAGCTAATTTTAGTAAGCAGGAAGATGCTTCCAATAAGGAAACTGGTGGAGTACCACTTCCAGGTGAAAGTAATCACACAATGGGTTCATTGGATAGTGAGAAACTTTCGCAAGAGAAATCTGAAGATGCAAACCCAGTAAGTGAGGCTCCGAGTGCTCCTGAGATTATCTTATCTAACGGCGGCTTAACAAGTGAAGAAAAAAAAGAAGAGCCGCCAATTACAGAAGAATTGGCTCCCCAATCATCATCTATAGAGCCTGTTCAGCCAGAGGAAAGTGAGCCTCCAAAGGTCATTGAGATTCCAGATGTTGAGGCCCCAAAGGATGATGTGCTTGAGCCCGAAAAACCATCAATGCCAGAAAGTAATGAGAGCGACTTAAAGCTACCTGATGCACCAGATGATACGCCGAAACTTCCCACAGAAGATGAAGATGAAGCAGATAAGGATAAACCTGTAATTTGATTAATTCGACCATATCCCCTTCATTCTTTTTTGATGCAAGAATGAGGATTAATTCACGCATATCAGTTATGTTCACGTTTTTCCATAACTGATATGTTCATTGAGGAAGGATATTTATGCAAATTTCCTTTGCAAATATAATAAAAGATTCATTTCAGTGGATGGTTAATATCTTGTTTAAGACATTTAATCTTAAGAAATGGATTGCTTTGACTTTTATTGCGATAATGGCGGGATATTTAAGTTTTAATATGAATTTTAATTTGCCAAACAATAAAATGAATAGCAATACTATGCGAAGTTGTCCATCTGCAGGATTAATATTTCAGCCCACAGGTTTTCTTGAAGCTGACGAAATTGTCATTGCGATACCTGTTGAGTTAGAGCAAGAACCAATTGAATATATGCCTGAGGAGAATGAAACAGGTGCTTTTCTAGATGAGCCGGCAGATTATATTATGGTCGGAATTGTCGGTGTCATTGTAATAATTCTAATGGGTATCTTTACCTGGCTGAGTTCTAGATTCAGGTTTATATTTATTGAGAGCATTGTAAAAAATGATGGTTCCATAAAAGTTCCCTGGGCTAATAATAAATATATTGGTAATCAGTTATTCTTATTTTATTTATTTTACCTAATTGCCTATTTGGGTGTTATGGGCTTGATTATTTTTAGGGGATATGTTTCTCTGAATGCATTAGGAGTCTTTGATCAGCATGCTAACATTAACTTTTTTAAAGCGGTTGCAAGTATTATCCCACATATACTATTGTTTATATTACTCTTATTTGTAGCGGGCTTAATTTATTTCTTTGTTGAGAATCTAGTAACTCCTATTATGTTTAAAAAGAAACAGGGATTTGTAGCTTGTTGGAATGAAGCTAATGCACTGCTTAAAAAGAATATAGGTAATTTTATTGCCTTCTTTTTTATTAACATCGGTTTAGGTTTTGGGGCAGTTATGGCCACGGGCCTGATTGTACTATTTTTCGTTATAATAGTCTTTCTTCTGGGGGCTTTGGTTGTTATGCTTGCCACGGGCATTTTAAGTATATTGCCTCTGGGTCTTAAAGTAATCATGGGATTTATCTTTGGTTTAATTGCTATAGTGGGCTTAATCGGAGTATATTTTATAGCTAATATGTTGCTATTACCAATAGCAGTATTTTTTAGAACGCTAGGCCTTAAATTTATCGCAGCAATAGATACAGGATATGATGTTTTTTAAATGAGGGCATCACTTACAGCAGCTGTGCTGTTGTAAGTGATAAGCCCGAATTTATCCCCTCATTCTTTGTTTTTTTAAGAATGATGGGGATGTAGTTTCTGAGTCATGTCTCATTCTTTGTTTTTTTAAGAATGATGGGGATGTAGTTTCTGAGTCATGTCTCATTCTTTGTTTTTTTAAGAATGATGGGGATGTAGTTTCTGAGTCATGTCTCATTCTTTATTTGAAGAATGGGATAAACGAAGTTGTCTGCGAATTTATCCCGGAGCTTAAACTAAAATCATCTTTGATGATTTTAGTTTGTTTAAGCGAGGGATTATTTAAGAATGTAAGTGATAAGCCCGAATTTATCCCCTCATTCTTTGTTTTTTTAAGAATGATGGGGATGTAGTTTCTGAGTCATGTCTCATTCTTTGTTTTTTTAAGAATGATGGGGATGTAGTTTCTGAGTCATGTCTCATTCTTTGTTTTTTTAAGAATGATGGGGATGTAGTTTCTGAGTCATGTCTCATTCTTTATTTGAAGAATGGGATAAACGAAGTTGTCTGCTTCCTTGTTTCTTGAAGAATGTAAAGGGGATGCGCCAGATATGACTTAATTAAAAATAAAGATATTTAGTGGTAATGAAAAAAGAGAACCTTTTAATGGTTCTCTTTTTTATGACATTTATATTTTAAATAAAATTAATTATCTGCTTCCCAATATACACGGCCAGCAATATTAACGTAGTTTGAACCTTTTGTATGAGGTCCGTCATATTCTGGAGCATTTCCTAGGTTATTGCAACCGCAAAGTATTCTCCATGAAGGCGTATAAACTGTATAAGGATAATCTAGATTAATAGGTCCTAGTCCTCCTGTTTTATCGTATTCGTTTGCAGTATTTCCATACCAGTAATCAGGCGAATCCGCTGTGCCCACAGTAGGAAGTGACGGACAATCAAAAAGTCTATCATCATCCGGCAGGTAGTCCTGAGCAATTAGGTAATCTCTATAGACACACCACGCATTACCGCTAACAGGATCTGGAAATGACCCATGATGGTCTTTAGCATAAAGAATAAGGGCTGTACCTATTTGATTAAGATTATTAGCACATTGTCTCTGCAGGGCGGCATCGCGGGCTTTTTTAGCAGCGGGGAATATAAAGCCGATAAGCATTCCTATTATTACAAGCACAATCATTAATTCTATGAGTGAAAAACCTTTTTTACGCATTATCATAACCTCTATTAAGATTATACCACAGTAAAATGATTATTTAAAGACATCTTGAAAATATGCGAAGCATTTGATATAATTAATGAGGCTATAATTTACGCGACTAATAAGGAGAGTAAATTATATAGCCGAATTAATCCCCCATTCTTCGGTTTGTGAAGAATGAAGGGGATGGATGTGAGAAACACCCCATTCTTCGTTTTGTGAAGAATGTAAAGGGGATAGATGTGAGAAATCCCCCATTCTTCGGTTTGTGAAGAATGAAGGGGATGGATGTGAGAAACACCCCATTCTTCGGTTTGTGAAGAATGAAGGGGATAAGGTTGAAAAGGTTAAGGAGAATTAATGGTAAGGCCTCGCTGGAATTCAAGGATGATATTTATATTTGCGGCAGTTGGTTCAGCCGTTGGTTTAGGTAATGTCTGGAGATTTCCTTATTTAGCTGGAAAATATGGGGGAGGGGCTTTTTTAATTCCCTATATTGTGATGCTTGTTGTCATGGGGATTCCTTTGCTAATGATGGAATTTGCTATAGGTCAACGTATGCAGCTGGGGGCCAGTGGTTCTTTTGGTAAAATTAATCACATGCTTTCTTCTATTGGTTTTGGTGCTGTCCTATGTGGATTTGTAGTGGTTAGTTATTATGCTGTTATTATGGCTTGGTCATTATTATATTTTAAATTTTCCTTTAGCTTGGCTTGGGGACAACAAACAGCCAAGTTTTTTACTGAGGATGTAATTAGACTAAGCAGCAGTCCTTTTGAGAGCAGCACTGTAGTTACTTCTATATTAGCAGCCCTTGTTGTAGTTTGGTTTTTGATATATTTTTCTATATGGAAGGGGATTAAGAGTGTTAGTAAAGTTGTAACCTTCACCATGCCCTTACCACTTATTCTCTTAGTTATATTGGTCATTAGGGGAATTACTCTTCCAGGAAGTATGAGTGGTATAGATTATTATCTTAGGCCTAATTGGGCAGCTATATGGGATCGCGAGGTTTGGTCAGCAGCTATGAGTCAGATATTTTTTACTTTAAGTCTGGCCTTTGGGGTCATGATTGCCTATGCTAGTTATAAACATGAGACAAGTGATATTGCTAAGAATGCGGTTATTATATCGGTTACTAACTCGTGCGTTTCTATAATTGCAGGCTTTGCCGTGTTTGCCACACTTGGTTATATGAGTGCCCAGCAGAACATTGCAATTGAGACTTTGGCGGCTTCAGGCCCGAAATTAGCTTTTATTGTGTTTCCTCAGGTTTTATCATTGATTCCTGGTGCGCCTATTTTTGCGGCATTGTTTTTTCTCATGCTTATCACCTTGGGAATAGATAGTGCTTTTTCATTGGTTGAGGCTGTAACAACAGTTATTAGTGATAAGTATCATAATTTAAGAAGGCAAGACGTAGCTTTATATGTTTGTGTATTCGGTTTTTTAAGCGGGGTTATTTATACAACAGTTGCTGGATTATATTATTTGGATATAGTTGACCACTTTATTACGACTTATGGCCTGGTTTTTGTAGGTTTACTAGAGGTCATTGCAGTCGGTTGGATATATGGAGCTGAAAAATTAAGAAAGTATATAAATGATGTCTCAGATATCAAGATAGGGATTTGGTGGAGTTGGTTAATAAAGTATATAATACCCGTGTTGTTGATATTTCTCTTGATATCATCTTTATATGCTGACCTAAAGACTCCTTATGAGAATTATCCTCAGAGCGTTATTCTTATCATGGGATGGGGCGTTTTAGTTATGGTGGCTCTAGTTAGTTATGCGATGGCTCACCTATCAAAAACTAAAAAAATAAAATAGGAAAAAATTATATGGCTGGTTTTTTTAAATTTTTAAAAATCATTTCTAAGATTGTTGTTATAAGTATTCTCTTCTTACTCATTATAGTAACCGCTGGTTATTTTTTTAGTAGGGCTAATTATTATGATATACCAATTCTTATGTATCATAATGTAAGTCCTTTAAGCGATGGTAATTCAACCAATGTGACTCCTGAGCGCTTTAAACAGCAGATGAGCTTTATAAAGACCAATGATTATGAGGTTATTGCTCCACAGGATTACGCTCAGATACTTACTGATGGCAAAGAAAAAGCAACTAAGAATTTAGTTATGCTTACCTTTGATGATGGATATAAAAATAATTATACGTATGCTTATCCCGTGCTTAAAGAATACGGATTTAGAGCAGTTATTTTTGTAGTGGTTAATAAGATAGGTGAAGAGGATTATTTGAATGTTGATGAAATCAAAGAGATGCAAAAGCACGGAATTATTATTGCCAGCCACACGCTAAATGAGAAATACGTTCCTTCCTTAAAGAAGGTGAGGCTTAATGAAGAACTTTGTGGTTCAAAGGAGAAGCTTGAGCAAATGATAGGTAAGCCGGTTGAGTTTTTTGCCTATTGTTCCGGAGGTTATACTATTCAGGCTCAAAAAATATTAAAAGATGCTGGATATTTAGTAGCCTTTACGACTAACAGGGGATTTGATAAATCTCTCGCAAATGATGATCCCTATGCCATAAGAAGAATCAAGGTTTCTAATAGAGATTATAGTTTTAAACTTTGGGCTAAATTAAGCGGTATTTATAATCTATTTCGCACCATCAGAGACCCATACTAATCGTTTTAAAAATGCTTGGAGGTCAGCATGATACTAGGTTTATTTTTTATTTTATCAGGTATATTAATAGTTCTTTTTGAACCTTTTCTAAGAGCGATTGTAGCTTTGTTGCTTCTTGTAATAGGATTCTTTTTGATGTCGATGAGTTATTACTACAAAAAAATATCCAAGAGATCCGTGGATAATCCCTATGTTGATTTTTTTATAAGGTTTTAGATGATTAAAGTATATGTTCCTAGTAAGCAACCCTTAAAAGAAGTATATGCAAAAAGTAAGCATCTAGCTATTGTAGCTCATGCAGATGATATTGAGATGCTTGCCTTGAGGCCTATAACGCAACGGTCTCAGGGTTTTTTTGGAATTGTGATGGGGGATAATAAAGGCAGGCCCTTAAAGCCTGAGTATAAAAAAGTATCTTTAAGTAAGGTTCAAAACATCAGAGAGAGTGAACAGGAAAAAGTTGCCCGCCTAGCTAAATATAGAGGTGTGGCTTTTTTGCGCCTTAAAAGTAAGGATATAAAAAATGTTCGCAAGAAAGAGCAGGTAGTAAAGGCAATATATGAGCTCATTAAAGATATGCCTTTGAAGGAAGTTTATACTCATAGTTTATTTGATAATCATCCGACTCATGTTGCCGTAGCCGAAATAACAATCGCTGCTCTTAAAAAGTTACCCTTAGCTAAGCGTCCCAAAGCAGTTTACGGTATGGAAGTTTGGGGCTCGTTAGAGTGGTTGCCTGATAGGTATAAGGTGGCTTTTGATGTTAGTGGTTCAGTTGCCTTTATTAAGAAGCTTTTATCATTTTATAAATCACAATCATATAAGGGCCATCGTTATGACGAAGCGCTCTTAGCAAGATTAAAAGCTAATGCAATGTTTGGTAAAACGCATAATTTTTCAACAAAAAAAGCATTAATATACGGTTTAGATTTACTACCTTTATTGAAAAAGGGGAGTCCTGGTTGTAAAAAATACATAGAAGGAATTATTGAAGAATTTTTAAAAGAAAAGAAAAACAATTTATCATTTAATAAAAATTAATTGAGCAATCTAATTTCATCAATATATATATTGCCCTCAATGTTGGCTGTTCCTGGCTCAATAAATAAAAGTATTTTATTTACATCATCTAGATTATTTTTTAATTGCGAAGCTAAATCCATATCAAAAATTAATGTGTTCCAGTCATTATTTCTGCTTTGCGCTATCTCGATATCTTGTTGATTATTTCCATCAATAAACAATTTTGCTAATATTTTCACCTTGCCTTTAACTTTGATTGCTAAATAGCGATGAATAGCTAAGAGGTTAGGGTCAATCTCAACTTCAATATAATCCCAGGCATTTTCAGTTTTAATATAATTAATTTTTAATGCATTAGTATCAACGGACTGATCATTTTTAATTTTGATTATTTCGAATTTCCAATTAGGATTTATGGGTTTCCATTTAGATAGTTGAGGGGAGTTAAAATCATAAAGAACAGGATTGTAAATTTCAGGATTACTCCTTGATGAAAGGCAATCAGAGGGCGGGCTAATATGCCCCCACTTATCTTTGGCTCGAACATTAAAATAATAAAGTTCGTCATCTTCTTTAAGAATAGTTTTAGATATTAAATTTGGGCCATTATTAAAGCTAGCTATGAATCTTTTTTCTGCATTATTAAAATTTTCACTAATCATTAGCGGTTCTTTACTTAAGTAGATGATGTATTCTTTTATATCATTATCTTTTGATTTATTCCACCTAAGGCTAATTGTTTTACCTGTCTGTCCAGCACAAGCCGAAATAAAGTCTATTTTTAAAGGGGCTTGAGTTATAGCTTTGGATTCACAGGTGATCTTATCAAGGGTAGGCTTTGACCCGGTTATTTCGCAATCAAGAGAAATGTATTTTAGTTGTTTATCAGTTATATTATCGGGTAGTTTATAGTAATAGTGATGCCATCCTCCTGAATTCATATCTCCTGCAGGTTTAAGTTTTTTATAAAGGAATCTGCCGGTTTTAATTGAGAAGGACTTTATTTCGATATCTCGAGTCCATAAAGAAATATACTTATTGTAATCAAACTTCAATAAGTCGTTTTCAGAAAGCTTAGCAATTAAAATAATATTTTTGTCATTTGATGTAACCGAAAGGCATTTATTTCCGCTTTGAGGATTATCGCTATCAATTTTAAAGCTTCCCCTAGGAGAGTCCCATAAGGCGTATGAGGGCGCTTCGGCAGGCAGTTCAAAATCATCAACAATCCCTGAGAACTTACCGCGTTTGATGAAATTATGCATTGTATCTGTCTGCATGAATAAATTCCAAATAAGCCCACTTCTGTAATTTTCAATCATACACATCATAGGCCCAGTTTCAATACCTACATAAAAGGGGCTTATGAAATCTGTTTTTAGATTATAGGAGCTCGGCAAACCGTATTCACCCCAATATTTATCGCCGTAGTGTTCAATGGATTTTCTAATCGATCTCAATGATGCTTCAGGTACAAAAGGCAGGGAGCAGACAAAGGCGTTTGTAGCAATAGTGCCGTCATTGGCTATGTATCCTGGTGGTGCGGCATGTGAGTATGATTCTTTGCCGAAGCAGTCGCTTAGGCCCCATGCCCAGGTAGGATACCCGTTTTCTCTCTGATTAAAGGCCATATCGGCCAGTATTGCATTTATAGTATCTAAATAGTAATCAACATTGCTATCTTGTTTGCGTCGGGGGTCTATAAAGGAATAGGGCACTTCTCGGTTAAAAAGAGCTCCAGTCATATGGCATTGATAACCTGCATAGTCTCCTGGGGCATAAGTTTTCATGTAGGCCTGCCAAGTATCCTCAGAAATAGGATGAGTTTGAGAGCCTAGGGCTAAGGCATATATTAATAGAGAGTTATCAGCTAGAAAACCCATATTAAAAGGTAGAAGCCCATCTATATCATAATAAGATTCTGAAGTTTCCAGAGGAACCCAGCCGTAAGATAATAAGCCAGCCTTGCCATCATTATAAGCGGCAAATTTATCCCACTGAACATTATCATATATTTTTTTTGAAAGTTTATCAATTTCAGTACCTTTAAAATATTCTCCGGCAATCAAAGCTCCGGCAATGAAATCAGCGCTATCACACATAGCTACGCAATCTATAGGGGTCTTCTTTCCGGTGCGGCCATCAATAAAATGCCAGTAGAGGCCGTATTCACCTTCTGCATAAATATCATCGGGGTCATCGGGGTCATCCCAAAAGGTATTGAGGATTAAAAGGCATCTTTCATAACCGTCTTCATAACTGAGCCAGTTTCTTTCGATTCCAATGCAGACAGCAACTAATTCAAAGCCGGTTGCGGCTACTTTACCAATCCTGTTTTGGGTGTGATCATAGGCAATTCCAGTCTCAGGATATATTTCATTCCAGAAATAATTAAAGATGCGAAATTCAATTTCATCAAGTAGTTCATCGTTATTGAGTTGAACTGCTTCATTGGCTGTGATAAGAGGAGTGCCTGTGTTTCTTTCTTTAACTTTAAGGCTAGCACAGGATGTGAGTATAAAAAATAATGTACATAGTAAAAATATTATATATAACTTTTTCATAAAATTATTATACCTTATAATTAATAAAAAAACAAAGAAAAGGGTTTACAAAGTGGAGGATGTTTATGTATAATAATATAAACTAATGATAAAGGGATTCGTATGAAACTATCTGAAGCGATGAAGATTCCAAGTGAGCTTAAAAATGTTAAAGGGGCAAGTGCCCAAATATTGGAATCTCTCCTACCGTTTAATTTATCTTCTTATGATTTACTGGATATACGACTTTGTTTAGAAGAAGCCTTAATCAATGCCATGAAGTACGGCAATAAATTACAACCAGACTTACCGGTTGAAATTACTTACAATATAGATAATGATATCTTAAAAGTAACTATAAGTGATCAGGGGCAGGGATTTGATTATAAAAATCTCCCCGATCCAACATTAGAAGAAAACCTTCAGGAATTAAAGGGCAGGGGTGTTTATTTAATTCGCCGCCTGATGGATGAAGTATTTTATAACGATGCGGGTAATCAAATTAACATGATAAAAAATTTAAAAGAGGGAGATTAAAGGTGGATATATCTATAGAACATAAAGGTGAGGTTTTGGTTTGTAAAATAAGTGGTGAGATAACATTTTCAACTTCTCCCGATTTAAGAAAACAGCTTATTGAAGCTATTGATAAAGGTGCGAAAAAAGTGGTCGTCAACTTAAAGGATGTTGGCTATGTAGATAGTTCTGGTATGGCTACGCTAGTTGAGCTCCTACAGAAGGTAAAAAGTGCCGATGGTGATTTAAAATTAGCCGAAACCCCTGAGAAAATAATTGAAATCCTTGATATGGTTAGATTGAAAGATATATTTGACTTTGAAGATACGGAAGAAAAAGCGATAACCTCTTTTTAAGATATGGAAAATAAAAAATCAGTAGATTTAGTAACTTCTTTAGGCATAAAAGCTCTTACCTTGTTTGCTACGGTAAAAGATATGTTTTATCTTTTAATGCAAATATTGCATTGGCTTTTTATAGGCCCTTTTAAAGGCAAGGCGGCTAAACGAGACAGTATTTTCGATCAGATGGTTTTTGTGGGGGTCAAGTCGATCGTTATTGTCTTTTTTATTGCTGTCTTTACCGGTTTTGTACTTGCTATGCAGAGTGCTTATCAGTTGCAGCAGTTAGGTGCGGTTATCTACGTAACTGGATTAGTCGCTGTTTCTATAACTAGAGAATTAGGGCCGGTATTGACAGCCTTGGTTGTGGCCGGCAGGGTAGGTGCGGCAATTACCGCTCAATTGGGCAGCATGAAAGTAAGCGAGCAGATAGAATCCTTAGAAACCATGGCTATAAATCCGGTTAGATTCTTAGTTGTTCCCAGATTTTTAGCTCTATTGATTATGATGCCCGCATTAGCAGCAATAGCTGATTTAAGCGGTATCTTAGGTGGTTTTTTTATAGGGGTTACAAATTTAAATATTAATCCGTATTTATATATTGAAATGACCAAGGAATTCCTAGCCTTAAAAGACATAATGACCGGCTTGCTAAAGAGTGCTGTTTTTGGTGTAATTATCTGTCTTGTTGCTTGTTATAAGGGCTTAAACACGAAAGGCGGCGCTGAGGGCGTTGGTAAGGCAACTACCGAGAGTGTAGTTACCTCATTTGTTTTAATAATAGTAGCTGATGCAATCTTAACGGCTGTATTCTACTTTGGTAATATGTAAGGATGGTTATGGAAGAAAACGAAAAACCAGTTATAGAAATAAGAAATTTAGTTAAGAATTTTGCCGGGCGGCGTATTTTAAACAACGTCAACCTTAAAATTTATAAAGGTGAAGTTATGGTTATCATGGGAGGTTCCGGCTGCGGCAAGAGTACGCTTTTAAGGCACATTATCGGGATATTGCATCCTGATGAAGGCCAGGTGTTAATTGAAGGTCAGGATATTAATGCTGTGCCCCGTCAAGAGCTTGATATGATTAGGCGCAGAATAGGTATGCTTTTTCAATCGGGCGGTTTAATTGATTATATGAATATTAAAGATAATATTGCTTTGCCTTTAAGGGAACACACTGCTTTAGATGAAAATGTAATAGATATTATAGTTAATTTGAAGCTCAGTATGGTAAATATGCGCGGCATGGGTAGTCTATTGCCAAGTGAGATTTCTGGCGGCATGAACAAAAGGGCCGCCTTAGCTAGGGCTATCGCGCTTGATCCGGCCTATGTGTTTTATGATGAGCCAACAGCTGGTTTAGATCCGGTTGTAGCTGGCGTTATAGATCAGCTAATATTAGATTTTTCAAAAAAACTTTCAGTAACTTCAGTAGTAGTTACCCATGATATGCAGAGTGTATTTAGAATAGCCAGTCGTATAGCTATGCTTCACATGGGTGAAATCGTTACCGTGGGCACTCCGGAAGAAATAAAAAGTTCAAAGGATCCTCTTGTTCATCAGTTTATTAACGGAAAACCAGATGGTCCGATTACTTTTTTGCAAAAAGGTGATAATTATTTAAAGGAATTAACCGAGAAATAAGGAGTTAAACCATGCCCAAGATTACCAATGAATTTAAAACAGGATTAATGCTTTTAATTGTCCTTTTTATTGTTATTGTCTTTGTTTATTCAACGGGGGCTTTGCATTTTAAGAAGGAGGGTTATATTCTGCGTGTGTTCTATGATTACGTCAGTGGTCTAAGGGAACATTCACCGGTGAGACTTTGCGGAGCTGAAGTTGGGTATGTTAAGTCTATAACAATTGTATCTGATGCCCAGAGAACCCATGTTGCTGTTGATCTCTTCTTAGATGACGGGGCTAAGGCTAGGGAGGACTCAAAATTTTATATTACGACTTTAGGTATGATGGGCGAAAAATATATTGAAATCACTGGCGGCAGCACAGGCAGTCCTTTTAGAGATGTTAAAAAACCTGTTATAGGAGAAAATCCTTTTAGATTAGAGGCTCTACTTGATAAAGCTGATGATATGGCTGAAAACCTTGATGAAGCTTTAAAGAATGTTAATAAATTGACTGGTCATGTTGATGATATAGTTACAAGAAAAGAAATTGATGTAACTATAGAAAATATGGAATCCATTACTCAGAACTTTAAAGATTTTAGTGCTGATTTAAAAGCTCATCCTTGGAAGCTGCTTATCAAGTCTGATGATAATGATTCTAAAGATGAAGACAAAGAGAACGAAAAAACTAAAGATAGTAAAAATGATGCCCGCGGGTCTATCATAAATTAGTTTTTCAAGGTAAGATAATTATTTAATGCGCAAATACCGCGATAAAATAATAAAATATTCCATTATATGTCTCTGTGCTCTAATTATCCTTCTTTTGAGTTATTTTAGAGTATTTGAGATATTTGAGCTTCAGACTATTGACTGGCGTTTTCAGTTAAGGCCTACCTTTAATAAATCACAAAAAATAAATCCCGACATAGTCATTATTGAAATATCTAATTATGATATTGAGCGCATTGGTTCCTGGCCGTTTGAAAGGTTGTTTCATGCTAATTTGATAGAGGCTTTAAAGTTAGCGGGGGCTAAAATGGTTATTTTTGATGTTCTTTTTACTGAGCCGAGTACTTTTGATAGTCAATTAATCAATGCAACTGCTAGTTATGGTAATGTATATTATCCTTATAGTTTCATTATTGATTATACAAAGCGTGGTGAAATTACAGCTGACTGTCGTGAAGGCGTAATTATTAAGAAATTAAAAGAAGTATCTGCTGGAAGCGGGCATATTAATATCATTCCTGATATCGATGGAAAATACAGAAAAATTCCACTCTATATAAAAGATAAGGACGAATATTATCCTCAGTTAAGCCTTAGTGCTGTTAAAGATTACTTTGAGGTTAAAGACGAAGAAGTTATTTTTGATAAGGGTAATTTTATAAAACTCTCCAATAAAGTAACTATCCCCATTAATAGTAGAAACGAAATAATCATTAATTATATTGATAAATGGGGAGGAGTTTACAAACATTATTCTTTTGTAGATATATTAGACGCCTATTGTTATTCTGATTCTCTTGAAGCTATGGGTGAGCAAGTTGTTGATTTAAAGGATCTTGAGGATAAGGTTTGTTATGTGGCTTTAACTGCAACGGGTCTTTTTGATATGCACCCAGCTCCTGTCGGGGAAAGATATCCGGGTGTTGGAGCTCATCTTAATCTTTTTAATTCAATAACTACTAATCAGTATATTATAAGGGTGGAGCGCTGGATAAATCTTCTTATCTTAGTGGGTTTGTCTTGTGTTATTGTGGCTCTGGGTAAGCACTCTATCTACAAAGGTCTTTTCCTTAATGTTATTGCTATAGCAGGTTTAGTGATTGTAAGTTTTGCGCTCTTTATATATCTGGGTTTATGGATTGATTTATTTTATCCGGTAACATTTAGTGTTTTTCTATATTTAGGGATGACTTTTTATGGACTGATTGTAGAAATGCATAGAAGTGAGGTTTTAGAAAAAGAATTAGAAGTAGCTCGTCGTATCCAGGAAAGTTTTTTACCTATGGATCCGATAAAAATAGAGGGCTTTGATATTGCAGCTAATATGAATGCAGCTAAGCAGGTCGGCGGAGACCTTTACCAATTTGTAATTCTGCCTAATGATGAATTCGGGATTATGATTGCTGATGTTTCCGGCAAGGGTATTCCGGCCGCTTTATTTATGGTTAGAATTGTAACGGAATTTAAGGCTTGGTCAACTGATGTTGCTAAGCCCGATGAGGTATTGGCCAGATTAAATAATGAGCTTCAAAAGGGCTCTAAGACAGGATTGTTTGTTACGGTATCGTATCCTGTAATCAACATTAAGACAAAAGAAGTTATTTTATCTGATGGAGGACACTTGCCTTTAATGCATTACAGGGCCAAAGAAGATGAAATAGTTGAAGAGCGCCCCACAAAGGGTATGCCCTTGGGCTTAATACCTAATGCTGAGTTTAATGAAAAAAAGTTTACATTAGCCTCCGGGGATGCTTTAGTTTTTTATACTGATGGGGTTAGTGAGGCTAGAAATTTAAAGAAAGAAGAATACGGCTTTCAAAGAATAAAGGATGTCACTAAGGCTAATCATCAAAAAGATGCTGCGGGTATTCTAGAGGCACTTAAAAAAGATGTTGCTGAATTTTCCGGTAAGGCGCCTCAGCACGATGATATAACTATAATCGTTTTAAAAGTTAAATAAGCATCTTATGAAGTTTAAATATAATCTTAAAAAAATAATTATAACGCTCATTATTATAGCTGTTTTGGCTATTGGTGGGCGATTTGTTTATAGCTATTATTGTATTGATAAATACGATATCATTAAGCCTCTTCCAGCTGAAATGCCTCTGGTTATTAGGGTTGATAAGTATGGAGATGGTCATTTTGCAGCCCCTAGAAGAGGTTATAGGCATCGAGGGATTGATTTAACGGCAGAAGTTGGTACGCCTGTTTTAGCTGCTAAATGCGGTTGGGTAGAAAAGGTAACTTATGACGACTTATCAGGTAATTATTTAGTTATTAAACACCGTGATGGGACTAAATCATACTACCTTCACCTTAATAAAGTATATGTCAAGCCAAAGAGATGGGTGAGGCAGGGGCAGGTAGTTGGTGAAGTAGGCAAGACAGGTAATGCTGATGCAGCTGATATGATGACACATCTGCACTTTGAGATAAGAAAAGATAAAAGAGCAGTAAATATATTAAAAGTATATGAACTCAAGGATTTTTTAGCTTCAGAGTAGTTTTTTTTATGTTATAATGAAGCAGGATTAAGGATTAAGGCACTCACCACTAACAAACTGATGGTGAGTTTTAAGGATTAAATTAAAAGCGAAAGAATAGCTAAGAGCTTAGACCGAAGAGGTAATAGAAAATAGGATTGAATAAAAGGCGACATTAAGTGAAAAAAACTTAATTCTTAAAGCGAATAAAATGAGCGTCTTAATTCTTAGAGTGAGTGAACGCGAACGTCTTGATATCAAAGGAGTTAGAATATGAAAAGAATGTTTTTTTTGGCATGCCTCCTTATTTTATTATTGCCTCAGGCAGTATCAGCTGACATAATTTACTTAAAAAATGGCAATACTTATGAAGGTCAGATAATTAAAGAAGATGATGAAAAAGTTGCTGTCAAGACAACCATAATGACAATTATCTTGAGTAAAGATGAGGTTGAAGCCATTCAAAGAGATTACCCGTCTTCTGATTCTCGCCTGGGAGCAGGGGAAAAGTTTGACATAACAGATGTTTTAAGAGAAAATGATGAAGTCTCCGGGATTAAGGTGATTCAAAAAGAAGATACGAATATTGATTAATATTGATAAATATAGACACCTTATAGTTGATTTATCAACACATATAGTTGTGACTTTAATAGTATCTATAGTAATCTATAAAATATATTTGAGCTTTACATTAGTGGCTTTGGTTGTAGTGGGTGGTATATTAATTGATGTAGATCATTTTATAGATTATTTTTTGTATGCTGGGTTAAAATTTAATTTAAAGAAATTTGCTTTAATTAATTTTTTAAAATCAGGAAAAATATATATATTCTTTCATTCTTGGGAATTAGTTATATTTATTTATTTCACTGGTTTTCTATTGGGTTTAGGCAGATATACTTTAGCCCTTTCTTTGGGTATGCTTGGACACCTGCTTGTTGATAGCTTATTTCAAAAAGCATTTTTACCATATTCATTATTCTATAGAATGTGGTATAATTTTGATGCTCATAAAATATTACCGTGTTTTAGAAATATTAAAAATTCATAATAGGAAAGGTATAATATGTCAGTAAAAGTAAAATTCTGCGGCGGAGTCAGAACAGTCACCGGATCCACTCATTTAATTGAGACTTCTAAAAGTAAAGTTCTAATTGATTGTGGTCTTTTTCAAGGTAAAAGAGATGATTATTATCAAATAAACAGTACCTTTACGTTTGATCCGGCTAAAGTAAATGCTCTGATAGTCTCTCATGCTCACATAGATCATTGTGGTAATATCCCTAATTTTACTAAGCAGGGCTTTCATAATAAGATATATACAACTGAGGCTACAGCTGATTTATGTAAAATTATGCTTCTGGATTCAGCCCATATACAGGAAGAAAACATTAAATTTTTAAATAAGATAAATAAAAGGAGAAGGTTGCCTCTGCGAAAGCCGCTTTATACGACCCGGGATGCCGAAAAATCACTCGACTTGTTTGAAGGCATGGCCTATAACACTAAATTTCAGGTGACAGAAGATATCAGCTGTACTTTCATAGATGCCGGTCATATTCTTGGCTCGGCTATAATTGTGCTTAACATTAAGGCGCAGGGTGAAAAAGAGATTAACTTGGCGTACGCCGTTGATTTAGGCAGGGCTAATATGCCTCTATTGAAAGATCCGGTTTTTTTACCCAAAGGCTTTTTGGACTATTTAATAATTGAAAGCACTTACGGCGGTAGGCTTCGCGGAGATATTCAGTACGCGGAGGATGATTTATCGTTTTATATCAATCGGACTGTGGAGCGCGGAGGTAAGGTTATTATTCCTTCGTTCGCCTTAGGTAGGTCGCAAGAGATAATTTATTATCTAAGTGAGCTAATGAAGGGCAAAAAAATTCCCGAGTTGCCTATTTATGTAGATAGTCCAATGGCTGTTAATGTAACTGGTGTTTTTAAAAAGCATATTGAATGTTTTGATGAAGAGGCTCGAGTTATGTTTTATCATGATGAGAGTCCTTTTGGAATTAAGAATCTTCATTTCACGAGAAGTGTTGAAGAATCAAAGAAGATTAACGATGATAAAAGCCCCATGATAATCATTTCTGCTTCTGGCATGTGTGAAGCTGGTCGCATACTTCATCACTTAAAGAATAATATTGAAGATGAAAAAAATATGGTTCTTATTGTGGGTTATATGGCAAAAAATACTCTCGGCCGACGTATGGTTGAAAGGCACCCTCGGGTTAAGATTTTTGGTGTTGAGTATAATCTAAGAGCAGAAGTTGAGGTAATCAATGCTTTTAGTGCTCATGCTGATAAAGAAGATTTAATAAACTATGTTAGGAAATCAGATTCTTCTCTAAAAGGTGTATATATAGTTCATGGGGATGAGGATCAATCAACAAGTTTACTTGATTCACTAGTGAGGCGAGGTTATAATGCTCATATGCCGCAAATTGATGAAGAGGTGGAATTAATTTAATGAAAAAATATATATATGTATTATTATTTAGTTTAGTATTCATTTCTGGTTGTGTGCATAATAATTATGATAATGACCAGTTTAAAAGTATCCCTGCTTTTTATAAGGTTAATAATGGATTGTATAGGGGTGGGGAACCGGATATGGATGGGTTAATGCGTCTTCAAAATATGAATATCAAAACAATAGTCAGTTTTCAGCAGGATTCAGATGATGTTAATAATGAAAGAGCGATGGTTCATGCTTTTGGAATGGAATTTTATAATATTCCTATGTCTGCCTACGAAAGGCCGACTGATGAGCAGGTATTGGAGTTTCTTGATATAGTCACAAATAAAAATAATCTTCCTGTTTTTGCGCATGGTGCTAGTGGTCGGGATATAACTGGAGCAATGATCGCTATGTATAGAGTTGTGGTTGAAAGTTGGACTATCAAGGAAGCGTATCAGGAAGCTAAGTCTCTTGGTTTTTGGCCCTATAAAGGAGATGCAGAACTTAAGGCTTTCATCCATCAATTAAAAGATAAAGATGCATATTTTATAAAGGTTGGCCGCAAGCCAATAGGACCGTAATAATTATCATACAACTGGAGGTGGTGAGCGCTGGAGAACAGTATTTACGCAACACCAGGGACAAGCCGGCTTGCAGGTTATTCAATTTTCAAGCATGGTTAAGGGTCGATATGTTCGTGTTCAATGTAGTTGCAAGGCAAGCGATGACTTCGGTTATTCAATCTTCGAATTCCAAGTATTTGCAGAGAAGTAACCTCTAGAATCTGCAGGATATACCGCAAGCTACACTCATCAAATCGTAATTATATCTGTAATATTTCTCATACTCCATATTGGATTTAGCTATGGTGTAATCGAAAAGAGCTATAGCTTTAATTTTCTCAGTTAGTGGATATGATAAACCCAAACTAAATGTGTGAAATTTATCTTCTTCATCTTCACCAGTATAAAGACCGGTTGAGCTTTGAGCTTTGCGGTCGCTGTACTGTTTATTAAGGAAAGCATAAGATAAATGAACTGTTAGGTCTTTTTCTTCATTAATTTCAAAATCATAAGATACCTTAGGTCTAATCATATAAGAAGTGTATTCATAATAATCATCAATATATTCATCATCAGAGAGAGCGATGGTGTCTTTTGAATCATAAAAATTCTGATTGCTATTATTGATGATAAGCACATTATCCAGATAAAGTGAAAAGCGCTTAGTAGCTGGATATCTTAAATTTAGATCCATTGTGTGTTGATTATCTTTACGTTTATCCCCACCAATTAGAACACCGTCTGTACCAACAATTAATTTATCCGAGTATTTTTTCCAAAGTGGTTGATATGTAGCTTCAATTGATAGTCCTTGAGGATTATCTCTTAAATAGCCGAATATAAGTTTATAGCCGTCATAATCTTTTTCGTCTTCTTCGGGAGCTGTTGGTGTAGCAAGGGAAATTAAGGATTTGAAATTAGGATAATGGCGCCTGTAATATTCAAGCTCTAGTTCTACTTCATCAAAAACGTTATCCTGAAGATCGCCCAGCTCGTATTCAAAATCCAAAATTCCACCCACGTCGTTGTAATCATAAAGACCATCTGACCAGTCTTCATCCTTAGTTTCTTTGTAAAATGCCCAAGTGCCAAAGCCGCTTATTTTTGTAGTGAGGTTATCATTAAGTTTTAATTTATTTGTTAGGTAGACATTATGGTTAAGTGTTTGCTGAACTGAGTATCCGCCTTCTTCTTCGGCTATAATCTGCTGTTCTCTGGCATAATTGAAATTATAAAGCGGAATGACATAATGGTCGTCACTGATTTTAATAGCTGGGGAAAAGAGCACATCAACAATGGCACCGCCGGTATCATTGTGCCCTTGTATTTTTGAATATGTACCCAAAATATCGGTATTTAATATAGGAATAATTTTTTTTCCAAAAAAGGTAACTTCCTTTTTTTCTGGCTTAGCATCATCTGTCAGCTCGAGATCCTTAGTATCCTTAGCTCCAACTTCAGAATCTGCTGCATATATTAAATTAGAGGTTGCAAGGCATAACACTAGTGAGATTATTATTAAAGGTAAAATTTTTTTAACATTTTTCATCCTGCCACTCCTTTATGTATTAATTTTACATATAACGAAATTATAATATATGTGCATTCCAATGTAAAGCTAAATTTACTTTTTTTACTCACTTGACAAATGGCTTATAAGAATAGTAGAATATTGATGTAAAAGATTGTTTTTAATCGTGTTATGTAACGTAAGTATAAAATAATTAGGGGGAAATGCGATGCGCACAGCTTTACTCTGCATTACTATATCAGTTCTAGCTTTATTTCAAATCAATTGTTCACAGAATTCAGAAAACACAGAAGCGGTGGCTCAAATCAATTCTTACTATATGAGTGTTGGTGATTTTAAGGAGGACCTTAAAAGCTTATCTTTATATAGGCCACAGAGTGTAAAAACTTATGAAGGGCGGCTCAATGCCTTAAATGATATTCTGGAGAAAGAAATTCTCTTGCAGGAGGCCCAGAATTTAAATCTAGATAAAGATGAAAGGTTCAGAAAAACAATAGAAAATTACTGGAAGCAGACATTACTTATTATGTTGATTGAAAAGAAGGCAAAAGAAATATCAGATGAAATTTTTGTATATGATAATGAAGTTCAAGCTTATTATAAAGCTCTTAAAGAAACTAACCCTGACATTGGTCCTTTAGCTGAGGTAAAGCCCGAAATAAAGAGAATTATTAGAAGCCAGAAGGAAACAGCAAAGATGAGGGAGTGGATTGAAGACGTAAAAGGCAAGACTTATATAAAAATTAATGAAGACGTTCTTAAGAAAATTAATTTAGAATAAGAATCGGAGGTTTTCAATGTCAATTAAAAGAAGAAAATATTATATTAATAAGGGATTTCAATCCAGGTTTATAGTTAAATTTTGTATTTTAATAGCCTTAGCATGTCTCGTATTTGGGGCATTAGTGTACTTGCTTTCGATGTCTAGTAGCACTACTGCTTTTGAAAATTCTAGATTGGTTATTAAATCTACTGCTGATTATCTCTTGCCAGTCATGATTTTAACAGCTTTAATTACAACTGTTATAATTAGTTTAGCTGTGATTTCAGTCACATTATTTTTATCGCATAAGATAGCTGGTCCTGCTTATAGGTTTGAAAGAGCGGCCCAGGAAGTGACAGAGGGAAATCTTAGTTTTCAAGTTAAGCTACGTTCTGCTGATCAACTGCAATTTGTAGCTGAGAGTTTGGATGTAATGGTTAAATCTTTAAATGTTCGCATTTCATCTCTTAGGCAAAAGATGGATAATCTTTCTTTAGTTATGAAAAAACAGTCTGAGAAAAATCCAACCAGTAAAGAAATAGAAGAGCTTATAGATGATATCTCCCGGGAAATTAGTGCCTTCAAGCTTTAATAGGGCGCCCGTTTTTGGATTAATATTATTCATCGCCACCTTTTTTATTTATGGTGTTTTTCAAGGGGTACAGGCAGATGAATTAGATAATGCTTTCAAGGTCGAAGGTGATTATTGCACTTTGTACTTTGTGGGTAATGTTGACTTTAATGAGTTAGACAAGCATCTCAATATAAGGTTTGTTAATATTTCCGAAATGGAAAGAAGGGCCCTCAGAACTACGAGCAGTATTTCTAAGAGAATTGCTCTAAAATGTGACATTATCCTTTTAAGGTCTGAGCAGATCCTTGATATGTATCCTGCTGATTTTCATGTTAACGTAGTTTTTTATGAAACCACAGAAATGCTTGATGACGCTTATGAAGAAATTATGAGTGAGCGTAGACATCTCTACTCTTATTATGTATATGAAAATAATACTATATATACTACTCAGAGTAGAATTAATGAAAATGTATTGGGTCATGAATTTGGTCACGCAATTGTAAATCACTACTTTATAGTACGTCCTCCGGAAACAGTCAGAGAGCTCCTCTCTCAATATGTTGATTACCATTTAAAGGATTAAATTGCGATTTATTAGCAATATTTTGAAGAAGAATAGCAATAATATTTACTTGACTGTAATAGTTTACTCTGCTATAACTGTAATAGTTTACTCTGTTATATTAGAAACATACTATTAATTTATAAATCATATACAAAAAAATGAGGTGTGTTATGAGATTTTTGCGTTTATCAATGTTTGTCTTTATGGGCTGTTTGCTTGTAGGGATGCTATCTGTTACTGCGGACATGTGTTGGGCAGTTGATGAATGTTTTAGCGGTATTGAATTTACCGGAACCGATGCGGTTGTAATTCGCTATAAAGGTAATGTTCAAATCCAGGAAAAAAATAATAATGACTGGATGATGCCTGTTGTAGGTATGAGGCTGAAAAATGGCACTAAGATTAAGACAGGTAAAACATCTTCATACATTGAGCTCATGTTTAACTATGCTGAGGACTCTTCTAAGAAAAATGTAGTACGCATAGAATATGGCTCAACTGTTGAACTTACAAAAATTTCTCCAGATAATACACTGATCTCTCTTGATAAAGGTGGGCTTTCTTGTATATTGCAGAAAACAAATAAAGGTACAAAATTTGATGTTAAGACACCTGTGGCTATTTGTGGTGCTAAAGGTACTGGATGGAAAGTAACTCATAATCCAAAAACTACTGCATATTGTTTCGAAAATAAGATATTCATGCAGATGCTCAATGAACAAGGTCTGCCAGCTGGTGATCAATCCAATATTAATGAAGGTCATAAGAAAACAATTGGCGGAGGTGGGTTTATTGGCCCAACTAAAAGAATTGGCTCTTGGCAGAAGCGAAGATGGAATTCTTGGATGAGAGATTTGGGTAAGTTCTGCAGTAGTAATCTTCCTGGTTCTGGCGGGAATACCGCTGATCCATACACACCGGTTCCTGGTGGAAGTAGTAATCTTAATAAAGATGCTGCCGATTTAAATAATAATTCAAAAGATGCTAAAAATGATAAATTAGGTGAGCAGAATGTTCAGGGTGCTGTCCTAAGAGGAAATCTTAGCGTAGATTCCGATGGTGATGGTGTTTTAGACAAGGATGATTTATATCCTGCCGACCCAAACCGCGCCTCAGGCGATGATTTAGACGGTGTCTTAATTGGTGGGGAGTAAAATAAGCAGCTGCTTCTTAAAAACAGTAACAAGTATAATTTAGTTGATTACAAGAGCCTTGATATAATTTCAGGGCTCTTTTTGCGAGCCTTCTTGACATAACTGTTTACATAAAGTATACTCATAAAAAAAGAATGAAAGCAAATATGAAAAAAATAGTTTTTATTGCGCTCCTTTTTATAGCATTTGCTGGTATCTCTCATACTGGATATTGCCAACAAGCAGCTTATGACGAAGCAATAAATGCCAGGATTGTCGAGATAATTAAAGTAGAGAATGAAGTTTTTTATAAAAAAAATTCTGATTTATATTGGCTTCCGGCTTCTACTGGTCTCAAGCTTGAAGAAGGCGACATGATTAAGACGGGCAAGAATGAGAATTCCTATGCTGAGCTTTTAGTCATTGAAATCAAAGAAGGCGGATTACAAGGCATCTTAAAATTAGCGTCTTCAACGCAAGCAATTATCGGTGTCTATAATAAAGATATTAATGAGGTAAAGCTTGATAAGGGTGAGCTTTCCTGTATTATAGAAAATCAAAATAAAAATTCATCATTTGAAGTCAGGACACCCACGGCTTTATGCGGCAGCAGGGGAACCGATTTTAAAGTATCATATAATCCGGTTACGACGGCATCATGTTTTAAAAATTCCATTTACTTACAGCAACTAAATTCACAAGGTAATCCTCAAGGTAATAAATTTACAATTAATCAGGGTTTTAAGAGAACAGCTGGTTCTGGTTTTTTAGGTCAAACTCAAAAGCTTTCCAAGCAGGAAAGAAGCGGATGGGCAGCTTGGCGCAATAATGCTTCTAAAACATTAAAAGCCAAAGCTTCAAGTTTTAAAGCTGGTAATGGTAGTTCAAATTCAGGTAAGAAATCTCTACAACAAGATGCATCTAAAATGGAGCAGGAAGGCGATAAAGGTAAAGAGGATGCTGATGACGATAAAAAGAGTGATCAAAATTCTCAAGGTAGTGAAATGAGAAGGCAAGTAGCCGCTTTAAGTAGTCTTGATTCTGATGGTGATGGTGTTTTAGATGTTAATGATTTATACCCCAATGATCCCAATCGGGCTTCAGGTAATGACCTTGATGGCGATGGCACAGATGATGAGTTTGATGCTGATATAGATGGTGATGGTTATGTTAATGGTTCTGATGCTTTTGCGAGGGATTATTATGAGCAGTATGATAGTGACTCTGATGGCTGGGGCAATAATGAGGATGCATTTCCTGATGATGCTGTTGCTGATGCTGATAGTACCGTTAAAGGATATGGATCTCGCCATGAAATAAGGCAGAAAATTTATGAATTAGTCGAAGAAGGTGATATCAGAGATGATATCGCTCAACATCGCAGTGATATTTACTCACGCGATATGGATGCGCGTATGACCCAGCTAGCTGATGCTCAGATGCATAAAGTCATGACTGATAAATGGGGTAATAGAGTTAGAGTTGAGCAGTACATTATGCGTCCGGCTGATAATCAGGTCCAGATTTTAAATATAAACTTACGCACTGATGATACCTCTAATTTGGCTAGGCACGGATTATCAACTTTAAGTTTTACAACAACATTTAATAGGATTATTGAGGGTGATGAGTTAAATGAACTACCCTGGCAAGAGTATTTAGATGTTTTTGAAGAAAGTGGAAGTTATAGAATTACCAGTACGGATCCAACATATTATCAGGTCGGTAGTAGCGATCCCAAATTAGCTTATCCAACTAAGATGAAAATAGATCTCGCCCATAATAATGATTCTATTGAAGAGACAGTTTGGTTTGAGGAAAGAACTTATTCAACTACCTGGTATCAGGATATTTCTGAAACTTATCAATTTAGTGTAAATGGTACTTCTGAATATACAGCTATTGATGAATATTATGATAATGCAGCTCAAACAGCAGCTGGTTTTACGGTTGATTTAAGCGGTAGACATACGCTTGTGAGTAATTTCTACGTTATAGATAATGCAGGTGATGCTGTAAGTAACGAATATTCCTACGATGACTTACGCGATATGTTATCTGTAGGTTTATTTCAATTAAGCAATGGATCTAATTTAGAAGCAGTCTTTAATTGTAGCGATGTCTTTAGTCAGCCGATAGATGTTATTATTAGTCCTATGAAGGATAGTAATTGGGAAGCTAATGTTGATTGGACAAACTGGACGCAGGAAGCTATAGTTGCTGAGTGATATGATAAATGATATAGTGGGTATATTTTGGATGTTAATCGGATTAATAGGAATTGTAAAACCTGTTTTTATTCATAATTTCTTTAGAAAAAAAACAGGTAAGCGTCAATTTAAGCTTATTATTGTTGTTATTCTATTATTGGGTAGTGTTTTCTTTGAGTTGTTTTTTATATCTGAATCAATTTTGCTCAGAGTTCTAGTGGTTATAGGGTTTGTGGCTGTAGTAAGGGGTATTTTAATGCTCAATAAAAAAGCAGGTGAGAAGATAAGTAATTATTTATCTCATGTACCTTTTTTTTATTTTAGATTAATAGCTATAGTATTTTTTGTGATTGGATTTATTTTCTTAAAGATTTTATAGGATTTTAAACTTATCACTCTCAACTTGTTTCTTAATTCCCATAGCAACTGTTTTACCAATTCCCCCAGCTTTCATAAGCGCATCAATACTAACTCTTTTAATATCTACAGGGCTTTTTACTCCACTACTATATAGATTTCTGGCTCTTATGCGGCCAATATTTTTTATACTTACCAAGGAAAGTAATTCTTCTTTTATTCCATACTGAATCCTTCTCTGAAGGGCTTGAAGTCTGGAGCCGACAATATTAATATTAAACAATTCAGCTATCTGTTGTGCGGCATATAAAAGCCATTTAGCTGTCTCAATTAATCTTCTTATGTCTCCTGGTCCTACGGGATATTTATCACAAATGCTATCTTCTTTAATTTCCTCAACCCATTCATTAAACATTAAAGCGGTGGTTAGTGACTGAAGATATGTATTGTAATCTGAATGACTGTAATATCTTTGAAAAGGGAGCAGCATATCTTCACTATTGAGGCCGAAATACATTTCTACTTCATCTCTATTTTTTTTATTTAATCTTAAGTTAGGCATATTAGGGCAACAGCTTATCAAATGCAACAGGGCCACAGTTGAGGGGACAATCTCCATAGAGTTCTTTAAGCCTTTTCTAATAATAACTCCTGTCTGAGGGTCAATATATAGCCTCGAAACCAGGTTGCCAAAAGGAGTTGCTCTGTATTTTCCATTAGTAGATGTGAGAAGGTCTTCAAAGCATAGAAATTCGATTATTCTATCGGTTAGCCCCAGAAGTGCATGTGGGTCTTCTTGAGTAGCAAAAAAGGTATGCGATAAAAAGTCCATGAGTCCTTTTTCGGTATGCACATATCCAGCTGCTACAGATGAAAGTATATGCATGCATAGCGCGTTTTCTTGACCTAGTTTAGAAATAATAGGTTCCGGTTCAGCACAAACAAAATCTTCAAAGAGAACATTTTTCTCATCCTCTGATTTAGCGATTAATACAGATTCGCCATAAGTATCATATTTCGGCCTTCCGGCACGTCCGCGCATCTGTTTATATTCAAAAACAGCTATATGATGAGAACCATTAATGGCATCGAATCTTTTATAATCCCTAATGATAACTCTTCTGGCTGGTAAGTTAACACCTGCAGCAAGTGTTGGGGTACAGCAGATAACTTTAATTATATTTTCTTTAAAATTATCTTCGATTAGTTTTCTCTGTGTGTGAGTTAGTCCCGCATGATGAAAGGCAACTCCGCTATTTATGCATTCGGCTAATTCGCTTGAAACTTTCGTGGTTTCAGCAGAAGATGTCCTTATTTTTTTAGAGAGATGATTTAATATTATTTTTTCTTCATCAGTTAAGGCTTTACTTAGAGTTATGGCAATGCGTCTGGCTTCAGCCTGGGTAGAACGCCTTGTACTTACAAAAACTAAGACTTGGCCACTCTCCTGGACAGTTTCCATGCAGAGGGAATTTATTCCGGTAGTTGATGAGGCTGCAACGGTTCTTTTATCACCATTCTCATAATAGACCATTTTATCATAGTAAACGCCTTCTTTAAGCTTGATCGGGCGCCAGCTACTTAAAAAACATTCAGCCTCAAGCCAGGAGGCGATTTGATTAGCATTTTTTATAGTAGCTGAAAGACCCACAAATTGAAGAGAAGAGTTGCCTTGTTTAAGTCTAGCTATAAGAATTTCTAAAGTTGGACCGCGGGAACTATCATCAATAAGGTGAATTTCATCAATGATAGCAATGGTTAAGCTTTCAGTCAGCCAGCGAGCCCTAAAACGCAGGAGAGAATCAACTTTTTCTGAAGTAGCTACAATAATATCGTAGTTGGCTAAAAATTTTGACGGAGTATCATAGTCCCCAGAGGCCAGAGCTACTTTTAGGCCTAATTGAGAATATTTTTCCTTGAGGTCTTCATATTTCTCACTCGCCAGAGCTCTTAGGGGAACTACATATAAGGCTCTGCCCTTATTAGAAAGAATAGATTTTATCATAGCTAGCTCAGCAATCAGTGTTTTGCCACTGGCTGTAGGCATTGCTAAGACAAAGTTTTTACCTTCTAATATCCCAGATTTTAAAGCTGTCTCCTGAGGTGGGTGTAGTTTTGTATAACCTTTTTTAGCTAGGATATCAGCTACTTCAGACGTTATATTAAACTTTTTACAAAGTTCTCTTATTTCCATTATGAATATAAATGCACCTTTTTAAGTTTCCATGTACCTCTCTCAAACCAAAGAAGAGCTAATATGCCTTGGATGAGAGTGGCGATTGATATAGCCCACCAGATGCCATCAAGTCCTAAGATAGTGTATCTAGGTAAAATGATCGCCAGGGGTATTTGAATAAGCCAGAGAGTTACAAAGGTTATAATCATGGGTGGTATAGTATCTCCAGCGCCATTAATAGCTCTACCAAAAACAACACCAAAAGCGATAGCCGGAAAGAAGAGAGAAGTTATTTTTAGATATTTAACACCAATTGAAATTACCTCTGGATTTTTATTAAAAAGGCTAATAACATTCTCTGCGAATAAAAATAGAAGAATACCTATAACTGTCATGATAGCAGCATTCATTAAAGTAGCCAGCCAAGCGGTTTTATGGGCTCTGTCTGGTTGTTTAGCGCCTAGGTTTTGACCAACTAAGGTTGCGGCTGCTGCTCCAAAAGAGAAGGCAGGTAATAAAAAAAGCATTCTTAGTCGCAGGCCAATACCATAGGCGGCAACAGCATAAGTTCCATATCCAGCTACAATAGCCATAAGAACTAAATTCATTAAATGTCGAGCTAGCATTTGAATAGATGAGGGTATTCCTATTTTAAATATTTGAGAGATAGCTGCAAAATTTATCTTATATTTATCAAACCTGATATGAATATTTGATTTCCCTTTAAAAAGTATATAAAGTAAGAAGAAGGAACCTATGCCTTCTGCAATAATTGTAGCCAAAGCTGCACCCTTGACTCCCAGGGCGGGAAGGCCCAACCAGCCAAAGATTAAAAATGGATCAAGGATAATATTAGCAATAACTGATAGGCCCATAATCTTCATAGGAGTTACAGCATCTCCTGCGCCTTGCAGGATTGAACCGCATAGGAACAGCATTGTCATGGCAACTCCACCGGCTAAAATAATTTTTAGATAGCCTTCTCCAATTAAAATGACTTCGGGACTTGCCTGTAATAGTTTTAAGAGATCATGTGAAAACAAAATTCCAATTAAACATAACACTGCCGCTGTTATTAAAGCAATAATGATTGATTGGGTCGCTGCATTATCAGCTGCCTCTTGATTTTTTGCGCCTATGGCTCTAGCCACCATTACGGTTGTACCGGTTCCAATACCTATTAAAAGCGGAAAGAGAACCATTACAATGGTTCCACCCATGGCCACTCCAGCTAAGGCCTCAGGTCCTAATCGGCCCACCCAAAACATATCAATAACAGATTGAAATGATTCCAGAACAGCTCTAACTAAAAGAGGGAGAGCAAGAATAAATATATTATTTAAAATATTACCTTCGGTAAGATTAGGAGTGATTTTATGTTTTTTAAAAAATTTAATCATATTAATCATAATAGCAGTTATTATCTTATATATAGTAGTATAATTCAAGGAATATATTTATTTAATGTGGGAACTTGACATTTTAGAAAGAAAATGGTATATTTATGTAATGAATTATTATTCATATAAATGAATATATATTCATAAGGAGAGTAATATTGAATATTATAAGAAAAGAACGGGAAAAATTAGCGAGAAAAGATGATATCTTAAAAGCATCTGAGATTGTTTTTGCAAAAAAAGGTTTTCATAAAGCAACTATGAATGATATAGCAAAAGAATCTCATTATGCAGTAGGTACTATATACATATATTTTAAAGATAAAAATGATTTATACTTTACCTTAATGAAGAGGAAAATGGAAGGCATGATTGAAAGTGTTAAAAGTGCTGTTGACGGCGTAGCTTCAAAGGATAAAATAAAAACATTAATAGAATATCAACTTAGAAGTTTTGAAAGGGATAAAGATTTTTTTAAGATTTTTTTGTCTGAGGTGCGTTCGGCAGAACATACCACTAAAGCAAAGTTCACTAAAGAACATATGGATGCCTTCGTAAAACATATTGAGTATATTGGAAGTATTATTGAGCAAAGTAGAATGAAAGGTTACATTAGAAAAGATATTGATTCCCTAAGAGCTGCTTATTTGATTGCAGCTATGATGAATGCCTCAGTTTTCTACTGGGTAAATAATGATAATGATAATTTTGAATTGAATGATCAGATTAACTTTGTGTATAATATTTTACTTAATGGTATAGGAAAATAAAATGAAATTAATGAAATCAATATATACATTTATAATATTATTGTTTTGTATTTTCTCTGTTGGTTTTGTGTCTGAAGCGCAGAATATGAAGATAGGTCTATCTCGCAATGAGGCCATGAAATTGGCTGTAGATCATAATCTGGATATAAAATTAGCTAAAATTGATGCCGAGTATCATAAAACCAGCATAGAAAGTTCTAAGTCAGTTTTCGATATCCTTATTGAAGCAGGGGCTCATTATACAGATGATGAGCTAAACTCTGCTAGCAGTTTTTTAGGTAATAAATCAACTGCGGCCGATTACAACTTTGGAATTAGTAAAAAGCTTCCTACTGGAACAACCTTAGAAGCAGACCTAAGTCATTATAGAAATTATTCAGATTCTGATTTTGTGACTATTAACCCTTCTCATGAATCGTCAGCGAAAGTTACTATTAGGCAGTCCGTGGGTAAAAACTTTTTTGGATTAGAAGATAGGGGCAATATTAAGATATCTAGTATAAATTCTGAGCAAGTCAACTTGGAGAGTTTAGACAGGATAGAGACAACGTTAGCCAATTGTGAGATAGCTTACTGGAATCTAGTTTATACCTATAAATCTACAGCGATTAATCATAATATGCTTATGAGGGCCGAGCATCTTTATAAGATATATCAAGATAGATTTGAGAGGGGAATTGCGGAGAGTCCTGATGTATATGCTAGTGAGGCTAATGTAAATATTAGTAATATTAATTATGAAATAGCTCAAAATAGCATTCTTAATGCTTCTAATTTTTTAAAGGTTAATTTGAATATAGATAGTCAGGAAGCTATTAAACCAAATGAGACCCTCGTGACTCCATATTTAAAAGCTGATTATATTGAGCACTTAAAAGATGCTGTTGCCAAGAGAAGAGATTATAGAGCTGCTTTAAAGAATGTTGAGGCTCAAAATATAAATGTAGTGATTAAGAAGAATAATCTCTGGCCCGAAATTGATTTAGTAGCGACATATGAGAGAAATGGAATAGATTCTGATGGCCAGCAGTCCTTGAAGGATATAGCGGATGAAGATAATTCAGAATATTACTTGGGCGTCGATGTTAGTATGTATCTGGAAAATAGAGAGGCGCGGGCTGAGAAAAAACAGGCGTTACTAATGCAGAAAAAAGCCCTTATTAGTTTAAAAAAACTAGAACTGGAAATAGCTAGTGAGTTAGACGAAAGAGTGCGTGAAGTAAATATTGATGCTGAAAAAATACGCAGATGGGAAGAGATAGTCAGGCTGCAGACTGAGAAGCTTGCCGCTGAGGAAGAAATGGTCAAATATGGTAGGTCAAGCTCAGATATTCTTATTCGTTATCAGAATGATTTATTGAATGCTCAAATGTCTTTGGCGGCTTCATATTTAGAATACCGCATTTCTAGGATTGAACTTGAATTAGCAAAAAATAATATTCTAATTAATTTAGATGCAGAAGATTTAATTAAAATAACTAATTAAGGTAAAAAGATTCATGAAAATATCAGAATTTTCAGTTAAACATTCATTGCTTGTTAATCTTGTCTCAATATTTATAATTATTGCTGGCTTAGCCACTATTTTTGTTTATCATATCAGGCGAGAAGCATTTCCGGAAGTATCCTTTGATATGGTTATTGTCCAGACTGTTTATCCTGGAGCAGCCCCTCAAGAGGTTGAGAAGTTAGTTACAGTGCCTATTGAAAAAGAACTTAAAGGGGTTGATGGTATCGAGACCATGACTTCTAGCTCTATAGATAATGTTTCTGCGATACAATTAGATATCAGTCAAGATGTAAAAGATAAGGATAAAGTAGTTGATGATATAGAAAAAGCCGTTAATATGGTCACTGATTTACCAAATGATGTTGAGGAGCCTATTGTTACGGAGATTACATCTGGTGAAATACCTATTGTCAAAATTGTTTTAAGTGGCGAAATGACAGAGGAAAAACTGCAGGACATTGCCGAGCGATTAGAAGATGAGTTAGAAGATGTTCCTGGTGTCTCTTCAATCTCTCGTACAGGCTTCAGAGATAGAGAAGTTTGGGTTGAGATTGATCCAGCGAAGTTAATTGAAGTACATGTTAGCTTAGAAGAGGTGATGAATGCCCTTGGCAAGCGTAATGTCAGTATTCCTGCGGGTAAAATCAGAGGTGCTGAGGAAATTACTATTAGAACAACAGGTGAATTTTATACTAAGGAAGAAATTGAGAATGTTGTTATTAGGGCTAACGATTTGGGAAACTGGCTTAAAATTAAAGATGTAGCTAATGTTAAGTTTACCTTTGAAGATGAAGATATAATCAATAAAAGTGTCGGAAGTAGATCTATATCTCTGACTGTTATCAAACGCTCTAGCGGAGATGCGGTTACTACGGTTGATGAGGCAGTCAGGCGTACTGAGGAATTCAAAAGCCATGAGGATGAAAGCCTCCAGGTTTCATATATTGACGATATGTCTTATTATATAAAACGTCGTTTGGGTGTATTGAAGAATAATGGTATTGTGGGTTTTATCTTGGTTATTTGTGTGTTGATGTTCTTTTTGAATCATAAAATAGCCGTATTGACTGCTCTGGGTATACCTATTGCCTTTGCTGCTACATTAACCATTATGGGCTGTCTTGGTATCAGTATTAACTTGATTAGTATGTTTGGTTTAATTATTGTTTTAGGTATGTTGGTTGATGATGGAATTATTGTAGCTGAGAACTGTTCGCGGCATATTGAGATGGGATGTAATCCCAGAGAGGCTGCCATAAAGGGTACTGATGAGGTTGTAAAGCCTGTTGTGACAGCTGTTTTAACTACTATTGCTACATTTTTTCCTTTATTCTTTTTTCCCGGTATGATGGGTAAGTTTCTGGGCAATATACCCGCGGTTGTAATCATTGCTTTAGTGGCTTCATTGTTAGAGGCCCTGATTATCTTACCTTCGCATTTTGCAGACTTTGTAAAGATTCCTAAGAAAGGTAAGTTTGCTTCTAAGAAAGAATTACCTTGGTTTAAGCATCTAGTTAGTTTTTATACTCGAATTTTAAAAAAGGCTCTTAATAAGCGCTATTGGGTTCTTGGCGCATTATTTTTAACTTTAATTGCTACCCTTATTTTAGCTTTTAATATGAAATTTATTTTATTTGGTTCAGAAGAAGGGATTGAGCAATTTTATATAAGAGCGGAGGCTCAGGTAGGTACCCCATTAAGTAAGACTAATGAATTGATTGAGCAGGTTGAGAAAGTGATCTCAGGGATGCCTGAGAATCAAATGGAATCCTACACGACTCAGGTGGGAATGATGGGTCAGAGTTGGATGTTTGATGAATATGGCAAGAATGGTTCTCATACTGCTCAAGTGACAGTCTACCTAACGCCTTTTACTGAGAGATCTAAAAATGTATCAGAAATAATTGATAGCCTAAGGCCGCAGATAACTAATATCGAAGGTTTCAAAAATCTCTATTTTGAAAAAGAACAAGAAGGTCCTCCTGTAGGTATGCCAATTGCAGTTGAAATCAGAGGTGAAGATTTTAAAACTCTTAATGAGATAGCTTCAATAATTATGAATTATCTTGGAGGGATCGAGGGTATTGCAGATGTTCAAAACACTCATGAAGTTGGCCGCAATGAAATTGAGGTTGTAGTTGATGAGGAGGCGGCTGCTAGCTCTTATGTAACTATAACTGATATTGCCTCATCTATTAGATTTGCTTTTAAAGGTGGCATAGCCACATCAATCAAGCCTACTAAAGCCGAAGAAGAAATTGATGTTGTGGTTAGATTTCCTGAAGAACTTAGAACTGATAAGAATTTATTTGATAAAATAATGGTACCTAATGAGTACGGACATTTAATTCCTCTCAAAAAGGTTGCTCACTTAAAAGAGAAGAAAGCAGTTTCTTCGATTCGCCATCTTGATGGCAAGCGTGTTATTACTGTTAGAGCTAATGTGGATAATCAAAATATAACCTCGGTTAAGGCCAATAAAATGTTGGCTAATAAGTTTGGTGGCATTGAAGATAAATATCCTGGATATGAGATAACCTTTGGTGGTGAGCAGGAAGAAAATGAGAAGGTAGCTCGATATTTTGTAATTGCCTTCGGCTTGTCCTTATTCTTGATATTTATGATTTTAGCCGCAACCTTTAATTCAATGATTCAACCATTCATTGTTATGATGGCCATACCCTTTGGACTTATTGGTGTTATTTGGGCATTTTTCTTTCACGGCCTCCCGCTCGGATTCTTTATGATGGTTGGTTTTATCGGTCTTGTCGGTATTGTAGTAAATGATTCTATCGTTTTGGTTGAATTTATTAATGGCCTCAGGCGTAAAGGTGTTGAACGTAGAAAGTCAATTATTGAAGGTGGACAATTAAGACTTAGGCCGGTTATTTTAACAACTGTTACAACGGTTTTCGGATTAATTCCGGTTGCTTACGGTATTGGTGGGGGAGACCCATTTTTAAAGCCTCTAGCCCTAACTATTGTTTGGGGTATTATGTGTGCAACAGCTCTTACCTTAATCGTAATTCCCTGTATTTATGCCATAATTGATGACCTCTGGGGAAAAGTCGCAGGTCATACTACAGTTGAAAAAAATGGGCAGGCATCAGGAGGCTTTATGAGCTTCTTTAATAGATAACAAAAGTTTGACCTAGGCCTAAATTTTATGGTATTATATTACGCAATGTGAGGTGGAGCTTGAGTTATGAATTTTGGTTCAGTAAAATATATTGAAGGCGATAGACTTATTGATGGTGAGCTTATCCTTGATGAGAGTCGTTTATATATTTCATCAGATACTGTCTCTTCGAGTACTTACATACCCCTTGATAAAGTTATCCTTTTAAGAAAAAAATTTAACGGTGTAGAAATACAGGTTAAGTTATCAGCTATTAATAGTCTTTTTGTGAAGATATTGATACCTACTAATGCTAAAAATAAATTAATCAAAAGTATTGTAAATAAGCAAAAATTAACGAAGAAATTTTTAAGACGCGAATGGGTAGGTCAGGCCTCGTGGAGATAATATAGTTATTCATCAATAAAAGGAGCTGCTTAAATGAAACATATCAAATTAGGTTTAATCTCAACTATATTTCTTTGTATTCTCATATCCCTAATTTTCGGGTGCGCAGGCCCACGTCCAAAGCCAGTTACACAAATTACAAAGCCGGATGCCTCAAGTATGACTGATGATGAATTTTTAGATATGGTTCAAAAGAAGTGTTTTCTTTTTATGTGGAATGAGGCTAATCCAGAAACAGGATTAATTAAAGATAGGGCTGATAATTTTAATTTTTGTGATGATAGGAAAATTGCATCAGTGGCTTCTGTGGGCTATGGGCTATCTGCTATTTGTGTAGCTCAAGAAAGAGGTTGGGTAGGAGAGAAAGCAGCTTACGAGCGGGTTTTAAATACATTAAAGTTTTTTAGGGATGGAATGGAAAATAATCATGGTTTTTATTATCATTTTGTCCACATGGATACAGGACAACATTTACCAAATTCAGAGGGTTCATCTATAGATACGGCTATATTTTTAGCAGGTGCTTTAACTGCGGCAGAGTATTATAAAGGCACTGAGGTTGAAGAGGTGGCCAACGAATTATATAATAGGGTTGATTGGCAGTGGATGCTAGGTGGTGGCAGGACGTTAACTATGGGCTGGGGTCGTAGAGATAGAATGCTGATGGCTCGTTGGAATCATTACAATGAAGGAATACTATGTTATTTATTGGCAATTGGCTCACCGACTTATCCTATTGATGCTGCTTGTTGGGATGAAATTAATCGTCCCATAAGGAGTTATAAAGATTATACTTGTATTGTTTGTTCGCCACTTTTTACTCATCAATTTCCTCAGCATTGGGTTGATTTAAGAGGTATTCATGATGATTACGCTAATTACTATGAGAATTCGAAGATAGCTACCTTGGCTAATAGGGCATTTTGTATTGATAATTCTAAGAGTTTTAAATCATATGCAGATAATTCTTGGGGTTTAACAGCGTGTGATGGTCCTGGCGGCTATAAGGTTTATGGTGCCTTGCCGGCAACAGCAGCGGCTGTGCATGATGGAACTGTGGCTCCTACTGCAGCAGCAGGCTCGATGATGTTTACTCCTGATGAATCATTAGCAGCCCTCAGGTTTATGTATAATACTTATGGTGATAAAATATGGGGCAGATATGGTTTTTCAGATGCTTATAATATAACCCGTAATTGGTATGCCAAAGATGTGATTGGAATTGATGTTGGCGGGATGATTTTAGGAATAGAAAATGCAAGAACAGGTATGCTTTGGGATTATTTTATGAGAAACGATTTCATTCAGAAATCACTTGATGAAATAGGATTTAAACCCGGCTCAAAGGATGTCTGTATGCCTGATGCTCCAAACGTATTTGCTATTAGAGCTCCAGAAATTATGACCATTAATGGCAATCTTGAGGAATGGTCTTGTGTTGAGTTTATAGAATTAGAGCCTAAACAACATTTGGAGTACGGAAATCTAACTGATAGAGATAAAGATTTGTTGAGTGATTGCATGTTTATGTGGGATGATGATTATCTTTATGTTGCTTTCAAAGTTACAGATAATCAAATTCTTACCCCATATAAGGATAATATGATTTATCGTAATGATGCCATAGAATTATTTATTGATCCGGAAAATAATAATTTGATTTGGGGTAATCCGCTTGATTTTCAAATAGGCCTAACTATATCCAATAAAGACAAAAAACCTCAAGCTTGGGCTTGGTTTCAGAAGCAGGAAGTTGGCGATAATGTTAAGTTTGAAGCTATTGAGACTGAAAATGGTTATATTATTGAAGCTGCTATAAAATGGGAATTTCTCAAGGTTGAGCCAAAAGATGGTCTGATTATGGGGATTTGTCCTGCGGTCCATGACTTAGATGATAGTGACGGCTCAGCTACAGCAAAGCTTACATGGTACTTTATAAACCAGCAGGGAGGCAGTAAGTTAGGCACCCTAGAATTAATTGATACTATTAAGTAGCCAGAATCTAGCAAACAAAATAATAAAGATATAAAGCACTATATTACCCTTGACATAATAATGTCAAAGTGATATATTTAGTTATACAGGGAAAGCGATTTCCTTCATTTGTTATTTTTTTTAGGTAATTAAGGAAAGCGATTTCCTAAAAGAGAACATAAAAATGAAAAAGAATAAAATCGCAAGGGAGTATATAGAAAATTATTTGAGAACTCTTAGGCAAGGGGAAAAGAATTCATTGTTAAAAAAATATTTTGATTATAGCAAAAGAGTGATAAAGCAAAATAAGGTTAGTGAAGAAAACATACAAATTATAAAAAATTGTTTACTTATCAACGTAAATTTAAGTGACTCTGAAATAATAAGAGATGAAGCCTTTAGTTTGTATAGAAGTTTATAAATGCATTTATTGAGGAACTCTAAATCAATGAGAGGAGGTGAAACACAAATGAAACGTAATGTAACTATTATGTTAATGCTTCTAATAGCAGTTATGGCTTATCAGGTTTCAGCCAGCGCAAATCTTCTTAGTGATCCCGGATTTGAGAATGGCGGTTCTGCTATAGCCTTAAAGGATGGTCCCTGGACATGGGACGGAGGTTCAAACGGTGGTTCTTTCTATGCTCCAGATGTAACCTTAAGTGGCGTAAAAGCAGCTAAGGTTGTTTTGTGGGGTGAATCAGCCAACGATTATGCATATTTTGTAGAAGAGTTTGAAGAAATTGATTTTACAGCATCATATGTTGTAAGTGCAAATTTCTTAAATAATTCTGCAAGTGCGCTTAATTCTACTGGCACTGCAGCTATTCAGGTCAAGTGGTTTAATTCACTTGGAAGCGAATTAGCTATGGATGAAAGTTCAGCCTTTAATAGCACATACGCTTTGGATCAATGGCATAACATTTCTGTTGTATCTATAGCTCCCACATTGGCAAGCAAGGTAGCAGTTGTAATAGCTGCTAAAGCTAATGCTGATTATGTTGGTGAGAGCACAGTGTATGTTGATGAAATGGGTTTTGATGTGGTCCCTGAGCCTGCAAGTCTCCTTATGCTTGCAAGCGGATTACTGGGAATTTTCGGTATAAGCCGAAAGAGATAGTTTTATGATCAGCGCTCGGGAGGCCTCTATATATTCAGCTTACACCTCCTAAGAATTTGTAGGTTGATTTTATTGACATATAGTGGTCTCCTAAGCAGGAATTATATGATTACTAAGTAAATTTGAATTAATTATATAGATGTGCTATATTTTAGATTAAAGAGCATAAATAAGAAAGTAAGGAGGATAAAAAATGAGAAGATTAAGGTTGGGTGTTTTAACAGTTATGTTTTCGTTTGTGCTGCTTTTGACTTCATTGTGCTATTCTCAGGAGCTTATAATTGCAGATTTTGAATCATGGCCCAATAATCTTGGTGGAGAAATGGGTGTTTATGGTTCTCTTTCGCCAGAATGGTCAAAAAAAGCTACAGTGCCATATAGTTGGGTTTATGAAAAGAAAACTCCAGGGTATGATGTTCTTAACGTAAAAGAAGGCAAGCAATCTTTTAGGTTGGTGCATGGCTTGGGAGCTGATAAGGATTGTTCTTGGGGCAGTTTTGGAATGGATTTAGGTAAAACAGTAGATTTGAGGGTTGAGCCTAAAATAGTTAAGTCAATTGATGCCTCAGAGTATAAATATCTGGTTTTCTGGGTTAAGGGTGAAAATGGTGGCGAGCGTGCAGAGCTTGCTTTTAGAGATGCTGATTCTATCAGCTATATGCCGCAAACAACCTATGAAATTCCTGCTATCACTAAACAATGGCAAAAGATAGTAGTTCCGTTAGCGGAAATTGAAGATATGGTTGATTTGAGTGAGTTGGTGCACGTGGGCATTGCTTTTGGCGCTGATGTCGGAAATGAGCCCGGAGATACGATTTATATAGATAGTTTCATGCTAACAGATTCTAAATAATTTTTTAAGTACAAATATATAGAGGGGAGAAGATTAAGCCCCTCTATATATTTGGTTATAAAGGCTGCTATAGGTAAATAATAGGAAAATATTAATTAGGAAATCACACAAGAAGTATATTCTTATGAAGAAAAAGATTTTATATTCAGTTATAGTTGTTTTATTGATAAGTATTTTTTGTATGCTTTATCCTGCATTAGAAGATTTATTATATTTTAAAATGCACTATGCTAACCTATGGCAGAAAGATCAACAAGCTTATGAGTGGCTTATTGCCCAACAAAGAACCAACCGTCAGCTTGTATTTTTTAAAAACGGTCTTTTGCCTAGTTCTGAATATGGTAATGACTGTTTCACATATGATCAAGCTTTGGCGGCTATTTGCTTCTCTCGTAATAAGGATTTTAAAAAGGCTGAGAAGATTTTTGATTTTTTTGATAATGTCAGAAAAGAGCAAATAAAAAAATATGGTAAATTTATTGGGTTCTCTGATGCTTATAAAGCTAATGGCTGTTGGGGTGAGACTTGGGCCGCTGGCCCCAATGCCTGGATGCTTATGGCCTTAAATACATATATGTATTACACTAATGATGTAAAATATTTATCCTTATCAGAAGATATAGCCCAATGGCTTATAGGCTTAGAATCAATTGAGGGTGGAATAGTTGGTGGATATTACGGAAATCATGAGCCTATGACCTGGATTGCCACAGAGCATAATCTTGATTGTTACGCTGCTTTCAGAGATCTGGGGCTGATAACTAATAATAAAGAGTATCTGAAAGTAGCTAAAAATATAAAATACTGGATGGAGCATGATGCCTGGAGTGATAAGCAGCAAAGATTTTATATGGGTCGGCAGCGATTTAATAGAAATTATGCTACCGATCTTTCTAGTTGGGCTGTTTTGAGCTTAGGTGATAAATATATTACTACTCTTGATTTTGCTATAGAACACAGCTTATGCAAGCATTATTATGAACCTAATAATATTGAAGTTGAAGGTTTTGATTTTGGATCTACATACAACGAGTCTCCATATCCTGATAAAGATGCAGTTTGGTTTGAGGGAACCGGGCAAATGGTTTTAGCATTTTTAAAAGCTGGAAATGGTTCCAAAGGAACATATTTTCTTCATGAATTAGATAAGGCGCTTACCGTTAGCAAGAGAAGCAGCTATGTATCTGGCTTGCCTTATGCTTCAAATGAAGGAACGCCTGCTTATGGTAGTTGGTTAATGCAGGATGAGCCTCTCTGTATTTCAAGTACAGCCTGGTACTATCTAGCCAAGTATAACCATAATCCTTTTTCTTATAATCAGAAATTGGATGAGGCCAATAGGGTGATTAATGAATTGGATTATGAGCCAAATTATCAATTCACACCTATAATTGATGATTTTCAGTATTCAAGGATTAAATTTGAAACTGCCTACCCGCTTGAATCTATAATAAGAAATAATGCCCAATTAAAGAGAGTTCTTTTGAGTGAATATAAGAAATTTCAAGATAATTGTATGGAGTTAACTTTTAATCCAGAGCAAGGTGTAAGAGGGGTATCAGCATCAGTGGTTCGTCCCTTTATGATGCCGCAAGACTGGAGCTCTTATAAAAATCTGTGTTTGAAAGTTTTCTCAGACAATACCAAAATTAGAGTCAGGATTCATATAAAGGATTCAGAGGCAGAGCCTTTTGAAAGTATAAAAATTAAACCCGAAGCAGGGAAGTGGAAAGAGGTTGTTTTAAATTTTGAAGATAGCTTTAAAAGGAGCAAAGCAGCTTCTGGTTATGGAAATAGCCAGCTTGAAAGGGATCAAATAAGAGAATTTTCTATCGAGGTTTTTACTTTAAAGGGCGATAAAGAAGTAAAAATACTTATAGATGATATTGTTTTAAAATAGTAAGTGAACAAGCAAAATTGGAGTAATTACGATAAGTTATCGTTTTATATATATAGTAGCAGTGATAAAGTTAGGCCGCGCGTTTTATTAAAGGATAATGAGGCGGAAGTCTATGAAAGTATTCCGATTAAACCCGAGAGAGGAAAATGGAAAAGGATTTCGTTGGATTTTAAGGATAATTTTAGGAGAGGGCGGAATGTAGCGGGCTACGGAAATAAAATTTTTTATAAACAGGGCATAAGAGAAATTATTATTGAAATATCAAGCAAGGGCGCAATAAACAGGAGCGCTGTTTATATTGATGAAATTGAGTTAATAGCTGAATAAACGTGTTAAAAATTGCTTTGCGGCGGGAGAGTTGTAAAATGAGAAATTATAGAGTTTATCGGAAATTTATATTACTGTGTCTTGTTTTAAGCTTAAGTGTTTTGTCTGGCTGTGCGCCTCTTTGCAGAAGTGTAAAAAATGAAGAACGGTTTTCGCCGTCTTTTGAAAGTGAAGGGCGGGACGTGGAAGTATATGGATGGCTATTAGAGCTCCAGCTTCCCAATGGGCTTCTTGAAAGTACAAAAAACAGTAATTTTGTTTCGCTTTATGAAAACGCTTTAGCCGCGATAGTTTTTTCTGTTGAAGGTGATTTTGATCGAGCCGAGTTAATATTTGATTTTTTTACTCAGCGAATTGAATGTGAAATGATGGTTTCGCCGGGCGGTTTTGGTCAGTTTCGTGATCGTGACGGTTTTCCTCCCGATGGAAAACCCCATCGCTGGTTGGGAGATAATGCCTGGCTGCTTATAGCAATTAATAATTATCACCGGCTGGCGGGAAATAATAAGTATGAAAAATTAAAGTGTGTTCTTGAGGAGTGGATTGTTTCTCTGAAGGATGAAGCTGACGGGGGGATTTGGGGCGGTTATGATCAAGATGGTAAGCGGATATTGAAGTCAACTGAGGGCGCGATTGACGCTTTTAATGCCGTTAATGGCTATAGCGGGTTTCATAAAGATATACTTGGATTTCTTAAAACTCAATATTGGCAACCGCAAACAAAGAGTTTTTTAGCTTGGAAAGAACATGAAAAGTATAAATATGCCTTAGATTTGCACTCTTGGGGTTATTGCGCTTTCAAGGATATGCCGCTTGAATTATTAAATAATGCCGATCAATATAGAATTACAAAAATTGCCGCGGTTAATAATCAAAATATAACGGGATTTTGTTTTGATTTAGATTTAGATACTATTTGGCTGGAAGGAACAGGGGAGATGGTCGTGGCATACCGGACGGCTGGATTGAATTTTATGGCTGAATATTATATTCGTGAATTAGAAAAGATGATTATCAGTGTGTCGGGGAATCCTAAGAGAGGCGGCATTCCGTATACGACGAATAAAGGGACGCATTATGGCGAGGGAAATTTATGGAATGGCGTTGAAACAAATCCTAATGTCGCGGCCTCATCCTGGTATTTATTGGGAAAGTGGGGATATGACCCAATGGAATACGGCCGCGAAAAAGATATTCCCCGGGATGATATTTTTTGGATTAATTAAAATTATTAAGGGTAGATGGAGTTTTTTTATTATTTAAGGTAAACGTTTTTTAAATTATTGACGATGGAGAAAATCCTGATATTACGGTACCGCGTGAAATTTATTATGACTTGTTTGAGCCGGTTCCTGAGCCCTCAACAATCACGCTTCTAATGTGTGCAATGGTGGGATTATTTTGTTTCAGAAGTAAGCGCGCGGGGCTATAAAAAGCTAATCATTCACGTAAAATACTATTTTTAAAGTAGAAAAAAAATTTTCCTAAAATCCTTGACAGTACCTTTTGTATATGATACATTACAGCGGTTGATTATGGAAAACGTTTAACCTAAAAGGAAGACAAATGTCAATAACCTATAAAGATATAGCTAGAAAAGCGGGTGTTTCTATTTCAACGGTATCCCGCGTAATAAATCAGACAGACCTTCATAAAGTTGGCAAAACAACTCAAAAGAAGGTAGAGAAGATTGTTGAGAAGCTTGATTTTACTCCCAATGTTATTGCTCGTAGTTTAGTTAGCCGAAAGACCTATAATGTAGCTGTAGCCATTAAAGATTTGGAAGATATTATTAATCCCTATTTTAATCAGGTGATTAGTGGTATTGCTGGTGTTTTGGAAAGAAGAGGTTATTTTCTGCAGTTAGTCAGGACGGTTTCAGCTAAAGAGAAAGCTTTATCCCCATATTATTTAAAGGCCATTCAGGAAAAGAGAGTTGACGGATTAATACTTTTAAGTGAAGAAGCAAAGAATAAAGATGTTATTGAACTCTTTGCAAAAAAAGTTCCCGTAATATTAGTAAATAGAACCATACCTAATATTACAGCTCCCTCTGTACTGATTGATAATGAGGGCGGTTTGTACGATGCCACTAAGGAATTAATCGAGTTAAAACACAAAAGGATTGTCTTCTTAGCCGGTTCTTTTGATTTTCAGCTAGATAAACAACGTCTTAAGGGTTACAAGAAGGCCCTAAAAGAAGCGAATATATCATATGACAAAAGTTTAATTATTGAAGGGGCTTTTAACTTTAATCAATCGGCAACAGCTCTTGGCGGCCTCTTAAAGAAAAAAGTTAAGTTTAGCGCTATTGTTGCTTCTGATGATGTTATGGCTCTAGCTTGTATAAATCTCTTGAATGAAAGAGGCTATAAGGTGCCCGAGGATATATCGGTTATTGGTTTTAACGATATGCTGCTTTTGCCTTTAGCATCCAGTCTATCATCAATGAAACTGCCTTTAGTTGAACTTGGCAGGAAAGCGGCAACAATGTTACTTTCAATTATAAATAATGATCCTATCAAAGAGATGGAAGTTATTTTTAAACCGGAGCTAATAAAAAGAAATTCTATTGGCATAAATAAAAAGAAGTAAAACTTAAAATTAAAAAGGAGTGGCAGTCAAATGGATTTAAGCAAGTTAGGTAAATTTTCAAAAGATGGCACAGAATTCATTATGAAAGAGCCGGTTCTACCAAGGCCCTGGATTAACTATTTGTCTAATGAAGATTACTGTGCTGTTATTTCACAAACAGCTGGTGGTTATAGTTTTTATAAGGATTGCCGCAGCGACAGGATACTTAGGTGGCACCCTGAGAATTTCCACTTTGACAGACCCGGTAGATATGTCTGTGTCCATGATAAAGGCAAGAAAAAAGCCTTTTCTTTGACTTATCAGCCTATTAGGGCTAAGTATCAGCAGTTTGAGTCACGTCATGGCCTGGGTTACACTACAATCACCTCTAAGCATGATGGCTTATCTTCAGAGGTAACCTATTTTGTTCCAGAGCATGATACCTGTGAGCTTTGGATTATTAAAATGAAAAATGATACAAGCAAAAAGAAAGATTTAGTTGTTTATCCTTTTGTAGAATGGTTAGTAGGAGATTATCACGAAGAATTAATATATAGAAATATTCTTAATTTATATAACAGGTTTTCATACGAAAAGGATATCAAGGCAATTATAGCTAAAAAGACTGCTTGTTGGCAGGATATGGATATTAAACCGTTTGAAGATGAAGTATTTTTTGCTTCTACTCTTCCTATTAAAGGATATTCAACTAGAAAAGATGCCTTTTTTGGATTAAGTAATACCGAAGAAAGTCCGGAAGTAATTATGAAAGGTGAGATTATAAAAGATGGACTTTGTTCTGGGGAGGACGGAGTTGGAGCTTTAATACATGAAGTTAGCCTGAAGCCGAAAGAAAGTAAAGAGTTTGTGGTTATATTGGGTCAGACTAGTAGCCGCGCAGAAGTAAAAAAGCTTCTTGAAAAGTATAGGAACGTCGCAAAAGTAAAAAAAGAACTTGCTCAAGTTAAGAAAGTATGGAGAGATAGAATACTTGATAATGTGATAATTGAAACACCTGATATGGATTTTGATTTAATGATGAATATTTGGGTGAAATATCAGCTTTACATTTGCAACTTCTGGTCGAGATCTCCATCATTTTTTCATGAGGGTTCTGGCGGTAGAGGCTATAGAGATTCATGTCAGGATGCTGAAGGCATTCTTTCAATTAATGCACCTCACGCAAAAGGCAAAATAGAGACTATTGCTGCATTAATTAGAAAAGAAGGTACAGCTGCGCCTGGTTGGTCATCTACAATGGGCCCCGCAGGAAGCAGACCGAATAAAGATCATCCTGTATGGTTAACATATACTGTAGCGTCTTACGTGAAAGAAACTGGTGATAAAAAGTTTCTTCTTAAAAAATTCCCTTATCTTAAGGATAAGTGGATTGGTGGATGGGTAAAAGATGTTAAATGGCACGGTGGGCCAAAAAAAGATGGTAGTGGTACTCTTTTTGAGCACCTTGAGAGGAACTTGAATTTCACCTTTCATGATGTTGGAAGAAAGGGATTGCCTCTTATTGGTCATGCTGACTGGAATGATGGAATTGATGCTGCAGGTAAAGACTTAAAAGGTGAGAGTGTCTGGTTAGCCATGGCATTAGTTAGATCTTTAAAGACTTTAGCTGAATTAGCAATGCTTATTGGTAAAGATGCCAAAGCAGCAGATTTTCTTAAAAAAGCTAAGATTATGACTGATCGCATAAACAAAGTTGCCTGGGATGGTGATTGGTATACAAGAGGGTATACTGATAAGGGAACTGTTTATGGGTCTAAGAAGAATAAAGAAGGTAAGATATATCTCAATACCCAGAGTTGGGCTATCTTAGCTGATATGGTTAACGACGATCAGAAAAAGAAGATATTTAAAAGTGTTGATAAGTATCTTGATGGTAAGCATGGTTATGCTCTTTTTTCACCTGCATATTCTAAGTATGACCCTGAATTAGGGAGAATTACTATGTTTTCTGAGGGCACAAAAGAAAATGCAGCAGTATTCTGCCATGCGGCAACCTTTATGATTGCAGCTGACTTAGTTTCAGGTAGGGGTAATCAGGCTTATAAAGCGATGAAGAAGCTTATGCCTAATCATCAGAAAGATTTCAGTCTTTATAAGACAGAGCCTTACACATATTCAGAGTATATGGTTGGTCCTGAGCACCCTTATCTATATGGAGAAGGTGCCTTCACCTGGATTACAGGTACTGCCGGCTGGAGTTTTATGGCTGGTACTGAATATCTTCTGGGAATAAAAAGGGACTACGATGGTCTTAAGATTGAACCTTGCCTACCTTCAGCTTGGAAAAAAGCTAAGATAAGAAGGCCTTTTAGAGGGGCTGTTTATGAAGTTGAAATACTCAATCCTAAAGGTGTTCAGTCTGGAGTAAAAAGTATTACCTTAGACTCTAAAGTAGTTGAGGGCAATGTGATTAAGACGCAAAAGTCTCGCAAAAAACCGTATAAGATTAAAGTTGTAATGGGTTAATTCCTGATTTTGTAAAGATTGCGGAATCAATCTATACAGTAGTAATAAATAAGAGGGCGCTGATGAATGGAAAGTCAGCGCCTTTTTTATTTAAGTTGCAAAATGGATAGTCATTGCTATAATAAATATAAACTGGAGATGGAAAATGTTAAACAAGCATAAAATATATTTAAAGGACAAACAGCTTTTTATAGACAATAAACCTTTTATCATGTTTTCTGGAGAAATTCATTACTTCAGGATTCCCCGCAGTAAGTGGAAGATGATGGTCGATAAAGCCAAAGCGGCAGGCCTTAATACAGTTTCTACTTATATTCCTTGGCGCTGGCATGAATATAAAGAAGGTAAATTTGATTTTGCTGGAAAAACTCTCAAAGAAAGAAACCTCATAGCATTCCTTGATTTAGTAAAAAAAGCCGGCCTATATTTATCTTTGAGGCCTGGGCCTATGTGTCATGGTGAAATTATTGATGATGGTTTACCTGCTTGGCTGATGGATGACTATCCTCAGGTTAGACTAAAAAAACCAGATGGTGAATTATTTAGAGGTTCCATGGTTTCATTTATGAATCCTGATTATCTTAAGCTCGTTTCTAAATGGTATAAGAAGATTATGCCTATTATTTCAAAACGCCAGGTAACATGCGGGGGGAATGTAATATTAGTCCAATTGGATAATGAAATAAGTATGATTAACTGGTTGACAAAAATAGCAGATACAACGCATCCTGCTCTGCAGGGTTATAGAGATTATTTAAAAAAAATGTATGCTGATATAAAAGAGGTTAATAAGAAATATAAAAGTAAATATAAATCATTTGGCCAAATTAAATATCCAGATATCAATTATGATCAGCAACCGGGTTCAATGTTTTGGGATTGGATGTATTATTGGCGATCATACTATTCGCAATATTTTTTACACTTAAGTAAGTTAGCGAAATCGCACGGCATTTGCCTTCCCTTGATTGCTAATATTGCTCATTTTGCTGATTTTGATGTCAGAGGTAGAGCGGTGTATAGTCCCATGACGACATCAATGTTTAGAGAATTTCCTCAAAAAATAGATAACCTTATCTTAGGTGGGGCCTATCAGATGCGCCGTCTTGATTATGAGAATTTTCACGATATTCTCTTAACCTCTGAGTCAGTTAAAATGATTTCAGCTACAAAATCACCCAGTTTTTGTGTTGAAATGCAAAGTGGCGTTATGTTTGATAGACCGGTGTTATATCCAGCTGATGTATCATTAAACACATTAACTTCGTTGGCTAGTGGGCTAAATGGTTTTAATGCCTATATGTTTGCCTCAGGTGTTAATACGCCGGATATGGGTGGCCTTGGAACCCAGCATAATTGGCAGGCAGCAGTAGGTTTAGATGGTAAAGAGCGGCCTCATTATCAATCCTTGAAGCGTTCAGCGAACATTATTAAAACTTTTAATAATAGCTTGTCTCCAACGAAGAAAGAGGCAGATGTAAATATTGGTTTTTATTTGCCTTATTATGAAACAGAGTTTCTAACAGGTAAATTTATTAACCAGCTTGAAGCCGAGCGGACGAAGTATTTCATGGAGGGGTTAGTTCGTCTGCTTTCCATGATGAGTATCAGTTATGAATTCGTTGACATTAAAAATAAAGAGATAAAAAAAGATAAACCTTTAATTGTTTTTTCTCTTGATTTTATGGACAAATTAACCCAAACAAAAATTGCTGATTTTATCGCAGAGGGGGGCAAGGTTCTAATGGGGCCAGTAATGCCTTCTAAGGGGTTGGATAACAAAAAAGCTGAGGTAATAACAGAAAAACTTAAAGTTAAAACTAAACTGGTTAATACTAGATATTTAAAAAAAGGCAAGCATCATTACATGATCGAGGAATCTAATTATTCTTTTTCTGGTAAGGGTACTCCGGTTTTAAAAGACATTAAATCTAATACAATGGCGCTTACTTTAAAGTGCGGCAAGGGCAAAGCTGTTTTATATGGTTTTGGCATGATTAGTGTTTTTAACTATTATTTAGATATATTAAGAACATTGCTTCAGGAACTTGAAATTAAACAAGCTGTGAAGTCGTCTTCTGATATGATGCCGGCTATTATGCGCTGCAATAAAAAGTCTGGTTTCCTTTTTGTTGCAAATTACCATCAAATTCCTTTGGAGGCTAATTATAAAATAAAGCTAGCTAATAAAGTGATAAATTTGCCTAATAAAGGAATGCTTAAATTACCCATGCGCACAGGGCGAATGCTACCGATTAACTATATAGTCAATGAAGACATATGCATTTTATCAACCACTGTTCAGATTCTTAACTTTGGTAAAACAAAAGGTTTCATTAAAATTGAATTTGAGGCTACACCTAATTTCAATGAAGAAATTAGTCTTGTTTCTAAAAAGATGCATAAGGTCTATTTAAATGCTAAGTTGATTAAGATTTTAAAGGCTAATAAAAGTGAAGCCATAAAATTGCCAGTAGTTAATGCTCGCAATATTTTAACCATAAAGTAGATATATGAAAAGATTGACTTATCAGGGGATAATTAAACTTAAAACGCAAGGTTTTTGTGATATTCATGATATAACCAAAAGTGTTCAGAGGGTGGTTGAAGATAGTTGTATTAAAATGGGTATTGTTTGCGTAATGTCTCCGGGGGCAACTGCAGGAATAACAACTTGTGAGTATGAATCGGGATTAATTTCAGATATTAAGGATTTTTTTGAGAAATTCATACCGCAGGAAGCTAAGTACCAACATAATGTGCGCTGGGGTGATGGTAATGGTTTTTCTCATGTAAGAGCTTCTTTGTTGGGTCCGTCAATGAGTTTGCCAATATCTAAAGGAGTGCTAGTTCTGGGTACATGGCAGCAGATAATTTATATAGATTTTGATAACAGGTCTCGAAATAGAGAATTATTTGTTCAAATAGTAGGGGAGTAATAAGTAAGTGTTAGCTTTACTTCAAAGGGTAAACAAGTGTGAAGTATTTGTTGAAAATAAATCGGTAAGTGCGATAGCAAAAGGGATATTAATCTTATTGGGAGTTGGCTCAAAAGATACTGAGCCTGATTGCCAGCGCTTAGCAAAAAAAATAATCAACTACCGTATTTTTGATGATTGTAAAGGCAAGATGAATTTATCATTAAAAGATATAAATGGTGAGATTTTAGTAGTTTCTCAGTTTACTCTTTTGGCCGATACAAACAAGGGTCTACGGCCATCTTTTTCTTATGCTGCCAATCCTCAAGCAGCTGAGAAATTATACAATCATATGATTACTTGTCTTGAATCCCATGAGATTAGCGTTAAGGCTGGAATATTTAAGGCGCATATGCTCTTGAAGATTGAAAACGATGGGCCGGCAACTTTTATCCTGCAAAGTAAATAAAATATAAAGGTGAAGCATGAATATAGCTTTAGATATTGATGGAATTTTAGCAAATGCTGATTTTGCTTTTAGAAGTATGATGCGACATTTATTCAAAAGGCCATTTGCAAAAAATAAAGTTAAGAGCTTTCATTATGAGGATTCATTTGAATTATCTGAGTCTGAGATGAAAAAGTTTTATAAAATGTTCCATAATGAGGAGCTTTGGTTGACCATGAAGCCTCTTAAGGGAGCTGTGGAAAGTGTAAAAAAGCTTTCGGAAGATAATCGTATAGTTATTGTGACGGCTAGACCTAGGGATGTTAAGCAGGCGACTATAAAGTGGTTAAAGGAAAACGAGATTAACTATCAGGAAATATATTTTACCTTAGCTGATAAACATTTGCTATTAGAAAACTATAATGAAAAGATAGATGTTTTTTTAGAAGACCACCCAATATATATTCAGAGAATATCTGATGCGGGAACCAAAGTAATTATGTTTGAGTATCCGTGGAATAATCATCTTGAATCTAGGACAAATATATATAGAGTAAAAAACTGGAACGAAGCAATGGTGAAAATATCAGACCTTTATTCTGAAATTTGCTAGTTTTAAATGGCTTCAAATCCTCCATGCCCATGTGTCATACCTTGACAAAGATACTATAATAAGGTAATCTAATACATAATTCTTCAAAATTTTAAAACTTATCAAAGGATTTAAATACTATTAAATTTATTTCTATTAATATAGAAGGGTTGTCTTTTATGACAAAGTCTAAAATGGGAAAGTGTTTAAGGATTGTGCAGATGCATTGGGGTTTTCCGCCAACTATTGGTGGCGTTGAGACTCACTTGACCCTTATAGGGCCAGCTTTAGTTAGAAGAAAGCACAAGGTTTATTTATTGACTGGTTTACCGCCAGACACACCAGTAGATGAAGATTATAATGGTATGAAAGTGATTCGTACGCCATATTTTGATTTGAATTGGCTTTCAAAAAGGGGATTCTTGGGTTTAGAGCATCAATTGAAGGATTATATGTTTAGCACCCTGGATAAAATCAAACCTGATATAATTCATGCCCACAATATGCACTATTTTAGTAGGTTGCATGGTAAATTATTGAATGAATATGCCAAAGCTAATAAAGTTCCTTTAGTTCTTACGGCGCATAATGTTTGGGATGATGGATTATTTCTGGATTTAACTACTAAAATTGTAAAGTGGAACCATGTGATTGCAGTAAGTCAATATATTAAAGATGAATTAGAGGGAGTGGGCCTCAAAGATAAAGATGTAACGGTTGTGTATCATGGGATTGATGTTAATCATTTTAAGCCCGCGGCACCATCAGCTGAAATCATTAAAAAGTATCCCAGATTAAAGGGGAAAAGAATAATATTCCATCCAGCTAGGATGGGTTTAGCAAAAGGATGTGATACCAGCATAAAGGCCATGTCTGAGGTTGTTAAGCAGATTCCTGATGCCATGCTTGTTTTGTGTGGTACAAAGCATATAATTGATTGGAATTCTACTCAAGAGAAGGATATTGCATATCTATTACATTTAGTAAAAATATTGCATCTTGAAGAAAATGTATTTGTTAATATGATTCCACATAAAATCATCCCTAAATTTTATAATATTTCATCTGTTTCGTTATATCCATCTTCAGCCTGTGAACCTTTTGGGATTACTATGCTGGAATCTTTAGCTAGTGGAGTTCCTATGGTGGTGACTGATGCAGGAGGCATGCCGGAGATTATTAAAGAGGGTTTGAATGGTTTTGTCGTTAGGGTAAAAAGGCACTTTGAATTAGCTGATAAAATTATTAGACTCTTGAAGGATGATGAATTAAGAAAGCGCCTAGGAGAAAATGGAAGAGAAATGGTTACAAGTAACTTTACTGTAGAGAAGATGACGGATGATACATTAAAAGTTTATGAAAAGGTTTTAGGGAAGGGTAACTAATGACTTCAAAAATTGGATTAATCTTTGATATGGATGGTGTTATCACTAATACTGTGCCTCTACATTTTAAGGCATGGAAAAAGATGTTTGCTGATTATGACATTGATTTAACATTTGAGATGTATAAAGAAAGGGTTGATGGTATTCCTAGGTTAGATGGGGCGGGAGCTATTCTAACTGAATTATCAGATGAAGAGTTAATTGTAGCTGCAGCTAAAAAACAAGGATACTTTATTGAGCTTTTAAATAGCGACGATGTCGATGTTTATGAAGATGCAATGAAATTTATCAAATCCTTAGAAAAAAATAAGTATATGTTTGCTGTGGCTTCTTCAAGTAAAAACTGTAAGGATATCCTAAAGAAGATAGGTGTTTTTGAAACATTTGATGCTGTAGTTGATGGATATGGATTTAAGAATGGCAAGCCAGATCCAGAGATATTTTTAAATGCAGCTAAACTGATTAATGTCGATCCTTTAAATTCTGTAGTTTTTGAAGATGCTAAAAAAGGTGTTGAAGCAGCAAAAAATGGGAATATGATGTGTGTTGGTGTTGATCGGGTTAATGATCCCGACATTTTAAGTAAAGCAGATATTGTTATTGAAGATTTTCACAAACTTGATATTACTCAAATAGAGGAGAAAATCAAAAAAAACGTATGAGAAAATTACTTGCTGGTAATGATTGGATAATTGAAGAGAAACTGCATGATTTTAGTCACGAGAAGCAGGAAGCCTATGAATCAATATTTACTCTGGGAAATAGTTATATGGGTATTAGGGGAATTTTTGAGGAGTCGCCTGAAGGGTATACCCCTGGGACATTTATAGCTGGAGTATTTGATAAGAGTGTAGCCCAGGTTGAGGAGTTGATTAATCTCCCTAATCCTTTAGATATGAGAATTGCGTCACAGGGTGAAAAATTGGATGTCAGGAGCATGAAAGTTTTAAAGCATAGTCGTTGTTTAGACTTAAAGAATGGTCTGTTGTATAGGAATACGACATTTAAGGATGCCTGGGGTAGAAAAATTAATTATGAGTCAACTAGATTTGTGAGTTATGCAAATCATCATTTGATTGCGATGCGAGTAAAACTGACTGCTGTAAATGCGCCCATGCATTTGATTGTTCAGGATTGTATCGATGATTCTGTGTCCAACCAAGGTGGAATTTTGGAGGGTCGAAAAAGGCATGTAAAGGTTGTTGAAGCTGATGGTGAGGCAAATTTAAATTATTTATGCATGCGCAGTTATACTTATAAAACATGGATTGCCTATTCAACGCTTTTATCTATTAAGCGCGGGAGAAAAAAAGAATTAGCTAATAGTAGAGTTCAAAACATATTCTTAAAAAAGAATGAAAGTGTTACATTAACAAAATATATTACAATACATACTTCCAGACACATTAGTCGCAAGAAAATAAAGGCTGTTTCTTCTGAGGAGGTAAAAAATGCCCATAGAAGAGGATTTGAAAAGCTTTTAAAGGATCATAAGAATGTTTGGTCGCAACTCTGGAATGAATCAGATGTAATCATTAGTGGTGATAAGGATATACAAAAGGCAGTGCGTTTCAATATCTATCATTTATTAATTGCTGCTGGGCGTTGGAGTAAAGATGTAAGTGTTCCTGCTAAAACTCTTTCCGGTGAGGGGTACAGGGGGCATGTATTTTGGGATACTGAAATTTTCATTATGCCGTTTTTTAATATGACTGATCCTGAGGTAAGTAAAAAGCTGTTGTTATATAGATATCGCCGGCTTGATAAGGCGCGTCAGAGAGCTCAAAAGTTTAATTGTAAAGGTGCTCTTTTCCCTTGGGAGTCAGCTGCTACCGGAATTGAGACAACCCCTAGTTATTCCAAAGATCTTGATGGTACTATTATAAAAATACATACCCAAGATTACGAACAGCATATATCTGCTGATATTGCTTATGCTATTTATAATTATATTCTCCACACAGATGATAAAGGCTTTTTATTGAAGTATGGAATAGAGATGGTTTTTGAAACTGCACGTTTTTATGCAAGTAGAGTTGAGTATAATAAGGCTAAGGACAGATATGATATAAATGGGGTAATTGGGCCTGATGAATTTCATATAAATGTAAATAATAACGCATTTACGAATTATATGGCTAAATGGAATTTATTATACGCTGTAGCTTTGAATGATTATTATGGTAAAAAGGCAAGAGCAAGACTCAAAAAAATTAGAAAAAAAGTGGGTGTTACTGAGAAGGAAGTCGCATCATGGTTTAATATTGCGCAAAAGATTTATTTTGAGTTTTCTAAAAAGAATAAGTTGATTGAACAATTTGATGGGTATTTCAAGAAAAAATCGATAACCATATCTGAGTGGGAAAGAGATTTTATTCCGTCCACACCCAAAGTAATACCTTTTAAAAACATTGGAGCTACACAATTTGTTAAACAAGCTGATGTTGTCATGCTTTTCTTTTTGTTTCCTCAGAATTTTTCTGAAGAACAGATTAAGAAGAACTACTATTATTACGTCGAGAGAACTTTGCATAAATCATCCCTGAGTCCAAGTGTCCATGCAACAGTTGCATCCTGGATGCAGGATAATTTAAGGGCGTATGTTTATTTTATTTATTCTGTTTTAAGTGATTTGCAAAATAAACATGGCAATACAGGGGATGGTATTCATGGTGCTTCTTTAGGTGGAACTTATCAGGCCGTTATAAGAGGATTTGGTGGAGTTGTCGTCGATGACTTAGGTATTCAGCTAAAACCTAATTTACCTCGTCATTGGAAAGCTCTGGAATTTAAAATTAGATACAGAAATTTTATTTTAAATTTTAATATTACAAAAAAGCATATAAAAGTGTCTTCGCGTTTTTATAAAAAAATTAATAACTGCAAAAAAGTAAAATTGACATACGATGATCAAGATTATCATTTAGAGCCAGGAGGCAAAATAGTAATAGGTATTACAGAAAAGTGAGGTGATCTATATGGCGACTGTGAAGGATGTAATTAAGGGAAGAAAATTTTTTACAGTTCAAAACGACACCCCGGTTAAGAAAATAAGTAAAGTGCTTACTGATATGAAAGTTTCTAACATACCAGTGGTTGATAAGAAGGGTTATTTGCTTGGAGTGGTTTCTGAGAAGGATATTATAAAATGTTTTTCTAAGTCTGATTTTCTAAGTCTAAAAGCTGAAGATATAATGACAACAAAGATTATTCATGTTAAAGATTCGGATGCTCTGGAGAAAGTGGCCAAGATATTCAGCGAAAAAAACCTAAGAAAATTACCAGTCATAAAACGCAAAAAGGTTATTGGTATTATTACTAGAGATGACATTATTTCTAGGTTCATGAAATATTATTGATTTTTAAAGTGTATTTATTTTTTAAAATAACATATATTTATGGTTAATGAAGGAGTCCATTGTCTTGGACTTTTTTTATTCTCTTTTTGCGAATACCACACAGCTTGCTGCGGGGATGAAGAGAATAATCCTCCGGCCTGTCCTCCGACCTGTCCTCCGACCTGTCCTCCGAAGCTTCAGCGAAGGGGGAAGCTTCAGCGAAGGGGGAAGCTTTCACGAAGTGGGATATACAGGGGAAAATTTGAGTTTCATTATGAGAATAATTGGTGGAAAATACAAAAGAAGGCATTTGGAGGTTCTTTCTAAGGGCGTTAGCCCCACGAAAGATAGCTTACGAGAAGCTCTTTTTAATATATTAATGCCTAAACTTGAGAATGCATTAGTTCTTGAGCTTTACGCAGGTAGTGGTGCTTTTGCAATAGAAGCTATCTCGAGAGGAGCTAGAGCAGCTTATATGGTTGATATTGATACATTAAGCGTGTGTGAGAATATTCGAATACTAGATAAAGAAGATGCTTCTAGGGTTAAAGTTGTAAGGCAGGATGCCTTAGAATATATAATGAAAGCACAAAAATTAGGGCTTAAATTTGATTTAATATTTCTGGACCCGCCTTATCATAAAGGGTTGGTAAAAAAAAGCTTGCAAGTACTTTTGGACTATGATATACTGCAGCCCGATGGCTTGATTATTGCTGAATATGAACGAAAAGCTCTAATTAATTTAAACATTAAAGAGTATATAGATACTAGGCAGATTCAAGCTGGTAAAACTTCGTTAACTTTTTTTAAAAAACAAGCATAATATACAAATAAAACAGTGATTAAAAGAAAAGCAGTATATCCAGGTACCTTTGATCCTATCACATACGGTCATCTTGATCTTCTCAAGAGAGCAACTAAAATATTTGATGAAGTGGTTGTAGCTGTGGCTCATTCAGTCAATAAAGCACCGCTTTTTAGTGTTGATGAGAGAGTGTCTATGGTTAAAAAGGCGGTTGCTGGTATAGAGAATGTGAAAGTGGATGATTTTAACTGTTTAGTCGTTGATTACATGATGAAAGTGGAGGCTAGAACAATTATTCGCGGCATAAGAATGATTTCTGATTTTGAATTTGAGTTTCAAATGGCTTTAACAAATCGACAGTTAAATTCAGAGGTTGAGACCATTTTTATGATGCCACATGAATCATATTGTTATCTTTCTTCAAAATTGATAAAAGAAGCTGTGATGTTAGGGGCAGATGTGAAGCAATTTGTTCCCAAAGAAATTGCTGAAGCGCTAACCAATAAACTGAGACCAGAGTAAATGAATATATTGAATAGTATTTACAAAAAGGCCGCATCTAATCCTAGAAGAATTGTTTTGCCGGAATCTCTTGATAAACGTATTATTAAAGCAGCTGCAAAAGTAGCTCAAGAAAAATTAGCTATTCCCGTATTGATTGGCAAAAGAGATAAAATTAACAAGGTTTCGCAAGATTGTTCTGTAAGTTTAAGTGAAGTTGAAATAATAGATAATAACGACGCGGCAAATTTTGAAGAGTTTGCCGCTTTTTATTATAAAAATAGAAAACACAGAGGTGTTACCATAGAAGATGCTAGAGAGGTAATGAAAGATCCGCTTTTTTATGGGGCTATGTTGGTTGCTCAGGGAGAAGCTGATGGATTTGTTGCTGGAGCTGTGACGACATCTGGAAAAGTTGCCAAATCAGCCTTGCATTGTATAGGGGTTGATGACGAAATAAAAACTCTTTCAAGTTCATTTATTATGATGGTTCCTGAGTGTGTTTTTGGTGAGGGCGGAGTTTTTGTTTTTGCTGATTGCGGCATTGTGCCTGATCCCACATCGCAGCAGCTAGCTTCAATTGCGGTTTCTAGCGCTGAGATGCTTCAGAAAGTTTTTGATATTGAACCCAGAGTTGCCCTTTTGAGTTATTCGACTAAGGGAAGTGCGAGGGGTGCTTCTGTTGATAAAGTTGTTCAAGCGGTTGAAATTGCTAAAAAGATGCGCCCGAATTTTATTATCGATGGAGAGATGCAGGCAGATGCTGCTATAGTGCCCGAGGTATCTCAAATGAAATCACCCGATAGCTGCTTGAAGGGCAAGGCCAATGTTTTAGTTTTTCCTGATCTAGAATCGGGCAATATTTCTTATAAGCTTGTTCAAAGATTATCAAAAGCTCGAACTGTAGGTCCACTGCTTCAAGGGTTAAAAAAATCCTGTAGTGATTTATCGCGTGGATGCAATGTTCAGGCTGTTATTGATGCAATAACTATAACTGCTGTTAGAAATTAATAAGGTTAAAATTTTCTATGAATATTCTTGTAATAAATTGTGGTAGTTCGTCTGTTAAATATAGGCTTTATGATATAAGTCAAAAATCAACTTATAACGTATTAGCTAAAGGATTAATTGAAAAAATTGGGCAAGCAACACAGCTTTTTAGTCATTATCCTCTGAATAAGCCCAGCATCAAGAATAAGAAGGTGAAAGCACCAAGTCATCAAAGCGCTATCAAGATGCTTATATCTTATTTGGCAGAACAGGATAAGTATAAGGTTTTAAAATCTCGTAGTGAGATAGGCGCTGTAGGACATAGAGTGTTGCATGGTGGGGAAAAGTTTACTCAACCATGTATTATTGATAAAACAGTCAAAAAGGTTATTAAAGAATATATAAAATTTGGTCCTTTACATAATCCTGTAAATCTTCAGGGAATAATTGCTTGCGAGAAAGAATTGAAAAATATTTTGCAGGTCGCTGTTTTTGACACAGCTTTCGCTCAAACTATGCCTGCTAGTGCTTATTTATATGGCATTCCATATAAATACTATTTAAAACATGGTATTAGAAGATATGGATTTCATGGAACGAGTCATAGATATGTTTCCATGAAAGCAAGTAAATTATTAAAAAAACCAGGTAAAGATCTAAAGATTATAACATGCCATTTAGGTAATGGCTGTAGTATGTCTGCTGTTAAAAACGGTAAATGTATAGATACATCAATGGGTCTTACGCCCTTAGAGGGGTTATTGATGGGTACTAGAAGTGGCGATTTGGATCCTGCAATTTTACTATACCTCATGAAAGAGGATGGGTTTACTCCTCATCAAATGGACGATCTTTTAAATAAAAAAAGCGGTTTACTAGGGCTTTCAGGTGTGGGCAGTGACATGAGAGATGTTCAAGCAGCAGCAGCAAAAAAAAATAAGAGAGCCGAGGTAGCTCTTGATTTATTTATATATAGAATTAGGAAATATGTTGGAGCCTATATTGTTGCTCTAGGTGGGGCAGATGCCCTTATTTTTACCGGAGGTATTGGTGAGAATTCTTTATCCATTAGAAATAAGGTTGTAAAAGGTCTTGATAAATTCATTAAACCAGCTTTAAAAGTCCTTGTAATCCCTACTGATGAGGAATTAATGATTGCACAAGACACTTATAATATTATAAAGAGCAAGTGAAAATAAGAATTTCTGATATTCCACCAAAAGGATTGAAAATTGAAGAGCGACTTGAATTTTCTGAGGTTGATTTTCAAGAGGTGGGTTTACAAGCGACTCAAGAAGTAGAGATTGCTGCAGTTGCAGAGAAGTTAGATAATGACATTAGTATCAAAGGTGAGTATAGGGTAAAATTTAGAGCAATTTGTTATAGGTGTTGTGAAGAATTTGATTATAATCTTGACAAACCTTTTAAATTCGAATATAAAGTCGATAGTAATAAAGAACAAGATTTAAAACTTATTATTACTGAAGATATACTGCTTTCATTACCATCAAAGATATTGTGTAAGGATGATTGTAAGGGTCTTTGTGCAATATGTGCTCAGAATTTAAATATAGATCACTGTAAGCATAAAAAAGAATAACAAGCCAATACTAATACTTTAGGAGGAATTGAAATGGCATTACCAAAAAGAAAGATTTCTAAAACTAGAGGTGCTAAAAAAAGAACACACAAGAAAATAAGTCTTGTGAGTCTTAATAAATGCAAACATTGTGGGCGAATGAAAAAACCTCACGCTGTTTGTCCTTATTGTGGATATTATAATGGTAAGCAGATAATAGAAATAAAAGAAAAGAAAAAAGAAGGTAAGTCAAAAAGTTAAGGGTAAGATATGAAAATAGCAGTAGATGCTATGGGTGGTGATTTTGCACCTCGAAATGTTATAGACGGGTCCATTTTAGCGGCTTGCGAATATGGTTACGAAATTATTCTCGTGGGAGAAGAATGCTCTATTAAAAAAGAGCTAGCTCGACATAAAAAAATACCTTCTGGAATATCTATTAAGCATGCATCTGAAATTATTGGTATGGACGAGCCACCGGCTGTTACCATTAGGAAGAAAAAAGATTCTTCTATTAATGTTGCTGTGAATCTTCTCAAGCAAAAGAAAGCGGATGCCATGTTTACTGCAGGCAATACTGGGGCTATGGTTTGCAGTGCTACTTTAAAGCTTAGAACCCTTGAAGCTGTGGATAGGCCTGGAATAAGTGTTGTTTTGCCTACCATGCTTAATAGTTGTTTGTTGATTGATATCGGGGCCAATATTGATTGCAAACCGGAACATTTATTTCAATATGCTGTTATGGGTAGTGTTTATTGTCGATATGTTTTGGCAAAGAAACAAGTGAGAGTAGGCTTGCTTAGTATAGGCGAGGAAAAATCTAAAGGCAATGAGCTGATTAAATTAGCTCATGGCTTACTAAGTAAAAGTAATCTAAATTTTATAGGTAATGTTGAAGGTAAAGATATTTTCTCAGGTAGAGCAGACGTAATTGTTTGTGATGGTTTTACGGGAAATATTATATTAAAAGTTTTAGAAAGTGTTGCTGAGACTGTAACTGGTTTATTTAAGCAGCAATTAAGTAGTAATTTATTAACAATGATTGGTGGCTTATTAAGCATGCCGGCCTTTAGAAGCTTAAAGAGAAAGGTTGATTATGCTGAACATGGAGGAGCACCGCTTTTAGGAATAGATGGTATTTGTATAGTTGGGCATGGCAGGTCATCTTCAAAAGCCATAAAAAATGGAATAAGAGTAGCAGCTGAAGCCGTGCTGCATGATATAAATCAACATATTATTGATTCGATTAAAGATAATCATGTCTGAAGAAAAAGTGGGGGAAGCGATGAATAAGGATATTCGGGCAAAGATAGTCGGGGTTGGTAATTATTATCCTGATAAAGTTTTAACTAATCATGATCTTGAAAAAATGGTTGATACGTCTGATGAATGGATTACTACAAGAACCGGTATTAAAGAACGTAGAATAGCAGCTGAAAATGAAACGACATCTGATATGGCAGCTAGAGCTGCCAAGAATGCTATGAAGAATGCTGGTATTGAAGCAAGTGAAATAGATTTAATCATTTTAGCTACAGTAACACCAGATATGAATTTTCCTTCAACAGCTTGTTTTGTACAGCAGAAGATTAAGGCAATTAATGCTGCTGCCCTTGATATCTCAGCTGCCTGTTCAGGATTTCCTTATGCCCTTTCGATAGCTCAAGCCTACATACAAACAGGGCAATTTGCAACCATTATGATAGTTGCTGCTGATAAATTATCTTCCATTACTGACTGGGAAGATAAGAATACATGTGTTTTGTTTGGTGATGGAGCTGGGGCTTGTATTCTTAGGTCAACAACATCAAAAAATGGACTTTTATCATTATATTTAGGTAGTGATGGGCGTAAATCTGATTTATTATGTATGCCTGGAGGAGGTTCTGCCAATCCTATTACACATAAAATGATTGATGAACGTTTACATTATGTGAAAATGAGAGGCAGTGAACTTTTTAAGATTGCTATTAAGAAGATGGTTTTATCAGCTGAAAAGGCTCTTGAAAAATGTGATATGACAATTGAAGACATTGATATGCTTGTGCCTCATCAAGCTAATATTAGAATAATAAAAGCAGTTGGTGCACGTCTTAATCTAAAAGATGAACAAGTTTATACTAATTTAGAAAAACACGGAAATTTATCAGCTGCATCAACGATAACGGCATTGAATGATGCAATCTTGACAAAAGCAGTTAAAGAGAATGACATTATTGTTTTATCAGCATTTGGTGGAGGCCTTACCTGGGGAGGAGCCGTTATTAGATGGTAAAAAAGGCGTTTATTTTTCCTGGCCAGGGAGCGCAATGCGTTGGCATGTCCAAGGATTTTTATAATTCCTTTGCTGAGTCAAAAGAAATTTTTGATGATGCTCAAAGTATTGTTGATTTTGATATTCTTAAATTATGTTTTGATGGTCCACTTGAGGAGCTTTCTCTAACAAATATTTCACAGCCGGCTATATTAACTGCAAGCATAGCAGCTCTACAGGCCTTAAGGGCCTCAGGAATCAATGTTACTCCTGATTATGTGGCTGGTTTAAGCTTGGGAGAATATAGTGGATTAGTAGCTGCCAAGAGTATCAGTTTTCAAACTGCTGTAGCTCTAGTTGCTAAACGCGGGAAATTTATGCAGCAAGCTTCTGAGTTAAATCCAGGTAGCATGTTGAGCTTACTTGGTTTAGATATTGATAAGGTTAGTGAGATTACTAAAGAAACTGGAACTTTTATAGCTAATTTAAATTGTCCGGGACAAATTGTAATATCCGGTAAGAATGATAATCTTAAAGCGGCTGAAGTTCTAGCTAAAGAAAAGGGAGCCAAAAGAGTCCTTCCCTTGAATGTAAGTGGTCCTTTTCATACTGAGCTTATGCAGGAGGCTAGTCAAAAGCTTGAGAATGAGCTTGTTAAGACGAAGGTTAAAGAGCCTGCTTGTAATGTGGTTTTTAATGTTACCGGGGACATAGAAGGTGCACCCGATATGATTAAAGTAAATCTTTCTAAGCAAGTGAGCCAGACAACGTATTGGCAGAAATCAGTAGAATATATGGCAAATAATGGAGTAAGTGTTTTCTTCGAAATTGGGCCTGGTCAGGTTTTAAAAGGCTTGTTAAAGCGAATAAATCCAGACCTGAAGGTTTACAATATAGGTTCATTAGAGGATATTGAAAACGTAAAAAAGGACTTAGGAGCATGATGTTAAAAGACAAGGTTGCAGTTATTACGGGAGCTGCCAGAGGAATAGGTAAAGAAATTGCCTTGAAATTGGCTGGACAGGGAGCAAAGATAGTAATTTGTGATGTAAACGAAAATGAGCTTAAAAATGCTCAAAAAGATATTGCTAAATTGGGCGTTGAAGTGATGATGTCCGTAGTAGATGTCTCTTCTTTTCAACAGGTTACAGAATTCATCAACAATGTTCTTGACAAATTCGAAAGAATAGATATACTTATCAATAATGCTGGAATTACTCGGGATAAATTGCTCCTTCGTATGGAAGAAAAAGATTGGGATAGCGTCTTAAGTATAAATCTAAAAGGTGCATTCAATTTGATTAAAGCTGTTTCCAGGCCTATGCTAAAGCAAAAAGGCGGAGTTATTGTGAATATGGCTTCAATTATTGGTCTTATGGGTAATCCGGGTCAGGCTAATTATGCTGCATCAAAGGCGGGGCTAATTGCTCTTACTAAGACAGTAGCAAAAGAACTTGGGTCTAAAGGCGTTAGGGCTAATGCAATTGCACCTGGGTATATTAAAACTCAAATGACAGATGCATTAAGTGATACTGTAAAAGAAGCTATGCTAAAAATGATACCATTGGGCGAATTGGGTACTACAAATGATATAGCCAATTTAGCCTTGTTCTTATGTTCGCCGCAATCCAGATATATAACCGGTCAGGTTATTCAGGTTGATGGCGGCATGCTTATGTAGGTGAAGACAGAACTTAGGCGAGTGAAGCGAGACTAAGTTCTATGTCTGAACTTATCCCGCACATAGAAATTTTAGGTAAATGCGGGATTAATTCGACTACATGATTTATAAATTATTTGTTCTATGAATTGTTGTTTTGTGTAAATAGTATTAAAACTAAGTTCTATATCTGAACTTATCCCGCACATAGAAATTTTAGGTAAATGCGGGATTAATTCGCAGGCGGCCTTACGGCCTATAGTTTACAATCATTTCATTTTGTAAACTATCTGCTCATTAAGAAAGGAGGACAGTAAAATGTCCATAGAGAAAAAGGTTATATCAATAATTGCAGAACAGTTAGGTGTTAAAAAAGAGGAAATTACAACCCAGTCTTCTTTTATAGATGATTTAGGTGCAGATTCTCTTGATACAGTTGAATTAGTAATGGCCTTAGAGGATGAATTCGGAATAGAGATTCCTGATGAAGATGCAGAGAAAATGACAACAGTTGATTTAGCTATTAAGTATATTGAAGAAAAAACTAAAAAGTAAATAATTTGTTGTAGAAAGTATTATGAATAATAAAAGAGTCGTTATTACCGGTATAGGTGTTATTTCGCCTGTTGGTAACTCAAAATCAGAATTTTGGTCATCCATAATTAATGGCAAGGGTGGTATCGGACCTATTACTAAATTTGATGTCTCAGAACACACCAGCAAAATAGCTGGTGAGATAAAAAATTTTGATGCATCTCATTTGCTTAATTCTAAAGAAGCTAGGCGTATGGATGGGTTTGTGCAATATGCCCTAGCAGCTGCTGATGAAGCTATTAAGGATTCAAAGTTAGATCTTGAGAGTGAAAATCCAGAGAGAATGGGTTGTTTGGTGGCTTCTGGGATTGGTGGTCTTACAACTATTGAGCAACAGCATAAAATCCTATTGGAGAAAGGTGCCAAAAGGGTATCTCCTTTTCTTATTCCCATGCTTATTATTAATATGGCACCGGGTCAAATTGCTATAAATTATAATTTAAAAGGTCCTAATTTTTCAGTAGTAACCGCTTGTGCGTCAAGTAATCATGGGATTGGAGAAGCATATCGCATTATTCAAAACGGAAAAGCAGATGTTATGGTTGCTGGTGGTACAGAAAATGCGATAACTCCCTTAGGTCTTGCTGGATTTTGTTCAGCTAAAGCACTTTCTACTAGGAATGATGATCCTGCTCATGCTAGTCGTCCTTTTGATAAAGAAAGAGATGGATTTATAATGGCTGAGGGAGCAGCTATTCTGATTTTGGAGTCACTGGAACATGCTCAAGTGAGAAAAGCTGATATAGTCGCTGAGGTAGTAGGGTATGGGGCTACTTGCGATGCATATCACATAACTGCACCTGACCCTGATGCAAAAGGAGCAATACGCTCGATGGAATTAGCCCTTGAAGATGCTGGTGTATCTGCTGAGAATGTAGATTATATAAATGCTCACGGAACATCAACAATTCTAAATGATAAAGTAGAAACAAAAGCTATAAAAGCAGTATTTAAAGAACATGCCCAAAAATTAATGATAAGCTCAACTAAATCTATGACTGGTCATATGCTGGGAGCGGCAGGTGCAATTGAAGCAGCTGCAACTGCTCTAGCCTTAAAAGAAGGAATTATTCCTCCTACTATTAATTATTCTGTGCCAGATCCGGATTGTGACCTTGATTACGTCCCTAATGAAGCCAGAAAAGTTGATTTTAATATGGCTTTAAGTAATAGCTTGGGTTTCGGGGGGCATAATGCAACCATCGCTATTAAGAAATTTAATAAAAGTTAGGAGAAAACTATGGATTATCTTTTGACCGAAGAACAGAAGATGATGCAGGATTTAGCTCGTAAGATTGCTGACGAGAAAATTAGACCTGTTGCTAAAGAACTAGATGAGACATGCAAATTTCCCTATGAAGCTATGAAGGTTCTAGCTGATAGCGATCTTTTTGGTGTGTATCTTCCTGAGGAATATGGTGGTTTTGGTGGAGGAGTTTTTGAGCTTTGCCTTGTTACAGAAGAGCTTTCCAAGGCTTGTGGTGGTATAGCTGTTTGCTATGCAGCTAGTGCCCTAGGAACCCTTCCTATTCTAATCATGGGTAATGATGAGCAGAAAAAGAAATACCTTCCAGATTTAGCTAGTGGGAAAAAACTTGCTGCCTTTGCTGTTACAGAACCAGAAGCTGGAAGTGATGCTTCTGCCATTCAAACTACAGCAAAGAAAGAAGGAGACCATTACCTCTTAAACGGCATGAAGCATTTCATTACTAATGGTGAGGTTGCTGATACATATGTTGTTATTGCTATGACAAATAAAGCTAAGGGTGCCAGAGGGGCAACAGCTTTTATTGTTGAGAAGGGTACTAAAGGTTTTACTTTTGGGAAAAAAGAAGACAAATTAGGAATACGAGCTTCGGCTACTTCCGAATTAGTTTTTAATGATTGCAAGGTTCCAGCCGAAAATATTCTTGGCAAGGAAGGCATGGGTTTTATTGCCACTATGCGTACTTTTGATATATCAAGACCAGGTGTTGCGGCTCAGGCTTTAGGTATAGCTCAGGGAGCTTTAGATCTTACAGTTGCATATGCTATGCAGCGAAGACAATTTGGTAAGGCTATTTCTAGCTTTCAGGGCATTCAGTTTATGTTAGCCGATATGGCAACAGAAATAGAAGCCGCGAGAGCTTTGGTCTATTCAACGGCCAGAATGATTGATGCTAAGAAGGGTAATGTGGCAGGAGTATCTGCCATGAGTAAGATGTATGCTTCAGATGTCGCCATGAAGGTAACTGTAGATTGTATTCAAGTATACGGTGGCTATGGTTACATGAAAGATTACCCAATAGAAAAATATATGCGAGATGCTAAGATTACTCAGATATATGAGGGTACTAATCAAATTCAGCGAAATATAATCGCTGCAAATCTTTTAAAAGAGTCACGAAAAAAATAATATAAAAGAGGTAAATTTTGCTTAATATTGTAGTCTGTATAAAACAGGTGCCAGATACAACGGATGTCAAAATTAACCCCAAGACCAATACTTTGATAAGAGAGGGTGTTGAGTCAATCATGAATCCTTTTGACAGGTATGCTGTTGAGGAAGCTTTGCGTATAAAAGAACAACATGAAGGAAAAATAACTGTTCTTACTATGGGGCCACCTCAAGCAGAAAGCATTTTAAGGGAAGCGATTTCCATGGGTGTTGATGAGGGAGTTCTTTTATCAGACCGCGCTTTTGCCGGCAGTGATACTTGGGCTACAAGCTATACTCTTGCTAATGGCATTAAAGTCCTGGGGAAATTTGATATTATTCTTTGCGGAAAACAGGCGGCTGATGGAGATACGGCTCAAGTGGGCCCTGGCATTGCTGTGCATTTAAATATTCCACAGCTAACCTATGTAAAAAAAATAGAAAAAATAGAAGATGGCAAAGTAACAGTGGAGAGATTAATAGAAGAGGGGTATGAAGTTATCGAAGCTTCGCTACCTTGTCTTATGACAGTAGTTAAAGAGATAAATGAACCAAGGATACCTTCTTTGAAAGGTATGATGAAATCAAAGAAAGCTGAAATAAAGAAAATAAGTGCTGCTGATTTAGATGTTAAAGCTGAGTATTTAGGTTTAGATGGATCACCTACTCAAGTAGTAAAAATTTTCTCACCCCCCCAGCGCCAAAAAGGTGAAATATTTGAGGGTGAAGTATCTGACATTGTTGAAAAAATATCAGGTGTGATTAAGGGGATAAATTGAAAGTTTTAAAAGGTATTCAGATACTTGAAGATAAATGTGTTGGTTGTCAAGCCTGTTTAGGAGTGTGTCCTTATGATGCTATTTATATGCAGGGCAAAAAAGCCAAGATAGATTATGATAAATGTACTTTGTGTGGGGCATGTGTTTTAAAGTGCAAGTTTGAAGCCATTGAAATGGAAAAAAAAGCTGGTTTCAAATCAGTAGTTTCTCTTGAAGATGCCAAGGGTGTCTGGGTCTTAGCTGAGCAAAAAAATAACAAAGTGCAGTCGGTATCATATGAATTATTAAATAAGGGCAGAGAGTTAGCCGATGAACTAAAGGTTGAATTAACTGCTGTTTTACTTGGCTCTGATGTTAAAGAAGAGGCTCAGTGTTTAATACATAGAGGAGCTGATAAAGTAATTATTATAGAAGATACAACATTAAATCATTATCAAAGCGGACCTTATTCAGCAGTAATTACTGAAATTATAAAGAAATACAAGCCCGAGATTATCTTAGCCGGTGCAACGACTATCGGCCGCTCATTAGTTCCACGTTTAGCTATTAAGCTTAATACAGGATTAACAGCAGATTGCACGGCTCTTGAGATTGATAAGAAGAATAAATTACTTCTTCAGACAAGACCTGCTTTTGGCGGTAATATTATGGCGACCATTATGTGTCAAAATCATCGACCACAAATGGCCACAGTCAGGCATAAGGTTTTCACAGAAGCAACGGAAGATCAGAGTCGTAAGGGTGAAATTATTGAAGAAAAGGTATCAAGTGAATTATTAAATTCAGACATAGTTCTTAAAGATATTGTTGAAGAAATCGAAGAGACCATTAATATTAGTGAAGCTGATATTATAGTAGCAGCTGGTAGAGGCATTGGTACTAAGGAAAACTTAGGACTAATTGAAGATCTCGCAAAAGCTTTAAATGGTGCAGTAGGTGCTTCAAGATCCATAGTTGATGCGGGTTGGGTTCCGTATTCTCATCAAGTGGGCCAAACAGGAAGAACAGTCTGTCCTAAATTGTATATTGCATGCGGAATATCTGGTCAGATTCAACATCTTGTCGGTATGCAGTCCTCGGACGTAATCATTGCTATTAATAAAGATGCTGATGCGCCTATATTTAAGGTTGCCAATTATGGAGTTGTAGGCGATTTATTTAAAATAGTTCCTGCTCTTACTAAACAAATTCAAGCTTCTGGTAAATAGTTAATTACCCTAATTGATTAAGCCACAATATGTTGTGTTAATGAACCACAATATATAGTGGCTATTTTTTTATTATTTTAGAAAAAAAATACATAACCTATTGCAGTCTTGACAGATACAGTCATCTGTGATATATTTAAAATATAGAGATATATACGTGTACTTTATCTAAAGGAAAATAGAAGATAATGCGTCTAAAAAAATTAGAAATATTCGGTTTTAAATCTTTTGCCCAGAGAACAAAGGTAAACTTTGAGCCGGGGGTTACAGCAATTGTTGGACCTAATGGATGCGGCAAATCTAATATAGCTGATTCTATAAAGTGGGTGCTTGGTGAGCAAAGGCCTACAGCTCTTAGAGGCGCATCTATGGGCGATGTTATTTTTAATGGAACTAATAATCGCGACGCTATTAATATAGCTGAGGTTTCTTTAACGCTTACTAATGATGATAAGACTTTACCTATTAATTATGATGAAGTTACTATTACTAGACGACTTCACAGGTCTGGTGAAAGTGAATATCTAATAAATAAAACAAGAGTACGCCTAAAGGATGTCCAAGATTTATTTCATGGAACCGGCGTAGGTACGGTATCCTATTCATTAATTGAACAAGGAAAAATGGACTTAATTCTTAGTACGAAGCCTGATGATAGAAGATTTATCTTTGATGAAGCAGCAGGAATAACAAAATATAAGGCAAAGAAACAAGAGGCCTTAAGAAAACTAGAGCACACCGAGACAAATTTACAAAGAGTTAATGATGTTGTTAATGAAGTTAATAGACAAATAAAATCTATTGAGCGTCAAGCTAGAAAAGCTGAGCGTTATAAAGAGCAATTTGAGATACTAAAAGAGTTAGAAGTTAAATATGCTTACAAGAAATATTGTGATTTAAAGAACCAAAAAACATCAAGTGATGGGCAGCGCAATGGCCTAAAAGATAAAGAGGCGGATTTTTTAGATAACATTAAAGAGATGGATGCTCGTCTAGAAAATCAAAGACAGGAGCTGAATGATTTTGAAAAACGATTATCAATCCTCCATTCTGATCAGGTAGAAGTTAATTCTGTCTTAGAAAAAAACTTATCAAAAATAGATTTAGACAAGGAACGTTCGACTGAATTAAATGACAGAGTGAACTATCTTGATGGACAACGCAGTGCTCTAGATGAAAAACTTTTAAAGCTAAACGAGCAGATAAAAAGTGCTAAAGATGAGCTTGAGGAAATTGAAAGCAGCACATCTGAAAAGAATGACGAATTAGTTAAATATGAAACTACTCAAAATGAATTATCTAACGATACAGATGGGCGAGCTCAGCAGATTAAGGAGCACAAGGAAGAATTACTTGATTTAGTTGCTCAGGAAACTAAACTTAATAATAGCTTATCCGAACTTAAAGCCAATCTTCAAAATATCAATTCCCGTTTAAGAAGGTTAAATGTTGATAAGGAAGATACTATAAAAGAAAAAGAAATTCTTGATGAAAAAACGAAAGATTTAGGTGCCAAATATGAATCTATATCCACTACTTTAGATAATCTCAAAGAAGAGAAGGGTTCTTTAGATCAAAAGTTAAAGGGCGATCAAGACATATTCAATAAATTACATGCAGAGATTGATGAATTGCAGCATGTAATGACGTCATTAAAGTCTAAGCTTGATTTTCTAAAAGATTTAAAAGAAAGATACGAAGGCTATTCTAATTCTGTTAAATCTTTACTGATGCAATCTAGAGCTCAGGAATTACCCTTTATCGGCATATGTGACTCCTTGGCCAATCTCATAAAGGTTAAAGATGGATATGAAGTTTGTGCAGAAATAGCCATGGGCAATAATGCTCAGGATATTATCATTGAGAGTGAAGAGCAGCTATTTAAGGCAATTGAACATATTGATAATCAGAATCTTGGACGTGTTAATTTCCTTGTTCTTGATAAGATTAATAAGCTTGAGATTGAATTAGACGCAAATTTATGCCAGCAAACTCTTGGTCCATTGAGTGATTTTATTGAGGTAAACGAAAGATATACCTCAATTGTAAAATATGTTGCTAGAAACACCTATGTTGTTAATGACTCTGCTGAGGCCAAAAATGTCCTTGAGAACACTCAGGTAAATCCAAAAATAAGGATTATAACTAAGGTGGGTGAGATTTATTCCTTGGCTAGAGTATCTGCCGGAGTTTATAATCTTTCTGAAGAGACTAGCCTTATTGGTCGGGATGCTAAAATTAATAAGCTTACAGATGAATTAGGCATTAAATCAACTGAAGTTGAGGAAAAGAAAAAGCTAACTATTGAAAAAGAAGCGGCTATTAAGTTGCTTGAGAATAAAATAAGAGATTTAGAAGATGCTTGCCATCAGGATGAAATTAGAAAAGCTAATTTTGAATCAAAGATTAACACTCTCAGTGATGAGCTTAAGAAGTTTGAAGAAGAAGTTTTATTGATTGATGCTGAAGCTGAAGAATCAGAAGAAGAGCGAGTTAAGTTATCCGAAAGACAAGCTGAAAATGATAAGAAACTCGCTGAAACCAAGGAAAGATGTGCTGCATTAGAGGTTCTTATTTCAGAAAACGAAGCCGTTATTAAAGTGAATAATCAAAAAATACAGGATGTTTTAGTTCATATCATCCAGATTAAAACTGAATTATCATCTATTGATAAATTATATGCTAACAAGGCAGATATGTGTGGTGTTATTGAGCATTCCATTGATGAGACTAAGAAAGCTTTGGAAAATAATCACAATGAAAGAGATATATCCGCACATAAGATAGCCGAACTTACAAATGAAGTGGAAAAATTAAAAGTTGATAACGAACAACATGCACAGAATAAAAGCAGCGTTGAGGGTAATGTTCAATCCTTGAATTCTAAAAGAGACGGCATACTTAATATGCTAAGGGAACAGAATGTTAACTTGCGCCAAAAGCAAGATGATTTAAATAATCTTAGAAACAATTTACATACATATGAAGTAAAAGATACTGAATCATCATACAAAATAGAAAATTTATGTGATAGAGTTGAGAGCGCTTATCAGGTTAATCTTTCAGAAATAAATTTAGAGTTTGATGAGAGTGTTAATTGGGTTGAGCTTGAAAAAGATGTTGACGTTTTAAAGAAAAAATTGCAAGGTATGGGAGCTGTTAATTTAGTTGCTATAGAGGAACATCAGGAATTACGTGATAGATTTGAATTTTTAAGTCATCAAAAGCAAGATCTTGAGGATGCACAGCAATCATTACATAAAGCAATTATTAAAATAAACAAAACGACAACAATTATGTTTAAAGAGACGTTTGAGCAGATCAGAGTCACTTTTGAGGAATTCTTTAAATTGTTGTTTGGAGGTGGAAGCGCTAAACTCTATTTAATTGATGAAAGAAATGTCTTGGAAAGTGGTATTGAAATTATTGCCAGGCCTCCGGGTAAAAAACTTCAAAATATCAGTCTCTTATCGGGAGGAGAAAAGGCTCTTAGTGCTATAGCTTTATTATTTGCTGTTTTTAAAGTTAAGCCAAGTCCATTCTGTGTTTTAGATGAAATAGATGCTTCTTTAGATGAATCAAATGTAGTTAGATTTACTCGTGTTTTAGCAGAATTTATCAGGTCATCTCAGTTTATCATTATAACTCACAATAAGAAGACGATTGATATGGCTGACGTTATGTATGGGGTCACTATGGAAGAAAGCGGTATTTCGAAAATTGTTTCAGTAAAGTTTATTGATTCAGAGGATAAGGAACCAGCCGCAGTTGGTTAAGTAGAAATCTCTATTCTATTCCTGCCTTTAGCTTTTCCTTTATAGAGGGCTTGATCGGCCTGTTTAATCAAATTATTCTTATCAGTAATAGTAGAAGGCATAGAAGAGATTCCTATGGTTATGGTTAATCTATATCCTTCTTTGCTATTATTAAGAGAAAAATTATGATTTTCAACAGCTTTTCTTATTCTTTCTGCAAGTTTTAAGGCGTCTTCCTGCTTTGTGCGTACGCATATTATCGCAAACTCTTCACCGCCATACCTGGCAACCATATCAGAAACTCTGGCATTAGTTTTTAGGATGGATGAAATTTGTCTTAATACTTCATCTCCAGCTTGATGACCATGAGTGTCATTGAATTGTTTGAAAAAGTCTATATCAATGAGCAGCAGCGATAAGTTGCTTTTATATCTAAGTGACTTTTTCACTTCATTTGTTAAAAGATGTTGGAACTTACCATGATTATAGAGAAGGGTGAGTGAATCCAGTTCAGTTAGTTTTTTAGTATTTTCGTAGTGTTTAGAGTTATCAATGGCCAGGCCAGCCTGATTAGCAAATAAGCTAAGAATCCTCACATCATCATTGTCTATACTCTTTTTAGTAATTGGATTATCGGCTATCAATACGCCATGGACATCATTTTTGCCGCGAAGGGGCAAAGCAATAAAATCAGATAACTGAAGCGTATCAAGAAACTCTTTATTGACTTTCTTAGCCGAAGTTGAAAGTGTAACTTTATGCAGCATATTCTCAAGAGCAGTTAGAGCCGGTATACCAGCTTCTTCATTAAGAGGTATAGATATTTTTTTTACTAAACTTGATAATCCTTTGTTGAGTTCACTGCTGAGTTCTTCGTAAGATTCAACCAAAGCACTTAAATCTTTTTTTTCCTGCTTTATCTGATGCCAAATTTTATCTGGTTTTTGTCCGCTTTTGGGGCCAATAGCCATTTTCCCCACCAGTTTTGTTTTTTCACTGTTGACTAAAAATAGAAAAGCTCGATCAAAACCCAAACCCTCCTTAGCGGTAACACAAGTTAATATCGCATAGAGAATGTGTTCCAATTTAAGTGAAGTACGCATGGCATTACCGATTTCATAGAAGAGGAAGAGCTCGTACCTCGCTCGCTTTAACTGCTTGAGCGTATCTTTATATTTATCATCATTCATATATTAAATGGTATACAAGTCACTCGTAAATGTCAAGCTGCAAAGAGGTAGAATAAAACCGTTGACAGATTAGAAACTTTAACATATTATGTTAAGTACCTTCGGGATATGGGTGAAAGTCCCAACTGGTGGTTAAAGCCCACGAGCCATAACGGCAGAAACGGTTTATTTCCGTTGCCAATAGTAAAGTCTAGATGAGAGAAGGTTAATTTAATATTTTTTTATATCCCGGAGACTACTTCGGGATTTTTTTATTGAGCACATCAGTTATGTAGCGAAGCGTTCATAACTGATAGGTGCGAAATAATCCCGAATACTTGAATATGTAAGCTCGGGATAAACAGACACATCAGTTATGTAGCGAAGCGTTCATAACTGATAGGTGCGAAATAATCCCGAATACTTGAATATGTAAGCTCGGGATAAACAGACACATCAGTTATGTAGCGAAGCGTTCGTAACTGATAGGTGCGAAATAATCCCGAGAACATAAGATATAAATTATGAAAAGATAAGGATTTGCTATGGTTGATAAAATTGAAGACATTTTAAAAGATTTGAAAAAAGGTAAGATGGTCATTGTAGTTGATGACGAAGATAGGGAGAATGAAGGAGACCTTATTTTACCAGCTGAATATGCCACAAAAGATAATATAAATTTTATGGCTACTTATGGCAAGGGTCTTATTTGTGTACCTTTAGAGAGTAGGCGCCTTAATGAGCTAGGAATCCCCCCGATGAGGAATGCTGCTCATCATGGAGAAGTCGATGCCTATAGAACTGATTGGGCTATTTCTGTTGATGCAAAAAAGAATGTTACCACTGGGATATCAGCGGCAGATAGAGCGAGAACCATCAAAACTCTTATTAATCCTAAAACAAAACCAAAAGATCTTATAAAACCAGGGCATTTATTTCCCTTGAGAGCCAAGGAGGGTGGAGTTTTAGTTAGGGCTGGGCACACTGAGGCTTGTGTTGATTTAATGAAAACTGCAGGTCTTTATCCCGCCGGGGTCATTTGTGAAATCATGAGCCCTAATGGAGAAATGGCTCGCTTGCCGGAACTAAAAAAGTTTGCTAAAGAACATAAATTGAAAATATGTACAATTGAGGATTTAATAAAATACAGAACAAGGAAAACTAAGCTTATTGAATTAATTACTAAAACAAAACTTCCTACTAAGTTTGGTAGTTTTAAGCTATGTCTTTATAGGTCACTTATCGATAATTCTGAGCATATTGCTCTTGCTATGGGTCGTTTGACCGGAGAAGTTTTAGTGCGAGTGCACTCAGAGTGTCTCACAGGAGATGTTCTTTTTTCAAAGCGATGTGATTGTGGTCAACAGCTAGAAAGATCTTTGAATATGATCAAAAAAAAGAAAAAAGGAGTTCTTTTGTATATGCGTCAGGAAGGTAGAGGCATAGGCTTAGCAAATAAGCTCAAAGCCTACCATCTGCAGGATAAGGGTATGGATACTGTTGAAGCAAATGAGGCTTTAGGTTTTAGAGCAGATTTAAGAGATTATGGAATAGGCGCTCAAATTTTAGCTGATTTAGGCCTTAAAAAGATACACTTAATTACTAATAATCCCAAAAAAGTTGTTGGTCTTCAGGGTTATGGCCTTGCAATCACAAAAAGAATTCCGTTGGTTATAAAACCAACTGCATATAATGATAGGTATTTAAGGGTAAAAAAAGAAAAATTAGGACATTTATTGGACCTATAGCATATATCTCCTCTACATTCTTTGGGAATCAAAGAATGGGGGATTAATTTGGGTAGATTAGTTATGTTCACCTTGTTGCATAACTAATACCCTTTATTAGGAAAGGAAAAGAGATGATAAAGACAATTTCAGCAGACTTAATTGTAAAAGGAAGTAAATTTTCAATTATAGCTTCCAGATTTAATGAGTTTATTACATCAAAGCTCATTGATGGTGCGGTGGATTGTTTAAAAAGGCATGGTGCAAAAGAAGCTGACATAAAGGTGATTTGGGTGCCTGGTTCTTTTGAGATTCCGTTTGTAGCATCAAAGCTAGTTGAAAAGGGCAAAGAAGATGCTATTATTTGTTTGGGAGCTGTTATAAGGGGCCAAACTCCTCACTTTGATTATGTGGCATCTGAAGTCTCTAAGGGCATAGCGGCTCTACAGTTGAAAGGGAAAAAACCTTTATCTTTTGGTGTAATAACAGCTGAGAATCTAGAGCAAGCTATTGACAGAGCTGGTGCCAAAGAAGGTAATAAAGGATATCAAGCGGCTATGAGTGCTATAGAATTAGTGAACTTGCAGAAACTTATATAGGAGAATGAATTGAGAAAGAGGACTAAGGCAAGAGAAATAGTATTACAATTTCTTTATCAGCAAGATATTAGAAAAGATGACTGGCTCAGCAATATAGCTGATTTTGAACTTTTAAAAGAAGTTGAAGATGATGTAGCCCCTTTTGCTATTGCTCTCATGAAGGGCACTCTTGAAAATATATCTACCCTAGATGATTTAATTGCAAAAAGTGCTCAAAATTGGCAGATAAAAAGAATGTCTGCAGTAGATAGAAATGTTCTGCGCCTAGCAGCTTATGAACTAATTCATGAATCTGATATTCCGATTAAAGTTTCAATTAATGAAGCAATTAATTTAGCTAAGAAGTATGGTGATGAAGAGTCTGGTAAATTTGTAAACGGAATCCTTGATAAGATAAAAAGAGATATAGATGACGGTCAAATCAAAACAAAAAGCTGATGATCTATTTTTTATGCTTCAAGCTTTAGAGCTAGCTAGAAAAGCTAAGGGATTAACATGTCCTAATCCTAGTGTGGGAGCTATAATTATAAAAGCAAATAAAGTTATTGCAAAAGGATTTCATGAGAAAGCCGGTACTGCCCATGCTGAAATTATTGCTCTTAATAAAGCTGGTAAAAGTGCCAAAGGAGCTTGTATGTATGTTACTCTTGAGCCTTGCAGTACATTTGCAAAAACCCCTCCTTGCACCAAAGCCATTATCAAGGCTGGTATAAAAAGGGTAGTTATCGCTACGCTTGATTCCAATCCAATAAATAGAAATAAAGGTCTTCATATCTTAAAAGAGCATGGAATTGAGGTTGAAAAAGGCGTTCTTGAGTGTGAAGCAAAAAAAGTTAACGAAGATTTTAATAAATTCATGAAATATAAAAAACCTTTCATCACTATTAAAGCTGCTCAGACTTTAGACGGCAGGATGGCTACACAAACACTTAATTCTAAGTGGATAACTTCACTTGCCAGTAGAAAAGCAGCTCATGAGTTACGCTATCGCTCTGAAGCTATTCTAACTGGTATCGGCACTGTATTAAGTGATAATCCAAAATTGACAAGTCGTCTATATGTAAAAAATAATAATCCCCAAAGAATTCTCCTGGATTCACAGCTAAAAGTACCTCTCAATGCCAATATTCTTAAAAATAACTGCCCTGAGGTCATCATATTTACATCCCTTAAACCTAATCAAAAAAAATATAAACTATTATCTCAGCTGAAGCATGTAAATATCATTAAGGTAAAAAATACAAAGGTAGGATTATCCCTAAAAGAGATTATAAAAATACTAGGTGACATGAATATTATAAATATACTTATAGAGGCTGGGCCTAAGCTCCTATCTTCTTTTATCAAGCAAGATTTAGTAGATAAGTTCATTTTCTTTATAGCACCTAAGCTATTAGCTGATAAATATGCTTTAGGTATTGATACTGGTATGAAAAAAAATATTTCTGAGGCCTTATGCTTAAAAAATGTAACTTACAACATTTTAGGTGATGACATAATTATGGAGGCTTACATATAATGTTTACTGGAATTATTAATCAGGTTATTCCTATAGTGTCTATTAAAGAATCAACGGATAAAAAAATATTTTCAATTAGACTTAAAGAAATAAATGAGGCAATATTACTAGGGGAAAGCATTGCTATAAACGGAGTTTGTCAAACCGTAAGCGCTATAAAAGGTAATGAAATTTCTTTTTATACTATGCAGCAAACTTTAGCAGATACCAATATCAATAACTTGCAGCAGTCTGATATGGTTAACGTTGAATTTTCACTTACGCCCGCAAGTAAAATAAGTGGGCATTTTGTTACTGGCCATGTTGATTGCTTGGGTAAAATTATTAAAGTTGAGAAAAAAAATGATGCTACTGGATTTCATATAGATTTTCCGGATAATTTTAGTAATTTAATAGTAAAAAAGGGCAGCATTGCGGTTAATGGTATAAGTCTTACGGTTTCAAATGTTATTAATTCATCCTTTACTTTTATGGCTATCCCGCAGACTATGATGACTACTACGCTCCAGTATACCAAAGAGGCCGATATGCTTAATCTGGAATTCGATATCCTCGCCAAATACCTAAATGCTAATAAGGGCCATGATACCAAAACTGATAAAGATAGTTCTAAAATTACCCTTGATTTATTAAGACAAAAAGGTTTTATTTCTTAAATAATCTATTGACTTAACTTATTTAACTTGATATAGTTATATGATATTAATTTAAAATTTATATTGATTATTAAAGGATATAGTTAGATGAAGCGAAATGAGAATGCAAGAAGATTAGATAGGGTTGCCGGTAGATATTTTTTAAAATTGTCTATGAATATTGTAAAGTGGCTACCTGTATGTTTACTTTATCCTTTCTCAAGGTTTGTGGGGCATTTAGGCTTTTGGGCAGTAGCTAAATATAGGAAAATTACACTTGATAATTTACAGCAGTCTTTTAAAGATAAAACACCTTCAGAAATTCGCAGGATAGCCCTAGAGAGCTACTGTGAAACTACATGGGGAGCTGTGGAAACTATAAAACTAGCTCTTGATAAAAATATCCATGCAAAATTAAAGGACTTAGTTGAGATCGAGGGGGCGCAATATCTTGATCAAGAACTTGCAAAGGGCAAGGGACTCATATGTATAAGTGCTCATTTCGGCAATTTTACTATCATGACAACGCGTCTTACCGTAGCAGGTTATCCCTTTAATTTAGTTATGCGGTTTGCTGATGATGAAGCAGTGGCCCAGATGTGGAAGGACGTTATGCGTAATGTTGGAATTAAGGCTATTTCAGCGCGTCCACGAAGAAAAGCTGTCGTTGAATCACTAAAATGGCTTAGAGATGGCAAGTCATTATGTCTGCATTCAGATCAAAATAAGACTAATGGTGTTTATGTTGACTTTTTCGCAAGGCCTGCGGGAACAGTTGAAGGTCCAGCCAGACTTCACTTAAGAACGGGCGCTCCTATAGTTTGCGGCTTCATGGTCCGAGAAAACCTACATCATCATAAAATTGTTATTACACCTCCTTTAGATATAAAAATTACGGGGGACGATGAAAAAGATATTTTCAACATAACTCAGGCGTTCACGAAAGAGATTGAAAAAATTGTTAGAAAATATCCTCAACAATGGTGGTGGATGCATGATAGGTGGAAAGGTTCTCGAAGGCTTAGCGAGTTAAACTCCTAATAATCTCTCCTAATATTGTATTGAATTATCCTTGTAAATAAGCTAAAATACTATACATATTCAATGAAAACTAGTTTTATGCAACGAAGTGAACATAAAGCTATATTTGAATTAATCCCGCTGCAGGCGAAAGCGAATATTTAGGACTTTCCTCTTGCTGCGCGTAGTTGCACAAGTAAGCAGATGATATATATGTTTTTTCATAGAAGCTATTTTAAAAATCGGGGCGTAGCGCAGCTTTATTGAGAGCATAACTTACAGAACGTAAGTGAATGTAAGTTATATGCGCGAAATAATCCCGCAGTATTGAGCGTTAGCGAAATGCGGGATGGTGACTTTTTAACAGTGAGCATCTTATCGGGGCGTAGCGCAGCTTGGAAGCGCGCCACGTTCGGGACGTGGAGGTCGTTGGTTCAAATCCAGTCGCCCCGACCAAATTAGCTAAGAGCTTAACAGGATTAAGGATTAAGTTAGAAGCAGGATTTGAGTACAAAATTAAGTAAAAAAACTTAATTCTTAGAGCGAATGAAATGAGCGTCTTAATTCTTAGAGTGAGCTGATGCGAACGTCTTGCTTTTTTAAGAATTACAACAGGATGGTGTTATGAAGAAAATATCAATATTTTTAGTTCTTTTGTTTATGGGTATAGCGTTTATTTGTTTTAATCAGCAAAGCGTTTTGGCTGCTGCAAAAAATCTGGTTGGCAGGAAGCCACCTGAGATAAACATAAGTTGCTCTTTTAATAATAAGACATCCCTTTCATTGTCTAGCTTAAAAGGAAATGTGGTCTTAGTTGAGTTTTGGGCTACATGGTGTCCGCCATGCAGGAAAGCCATTAGCCATTTAAAAGATTTACACTCAAAATATGCATCGAAGGGTTTAGTAATTGTGGCTATTACTACTGAAGATAAAGCCTTGGTGAAAAAGTTTGCCAAGGACAATAGAATGAATTTTGTTGTTGCACTTGATAATAATGGTAAAACTAATTCAGCCTATGGCGTTAGAAGTATTCCCACAGCTTATCTTCTTGGAGTAGATGGTAAAGTTGTTTGGCAGGGTCATACTATGAATTTATCAGCTGAAACAGTTGAAAAAGAGCTAAAAAAAGTAAAGTCAACGTCTACTGATTTACCGGTTTGGTAGTTAATTTATGAAGCAACAAGCACGCATACTATTCAGGGGCTCTGTCCAGGGGGTAGGTTTTAGGTGGGCAGCTAGAAAATATGCTGTATCCAATCATCTTTGCGGCTGGGTTAAGAATCTTCCTAATGGCAACGTAGAATTAATAGCTCAGGGTAAAAAGGAAGAGATTGTAAATTTCATCAACGATCTTGAAGAATTTATGGGCGGATATATATTAGAGAAAAGAGTAGATTTTCAAGAACTTCAACAAGGTTTTAACGATTTTGAGATAAGGTTTTAATTATATGAAATATGCGATAATTGCAGATATACACGCCAATTTAGAAGCTTGGTTAGCTGTAAAAGCTGAACTTACTAAAGAAAATCCCGATAAGATTATTTGTCTGGGTGATATAATTGGATATGGGGCCAACCCAAAAGAATGTCTTGATGAGGCAAAAGTATCCTGTGATTATATTATTGCAGGTAATCACGATTGGGCTGTGTGTGGACTGTTTGATGTTAATTCTTTTAATCTCTATGCTCGAGAAGCAGTTGAATGGACTGATGGCGTTATTGATGAAAAGCATAAAGACTACTTAAAGAGATTGCCCGTAACTTTGGATATTGATAATTTTACATGTGTCCACGGTTCTTTATATCATCCTGATGAATTTAACTATATATTAAATTTAGATGCTGCAGCCATGACTTTTGCTAATTTAAAAAAAGATATATGCTTTATAGGTCACTCGCACTCACCAGCTATTATCGTCTATGATGAAAATGGTGATATTAACTATATAGATTCTGAAGTAATTGAAATTATTGAAGGCAAAAAGTATATAATTAATGCAGGTAGTGTGGGTCAGCCCCGAGATGGGAACCCGGCAGCATGCTATTGTATTTATAATACAGATGAAAAAATTATTGAAATAAAAAGAGTTCCTTATGAAGTTCATTTAGCACAAAAGAAAATTATAGAAGCTGGTTTACCGCATTTTTTAGCCACCAGATTAGCTGGTGGCAGATAATAAAGGAGTTATGCATGCGTAAGATTGTTTATATTATTCTCATAGTAATTTTTTCAATAAGTTCATTTGGATGTGCAGCATTACAGGATAAATTTGTAAGAAAAAATAAGAAGGGACAAAAAGACAAGCAGATTTTTCAAACCACAAATGAGGTTTATCCAACAGGCGTTCGATATAATAATCACTGGATTTATTATGAGATATGGGCGCACGAAGCCATAGACAGCATGGGTGAGAATCAAAAGAAAACTTATAATTCAGCTCAAAGGGCATTATATAATCTAAAAGAAATGCAAATTCTCTTAAAAGAGCCTAAAGCGGGTGATTTAGATATCTATATAGAGCAAATGGCTAAATTTACCAAAGAACTGAATTCAAGTGCGGTATCAGCTTCAATGCAAAATAAAATTTCCAGGGGATTAACATTACAAATCAGAGATGTGAAAAAAGGTTTTAATTCCGACTTAATAATTGAAGATAATTGGATAAAAACGGATGTCAACTGATTTGAAGGATTATAGCGAAGGTGGACTAAACATAATTAAAGTTGTTCAGGGCTCGCTATTTACAAATAGTTATATTGTTAGTCACGCAAAAAGCAGAGACGCGCTTATTATTGACCCTATTAAACCTACTGATACATATAAAGAAATTATCTCTGATAAAAAACTTAATACTAAGGCAATTATTTTAACGCATGGCCACGTTGACCATATTGAAGGAATTTATGATTTCGATTTGCCAATTATGATTCACGCTAAGGATATTGAATACATAAAAGATCCAAATTTAAATTTATCTGCTTTTACTGAAAACGAGATGACCGAAAAAGATATAAGTATTAAAGCACTAGTTGATGGCGAGATTATTGATTTAGCTGGGATTAACTTCAAGGTAATTAATACTCCGGGGCATACTCCGGGTAGCATTTCTTTATATGTTGAGAATATATTGTTTTCGGGAGATACTTTATTTTTTGATGGAATTGGTCGCTGTGATTTGCCTGGCGGAAATTGCAATGCAATTACAAGTTCTATAAAAGAAAAATTATTTATCTTGCCGGATGAGACTAAAGTCTTTCCTGGTCACGGGCCACTAACCACTATTGGTAGAGAAAAACAATACAACTCATTCTTATGAAAGAATTAATTGAAGAATTTTTAAATTATCTCTCTGTAGAGCGTGGGCTCTCTGATAATACCTTATATTCATATCGCAATGATCTCAATAAGTATGCTCTATTTTTAAATAAAAGAAAAAAAAGCGATATTCAGCTAACCTCAAAAGATGATATAACAGAATTTATTATGCAAGAAAAAGATGCTGGCATATCCACAGCATCTATAGGGCGTTATTTAGCTTCGATAAAGGGATTTTACAGATTTTTAGTCCTTGAAAGATACATTAAAACTGATATTTCAAGCGTCTTAGAGGCTCCTAAATTATGGCAAAAGTTACCAGAAGTATTATCATTAGATGAAGTAGAGCGAATAATCAATCTACCCAACCTTAAAACGCCGTGGGGAATAAGGGACAAAGCTGCTATTGAACTCTTATATGCAACCGGAATGCGTGTTTCTGAAATAAGTAATTTAGCTATCGATAATCTGAATATGGATGTTGGTTTTATTAAGTGTCTTGGTAAGGGCCAGAAAGAAAGAATTATTCCCTTAGGCAGGAAGGCGCAAACTGCTTTGGATAGATATCTAGTGAAAGTTAGGCCAGAACTCATTAATAAAGCAAGATCAGACCGGGCACTTTTTTTATCACGTCTAGGTAAAAAACTCTCCAGGCAAAGTTTTTGGAAAATGATAAAAAAATATGTACGTTTAGCAAAAATCAAGAGGGATATTAGCCCGCACACCCTTAGGCATTCCTTTGCTACCCACTTATTAGAACGCGGTGCAGACCTAAGAATAGTGCAGGAAATGTTGGGGCACGCTAATATTGCTACAACGCAGATATATACTCATATAAATAAAGAACGGCTCAAATCAATACATAAAAAGTTTCATCCAAGACCGTAGAATAGCTATCAGAAAACAGAGAACAGGAAAGAACAAATTCTAAGCACGAAGCACTAAATACTAAACAATATCAAAATTAAAATAACCAAAACTCAAAACAATAATATCATAGAAGATGTTCTGTTTAGAACATTTGAATTTTGAAATTAGCATTTGTTTAGGGTTTAGATATTAGAATTTAGGATTTGCTTACACTTAATCAAGGCCTCTATGAGCTAACAGCCATGAGCCATGAACCAACATAAAAGGTGCATATTTAAAAAGCAGGGAGAAAAAATATATATGGATTTAATAGTTGCGCATACCTCAGGTGATTTTGATTCTTTAGCATCATTAATTGCTGCAAAAAAGATTTATCCTGAGGCTGAATTAATTCTACCTAGAACTCCCGAAAGACAAGTTGTAAAATTCCTTTCGCTATATCAGGATATATTTAAATTGAAGGATGAGAGACACTTTGATTTTTCAAAAGTTAGTCGGCTTATTATTGTTGATACTAGTTTAAAAAGCCGCATAGGAAAGGCTGCCGAAGCTTTAAAAAATAAAAAAATAGTAGTTCATATATTTGACCATCATCCACCGACAAGTGAAGATATTAAAGCTGATAAGGAATATAGATTCTTCGTTGGAGCCACTGCAACAATTTTTTTAAAATTAATAATTAAGAAAAAAATAAAAATTAATCCGCTTGAGGCCACAATCTTCGGTCTTGGTATTTATGAGGACACTGGTTGTCTCACCTTTAGAACCACTACCCAGGAAGACATTGACATGGTTTCCTATCTTTACAGCAGAGGTCTAAATTTAAATCTTGTGTCTCACTATCTTAATCGCCAGCTATCCGAAGATGAGCTAGACCTTTTGGTTAAACTTATCCAGCAAACCAAAACATTTGATGTTAATGGAGTAAATATTGCAATTGCTTCCATGAAGCATGATGGTTATATTCCTGATTTAGCAATCCTAACTCATCGTTTGATTGATATTGAAAATTTTAATGTAATATTTGTATTGGTGAAAATTGGTAAAAAAATACAAATGCTAGCCAGAAGCAGGATCCCATATATTAATGTAGATAAAATTGCTTCATTTTTTGGAGGGGGAGGGCATGCTTCTGCATCATCCTGTGTTATTCGAGGATACAGCATTATAAATGTAGAGAAAAAGATTATTGAACTTATAAAAGCTCATTTAAAACCCGAGCCATCTGCAAAAGATATTATGAGTTATCCGGTTAAAACTCTCGAAGCTGAGGCCACAGTAGATGAAGCACGTGATTTAATGAGTAAATTCAATATCGGCGGTGTACCCATTCTAAAAAATAATAAAATTATAGGGCTTATAACGCGAGGGGATGTTGATAAAGCTGTTTTTCACGGTTTAGGTCATTCACGAATTAAAGGTTATATGTCTAAAAATATTATTACTCTAAACGAAAAAGCAAGTCTTTTAGATATTCAGAAAAGGATATTTGATAATGATATAGGCCGCATTCCCATAGCAAAAAAAGGTGAATTAGTTGGCATTGTAACCAGAAGAGACATTTTAAGAGTCTTGCATAAAAATATGGGGCACACGGTTATTGGTCGATCAAATAATTTAGAAATAAAAAATAGCTTAAAGGACTTATCCAAACGCATTAAGAAAGTTTTGCCTTCTCAAATTTATAAGCTTTTAATCTCTATTTCTAGAATAGCAGATAAAGAAGGCTACCGTCTTTATGTTGCAGGTGGTTTTATTAGAGATTTAATCTTAAATTATAAAAATTTAGATATAGACTTAGTAGTTGAAGAACATGCTATTGAATTTGCTAAAATTTTAAAGAAAAAATTAAAATGCACTCTGGTTATACATAAGCGTTTCGGCACAGCTATTTTAATAATGAAAAATGGTTTTAGGATCGACCTGGCTACTGCAAGAACAGAATTCTATGAATATCCAGCTGCTTTACCAACCGTCCAATTCAGTAATATCAGTAATGATTTATCAAGAAGAGATTTCACTATCAACGCAATGGCTATGGGCCTGAATAAGGATAGCTTTGCTAAGCTGATAGATTTTTACGGTGGTCAAAAAGATATTAATGAAAAAAAAATACGAGTTTTGCATAATCTAAGTTTTGTAGAAGATCCGACACGAATTTTTAGAGCTGTGAAATTTGAGCAAAGATATAATTTTAAAATTGATTCACAAACAGAACATCTCATAAAAACAGCGGTTGATATGGATATGTTTTTAAGAATCGCGGGGGAACGAATCCGTGATGAGCTTATTGCCATACTCTCAGAAAAAAACCCTCAAAAGGGAATTATTCGCATGCAGCAACTTCACGAGCTACGCTTTATCCACCCAAGATTGAAGCTGATGAGTAAAGACATGAAGGCATTAAGGAGAGTTTCTGAATGCATAGATTGGCACAAAAATGTTTATCAGGAACCCCTTAAAAATTGGTTAGTTTATTTTATTTATCTTTTAGATAAGCTTACTAAAAATGAAATAAATAAGGTAACCACTAGGCTAGTCATATCTAATAGCGATAAAAAAATCATTAGATGGTATAATCTAAATTCGATAAAGATAGAAAACAATATTAAGAAAATAAAAAAATCAACGTATGCGAGTTGTGTTTATAAAATGCTTCATGGATCATCCACTGAGGCTTTGCTGGTCTTAATGGCTAAGACAGATAGTCAAGCGGTGAAATGTGGTATAAAAAAATATATTACCAGTTATTGCGAAATTAAGCTTAAAATTAGTGGTAATGATATAAAAAAAATGGGCTTAAATCCATCGCCAGATTATGGTAAAATAATGAATAAATTATTATACATAAAAATGGATAAGGGTTTAAAAACCAAGAAGCAGGAGCTTGATGAGCTTACTAAACTTCTGATTAAAAAAAGGAAAATACAGAAAAATGTCTAAGTTAAGAATGGATAGAATGAACAAACTCTTAAGGGAAGAATTAAGTTGGATTATTCAACATAAAATTAATTCACCTGAAATTCATTCACCTGAAATCGGTATTATAACTATTACAAATATTAAGGCTAGTCCGGACCTAAGGCAAGCAAAAGTTTATGTGAGTTTTATCGGCAATGAAGATGATAAAAAAGCCCTCAAAGCTCTCAAGGCATCAGTTAAACCCATAAAAAAGATTTTATCTCAAAGAACAAAATTACGATTTACACCCGAATTATATTTTTACAAAGATGATACAGTTGAGGAATTACAAAAAATTGATAAATTATTTGATAAAATCAAATCTGAGCCACGCGAGGAGAATATAGATGAGTAAAAACGCTGTTATAAATGCGCTTAAGAAAAATAAATCATTTTTAGTTGTAACCCATGTCAACCCGGACGGCGATGCTTTGGGTTGTCAATTGGCTCTAGGGAAAATATTAAAAAGATTAAAAAAAACTGTTTATTTGTATGCCCAAAGCACTCCTCCTACAGTGTATAACTTTTTACCTGATATTAATAGGATAAAAGTTGTAACAAGTAAAACAAAAATAGAGTTTGATGCTGTGCTAATTATAGATTGCCCAACATTAGATAGAGTTGGTGCTCCTTCAAGGTTGATAACCAATCAATTAAAAATATATATTGACCATCACCCTGGACCAAAGCATGCCGGATCTGTAAATTTAAAAGATTGCAAGGCAGCATCATGTGCTGAGATTATATATGATTTATGTCTTAAAATGAATCAGAAGATTGATAAAGCCCTGGCTAAGCTTTTGTATGTAGGTGTTGCTACAGATACTGGTTTTTTCAGGCATCCTAATACTAACTCAAAATCATTGTTAGTTGCCAGTAAGCTTCTTCAGGCTGGAGCTAATGCTCATGATATCTCAAAAAAAATTAATCAAAATTCATCATTGAATCGTTTACAGCTCCTTGGATTAGCTCTTAAAAATCTTAGGCTGTATCATGATGGCAAAATCGGAGTTATGCAGATTAGCCTAAATATGTTTAAGCAAACAAAAACTCTCCCCGAAGATACTGAAGAATTTGTAAATTTTCCCAAAAGCATAAAATCAGTTAAGGTGGCTGTTTTAATAAGGGAGATAGGTAAAGGAAAAGTAAAAATTAGCTTAAGGTCTGATAAGGTTGTAGATGTAAATGCAATTGCAGCTGTTTTTGGTGGTGGCGGACACAAACAAGCTAGCGGCTGTGTTATCAAAGGTAGCTTAAAACAAGCTGAAAAGCAAATTGTTAGTAAGATTAAAGCGGGACTGAAAAAATGAACGGTGTCTTACTCATTGATAAGCCTCAAGACATAACGTCCCATGATGTAGTCGCCTTAGTTCGCAAGAGATTTAAAATAAAAAAGGTTGGGCATGCGGGAACACTTGATCCGGCTGCAACCGGCCTTTTAGTGCTTTTATTAGGACAGGCAACAAAGAAATCAAATACTTTTTTAAATGCTGCCAAAGCTTATCACGTAGAATGTCGCTTGGGGATAGCAACTGATACTGATGATAGAGAAGGTAAGGAAATAGAAAATCATCCCCTTGATAAGTTAGCTGCAGAATTAAGCAAAGAAAAAATCTCAAAAACTATCAAAACTTTCCAAGGAGAGATTCTTCAAGCCGTCCCTAGATATTCAGCTGTCAAAATTAATGGCAAAAAATTATATGAGCTTGCTAGGCAGGGAAAAGAGTTTGCCTTGCCGGAAAGGTTAGTTAATATTTACAATATAGATATTGAGAAGATTGAGTTGCCTTATGTAGTAATGGCTGTAAAATGCTCAAAGGGTACATATATTAGGTCATTATGTCGAGATATTGGTAAAAAACTTAATTGTGGGGGTTGCGTGTGGCAGTTAAGAAGGACAATGTCTGAACCATTTGACATTAAGCGAGCTATTAAATTAGATCAACTTAAGGGCATGACGGAAGAAGAGTTGTTAAGGGAGATAATTAAACTTTGAAAGTTTTTTATGGCATACAATCTATAAAGAAAATCAAAAAGATGACAGCCATAGGCATGGGTGTTTTTGATGGTTTACATCTTGGACATAGAAAAGTTCTTAGAAATCTATCTGATTATGCAAAAAAAATGAGTTATAAAAGTTTAGTAATCACTTTTGAGCCTCACCCGGAAAAGATATGGAACAAGGAACCAATATACTACATCAATAGCCTTCAGCAACGCCTGGAATTAATAGCTAAAATGAATATTGATTATTGTCTGGTAATTAATTTTTCTCATAGTTTTGCCCTTTTAGAAGCAGAGGATTTCATTCTTAAAGTTTTAAAAGAGAAATTAAATCTAGGGGCTATGGTTGTCAGTGAAGACTATCGATTCGGCTATAAGGCCAAAGGTACTAGCAAGCTTCTTGATAAGCTCTCAAGAAAATATGATTTTAAACTTAAAGTTATTAAGCCTCTAAAAATTTCGGGTGAAATAATCAATAGTACTTCTATACGCAAATTACTAGCACAGAAAAAGCTAAATCAGGCCAAAAAACTTCTCAGAAGAGAATATTTTATTGAAGGTAATGTTATAAAGGGGTCTCAAGTTGGCAGGAAAATAGGTTTCCCTACTGTTAATATAAGCGAATCTGAAAATGTTCTAATTCCTGAGGGCGTTTACACTGTAATGGTCCAAGCGAAAAATAAGCAATATCATGCTGTGGCTAATATAGGATACAAGCCTACAGTAAGTCATGAGTTAAGAAAAAGGCATATTGAGCTTCATCTACTTAACTATAAAGGGTATTTCAGAGCTAAAAGGGTAAGGGTTCACTTTATAAAGTGGCTTAGAAATGAGCGTCATTTTAAAAATATACCTGACTTACAAAGGGCTATAGCTGCTGATGTGAAGAAGGCAAAAAATCTTTTAAATATATGAAAATATTGTATTTAGTGCTTTACAAATCAAAAGCGGTGTGTTAATATAGCTGAATATTAAATTGAAAAGGAGGAGTTGGTTAAATGGCATTGACTAGTGAGAACAAAAAATCAGTCATAGAGACTGTTAAAATGCATGATAAAGATACTGGTTCAAGCAGTGTTCAAATAGCATTACTTACTGAACGCATTAATCAGTTGACAGAACATTTCAAAGACCACAAGAAGGATCATCATTCTAGAAGAGGCCTGCTTAAAATGGTAAGTCAACGCAAAAAGTTGCTTGAGTACCTCAAGAATCAGAATCTAGATATATATAACGAACTAACAACAAAACTAAAAATCAGAACATAACTAATTCTGTATTGGTAAGGAAAATATGACTGTAAAACAATTTAAAACTAATATTAATGATCAGGAATTAATAATTGAAACTGGATTGATGGCAAAACAGGCTGATGGAGCTGTAACTGTCCGCTATGGCGATACTATTGTCTTAGTAACAGCTGTTATGGATAAAAGCCCTAGAGAAGGTTTAAACTTTTTGCCTCTGACAGTTGAGTATCAAGAAAGAAGATACGCTGCCGGTAAAATTCCAGGTGGTTTTTTTAAGCGAGAAGGTAGACCTAGTGAAAAAGAAATTCTAAGTGCCAGATTAATAGATAGGCCAATTAGGCCGCTATTTCCAAAAGGTCTTAGAAATTCTTTACAAATAGTTGCCACAGTATTATCCAGTGATGGAATAAATAATTCTGATATTTTAGCTTTAATAGGTGCTTCAACAGCTCTATCAATATCTAATATCCCTTTTAATGGGCCTATAGGGGCAGTTAGAGTAATCTATGCTAATGGTGAGTATAAGGCTTTTCCTTCTTTCGAAGAGACACTAGAATCAGAACTAGACATGATAGTTGCAGCTTCTGATAAAGGTGCAGTTATGATAGAGGGCGGAGCTAAGCAAGTTTCAAAAGAAATTGTTGAAAAAGCAATAGAGCTTAGTAATTCTGTAAATGAAAAAATTATTGCTCTTCAAAAAGAGATGATTAGTGAGTTGGGTAAGCAAAAACGTGAGCCTGAACTTAATATAATCCCTGAAGATTTATTAGCTAAAGTTAGTGATTTAATTAAAGGTAAGCTTGAAAAACAATTAGAGCTAGACACTAAAGAAGAAAAGCAGGCATTTATAAAGTCATTAAAAGAAGAATTAATAGCTCAATTAGTTACTGACGAAAACGATGTAAATGAAGGTGATATCAGCGAAGCCTTGCACGAATTAGAAATAAAGTTCGTCAGAGATTTAGCTATAGAATCAGGTAAAAGAAGCGATGGTAGAGGCTTTGAGGATGTCAGAGAAATTAGTTGTCAAGCTGGTGTATTACCCAGAACTCACGGTTCAGGGTTATTTACCAGGGGACAGACCCAAAGTTTAGCCGTAATTACTTTAGGAACAGCTTCTGATGGGCAAAAAGTTGATGGCTTATTGGAGGCGACAACAAAGAGTTTTATGCTCCATTATAACTTTCCAGCCTTTAGCGTTGGCGAAGCGCGTCCTATGCGAGGCCCTGGCCGTCGTGAAATCGGCCACGGCGCCCTAGCTGAAAAAGCACTTAGAGTAGTAATGCCATCTAATGATAAATTCCCTTATACCGTAAGAATCGTATCTGATATTCTTGAGTCCAACGGCTCCAGTAGTATGGCATCTGTTTGTGGAAGCTCATTAGCCTTAATGGATGCTGGTGTTCCAATCGAAAGTCCTGTTGCCGGAATAGCTATTGGTTTGATTACAAAGGGTGATAAATATAAAATATTAACTGATATTGCCGGATTAGAAGATCATTGTGGAGATATGGACTTTAAGGTTGCAGGTACTCTAAAAGGCATAACAGCTATACAGGTTGACTTGAAAATTGCCGGTATAACTAAGCAGATGATATCTGAAGCTCTAGAGCAAAGCCAAAAAGCTAGAGAGTTCATCTTGGGCAAAATGGCAGAAACAATTTCTCAAGCTCGAGAAGATTTGTCAAAATACGCTCCGAGAATTACATCTCTCCAGATACCACCAGAGAAAATTGGAGAGGTTATTGGTCCATCAGGTAAAACTATAAGAAAGATAATCGCTGATACAGGAGTTTCTATAGATATCAATGATGAGGGTAAAGTTTTAATTGCTTCAATAGACCCAGATAGCAGTGATAAAGCTATTAAATGTATACAGGGATTAGTTGAAGTGCCTCAAATTGGCAAACTATATAAAGGTAAGATAACCCGCATTGAAAACTTCGGTGCCTTTGTGGAAATACTTCCAAATAAAAACGGCTTGGTTCACGTTTCTGAACTTTCCAATGAATTCGTTAAGAGCGTTTCAGATGCTGTTAGCATTGGCGATGTGGTAGTTGCTAAAATTGTAGAAATTGATAACATGGGAAGAGTTAATCTTAGCATTAAGCAAGTATCTGAAGATGAAAAAAATAGCTTTAAAGATTAAACGAAAAGAAAATACTCAAGATATTCCACTACCAAAATATATGAGTATTGGTTCAAGTGGAATGGATTTATACGCAGACACCCAGGGGGAAGTATCTTTAAATCCTCAAGAAGTTAAATTGATTTCTGCGGGGATATATATAGATATTCCACTGGGTTATGAAGCTCAAATCAGACCTCGCAGTGGATTAGCCTTAAAACATGGGATTACCGTTTTAAACACACCTGGAACCATTGATTCTGACTATCGTGGATTAATTCAAATTATACTCATCAATGTCGGTAAAGAACCATTCCCCATTAAGAGGGGTGATCGAATAGCTCAGATGGTAATCAAAGAAGTAGTTCAAGTTAATATAGAAGAGGTAGATGAGCTTGAAGATACCTCTAGAGGTGAAGGTGGCTTCGGACATACAGGAGTTTAACCTGTGACTTTATCTTTTGCAATTGTTTCCGGAATTATACAAGGCCTTACAGAGTTTCTTCCTGTTAGTAGTTCTGGACATCTCGTATTATTACATTCTTTTTTTGGTTTTACAGAATCTCAAATGTTATTCGATATTTTTTTGCACTTAGGAACCCTATTCGCGGTTGTTCTTTTTTTTCGTTTCGAAATAGCTAAGCTTTTTCTATCAGAAAGAAAAATGCTACTTTATCTTATCTTAGCAATGATACCTGCAGCCTGTGTAGGTATTTTTTTTCACAGCTCCATTAAAACTATTTTTACCTCACCAAAAGTTGCTAGTTATTTACTAATCATTAATGGTTTAGTGCTTTTCTTGGCATCTTTTGCTCAGTTAAAATGTAAGAATAAAAGAGATAATTTAAACATTCTAGATGCTCTTTTGATTGGTGTGAGTCAAATATTTGGACTTTTACCTGGCATATCAAGGAGCGGCATAACCATATCCGCAGGTCTCTTTAGAAATCTCGACTATAAAAAGGTGATAACTTTTTCATTTCTTCTTTCAACAATTGCTATTGGCTCTGCTGTTATTTTTGAAATCCTAGGTAAAACAGCTACCATAGAGAGCCTTGAAATTAAAAACATAATTGCAGGCTTGCTTGCTGCCTTTATTTCAGGTATTATATCTATTAGATTCTTAATCAGCATTTTAAAAAAGAAGAAATTTTGGGTTTTTGCTATTTATTCGATTGTTGCAGGAATAACATCAATAATCTTACTTAGATAACTATGAATGAATTAAGAAAAGAAGAAATCAAAGCTGTTCTGCTAATCGCGGTTTGCATTCTAAGCTTAATTAGTTTGCTGACCTTCGATGCTAATGACGTTGCTTTTAATACATCAACTGTCAATATAAAAGCACACAACCTAGCCGGTACATTGGGAGCATATTTTGCCTGGTTTACACTCTTTAGCGTAGGTTACAGCGCATATCTAATACCAATTCTATGTCTTATTTGGGCGTTTGGAATGTTTAAAAGCGCGCTCACTCAAAATATTATTTTAAGGATATTTGGTTCTTTGGTTTTATTTTTAACAACAGGAGCATTCTTAAGCTTATTATATTTTTATGATAGTGCCTTAAGAGTTAAGGCTGGAGGCATTGTGGGCTTGTTATTTTCTGAACTGCTATTTAAGTACTTTGGCAAGGTTGGCTCTTATGTTATTGTTTTGACATTATTCATATTATCATTACTTTTAGCAACTGAATCCCTCATTCTACCTTTAATTAGAGCCTTAATGGCTAAGATAGTAAGTCTAGTTACGGGTAGACCTCAAGAAGATGTGGAGTATGAAGAAGAATACGAAGAGGAGGAAGATGCAAAGGAGGAGTATGCGCAAGAGAAAGAAAAGAAGCCTTCCATATTTAAACCAGTAATTGAAAAAATTATTAAGAAAAGAAAATCTAAAATAAAGATAAATGAAGCTAAAAAAATAGCTTTTAGAGTTAATGAACCCTTTAAGCCATTGATGTCTTCAGCTTCATCAGGTGATTACAACTTACCTTCTTTAAGTTTACTCAGAGAGCCTGAGAATGAAGACACTAGTGAGACCAGGCAGAACCTACAAGACCAAGCAACCTTACTTGAAAATACATTAGGTGATTTTGGTATTGAGGCAAAAGTTGTTCAAATTGATAAGGGGCCCGTAGTAACTCGCTATGAATTACAACCAGCAGCTGGTGTTAAGGTTCAAAGAATTGTTACTTTATCAGATGATATCGCCTTAACCATGAAGGCGATTAGCGTTAGAGTGGTTGCACCTATTCCTGGAAAAAACAGGGTTGGCATAGAAGTACCAAATAGTAAAATGAATATAGTTAATCTAAGGGAAATAATTGCTTCAGAACCTTTCGCTAATGCTAAATCAAAACTTACCTTGGCTCTGGGAAAAGATATTGCAGGTAGTCCAGTGATTAGTGATTTAGGCACCATGCCGCATTTATTAATAGCCGGAACTACTGGCTCCGGCAAGACTGTTTGCGTTAATAGCATAATAATAAGTATGCTTTTTCACGCCACACCGGATGAAATTAAGTTCATTATGGTTGACCCTAAAATGGTTGAGCTAGCCCCTTATAACGGCCTGCCTCATCTATTGTGCCCAGTAATAACTAATGCTAAAAAGGCTTCAGCAGCGCTAAACTGGACCGTAAGCGAAATGGAAGCTAGGTATAAAATATTAGCTAATGAAACTACTAGAAATATTGATGCGTATAATAAAAAAGTTGATGAAGAAAAGAAGATGCCCTATATCGTCGTAATTATTGATGAATTGGCTGATCTTATGGTGGTAGCCTCTCAGGAGATTGAGGGTGCAATAACCAGGCTCTCACAACTTTCTCGAGCGGTTGGTATTCACATTATATTGGCGACTCAGAGGCCATCCGTTGATGTTGTCACTGGTGTTATAAAAGCAAACTTTCCAACAAGAATTTCATTTAAGGTTGCTTCAAAGGTAGATTCTAGAACAGTTTTAGATGCTAATGGCGCTGATAAATTATTGGGTAGAGGCGATATGCTTTTCTTGCCACCAGGCACATCCAAACTTGCGCGAGCTCAAGCACCTCTGGTTACCGACGAAGAAATCGAAAGAATAGTTGAATTCATTAGAGATCAGAAACCAGCAGCTTATAATGAGTCAATTTTAAAAGAACAGGATAAAGCTCAGGCTGGTGTCAATGTTTTAGCTAATAAGTTAGATACTATGTATCCTGAGGCAATAAAAGTAGTTCTAGAAACAAAGCGTGCTTCAGTTTCAATGCTACAAAGAAGATTAAGATTAGGCTACACAAGAGCAGCTAGATTAATTGATACCATGGAGGCTGAAGGAATAGTAGGACCTTATCAAGGTAGTAAACCCAGAGAAATCCTTGTGGATCCTGAGGAATATTTTAACTCTATCGAAGAGGAGTAAACATGTCAGGTATTGGTCAGCGATTAAAAGAAGCCAGAGAAAAAAACGGACTTGAAATTGAAGACGTTTATTTAAAGATTAAAATTAGCCCTAATATTTTAGTGGCACTTGAACACGATGAAGCAGATACAATATTAGAACCAGTCTATGTTAAAAAATTCCTTAAGCAATATGCTGGGTTTTTAGGGCTTGATGGGATAGCCGTTGAAAAAGAATATACTCAAGAGTATAGCTCAATTAAAGCAGGTGAAACAGAACCCTTAAAAGTAATTATTCCAAAGACTAAGAAAGTATCCATCAAACTTCCCTTAAATTTAATCAAAAATGTTGTTATTCTTATAATTATAATTGCAGCTGTATCATTTTTAGTGGGGCTAATTAGAAATATTAAACCTAAACAACCTATTGTTGCACAAGCGGTTCAGGAGCAGGATGTTGTTTCTGTTGAGCCAATGACCGGGGAATTAACTTTAATGATTTCATGCACAGAAAAAGTTTGGATTGAATTAAAGTCAGACGGCGCAATGATGATGAAAAACATTCTACCTGCTAATAGTAAAGAAAGTTGGAAAGCAAGCGAATATTTTGAACTTTCCGTCGGTAAACCGGAAGCTATTAGTATCTGGCTCAACGGGCAAAAAATAAATATCCCTCAACATAAAAAAATACGTAAAACACGCATAGATCATGAGGGGTTTAATTTATAATTCTTTTAAATCCCACCACTAATAAAGATAAATCAAATGAAGACAAGTATATATATATTATCCTTAGGTTGCCCTAGAAACCTAGTGGATTCAGAGGTGTTAACTGGAATCCTTAAAAAAAATAACTACTGCATAACAGATGATATTAAAAAGGCTGATGTAGTTGTATTGAGTACTTGCGTTTTTATTAATGATGCTAAGGAAGAATCAATTGAGTACATATTTGATTTAGTAAAACTTAAAAAACAAAAAGTAATCAAGAAGATTATTATCACTGGTTGTTTTTGCCAAAGATATCCTCAAGAGCTCAAAAAAGAAATTCCTGAAATTGATGCAATTGTTGGATTCGATTATTATCCAGATATCCCTAAAATAGTAGAGAGCGTACTTAATGACGAAAAGGTATTCTTGGTGAAAAAGAAATGTAATTTTATTCAACAGGATAACATGCCCCGCATAACAGCAACGCCCAAACATTTCGCCTATATTAAGATATCAGAAGGTTGTAATCAAACCTGCAGCTTTTGCATTATTCCTAAAATTAAAGGCCCGCTAAGATCTCGCCCAATTGATTCCATTGTAGAGGAAGCCCACAAGCTCACTAAAGCAGGTGCGAAAGAAATTATTCTTATTGGACAAGATACAACCACCTATGGAATGGATTTATATAAGAAGTCGTCCTTAGATATACTTTTAAACGAAGTTGCTCAAGTAAAAAAGATAAAATGGTTACGCTTGCTTTATACTCATCCAGCATTATTCAATGATAAAATTATTAAGGCTTATCAAAAAAATAAAAATATATGCCGCTATGTGGATTTACCAATACAACATATTAGTAATAATATCCTTAAGCTTATGGGTAGGCCTGGTAACAAAAAGAATATAATAAAACTCTTAAAAAAAGTAAGAGCTGAGATTAATGATGTAGCAATTAGAAGCTCCTTGATGGTTGGTTTTCCTCATGAAACTAAAGCCAACTTTAAAGAACTTTGTGATTTGGTTGATGAAATCCATTTCGAAAGATTGGGACTCTTTAAGTATTCTCAGGAGGAGGGAACTAAAGCTTACAATCTCAAGGGTCAAGTTTCAGAAAAAATAAAAAGAGAACGCTTTGAAACTATTATGCTAAAACAGCAGAAAATATCACGTCAGCTCAATGAATCATTTTTAAATAAAAATATTGAGGTTCTTATTGATAAGGAATCTGACGATGATGGAGTATATTTTGGCCGCACTCAATATGATGCACCTGATGTTGATGGCATGGTTTTTGTAAAAGATAAAGGTAATAAAATTAATGTTGGTGAATTTGCAACTGTTAAAATAGTGGATACATACGAATATGATCTTGTAGGAGAATATGTTAATAAAAAATAATCTACCTAATATTTTGAGTGTTTTAAGAGCCTTTTTAGGTTTTATTGTGCTCTATTTTGTAAGCAATAATAACTACACACTTGCTTTTATAGTTTTTGCAGTAGCTGCTACAAGTGATTACTGCGACGGATATTTAGCTAGAAAACAAAAAAGTGTTTCAACTTTCGGCAAAATTATTGATCCTATAGCAGATAAAATATTAATTCTGATGACTCTGCTAGGATTTACTTTAAAAGGAATTATCTTTCCTGTATTTATTATAATAATTGCTCTAAGAGAGATAGTTATCACCCTTCTGCGGCTTTATTTATTAAAAAGAAATACTGTTATAGCTGCTAAAGATGCTGGAAAAATTAAAACTGTATTGCAAATTACAACAATTATCATAATATTTGCCTCACGCATTCTAAGTGATTTCTACCCGGTTTTTATAAAATATGAGACTTTATTGCGTAATAGCATAAACTTCCTGATGCTTATTTTATTAGTAGTCACTTTAACTTCTATGATTTCTTATTTTAAAGACATAAAAAGGATAATTATCAGTGAATAGAAAAGTAAAACTTATAGATAAATTAATTGATTGGACGGTTAGTGTTTTACATATTGGTTATATCCCTTTAGGAGGCGGCTCTGTAGCTGCTTTAGCTGCATTGATACTATATGTAATGATTGCCAAAAGTTTTTTACTTTATCTTGTGATAACATTGGCTGTAAATATCATCGGGCTACTTCTGGTAAAAAAATCTGAAGAAATATACAATGAAGAAGATCCCCCTAGGGTCGTTATAGATGAAGTGGGAGGGATGCTACTAGCTTTCTTTTTGATACCCGCTACTCCTCTTTTTTTAATAAGCGGTTATATTATTTTTAGACTTTTAGATATAGTAAAACCATTCCCGGCAAATTATCTAGAACATCATACCGGTAGTTATGGAATCATGCTTGACGATATAATGGCTGGAATCTATACCTGCATTATCCTTCACCTTATAAAACTTTTTGTCTAACCCGAGATAATTTTAGAAGATATGTATAATTAGGACTAATTATTTGAGATAATCATATAACATGCAGAGCATTGTGTAGACGGCTTTAAGTTTTATAGAATTCCTAGAACCCTTTAAAATGATTTTTTTTGTAACCTTGATGTTATCTTGATTCACTAAACATATATACACAAGGCCAACGGGTTTATTTTTTGTTCCCCCTTGAGGACCAGCTATACCAGTCACAGAAATGGCTATATCTGATGAAAATACTTCCCTCGCTCCACTAGCCATCGCAAGAGCTACTTGTGCGCTTACAGCTCCATAATTTTTCAGTAATTTCTTAGGAACTTTTAGCATATCAACCTTGCTTTGATTAGAATAGGCAACAATGCAACCTTTAAAATATGTTGATGCACCAGATATATTGGTAATATAGTCTGAAAATAGTCCTCCCGTGCATGACTCAGCAGCTGCAAGGTTCACATTATTTACTTTTAATAGAATGGCAACTTTTTTGTTTATTTCATTGATTTTGTTTCTCATAATGTTATTATATATTAATCTAGCGAGTATGGCAAGCAACTATAAAAATCTATATTAAGAGCTATTTTGGGCTAAATTTTACTTTACAAACAACCTAGGTCGATATATAATAACTCTTTGAAACCATTACAACTTACAATAAATAGTCTTAATAATTATAAAAAGTATATAAAGACAAAAGGGGAGAAGGCGAATGGCAATAGCAAAAATTAACAAAGAAGTAACATCTGCACCAAAAAAAGAAACTAGTGAGAAGCAGAAAGCATTAGAATTAGCATTATCTGCAATTGAAAAACAATTTGGCAAGGGTTCCATCATGAAAATGGGACAGAATGCAGTTGTAGACATACCAGCCATACCCACAGGCGCACTAACCTTAGATATGGCTCTAGGAGTAGGCGGAATACCAAGAGGAAGGGTTACTGAAATATATGGCCCTGAATCAAGCGGTAAAACCACCTTAACCCTAAGTGTTATTGCCGAAATTCAAAGAGAAGGCGGCGTAGCCGCATTTATAGATGCTGAGCATGCTTTTGACCCAACATATGCAAAAAAAATAGGCGTAAATCTAGATGAGCTTCTTATCTCTCAGCCGGACACAGGTGAACAGGCGCTAGAAATTACCGAGACTTTAGTGCGCAGTAATGCTGTAGATTTAGTTGTTATTGACTCTGTGGCTGCTCTAACCCCTCGAGCAGAAATTGAAGGTGATATGGGTGATGCAAGAATTGGTCTTCAGGCTAGGTTGATGTCACAGGCACTTAGAAAATTAACAGCTTGTATATCAAAGTCAAAAACATCGGTTATCTTCATTAATCAGATAAGAGAAAAAATTGGAGTCATGTTTGGTAGCCCAGAGACAACTCCGGGAGGTCGAGCCTTAAAATTTTATTCTTCCGTAAGAATTGACTTAAGGAGAATTGCCTCTTTAAAAGTAGGAACTGAATTTGTAGGTAATAGAGTTAAGGCCAAAATAGTAAAAAATAAAGTTGCGCCTCCATTTAGAATAGCTGAATTTGAAATTATGTTTAGTGAAGGTATCTCAAAAGAGGGCTGTATACTTGATGAGGCAGAAAAAGAAGAAATCGTAAGTAGAAGTGGTGCTTGGTATATTTATGAAGGTGAAAAGCTTGGTCAAGGCAAAGAAAAAACAAGAGAATTCCTAAGGGGCAATCAAAAAGTTCTCAAAGAACTTGAGAAAAAGGTTAAGCAATCCTTTAAGAAAAAAGAATAGTTTATAATAAAAAGTCTCTTCTTAAAAAAATGACTAAAGAACTTAATAAAAAAGCATTAAACTACAGTTATAGATTATTAAAGATTAGATTAAGAAGCTCACAAGAGCTAAAAGATAAGTTAGACCTCAAGGGATACAGCGTTGGTGATATAGAAGCTGTACTTAAACATTTAATGAAAACTAATCAAATCAACGATGAGCTTTTTGCGAAATGTTGGATAAATGATAGAATGAACCTGAATCCTAAAGCACCCTCAGCTCTTTCAATGGAATTAGAAAAAAAAGGAATCAGTAAAGACATAATTGATAAAGCGCTTTTAAAATCATCAAAAGATTATAATTTTGACAATCTTGCTCTTGAATTAGCAACTCAGCGATTAGCCACATTAAAAACTAATACAAACCCGGAAATAGCAAAAAAACGCATATTTGATTATTTAAGTCATCGGGGATTTGATGGACAAATTATATATGATGTTATAGAGGAGTTGATTTAAGAAAATATGAAAACAGATGAAATTAGAACTAAATACCTGAATTTCTTTAAGAAAAAAGGTCATAAAATATTACCAAGTGATTCATTGGTACCTGAGAATGATCCTACGCTTTTATTTACTTCTGCAGGTATGAATCAATTTAAAGCTCAGTTTATGGGTAAAAATATAGATTACTCCAAGGTAACCACCTGTCAAAAATGCCTGAGAACGGGCGATTTAGATGAAGTAGGCAGTACTCCTTATCACCACACCTTTTTTGAGATGTTGGGAAATTTCTCATTTGGAGATTACTTCAAGGAAGAGGCTATTGCTTGGGGTTGGGAGTTCATAATTGATGTTTTAAAAATGGACCCTGATAAAATCTGGGTGTCTGTTTATACGGATGATGATGAAGCCTTTAAAATATGGCATGAAAATATCGGCCTGGACAAAAAACGCATAGTCAGACTTGGAGCCAAAGATAACTTTTGGCCATCTGATGCAATAACCAAAGGTCCTAATGGTCCTTGCGGGCCTTGTTCTGAAATATATGTTGATAGAGGTCCTAAAAAAGGTTGTGGGAAAAAAGATTGTAAACCTGGCTGTTCTTGTAGTCGCTTTGTGGAAGTCTGGAATTTAGTTTTCACACAATACAAACGAGAAGGCGAGATTGGCAAAAAGGGTAAATTGAGCCCTTTGCCGAGTAAAAATATCGATACTGGGATGGGGCTTGAGAGAATTGCTCAAGTAATGCAAGATGTTGATAGCAACTTTGAAATTGACATATTTAAACCCGTTATAAATTACATCTTGAAACATGTTGATAAAAAAATAGATGCTGCTCTTTTAAATAAGGTTTATACAGTAGCTGACCATATGCGAGCTGTTGTTTTTTCTATAGGAGATGGGGTTATTCCTTCTAATGAAGAAAGAGGTTATGTCATTCGAAAGCTTATTAGACGCTCAAAGCATATATTAGGTGAACTCAAGGCCTCTAAATTAGAATTGAATAAAATTGTACCTGTTATTTCAAAAGTTATGAAAACTGCTTATCCATTAATAGAAAAAAGGCGGGATAATATAGCTCAAATTATTTTAGAAGAAGAAAAGAAATTTGAAGATATCATGCAAATTCTTCCAGCTAAAAAAACTGAATTTAATAGTAAAGCTGCTGATTCTGTTTTGGCTGGTACAATAGCTTTTGAATATCACGATACTTATGGTATCCCCAGAGAAATAAGCTTGGAATGGGCACAATCTAAATTAAAAAAAGTATTTAAAAAGGATATCTTTGATAATGCTTTTAATAAAAGTATGAAAGCTCAAAAAGAAAGATCCAGAAAGAAGTCACAGATTAAATCAGAGATATTCACAGAAGGCATAGAACATCAACTGGAAGGCCTCACGAAAACTAAATTCGTGGGGTATAAATCACTTGATAATGACACTGTAGTTTTAGAACTTTTTAAAAATGGCAAGAAGGTTAGTTCTCTAAAAAGTAAGGATGAGGGCTATGTAGTTTTAAAAGAAACTCCGTTTTATGCTGAATCCGGTGGTCAAGTAGCTGATAAAGGAATTCTTAAGCATAAAAAAGGGGAGGCTTCGGTATTAGATGTCAATTCTGCTTATGGGTACTATCTGCATAAAGTGAAAATGGTTTCTGGTGAAATCAAGACAAAAGATAAGGTTGCTGCTCAGGTTGATGTTACAAGAAGAAGGTCAATAGCTAAGAATCATACAGCTACTCATTTACTACAGTCAGCCTTGAGGCAAATACTTGGAGAACATGTGGAGCAATCTGGTTCTTACGTTGATGATAAGCGCCTAAGATTTGACATTACTCATTTTAAACAGATTGATAAAAAAGATTTAAAAAAGGTTGAAAATATTATTAATGGCTTCATCCAGGAAAACAAACCGGTCATAACTAACAATATGAAGCTTGAAGAAGCTCAGAAAAAGAATATTCTAGCTTTCTTTAAAGAAAAGTATTCTGATGTAGTGCGTGTGGTTTCTGTGGGTGATATCAGTTTAGAACTCTGCGGCGGCACACATATAGATGCTTCGGGCTCTATTGGGCTCTTTAAAATTACCTCTGAAAGCTCTATTGCTAGTGGAATTCGCAGAATAGAAGCCGTCACAGGTATTGAAGCCTTAAGGCTAGTTGAAAATCAGGAAAAAACCCTAGATAATCTTAAAGAACTACTTAAAGCAGATACTAATAGCATTGTGACATCCCTAGAGGAATTAAAGAAAGAGAATAAATCTCTCAAAAATGAACTAGCTAATTTTAAAATTAGTAAATCTAAAAATTTAGTGGATGGCCTAATTGCAAAGGCAAAAAAAATTAAAAATGCTTCAATTATTATTTCAAAGGTTGAAGGCAATATGAATTCTATGAGAACCCTGTCTGATATAATAAGGCAAAAGGATGATAATGCTGTGATGGTCCTAGCTGCTGAAAATGAGGGGCAAATTCAATTACTAATTGCCTCAAGTAATAACATGATTACAAAGGGCATTAAAGCCAATGAAATTATTATACAAATAAATAACATCCTAGGCTCAAAAGGTGGCGGCAGGCCTAATTTGGCGCAAGCTGGAGGTGGTCAAGTTAATAAAATAGATGCGGCTCTTAAAGAAGCTGAAAAAATTATTTCCAACATGCTAGCTTAAGTGTTGAAAGGGGTACATGGTACATGAAAATTATTAAATTTTCTCAAAAGAAACTCGATAAGATTTATGGTAGATATTACAGCAATAGAGATCTTGTTGAGAAAAAAGTAAGAAAAATTATTGAGGATGTCAAGCAAGATGGTGATGATGCCCTTATCAGGTATACTGAAAAATTTGATAAAGTTAAATTAGCTCCAAGGCAACTTAGAGTTTCAGAAAGTGAAGTTAATGGCGCTTATCAAAACATTGATCCTGATTTTATTCAATGCTTAAAAATTGCCACAGAAAATGTAATTAGGTTTTATAAAAAGCAAATAAAGAAATCATGGAAAGTCAAAGATGAGGACGGAGTTAAATTGCAGCAGGTTTATCATCCTTTGGATAGTGTAGGTATATATATTCCGGCTTCTACAGCTCCATTAGTTTCTACTGTTTACATGACGGTACCTATAGCTAAACTAGCTGGGGTAAAAAATATAGTTATGGTCACACCGCCTAATCAATACAAGAGTGCCAATGACTATATTTTGGCTTTAGCAAAACTCTTAAAGGTTGAAAAAATATATAAAGTAGGAGGAGCTCAGGCAATAGCAGCTCTAGCCTTTGGAACCAAAACAATCCCCAAAGTAGATAAAATTGTCGGTCCTGGAAACATATTCGTTACAGAAGCTAAGCGGCAAGTCTTTGGCTATACCGATATAGAAATGACAGCTGGACCTAGTGAAATCGTAATAATAGCCAATAATCATGCTAATCCTGAATTCGTAAAAGCTGATCTTATGGCCCAAGCAGAACACGCTATGGGTGTTGCAATTTTAATTACCACTTCAAAGTCTTTAGCAAATAAATTAAAGAATGAAGTAAAAGGCGGTTACATCATCAGGGTTGATAACTTAAATCAAGCAGTTGATATAGCTAATAAAATAGCTCCTGAGCATTTAGAGATCATGGTGAAAAGTCCCTATAAAATTCTTAGAAAAATAAAGAATGCCGGGGCTATATTCGTTGGTAATTACACACCTACTGCTGTTGGAGACTACATAGCTGGTCCATCTCATGTATTGCCGACCGGGGGCACAGCTAAATATTTTTCAGGTTTGAGTATTGATGACTTCATGAAAAGTACTCATATTATTTCGTATACTAAAAAAGCATTAGAAAAAGTAAGAAAACCTATTGAAAGAATTGCAGAAGTTGAGGGACTTCTAAAGCATCTTGAATCTGTAAGAATTAGATGTAAATAAATACTTGTAAAGGAGCAGACATGGAAAGAAAGTCTATTCAAAAAAGAAAAACCAATGAAACAGAAGTAGAAGTGATCCTTAATATTGATGGAGAAGGTAAAACTAACATCAACACTGGTATAGATTTTTTAAATCATATGCTAGACCTTTTTGCCTTCTTTGCAATGTTTGATCTAGATATTATCGCTACAGGTGATGTGAATATCGATATTCACCACTCTAATGAAGATATCGGTATTACTCTAGGTAAAGCTATTAAAGAATGCCTAAAAGATGCTCAAGGAATTAATCGCTTTGGATATGCCTACGCACCAATGGATGATGTCTTAGTCAGAGCCGTAGTTGACATCAGCGGACGATCTAGGTTTGAATATACTGAAAAAGATAATATTCCTACATCAGGCGTAAAAACAAACACTAAAGATGAATATACTTTAAATGAAGCAGAACATTTTCTAGAATCAATTTGCCAACAGTGTAACCTTAATTTAAACCTTGGAATCGTAAAGGGAAGCGCTGATGCTCACCATGTAATGGAAGCAACCTTTAAGGCTTTTGGTTTAGCTTTGAAACAGGCTTGCTCAATTGACCCTAGAAGAAAAGGTATAACATCCACAAAAGGTGTTATAGATTTATGATCACTGTAATCGATTACGGCATGGGCAACTTAAGAAGCGTTTCCAAGGCCCTAGAGTCACTTGGAGCTAAAGTTAAAGTCAGCGAATCTCCATCTGATGTAAAAAATGCAGATAGACTTGTTTTTCCTGGAGTTGGAGCTTTTTCTGACTGTATGGATGAAGTTAATAAAAGAAACTTACAGGAACCGATAAGAGATTTTATAAAAAGCGGTAAACCTTTTTTGGGTATTTGCATGGGGTTACAACTTTTATTTGAGTCTAGTCAAGAAGCTCCGGGAGTTAAGGGGTTGGGTGTCTTAAAAGGCAAAGTAGCTAAATTTACATCACCTAACTTAAAAGTTCCTCAAATAGGCTGGAATCAAATTGACTTAACTCAAAAAGGTAAAGAGTCTGCGTTATTTAAAGGTATTGAAAATGGTGATTTCTTTTATTTTGTACATTCATATTTTGCTTTACCCGAAGATGAAGACATTATAACTTCAACTACAAATTACGGAGTTGATTTTTGCTCAGCCATTAACAAAGATAATATTTTTGCAACTCAGTTTCATCCGGAAAAAAGTCAGGCTAAAGGATTAAAGGTGCTTGAAAATTTTTTAACAATAACCACTGGATAAGATAATGATAATATTACCTGCTATAGATTTAAGACATGGAAAAGTTGTTAGATTACTCAAAGGGGATTTCAATAAAGAAACCCAATATTCTGATCATCCTGTTGAAATAGCAATAAAATGGGTTAATCAAGGGGCTAAAATGTTGCATGTGGTCGATTTAGATGGTGCCCTTGAAGGTAAACCTAGTAATTTAAGCATTATTAAAGAGATAGCGAGTGTAATAGATATACCCATAGAGGTTGGTGGGGGAATACGAAATCTTGATGATATTAGTGCTGTTCTTGATTCCAAGGTAAAAAGAGTGATCCTTTCAACAGCAGCTTGTGAAAATCAGGAATTACTTAAAAAAGCTATAGCTTCCTTTGGGGAGGCTATTGCCGTTGGAATAGATGCTGAAAACGGAGTAGTTAAAACAATGGGCTGGGTTCAATCAGCCCAAATAGATGCCATAACCCTCACTTTGGAGCTTCAAAAAATTGGAATAAAGAGAGTTATTTACACTAATATTGAAGCCGATGGCACACTTTTAGGTGTAAAATTTGAAAATATAAAAGATTTTGTCGAAAAAACAGATGTTTTAGTTACTGCATCAGGAGGCGTTTCTACCATAGAGGACATTAAGCAGCTCAAAACTTTGGAGGATCAAGGTTTGCAAGCCGCTATAATCGGTAAAGCTCTCTATGATAATCGCCTTGATTTAAAAGAAGCAATTGAGGCAGCTAAATAAATGTTAGCTAAAAGAATTATTCCATGCTTAGATGTAAAGGATGGCCGGGTGGTCAAGGGAGTTAATTTTCTTGATTTAAAGGATGCCGGTGATCCGGTTGAGGCAGCTAAAAAATATGAACAGGCTCAGGCTGATGAGCTGGTTTTTCTAGATATCACAGCCAGCCATGAAGAAAGAAAGATTATTCTTGATATCGTAAAAAAAGTAGCTGAATGTGTTTTTATCCCTTTTACAGTTGGCGGAGGCATTAAAACAGTAGAAGATATTAGGGAGTTATTATCTGCCGGATGTGATAAAGTTTCTTTAAACTCACAGGCGATCTTAAATCCGGAATTAATAAAGAAATCTAGTTTTCGCTTTGGAAGCCAATGCATTGTTGTAGCTATTGATGCTAAAAAAGAAGATGGTCATTGGCAGGTCTACATTAACGGCGGCCGCACTAAAACAGAAAAAGATGCTCTTTTGTGGGCCAAAGAAGCAGAATCTCTGGGAGCCGGCGAAATACTCTTAACCAGCATGGACTTTGACGGCACTAATAAAGGTTATGATATTGAATTAACGAAAGCGATATCAACAGGAGTAAATATCCCTGTTATTGCCTCAGGTGGAGCTGGTAAACCAGAAGATATTTTTGAAGTTTTTAATTTAGCTCAGGCTGATGCAGCACTTTGTGCATCAATTTTCCATTATGATAAATATACAGTTAGCGATGTAAAGCACTACTTAAAGGAGAGAGGGGTTATTGTAAGATTATGAGTATTATGGATAAAATTAAATTTAACGAGCAGGGCTTAATTCCAGCAATAGTTCAGGATGCTGAATCCAATGAAGTTTTAATGATGGCCTATATGAATGATATAGCACTGAAAAAAACATTTGAGACTGGCTTTACTCATTTTTATTCACGCTCACGAAAATCTCAGTGGAAAAAGGGAGAATCATCAGGTCACGTCCAAGCAGTTAAAGAAATATTAATTGATTGCGATTTAGATACTATCCTCATAAAAGCTACTCAAACAGGTGGAGCCTGCCACTTAGGCTATAAGACCTGCTTTTTTAGGAAAGTTAATGGTAATCTCGAAGAATTAGAAATCATAAAAGAGAAGATTTTTGATCCTGATAAGGTATATGAATAAAAAAAATTACTATCCAGATTATGCAACATTTAGAAAATTAGCTAAAAAGGGGAATTTAATTCCGGTTTACAAGGAACTTTTAGCTGACTTCGAAACCCCTGTGTCTGCTTTTTGTAAGATAGACACCTCGGATTACGGTTTTCTTCTTGAATCTATAGAAGGTCAAGAAAAAATTGGCCGCTATACATTCTTAGGCAGCAATCCTTCGACCGTAATCAAAACCAGTGGGCATGAAGTAGAAATCATTAAGCATAAAAAGGTGAAGAAATATAAGGTTGCAGACCCGATTAGTGAAATAAAGAAAATATTCTCTGAATATAAATTCGTAAAAACAAAACATTTACCTAGATTCTGTGGCGGGCTGGTTGGTTACTTTGGCTATGACATGGTGCGTTTCATTGAAGATTTACCGGATACCTCTAAAAAGACTGTAAAGCTTCCTGATTCAATATTGATGCTCACGGACACTCTTTTGATTTTCGACCATGTTAGCCGGACTCTTAAAGTTATTTCCAATGCTCACATTGAAGGCAATAATACCAAAAAAGCTTATGAGACTGCGATAAAAAAAATAGATGCAATAGTAAAAAACCTCAGGAAACCTGAGCAAGTTCAAAAAGCTAGATCGCAAAATATTAATAAAAAATATCAGGATAAAAAATTTACCTCTAATTTTACAAAAAAAGGTTTTATGTCAGCTGTTAAGAAAGCTAAAGAATATATTAAAAATGGAGATATCATCCAGGTTGTGCTTTCGCAAAGATTTAAAACAACCATAAAAACAAATCCTTTTAATATTTATCGCACTTTACGCTTTATAAATCCTTCGCCTTATATGTACTATCTAAAATTTAAGGATTTTAAACTAATTGGATCTTCACCTGAAATTATGGTCAGACTTGAAGACAAAAAAGTTGAAGTCAGACCCATTGCTGGAACTAGGCCTAGAGGAGCAACAGTTGCTGAAGATGCTCGGCTCACTAAAGATTTATTAAAAGACCCTAAAGAAATAGCAGAGCATATTATGTTAGTTGATTTAGGGCGTAATGATATAGGTAGAATTTGCAACTTTGGAAGCGTCTCTGTTCCTGAATTGATGACTATTGAAAAATATTCGCATGTCTCCCATATGGTGAGTGACTGCATAGGAGTTATTAAAAAAAATAAAGATATGTTTGATGTCATGAAGAGTACTTTTCCAGCAGGAACAGTATCAGGTGCTCCAAAAGTACGCTCTATGGAAATTATTGAAGAATTGGAAAATGAGAAAAGGGGGCCTTATGCAGGCTCAGTAGCTTATTTTAGTTTTTCTGGTAATTTAGATTCCTGTATCACCATTAGGACTATCGTAGTTAAAGGTAAAACTGCCTATATTCAAGCTGGAGCTGGAATTGTAGCTGATTCAAACCCCCAAAAAGAATATATTGAGACTTTAAACAAAAGTAAAGGCATGAAAAAAGCCATAAACTTAGCCGAAAACCCACAAGGACTCATAAAAGATGATATTAGTTATTGATAATTATGATTCTTTTACATATAACTTAGTCCAATATTTAGGAGAAATGGGACAAACGATAAAGGTTTATAGAAACGATAAGATATCTCTTGAAGATATCAAGAAACTTAAACCTGATTATATCGTTATTTCACCTGGACCAGGCGGACCCAAAGATGCTGGGATATCTAAAGCTGTTATAAAGGAATTCACGGGTAAAATTCCAATCCTAGGTGTATGCCTGGGACATCAGTGCATTGGTGAGGTTTTTGGAGCTAAAATTGTTCGAGCAGACAGAATAATGCACGGAAAAACTTCTGAAATATTACATAATAAAAAGGGTATATTCAAAAATATAAATAATCCTTTTTTAGCTACCAGATATCACTCTCTAATTATTAAAGAGGGAACTTTACCTAAAGATATAAACATAATTGCCAAGACTAAAGAAAATGAAATCATGGGCATTAAACATAAAAAATATTCTCTTTGGGGAGTACAGTTTCACCCTGAATCCATCTTAACTGAAAATGGCAAGAAACTCTTAAAAAACTTTTTAAGCATTAAATGAGGTAATGTTAAATATGGATATAAAAGAAGCCTTACAAAAAATAATCAAAGCACAAAATTTAAGTCTCGACGAAACAAAAGATGTCTTTGAGCAAATTATGAGTGGTCAGGCTAGTGATGCTCAAATAGGTGCTTTTATTACAGCCTTAAGATTAAAGGGTGAAACAGCCGAAGAAATAACAGGGGCTGCTCAAATCATGCGAAATAAGGCTGTTAAACTTGATGTGAATGCTGGCGTAGATATCGATGCTGAAGATATCAATATAGATGAGGAAACTATCGTAGATACTTGCGGAACGGGTGGTTCAGGCACCAATACATTTAACGTTTCAACTGCTTGCGCTTTTCTAGTAGCTGGTTGCGGCCTTAAGGTAGCTAAGCATGGTAATCGTTCGGTTTCAAGTCAATGCGGCTCAGCTGATGTCTTAAAAGAGCTAGGGGTTAATATTGACCTAGAGCCAAAAAAAGTAGCACAATGCGTGAAAAACATAGGTATCGGTTTTTTATATGCTCCACTTTTTCATGGAGCTATGAAATACGCTATAGGCCCCAGGCGTGAAATTGGTATTAGAACTATTTTTAACGTCTTAGGTCCCCTCACAAACCCGGCTGGAGCAAATAGCCAGGTTTTAGGTGTGTATGATGACCATTTAACCCAAACAATAGCAGAAGTATTAAAAAATTTAGGTATTAAGCGGGCTTTTGTAGTTTGCGGGGCAAACACATTAGATGAAATTACCATAACGGGACAGACAAGAATCTCAGAGTTAAAAGATAAAGATATTAAAACCTACAATATAAAACCTGAGGACTTTAATATAAAAACATGTTCTCTTGATGAAATAAAAGGTGGCAACTCAGAAGATAATGCCAAAATTATTACGGACATCTTAAATGGCAAAGAGGGTGCTAAAAGAGATATAGTCCTTCTTAATTCTGCAGCTGCTTTAGTTGCCGGAAATTTAGCAAAAGATTTTAGTGAAGGCATAAACATGGCTGCTGAATCAATAGACTCTAAAAAAGCGCTAAAAAAATTAGAAGAGTTAAAAGAAATAAGCAATAAGCTATGATTAATGAAATTGTAAAAAATAAATACGCCGAAGTTGCAGAGCAAAAGAAATTAAAACCACTTGAAACCTTAAAGGAAGAGATAAGAGGTGCTTCTAGGGGTGATCTTTTTAAAGATGCCTTAGTAAAAGAAGGCGAGTTAGCAATTATTGCTGAGCTTAAAAAAGCATCTCCTTCAAAAGGTGTTTTGCGAGACAATTTTAAGCTAGAAGAATTAGCAAAAATATATTCTGATAATGGCGCATCTGCTTTAAGTGTTTTAACAGAAAAAAAATATTTCTTAGGAAGCAAGGGGTATATTAAGAAACTAAAGAGTGTAGTTGATCTTCCTTTACTACAAAAAGATTTTTTTATTGATAGCTATCAGATATATGAAGCAGCTGCTTTAGGTGCAGATTGCATCCTTTTAATTACTTCAATCTTAAGCAAGGATGAACTTGTTAATTTTTCAAATATAGCAAAAGAAAACAACTTGAGTGTTTTACTGGAAGTTCATAACGAAGAAAACCTTAAAAAAGCTTTAGCTTGCAATCCTGAAATAATTGGAATTAATAACCGGGATTTAGAAACATTTCAAGTAAGCCTAGAGACAACCATGAGATTGATACCCTTAATACCAGCTGATTTAAATATTATCAAAGTTTCTGAAAGTGGGATAAGCACTTTTGAGGATATGACTAAACTAAAAGATGCTGGAATAAACGCTGTATTGATAGGCGAAAGTTTTATGACCTCAAAAAATATTAAAGGAAAAATAAATACATTAAGAGGGATAACTTCAAATGATTAAAGTAAAAATATGCGGAATTACTAATCTTGAAGACGCTTTAGAGGCTGTTAACAGCGGCTATGATGCCTTAGGGTTTATTTTTGCAGACTCACCACGCAAGATAAATATTGAAGCAGCGGAATACATCCTTAAGGCTCTACCACCGTTTATTAATTGTGTAGCAGTCTTTATGAATGAGGATCCGGCAATTATAAAGAATATTCTTAAAAACTGTCCTTTTGATACTATTCAGTTTCATGGAGAGGAAAATCCACAAGTCTTAATGCAATTTAAACCCCATAAAAAAATTATTAAATCAATAAGGGTTAAAGATGAGCAAAGTCTAAATGTTATTGAGGACTACAAGGAGGCCGATGCTTTCCTTCTGGATACCTATGTCAAAGATATGGCTGGTGGAACTGGTCAAACCTTTGATTGGCAAATAGCCAGAACTGCTAAGAAATTTAACAGGCCAATAATTCTATCTGGAGGGCTGAATCCTGAAAATATTCTCGAAGCTATAAATGCTGTTGAGCCGTTTGCAGTTGATATTTCATCTGGAGTAGAAGAACACCCTGGAAAAAAATCGAGGGTGCTAATGAAGGATTTTATTGTAAAAGTTAAAGGAAACAATAACTATGAATAAGAAAAATATACCCATGCCCAACAAGACTGGTTATTTTGGAATCTTTGGTGGTAAATTTATGCCTGAGTCAACGATGAGAGCTCTAGAAGAACTGGAAACTGCTTATCGCAAATACAAAAACGATAAAGATTTTGTTAAAGAGCTTAATTATTATTTAAAAGATTATGTTGGCCGACCAACTGCCTTATATTATGCCCAGCAACTTTCTAAAGCTATAAAAGGGCCGAAAATTTACTTAAAAAGGGAAGACTTAGCACATACCGGAGCTCATAAAATCAATAACACTATGGGTCAAGCTATATTAGCTAAGCGTATGGGCAAGAAAAGAATTATCGCCGAAACTGGGGCTGGTCAACATGGTGTAGCCACGGCTACAGCCTGTGCCTTAATGAAGATGGAGTGTCATATCTACATGGGCAAAGAAGATATTAGAAGACAGCGCTTAAATGTACTAAGAATGAAGCTTCTAGGTGCTGAAATTATTCCAGTAACCAGTGGAAGCTGCACCCTGAAAGATGCTACAAACGAAGCAATACGTGATTGGGTTACAAATATTAGACACACACATTACATTATAGGATCTATTATAGGACCTCACCCTTATCCGATGATTGTTAGAGATTTCCAATGCATCATAGGTAAGGAATCTAAAAAACAGATTATGGAAAAAGAGGGCAAGCTCCCTGATTATCTCATTGCTTGCGTGGGCGCAGGCAGTAATTCCATTGGCATGTTTTATCCCTTCCATGATACCAATGTAAAATTCATCGGAATTGAGGCTGCTGGCTACGGCATAAAGAGCGGTAAACACGCTGCTTCGTTGGTAATTGGTGAATTAGGTATTTTACATGGTGCCAAGAGCTATCTCCTGCAGGATGAAAACGGGCAGGTACAAAATGCTCACTCTATTGCTCCTGGACTTGATTACCCAGGTGTAGGCCCAGAACACGCTTTCTATAAAAAAACTAAACGCGCAGAATACTTTGCTGTAACAGACAAAGAAGCCTTGGAGGGCTTTGATCTTTTGGCTAAAACCGAAGGAATTCTCCCTGCTCTTGAAGCAGCTCACGCCATTGCTGGCCTTAAAAAAATAGCTAGGAAATTTAAAAAGAAAGATGTTGTAATTCTATGTCTTTCCGGTAGGGGAGATAAAGACGTAGACATAGTAGCCGAAACATTTAAGCTTCAATAAAAACGGGAAAGAATAATGAATAGAATAGATGTAACATTTAAAGATTTAAGAAAGAACGGCAAAAAAGCTTTTATAGCCTATCTTACTTGCGGTGATCCAGATTTAAAAACTACAGCCGAGTGCATTAAAGTAATATCAGATAATGGAGCAGACATAATAGAATTAGGCGTTCCTTTCTCGGACCCTTTAGCTGATGGGCCCACAATTCAAGTTGCCTCACAAAGAGCTCTAAAAAATAATGTTAGCCTAGCAGCTATCATCAAGATGGTTTCAAAAATACGTTCCAAGATAGATACACCCTTGGTCTTGATGACATATTACAATCCTGTCTTTCATTATGATATAAGGAACTTTGTACAAGATGCAAAAAAAGCTGGTGTCGATGGTGTTATAATTCCTGATTTACCTCCGGAAGAAGCCAGTCAGATTGAAATGTTTGCCAGAAAACTTGAATTAGCAACTATATATTTTGCCTCACCCACATCAAGCGAACAAAGGAAAAAGATTGCAATAAGCCACTCAAGAGGTTTTATATATTATGTCTCTACAACCGGTGTTACTGGCAAAAGAACCAACTTGCCTGATTCAATAAAAAAAGATGTAAAGAATCTTCAAAAAATCACATCTAAACCTATCTGCGTTGGATTTGGTATATCAACACCGGCTCAAGCAAAAAAAATTGCCTCATTTGCAGACGGCATCATCGTAGGAAGTGCCATAGTTGAAAAAATAGATACAGCAAAATCTAAAAGAGAAATGATTAAATCTTTAGGTACCTTCATTAAACAAATGGCTAAGGCGGTTAGCATATAGCAAATGGCGTAGAACTTAGCAGAATTAAAGGATTAAGACGCTCACCGCTGATAAATTATTGGTGAGCTTTAAGGATTAAGTAAAAAACAAAAAATAAGAAGCAAGGCGCAAGACACAAAAAAACAGGATTAAGTAGAATCAGCTTAATTCTTAGAGTGAACAACGTGAGCGTCTTAGAGCTAACGTAGTTAGCGTCTTAATTCTTAGAGTGAGCGGACGCGAACGTCTTGAATATTGATTATTTAACGTATTTAATAGATATTTAAAGAAGGGGAATACACATGAAGATATCAAATAAAGATGTCTTTATTTTTATACTGGCAGGAGGAAAAGGAACGCGTTTTTGGCCACTATCCAGAAGTAATCAGCCAAAGCAGTTTTTAAAGATTTTTAATAATAAATCTATGCTTCAAATTACATACAAAAGATGCTCCACCATTACTGATAGTAAAAATATCTTTATTGTCACATCAAAAGATCAAGATAAGGATATAAAAAAACAAATTCCAACCATTAAGTGTAGCAATATTTTAATAGAGCCTCAAGCTCGGGGCACAACAGCTGCAATTGCCTTATCAGCAGCAAAGGCCCAGCAAAAAAATAAAAATTCTACAATGGTTGTCATTCCGGCGGACCAATACATATTTCAAGAAAGAAAATTTATAAATAACATAAATAACGCTATTTTGGCAGCTAAAAGGTCCCCTTGCTTAGTTACTATAGGCATAAAACCAACTTTTGCCGCCACAGGATATGGTTATCTTAAATTTTCTAAATCAAAGAGAAAGAACCAAGCTTCGGCATATAAAATAGATAAATTTATTGAAAAGCCAACACTTTTAAAAGCAAAACGTTATATTAAATCACCTGATTACTATTATAATAGTGGCATGTTCATCTGGCAGACGGAAGTTTTCTTAGAGGAATTAAAAATATTTATGCCTCAACATTACAAAGCGGCTCTCAATTATATCAATGCCAATAAATCTAAGGTCAAAATAAGTCTTGCTGATAATTATTACAAAAAACTTGCTACAACTTCAATTGATTACGGACTTATGCAAAAAAGCAATAAGATCAAGGGCATCAAAGCTGATTTTGGGTGGTCTGATTTAGGTAGTCCTAAAAGTTTTGAAGAAATCGATTTGAAACAAATTAATGGTAACGTAATTATTAACGCACTTCATCTAGGAAGCAAAACTAAAAATTCCATTATATATGGACAGCCAGGTAAATTAATTGCTACATTAGGGATAGAAGATGTAATAATAATTCAAACAGACGATGCGGTTTTAATTGCTAAAAAAGATAAAATCCAAGATGTAAGAGAATTAGTAATGAAAATGTCAAAAAATAAAAAATTAAAGAGATATGTGTAAATTATGAGAATTATGGGTTTGGATATGGGCCAAAAACGCATAGGTATAGCTCTTAGTGATACAACACATACAATCGCGCAAAGTTACAATCATCTAAAGAGAAAGTCACTCGAAGACGATATTCAAGCCTTAAAAACAATTATAGATGAAAATGAAGTGGGCCTAATTGTAGCTGGCTTGCCTCTTAATATGGACGGTTCAAGCGGTAAGCAAGTTGACACCGTAACTGATTTCATAAAGATAGTTGAAGAAAAAACAGGGTTGGCGGTTAAAACATATGATGAGCGTCTAACATCTAAATTGGCAGAATCTGTTTTAATTGAAAGTGATATGTCACGAAAAAAAAGAAAGGGAAAAGTAGACTCTTTAGCAGCCGTCTTAATTCTTCAAGGATATTTAGATTCTACTAAAAATGATTAATATGAATTACAAATATACTCATTTAGCTAATGGCCTTGGTGTAGTTCTCGCCCCTATGCCATCAAGAAAATCAACTTCTGTGTCTGTCTGGGTAAAAACCGGTGGTCGTTATGAAAATTTGAATGAACTAGGTATTTCTCACTTCATTGAACACCTTGTCTTTAGAGGTACAAATAGCCGCAGCGCCCTTGAAATCAAGCAATCTATTGAAGGTATTGGGGGTCATCTTAATGCCTTCACCTCAGAAGAATGCTCTTGTTTTTATGCTAAAGTTCCACCTGCATACACTTTAACAGCATTGAATATTTTAAGTGACATGGCTCTTGATCCCTTACTAGATAATTCTGATATCAAAAAGGAAAAGGGAATAGTAAAAGAAGAAATAAGGATGTATAAAGATATGCCCCAACATCATGTTCACGACTTACTACATGAAATCATGTGGCCTAAACATCCACTAGGACGTCCTTTAGCAGGTACCTGTAAAAGCGTTGATGCACTTAATAAAAGAATCATCAGTGAGTATCATAATAAATATTATAATCCAAATAATATGGTTATATCAATTTCAGGTAAAATAGATAGCAAACATACGCTATCAGAAATTAAAGGCATTTTTTCTAAAATAAAGAAATGTAATTCTAAAAAATGCATTCTCTTTAAACCGAAGCAGGGTAAGGCACAAACTAAATTATTAAATAAAAAAACAGAGCAAACCCATTTACTCTTAGGATTTCATACACCGAAAAGAAATAGCAATACAAGATATGCTCTTTCTGTATTAAGCACTATACTGGGAGGCAACATGTCATCCAGATTATTTGAAAAAGTAAGGGAACAAAAAGGATTGGCTTATCAAATATCAGCCTCATTAAGAAAATTTGATGAAACTGGAGCAATTATTATTGATGCTGGAGTTAAAAATAAAAAAATGCTTGAAGCAATTAGTATTATATTTAGCGAATTATCTCTTATAAAAAATGTGCCGGTTGACAAAAAGGAACTTTTGGCTGCAAAAGAATTTATATGTGGCCAATTGCTGCTACATTTAGATAGCACAATGAATAATGCACTCTGGGTAGGGGAGAAAATTTTACTTAACGATAAAGCGTCAAACATAAATGAACTCATAAAAAAGGTAATGGCTGTAAATGCTGGTGAATTAAAAAAAGTTGCCCAATCTGTTTTCAAAAAAAACAATTTAAACCTAGCAATCATAGGGCCTATTTCTTCAAATAAATATAGCATATTAAAACTAGTGAGAAATTTTAAATAATGAAAAATTCTATGAACATTTTTGAACTCTTTGGCATAAAGGTAAAGGTTCATATAACTTTTATTCTTCTACCGCTCCTAATTGGTTTAGGCGTTTTTTTCACAGAGGGCCCATCAAACGCTCTTAGGGCAATAGTTTTTGTTTTCTTTATATTTACCTGTGTAACTTTTCATGAATTTAGTCATTCATTAGTAGCTCAACACTATAAAATCAAGGTTAAATCTATAATCTTACTTCCTATTGGTGGTGTGGCCACAATGGAAAAGATGCCAGAAAAACCTAAAGAAGAGTTTTTGATGGCTATCGCTGGGCCTATGTTTAACATTGTTTTAGCTATTATCCTTTTTTATCCAATATATATTCTCTTTGATCGAAATCTAGCTCAAATGAGTCCTGCTAATTCAAGTTTTTACACTTGGAAAGCTACAATTCTTTATATGTATTGGGTTAATCCTATTCTTGCTGTATTTAACATGCTTCCGGCCTTTCCCATGGATGGAGGAAGAGCTCTTAGAGCCTTTTTAGCTTCCCGCATAGGTACAGCCAGGGCAACCAGAATTGCAGTAAGTATTGGCCATGGATTTGCAATCCTTTTTGGTTTATACGGATTGATGCGCGGGTGGATTATGTTAATTTTAATTGCATTCTTTATATACGTGGCAGCTTCTCAGGAAGAAAAAATGGTTAATCTGAAGGTGGCCTTGGGCCATTACACAGCCAAAGACATACTCTCTAAGGAGCATTTTACAGTTTCACCAGATGCATCCATAGCTAAAGTACTGGAATTATCACTTAAAACATCTCAACAGGATTTTCCAGTTGTAGCTAGTAATAAAGTTGTTGGCATTCTCACTAGACAAAACCTAATATCAGCAATTCATCAACACAGCAAGGAAAAAACTGTAAAAGAAGTTATGAGCCATAAATTTATTTCAGTAAAAATAAACGAACATCTAACAACTTTATATAGTAAAATGGCAGCTAACAACCTAAAAACAGCGCTAGTTTTCTATCATAATGAACTAAAAGGTGTTATCAGCCTAGAAGATATAGCTAGAGTTTATAATTTAGAAGTCAACGCTTAAAAAACAGAATTAAGGATTAAGGATTAAGTTAGAAGCAGAATTTGAGTACAGAATTAAATAAAAAAACTTAATTCTTAGAGCGAATAAAATGAGCGTCTTAATTCTTAGAGTGAGCGAACGCGAACGTCTTGATATAAAAAGTAAAATATATTATATGATACTTGAGAACTATACCGGGAGATGAATATGGATAAAGAAATTACTGTTGGTCCGTCACTTTTAGCTGCAGATTTTTCAATGCTTAAAGATGAAATAAAAAGAGCTGAAGAAGCTAAGGCTGATTTCTTACATTGTGATATTATGGATGGTCACTTTGTACCCAATATATCCTTTGGTCCTTCCATAGTAAAGGATATCAGAAAAAATACTGAATTAACTTTGGACGTCCATCTGATGATTGAAGATGCACAAAAATACTTAAATGCATTTATTGATGCTGGAAGCGATATTATAACGGTTCACATTGAAACTTTAAAAGAGCCTAGAAAAATTCTAGAAGATATTAAATGTGCAGGCCTCAAAGCTGGCATCTCACTCAACCCTGAAACATCTGCCGATAGTTTAAAGGATGTTCTAGATATAGCGGATATGATTCTTATAATGACTGTTCATCCTGGATTTGGAGGCCAAAGCTTTATTAAGGATTGTCTGCCTAAAATAGAAAAAATTAGAGAAATGTTTGATGGAGATTTGGAGGTTGATGGAGGAATTAACTATGAAACCGCTCAATTAGCTGTAAAAGCAGGAATTAATATGGTTATTGCAGGTACCCATTTATTTAGCTCTCATGATATGAAAAAGGATATTGAAAATATAAAATGTCTAAAAAGATAAAATTTGGAACTGATGGTTGGAGGGGAATTATTGCTGAAGATTTTACTTATGAGAATGTTCGCATTGTAGCTCAAGCTATTAGTGACCATATAAATTATTCAAATAAAAAGAAAGAAAAAATTGCAGTAATTGGGTATGACACTAGGTTTATGTCAAAAAATTATGCCCAATTAATTTCCGAAGTTATCGCTGCTAACGGTATAAAAGTAATTTTTTCAAAAGAATTTATCCCAACTCCAGCATTAAGCCTAGCTGCCAAGAGAAGATCTACTGTTGGGGGCATAATGGTAACTGCAAGCCATAACCCGGCCAACTTTAACGGTATAAAATTTAAGACAAACCTGGGCACATCAGCTGATGCTAAAGTTACAAAATCCATTGAAAGTTTTTTAGGTAAAAATCTAATAAAGAAAATAGATTACAGTTTAGCAGTTAAAAAAAGAATCATTAAAGAGCTCGATTTATGCAAAGAATACATAAAACACATAAAAACATTTATAGATTTCTCACTAATTAATAAAAGTAAATTTAATGTGTTAATTGATGCTATGCATGGAACTGCTGACAGCCTTATGGAAGAATTATTAAAAAAATCTGATATCAAAATGACTTTTATTAACAATAAACCGCGCTGTGACTTTAATGGAATCAAACCTGAACCCATAGAAATTAATTTAAAACAACTTCAAATGCTTTTAAAAAAAGGCAAGTTCGCTGTGGGTCTGGCAACTGATGGCGATAGTGATCGAGTGGGTGTCATGACTGAAAATGGCCGGTTTATTAACTCAAGTCAGCTATTTACCCTTTTACTGCTTTACTTTATTGATAAGAAAAAGAGGAAGATGGCCATTGGTAAAACAGTTTCATGTTCAAGCTTAATCAATAAAGTAAGTGATGCATATAAAATAAAAATGTATGAAACTCCCATAGGATTTAAATACTTGGCTGATTTAATTCTAGAAAATAAGATAGACTTTGCCTGTGAAGAATCAGGAGGAATTGGTTTAGCTAAATATCTACCTGAAAGAGATGGAATATTAGCCCAGCTCTTAACCCTTGAGATGATGGCTGCCTATAAAAAAACAATAGGGCAAATTATGCGTGATGCCGAAGGTAAATTCGGTAAATTTTATTACAAAAGAGTTGATGTAAAATATCCGGCAGACAAAAGAAAAGAAATTATAAGCAATGTATCACCTCTAAAAATAAAAAAGATATTAAATAATAAGGTTAAAAGGGTTCTGGAGACTGATGGTCTCAAATACTTCTTAGAAGATGGTAGTTGGCTCTTATTTAGGTTCTCAGGTACAGAACCCATATTAAGGATATATGCCGAATCAAACTCAAATATTAAAACTTCAAAAATGATTAAGTCAGCTTTGAGAAAGGTTATTTAATGCATCCTGATAAAAGTAAAATACGTAATTTTTGTATAATCGCTCATATAGATCATGGAAAATCAACTCTCTGTGATAGACTCCTTGAATTTACTGGCTCCATAAGCAAGAGAGATTTTAAAAATCAACTTCTAGATGATATGGATTTAGAGCGAGAGCGCGGCATAACAATCAAGGCCTCTGCGGTTAGATTTAACTACAAAGATCGGGACAACGTTGACCATACCATGAATCTAATAGATACACCTGGACATGTTGATTTTACTTATGAAGTCTCCAAATCACTTTCAGCTTCAGAGGGAGCTGTTTTGTTAATTGATTCAGTGGAGGGCATAGCAGCCCAGACTGTCGCTAACTATCATCTAGCAAAAGAAAATAATCTAAAAATAATTCCGGTGGTAAATAAAATAGATTTACCACATGCTGATATTGATCATGCTAAACTTCAACTTATCAGTGCCTTTGGTTTTCAGGAAGAAGAAATCTTAACAGCCAGTGCGAAGATGGGTCAGGGAACAGAAGATATTCTTAAAGCCATTGTTGAAAGAATTCCTCCGCCTAGCGGAAATAGCCAAAAACCTTTGAAAGCACTAATTTTTGACTCATCATATGACGTTTACCAAGGTGTAATTTTATACGTCAGAGTTATTGATGGAGAAATTAAACATAATCAAAAAATAAAATTAATGAATGCCGGCACCTCTCATCAAATACAGGAAGTCGGAATCTTTAACCCCAAACCGGTAAAAACAAAAGGGCTTAAATGCGGCGAAGTTGGCTATTTAGCCTGCAATATAAAGAATGCCAGCATAGTAAATGTAGGAGAAACAATAACCTGCTTTAAATCGCCAGCCAAAGAACCTTTAGAAGGATACAAAAAAATTAAACCTTTTGTTTTCTGCGGCATATATCCTGAAAACACTAAAGATTTCGAAGAACTAAAAAAAGCCCTTGAAAAACTTAAACTTAATGATGCTTCTTTTACGTTTGAGCAAGAATCCTCTGAATCTCTGGGGTTTGGTTATCGCTGCGGCTTTTTAGGTCTCCTGCATTCTGAAATAGTTCAGGAAAGATTAGAAAGAGAGTTTGATGTCAGTCTAATCATTTCAATTCCCAGTGTTGTCTATCGCATTGAAAGAACAAGCGGCAAAGAAGTAGAGCTTGAAAACCCATCAAAGTTTCCAGACCCACAGGAAATAAAGCATGTCTTAGAACCTTGGATAAAGGCCTTTGTCATTACACCTCTTGACTACGTTAATGATATAATGCAATTAGTAAAAAACAGGCGGGGGAACTATATAAAAACTGAATACCTTGGAGACGATAGATTAATTCTGACATACGAATTGCCCCTAGCTGAAGTTGTAGTTGATTTTTATGATAAACTTAAATCTATCACTAGAGGCTATGGTTCTTTTGATTACGAAGTGATTGGATACAGACCGGGCAATTTAGTAAAGGTTGATGTACTATTAAACGAAAAAAGATACGACTCTTTTAGTTTTATTGTTCATAGAGACAAAGCTGAACAAAGAGGCAGAGATGTTACTGATAAGCTAAAAGCATTGATACCTAGGCAATTGATTCAGGTGGCTATTCAGGCAGCCATATCAAATAAAATTATTGCCAGGACAAATATATCTGCCTTAAAAAAACATGTAACTGGAAAATGTTATGGGGGAGATATAACCAGAAAGCGTAAACTTTGGGACAAGCAAAAAAAAGGTAAAAAACGGATGAAACAATTCGGAAATGTACAAATACCGCAAGAAGCTTTTAAGGACATACTAAAAATATAGGAAAGGGTTCAGCATGTCAAAACATAATAAATCAGCAACACGTGAATGGATTGAAACTATTGTTATTGCCGTTGCATTAGCTTTATTCGTTCGTACTTTTTTTGTGCAATCCTTTAAAATACCTTCCGGCTCTATGCGCAAAACACTAATTGAAGGTGATAAAATACTAGTTAACAAGCTTATATACGGGCCAAAAATACCCTTTACCCATATAGTATTACCTTCTATAAGGGAGCCTAAAACTGGCGATATTATAGTTTTCAAGTACCCTGAGGACCCCAAAAGAGACTTTATAAAGAGATTAATTGCCTCTGAAGATCAAAGGGTTGAAATCAAGGATAATCATGTCCTGGTGGACGGACAAAAAACAAACATTGAAAAAATTGATAAAAATATCTACTATGCGAGTGGAATTTACGGAGATAAAGAGATAAAAGTACCAGCTGACAACTATTATGTTCTTGGAGATAATAGCTACGTCAGTAAGGATTCTAGATATTGGGGATATGTGCCTGAAGACAACTTGGTAGGCAGGGCCTTCTTCATTTTTTGGCCACCTCATAGAATTGGCATTTTAAAATAAGTTTGTATTTATACAATATATATGGTATTATCACTTTGAGGACAACCACATATAGTATAAAAGAATAGCCTTATAATAAATGCAAAATACCGATAGAACCTTAGCCATAGCCTTGATTGTATCATTTGCTAGCCATAGTTTCATGTTTATTCCAGTTGGTAAAATGTTTTTATTGGACCG
>Ga0222637_1000018_pt1 | contig 114680 bp, 114 predicted proteins | sample AntAcemetagen143_FD_181149 | JGI IMG/M metagenome (GOLD analysis project Ga0222637, IMG submission 181149) | Saline water microbial communities from Ace Lake, Antarctica - #143 | ecosystem: Environmental > Aquatic > Non-marine Saline and Alkaline > Saline | place: Antarctica: Ace Lake...
TTTATTATGTAGTTACAAATTTATCATTATATTATTTTTTAGATAAATTAGATAAAAAAACAATCAAAATTTATTTAACAATTGGCATAGGATGTTTATTAATTATTTTACTATCAGCTAAATGGCTTTAGTGATGCTAATCCGCTAATAAACACTAATCAACGAATTGCTAATATATATTTGTGGTATTAGCAATTAGCAGATTCGCATATTATTTGTGGATTAGTATAACATATATCATATTTATGACTAGAAAAAATTTATTTTTATTAATAATTATAATTATTTTAAGCCTACTTGGGGGCATTATCGGCGGTATTATAGTACGGTCTTATTTAATTAATTCCTCTTTTGGCTTACCAGTGTTTGGTGACATAAATTTAGGCAAACAAAATCAAAATGGTAGTATTGTTATTAGTCAGCCAAAAAAAGTAATTGTTGAGCAGAATGATAGAGTTACTGATGTTATTACAGAGGGTCGAAAAAGTTTAGTTAGTTTTTATCGCGAAAAAGTAATTAATATGTCAGCTAAGGATGTAGTTAATTTAAATCAATTTTATTTTCCTAAAGATAAAATAAGTGAAGGTTTAGTTTTAACTAATGATGGTTGGATTATTACTTTGGCAAAATTAGATAAAAATTTCATTGCCATTGATCATGAGAACAAAATTTTAGAAATTGAAGATACTATTTTTGATAAAGAAACTGGATATCATTTTGTTAAGCTTAAAGCAAGTAATTTAGTAGCAGTCCAATTTGCAGAAAAAAATAATATTAAAGACGGACAAATTTTAGTATCTTTAAATTTAGATAATAATTCTATTTCTTATATCCAAAATAGTAATTATTTTAATGATCTAAACGGAATCAAATCTAGTGAAAAATTATATCGTTTAATTAAAATTGATAAGGATTTAAATAAAAGTGAAGTGCAATTTAATCTAGATGGATCAGTCGTAGGATTATATTCAGAGAAAAATCTAGTTAAGCCGATTAAAAATTTTACTTTAGTTCTAACTAATTTATTAAATAATCAGAAAATAGCTAGACCGGCTTTAGGAATCAATTATATTAGCTTAGCTGGTCTTAAAGGAGAGCAAGAAGCTGATGGTGCTTATATTAGAAGTTTTACCAATATTAGAAATAATCCAGCTTTAATTGCTAAATTAAAAGTAGGAGAGGTGATTTTAGAAGTTGATGGAGTAAAAGTTGATGAAAATAATACTTTATCAGAATTAATTCAAGATTTAAAAGTTAATGAAAAAGTTGAATTAAGTATTTTGCGAGCAGGTAAAGAAGAGAAAATTGAAGTTGAATTAGGAGAGAAATAAAATAACAGGAGAATAGTTAGAAAGATTTTAGAGTTTGCTTATTTTATTTTTTTTATAGCAAAGAAATAATGAATAAACAATTAGCTAAATATTGGGAAAATAAGTTAAATCGTTATAGTAAACAAGATTGGATAAACAAGCCAAGTATTTTTGCTAAACAGGTTATAAAATATTTTCCTCAAACTGGAAAAATTTTAGACATTGGAGCTGGTCAAGGTCAAGACTCTTTGTATTTTGCTGGTAAAAATTATAAAGTAACCGCCATAGATTTATCAAATTTTGGATTATCTTCTTTGCAAGAAAAAGCAAACAAAAATAATCTAAATATTAAAATAAAACAAATAGATTTAAGCAGTAATAACTTGCCGTTTAAAGATAATTCTTTTGAGATAGTTTATTCGCACATGTCTTTACATTATTTCAACACTCAAAGAACAAAAGAAATATTTATAGATATAAATAGAATATTAAAAAAAGGAGGGCTTTTCGTTTCCCTTTTTAATAATGAAGATGATCCAGAAAAAAATACTTCGTCCTACTTAAAACTTGAAGAAAATTTTTATCAAACAAAGGAAGGTCTGCAAAAAAGATACTTTGATTTAAAGTTTTTAGAAAAAATAACTAAAAGTTTTTTTAATCCTGTGGTTATGGATAAAAAAGGTGAGACATATAAAGATGAAATAAATAGTTTAATCAGATTTATTGGAAGAAAAATAAAATAATATAAAATTTCAAAAATCAAACAAGGCAATATCGCCTCGTTTTTTGTTTTATGATATAATATACACAAGCTATTCACCCCGTTTAGAAAAATATAATGGGGATGTTAAATTAATTTTAAACTAATTTTTTATATTCACATCAATTGTATTTAATGGCAATTTCTAACGGGGTAAAAATAAAATCAATCAAAAATTTACGAAATTTGCGTGGCAAAAAAGTATTGGTGCGTTGTGATTTTAATGTTGGAATTGAAAACCCGCCTTCGCCTAAGGGCTCTGGCGAGGCAAGAGGTAAAATTATAGATGATTTTAAAATTGTTCAAAGTTTACCGACTATTAGATTTTTAATCAGTAAGGGAGCAAAAGTAATTTTAATGACTCATTTAGGTCGACCAGATGGTAAAAAAGTTGTTAGTTTAAAATTATCACCAATTAGCACTAGATTAACAAAGTTATTAGACAAAAAAGTAAAATACATAAATGATTGTGTGGGACAAAAAGCGCAGAACGCAGTTGATAAAATGAAAAACGGGCAAATAGTTTTATTAGAAAATTTACGATTTTATAAAGAAGAAGAAAGCAATGATGTAGAATTTGCTGAAAGATTAGCAGAATTAGCCGATGTTTATGTTAATAATGCTATGGCAGTATCACATCGAGCTCATGCCTCAGTTGATAAAATAAAAAAGTTTTTAACAAGTTATGCTGGATTATTATTACAGCAAGAATTAACTAATTTAAATAAAGTATTACATCCACGCAAGCCATTAGTAGTAATTATTGGTGGAGCAAAAATTAATACTAAAGTATCAGTAATAAAAAATTTAGCTAAAAAAGCAGACGCAATTTTAATTGGCGGTATGATTACTTATGATTTTTTAGCTGCTAAAAAGTTAAGTACGGGAAAATTTAAAGTAGATAAAGTAAATAAAAAATTAGCTAAAAAATTATTATCCAAAAAAGTAATTTTACCAGTTGATTTTATTTCAGCTAGTAAAGCAGATGGTAAGGGAGAAATAGTAGTTGTGCCAGCTAATAAATTACCAAAAAATAATTTTCAATTAGATATAGGTCCAGAAACAATTAGATTATATGCTAAGTTTTTAAAAAATACCCACACTATAATTTGGAACGGACCTATGGGAATGTTTGAACAAAAGCGTTTTAAAAATGGAACTTTAGCCATTGCTCGATTAGTTTCAACAGTTAGTAGCGGACAAGCCTTTGGTGTAGTTGGTGGTGGAGAAACAGTTACTGCTTTAAAACAAACTAAAATGATAGAGCATGTGGATTGGGTTTCCACTAGTGGAGGAGCAATGCTCCAGTATTTAGCTGGAGAGAAAATGCCAGGGCTAAAAGGAATTATTAAATAATAATTATGTCAGAAAAAAAATATCCTAGAGTTGGAATAGGAGTTATGATTCAAAATGAGAAAGAAGAGGTTCTTTTAGGTTTACGTAAAGGATCACATGGAGCTGGTGAATGGAGTTTTCCTGGTGGACACTTGGATTTTGGCGAGACTATTTTTAAATGCTCTAAAAGAGAAACAAAAGAAGAGACAGGTTTAGATGTAAATAAATTTGAGTTGATATCGGTTTATGATGAATTACGTTATATAGAAACTGACGACAAACACTACCTGGGGTTAGGGGTTAAAGCAGAATATGAAGGAGGAGATCCACAAATATTAGAGCCTGAGAAATGTGATGGATAGAAGTGGTTTAATTTAAATAATTTGCCAGAGAAGATGTTAGATAATACAGAAGGCATTATAAATAATTTTAAAGCTGGAAAAATATATTAATTTTAAATATTTAATATGAAGATAAAAAATATAACTGCTCGTGAAATTTTAGACTCGCGTGGCAATCCAACTGTGGAAGCGCAGGTGGAATTAGAAAATGGAATAAAAGCCAAAGCATCAGTGCCGTCTGGGGCATCTACTGGCGAACATGAAGCGCATGAATTGCGTGATGGTGATAATAAACGTTTTTCTGGCCAAGGCGTGCTTAATGCTGTTAAAAATGTTAAAGAAAAAATTAGTAAAGAATTAAAAGGGATGGATGTTACTAAACAGGAAAAAATTGATCAGGCAATGATAAAGTTAGACGGAACTAAAAATAAAAAGAAATTAGGAGCAAATGCTATTTTAGCCGTGTCTTTGGCATGCGCCCGCGCTGGGAGTATTATTTTTAAAAAAGAGTTATACGATTACATTCGCGGGACTTTCGACTTTCGACTTTCGACCCCGAGTCATGCGACGGGGCATGCTTTCGACTTGCCCGTTCCAAGTTTCAACATTTTTAATGGTGGTAAACACGCAGATACAAATTTAGACTTTCAAGAATTCATGATTATTGCCATGGATAGAAAGAAGAAATTTTCTGAAATGGTACAAATGGGTGCAGAAATTTTTCACGAATTAGGTAAGGTTATAAAAGAAGCTGGTTTTGATACTGACATTGGTAATGAGGGTGGATATGCTCCAGATATTAATTCTTCAGTGCAAGCTATGGAATTTATTTTAGCTGCTACGGTGCGAGCAGGTTATAAAGTAGGTAAGGAAGTTGGGTTAGGAGTTGATGTTGGTTCGTCTGAATTATATGACGTGCGTACACGCAAATATATTTTTAGATTAGACCAAGCTAGTTTTGCTAATACTACTTTAATTGATTTATATTATGATTGGTTGAAAAAATTTAATGTTGTTTCCATTGAAGATGGTTTAGCTGAAGATGATTGGGATGGTTGGAAGGAAATGACTAAAGCACTTGGTAAAGAAATAATGGTTGTTGGCGATGATTTATTTGTGACCAATGTGGAAAGATTAAAAAAAGGAATTAAGAAAAAAGTAGCCAATACAGTATTAATAAAACCTAACCAAGTTGGCACTTTGACCGAAACTATTGAATGTGTTAAATTAGCAAGAGAAAATAAATATAAGATTTTTGTGTCTCATCGCAGTGGAGAAACCACAGATGATTTTATTGCTGATTTGGCAGTAGCAGTTGGCGCTGATTATGTAAAATTTGGCGCGCCAAGTAGGGGAGAGAGAGTTTGTAAATATAATAGATTAATGGAAATCGAATCACAGATTCGATAAATTCCAAATTCCAAATTACAAGCTCCAAAGAAATAATAAATCATAAATTTTAAAATTCAAAGATCAATAGACTTTAGAATTTATTATTTAAAATTTTGAATTTTTTTGGAATTTGGTGCTTGGTATTTGGGATTTTAAGTTTAAAAAATATGCTTGATAAAAATAATATAAAACCAGTAGTCCTAATAATCCTAGACGGGTGGGGTATTACTACGCCTAATAAGGGTAATGCTATTACTTTAGCTAAAAAGCCGGTTTATGATAAATTAATTAAAGAATATCCCTACACTGAACTTTGTGCTCATGGGCACTGTGTTGGTTTACCAAAACGTCAAAATGGTAACAGTGAAGCTGGACATATGAATATTGGCGCTGGCAGAGTGGTAAGTCAAGATATAATTAAAATTAATAAAAACATTGAGGATGGTACTTTTTTTAAAAATGTTGCATTTTTACAAACAATAAAACATGTTAAGAAAAATGGTTCTAGATTGCATTTAATGGGGCTTTTATCAAATGGAATGAGCGCACATAGTGATCCAGAACATATTTTAGCTTTATTAAAAATAGCGCGCGATCATGGAATTAAAAATACTTATTTACATATTTTCACTGATGGACGCGATTCTCCTCAACACGCTGCTTTAAAGTTAATTCAAGATTTAAATAAAAAACTACAAGGCAATGAATATATAGCAACTATCATGGGACGTTATTATGGCATGGATCGTAAGAAGAATTGGAAAGTCACAGAAGAAGCTTATGATGTTTTAACTTGCGAAAAGTGTACTTGGCATAGTGCTGAAAATGCAGTTGATGCTGTTACTGAAAGTTATAATCGTAATAATACTGATGAGTTCATGGAGCCATATGTTATGTTAAGAGATAATAAGCCATTGTCCAGAATTGGAAGTAATGATGGAATAATGTTTTTTAATTTACGTTCTGATAGAGCACGTCAAATTGCTAAGGCGTTTGTACAACCAGATTTTGAAAAGCAAAATAAACATTCATTTAAACGAAAATTTAAGTTGAAAAATTTATCTTTTGTGGCTATGACTGATTTTGGTCCAGATTTAAGTTCTATTTTAACAGCTTTTCCTAGTGTGGATATTAAAGATAGTTTAACAATGATGCTAGTTGATAAACGTCAAATTTACATTGCTGAAACTGAAAAGTATGCTCATGTTACTTATTTTTTCAATGGTGGTTATGCTAATCCAATTGTTGGAGAAGAGAGAATACAGATATCATCGCCAGATGTAAAATCTTACGACATGAGCCCAGAAATGAGTTCTAAAGGTTTAACTGATAAGCTACTTAGTTTTATAAAAAAGAAAAATTTTGATTTTATTACTATAAATTATGCTTGTCCAGATATGATTGGGCATACGGGTAATTTAGATGCTGGGATTAAATCTGTAGAAGCCGTTGATAAATATTTAGGAAAAATTGTCAGAGAAATAGAAAAAGATGGCGTCAGGGTAATAATAACTTCTGATCATGGTAATATTGAGGAAATGATTAAACTAAAAACAGGAGAAATTAATACTGAGCATACTATGAATCCTGTACCATTTATTTTATTTGATAAGGAATTTAGAAATAAAAAAAATATTTTTAAATCAAAAGGGTCATTGGGCGATATTGCGCCAACAATTTTAGATTTATTCAAAATTCAAAAACCAAAAGAAATGAAGGGAAAAGGTTTATTAAAATAATTATGACAAATACAAGACCAAAACCAGTAGTATTATGTGTATTAGATGGTTGGGGAATTGCCCCACCTTATGACGGAAATGCCGTTAGTTTATCTAAGACTCCTTATTTTGATAGTTTATTATCTCATTATCCTGTAACCGCTTTAACAGCCTCTGGAGAGGGCGTAGGGCTACCATTTGGTGAAATGGGGAATAGTGAAGTGGGTCATTTAAATTTAGGTGCTGGTAGAATTATTTATCAAAATTTACCTAGAATTAATAAGGCTATTAGCGATAATAGTTTTTTTGATAATCAAGCATTAACAGGCGCAATTGAACATATAAAGAAAAATAAATCAGATTTGCATTTAATGGGGCTTTTAACTAACGGAGGAATACATGCGTCAGTTGATCATTTGATTTCTTTAATTGCTTTGGCTAGTAAAAATAAAGTAAAAAATCTTTACTTACATTTATTTTTAGACGGTCGTGACATGGCCAAGGATAGTGCTTTAACTTTAATTAAAGATATTGAGCGCACCATCAAAGAATATAAAACAGGAACAATAGCTACTTTGTCTGGCAGATTTTATGCAATGGATCGTGACAATCATTGGGATCGAATTGAAAAATCATTTTTAGCTATAGCAGAAGGAAAAAGTGATAATAAATTTTCTACTCCTAAAGAAGCAATTGAAAGTTCATATACAAGTAAAGTGTATGACGAAGAATTTATTCCAGCAGTAATTACTAAAAATAATAAACCAATTGCAGTTATCAAAGATAAAGATGCAGTTGTGTTTTTTAATTTTAGAGCTGACCGAGCGCGTGAAATGACCAAGGCCTTTGTAGTTCCAAGCTTCAACAAGTTTAATCGTTCAAATAATTATACTAATTTATATTTTGTTACCATGACTCAATATGAAAAAAACTTGCCAATTGAGATTGCTTTTCCGCCAGAGAAAATAGAAAATACTTTAGGTCAAGTTTTGTCAGCTAAAAATTTAAAACAACTGCGTATTGCTGAAACTGAAAAGTATGCTCACGTTACCTATTTTTTTAATGGTGGTAATGAGGAGACTTATGAAAATGAAGAGAGGGTAGTTGTGCCATCGCCTTCAGTAGAATCTTATGCTCAGCAACCAAAGATGTCAGCGCCAGAAATATTAACTCATTTAAAAAAAGAAATAAATAAAGATACCCATGATTTTATCCTTGTTAATTTTGCTAATCCAGATATGGTAGGGCATACAGGCGATTTAGACGCTACTATTAGCGCTTTAGAGTATTTAGACAAAGCAATTAAAGAGTTAGCTGAGCTAGTTTTATCAAAGGATGGAGTGATTATTTTTACGGCTGATCATGGTAATTGTGAAAAAATGTTTAATATGCAAACTGGAAAAATTGATAAAGAACATACCACTAATCCAGTGCCATTGATTATTGTTGGTAAAGATTTTGAAGGTAAAAAAATAGACCAGACTGATGTTAGTAGCGCTGATCTAAGTATATTAAAAACCCAAGGAATTTTATCTGATATTGCTCCAACTATTTTGAAAATAATGGGAGTTGAGCAACCAGGAGAGATGACGGGGAGATCACTTATTTAAATAGCAAAAAACAAATATCAAATAAATTATAAAATTCAAATTATAAACTTTAAACACGATGCTGTGTTTAGAATTTGAAATTTATAATTTGAGTTTTGTTTGTTATTTGGTGCTTGTTATTTATTATTTCAAGATATTTTTTAGAAAAAATAGTATCCAATAATCGCAATAATTATTCCAATAATACTACCCACCATAACTTGAGCTGGTGTATGTCCGATTTTTTCAATTAATTTAGGATAGCGTTTGTCTAGAACATCATCATTTTTTAAATCTTTTACTAAAACATTTAAAGTTTTTCCATGTCGGCTAAGAAATTGACGTAATCCCATAGCATCTCTCATGGTTAGAAAAGCAAAGATAAAAGCTAAGCCAAATAAAGCAGAACTAAACCCTTCTTGTAAACCGATAATAGTTGCTAAAGATGTAACTAAAGCAGAATGTCCTGACGGCATGCCAGAGTAGGTAAATAAGCTACTTAGTTTCCATGGTCGCTTATTGCTAGGAATTAAAAATTTTAAAATCTCAACTACCATAACAGCAATTAATGGTAGAATAATAATTAGATTCATAAGTTTAAATTAAATAAATTATTGTATGGAATATTTTACAGTAATAATTTTATCAGTCGTGCAAGGCATTACTGAGTTTGTACCAATTTCTTCTTCTGGTCATTTAGTAATGTTGCATAACATTTTACCCGAGCTAAGCATCAACGAAATGACGTTTGATGTTTTTTTGCATGTTGGCACTCTATTAGCAGTGATAACATTTTTTTGGTCTGATTTAGTCAAAATTTTTATCGGTTGGTTTAAAAATGCGTTAAAGTTTAATTTTAAGGCTTCAGAAGCACGTCTAGGTTGGCTTTTAATTATAGCGACTATCCCAGCGGTAATTTTTGGATATTTTTTAGAAAATTTAATTGAAAATAATTTACGCTCTAATTTAATCGTAGCAGTGATGTTAATTGTAGTCGGAGCCCTATTTTTATTGGCTGAAAAATTTGCTAACCAACAAAATACTTTAGAAAAGTTAACTTGGAAAAATGTTTTGTTCATTGGTTGCGCTCAGGCTTTGGCTTTAATTCCTGGCACTTCTCGTTCAGGTATTACTATTATAGCAGGCATGGTAATGAAGTTAAAGAGGGAAGCGGCTTTGCGTTTTTCATTCTTAATGTCAGCACCAATTATTTTAGGGGCTAGTATAAAAAAAATCGTCCCGCTAGGCGAGACCATTTTAGGAGAAGAAAATATTTTGATTTTTATTTTGAGCTTCATGATATCATATATTGTGGGGTATTTAGTAATTAAGTATTTATTGAAATATGTGGCTAATCATTCTCTAAATATTTTTGCCTATTATCGTTTTGCTTTAGCCTTGGTAATCTTGTTATGGTTTATTTAAAAGATTTAACTTTTTATTCCACTGAATAAAATAATTAAGATATAAATAACTAAGCATTAGTAATAACATAGTAGCAGTGAAGATTGTCATTAATTGAACTGCCATTAAGAAATAATTTTGAATTGCAATTTTATCCTGTCCAACTTGTTTGTAGGATAATTTTTTTTCTAAAATATTTTTTGAATTAAATAAAGTTTGCGGAGTAGTAATGTTGGTAAAGTAATTTTCTGACAAGTTAGAAGTTAAAAGAGGGGAGTAAGTAGTGTTATTTTTTTCTTCAGAAATGGCTGGAACTAATTGTTCCCCCTTGATTATAGGAGCGCCAAATATCTGTACTACTATGTAAGTAGGTTCACCATACCATTCACCTTGTTGAATGGCTACGCCAATCTCTTCATAGTCTTCGTTTAAAATATTTTTCTTATGAGTAGGTGAAGCTAACCAGGCATTAAAAAGTGATTCAGTATTATCAAAGTTGATTCCTAAGTTCTCACCGACAATTGAGTATTGATATTTTTCATCTTTGACCCATTGAGAGAATTTTTTATCGCCAAAGTTATGAGCAAACTTTTGTTGTTCTATTATATCAGAAGCTTTTTGTTGGGCTGCTTGTTCTAATAGTTCGTTTAGCTTAAGTTCATTCAAATTAAACTTAGCGCGTTCAGAATTGGTAAGTTCAAATATATTATAAGAGGTTATCTCAGAGGCTAGGGCAGGAGTGGCGAAGAAAATTGCCAACAAAAAAATTCCTATCCACAGTGATAAGGAATTAATAAAATTAAAAAAAATAGATTGTTGACCTCCTTGTGTATAATGCATTTGTTTGTTTTGATGTTTGTTTTTGGGTAAAAGATAAATTTTTATTTTTTTGTTTGTCTTCTATCTCTTACTATATTTATTATATCATACTTTTAGACAAAAATCAAGAGGAAAAGTCAGTTGTAAGCCTGCCTGTCCGGTAGGCAGGTTGTAAGTTATAAATTTTAAGTATTTATATTGATGAAGTTTTAAGATAATAAGATTTATTTTTTAATTTTAATTATAACAAAACCCTCTTTTGTCATCCTGAATTTTGATGAAGTGTAGTGCCGACGTAGTCGGCGTGGAGCGTAATTAAAATGAAGGATCTATTTGTGTAATTTAAAAAATAGAAATATATTTAAGTAACAGAAATAGATCCTTCATTCATTACACTCATTCCGATTAGCTTTGTTCATCTGAATTTCATTTCATTTACTCAGGAAGACAAAAACAAAGGTATTCAAAATTGAAAAAAATTTATTTTAAAATAAGAAAGATAAATTTTATTAAGATATAATTATAGAAATTAGCTTCGGAACCAATGAGTCCAAGCTGAAAAATAGCAATTTTTTTTCAACTAGACAGCTAGAACAATTTGATTTATAATTTGATTAGAGAAAAAGCTTTAAAAATTTATGTTAAAAAAGACATCAACTTTAATAATCGCTTTAGTGATAGTAATTCTATTTTTTACTATTTCTTTTTTAATTGGTATCAGTGGCCAAGGACAACGCACTAGTGAAGAAATTATTTTTGTAATTGAACCCGGTCAAGGAGTAAAACAAATTAGCAATAATTTAGTAGAACAAGAACTAATTAAAAAATCTTTTTATTTTAATCTGTATGTTTGGTTTAAAGATTGGGGTACAAAATTACAAGCTGGCGAATATATTTTAGATAAAAATTTAAGCATTAAAAAAATAGCTTATAAACTAGCGGGCGGAGATGCTCAAAGTGATGAAGTGGAAATTAAAATAATAGAAGGTTGGGACATTAAAGATATCGCAGAATATTTTGATAAAAATAATATTATTGATTCTAAAAAGTTTGTCAGTTTAAGCGGGTCAGGATCAGACTCTTGTTTTTTTGTAGAATCTTGTAAAACAGATTTATTAACAACGGTTCCTAAGGGAGCTAGTCTAGAGGGATATTTATTTCCTGATACTTATCGTATTTTTGAAGACGCCACCACTGAAGAAATTATTGCTAAAATGTTGAAAAATTTTGAAAGTAAGATAACTGATCAAATGTTAGCTGATATTAAAAAACAAAATAAAACTTTGCATGAAATAATTATCATGGCTTCAATTATAGAAAAAGAAGTGCCAATTCCAGCAGACATGAAAATGATTTCAGATATTTTTTATAAACGATTAGAGATTGGCATGCCATTACAATCAGATGCTACTATTAATTATTTTACTCACAAAGGAACAACTAGACCCAGCCTAAACGATTTACAAGTTGTACATCCATATAATACTTACAAAAATCGAGGATTAACACCTGGACCGATTTCTAATCCAGGTATATCAGCTATTGAGGCGTCAATTTATCCACAAAGTAATAATTACTTTTATTTTTTAACAACTCCTAAGGGAAAGGTGATTTATACTAAAACTTACGAAAATCATTTACGGGAAAAATATAAATACTATAAATAACCTTTACTATGCAAAATAAGTACTACGTTTTATCACTTGGTGGCTCATTGATTGTGTCCAAAGAAGGAATTGATTATAAGTTTTTAAAGAAATTTCGAGCTTTAATTATTAAACAAATCAAGCAAGGCAAAAAATTTATTATTATCACTGGCGGTGGCGTTACTTGTAGGAATTATATTCAAGCTGCTGACAGAGTAATTAAAATATCTAACGAAGACAAAGATTGGTTAGGAATTCATTCTACTCGCTTAAATGCTCATTTATTACGTACTATTCTTTTTGATATTGCTCATCCAGAAATTATTACTAATCCAAATCATAACATCAAAACTAAATCGCCAGTAATTATTGGTGCTGGTTGGAAGCCAGGTTGGTCAACTGATTATGATGCGGTTATTTTAGCAAAAAATTATAACGCGAAAACAGTGATTAATTTATCTAATATTGATTACGCTTATAATAAAGATCCAAAGAAATATAAAGACGCAGTGAAAATTAAAGAGACTAATTGGCCAGATTTTCGTAAAATAGTAGGGAACAAGTGGATTCCTGGATTAAATATGCCATTTGATCCAATTGCCTCTAAATTAGCAGAAGAATTAAAATTAAAAGTAGTTATTATGAATGGTAAAAAATTAAAGAATTTAGAGAAATGTTTAGATAATAAAAAGTGTATGGGGACGGTTATAGAGTAATTGTTTTATTTAATATTCCGATGTATAATAAAATCATTAAATTTATTAAATAATAATTATGGATAATGAGCCAGTAACAAAAAAAGACTTGCAAGAAGTTTTAGAAGCAGTAAATCATGGTTTTAGCGAAGTCCAACAAGAAATATCAGAAGTTAGAAAAGAAATGACAGAAAATAAAAAAGAAATATCAGAAGTTAAAAAAGAAGCGTTAGAAAATAAAAAAGAAATACTGAATAGTAATGAAAAAATTGCTAAAGAAATAAATGATATGCGACAAGAACAAACTATTCATCAAGGCGGACATATACGTACAAATGATACTTTATTAGAGCATGGTGATCAATTAAAAGATCATGAGAAAAGAATTACTAAATTAGAGCCATTACCGCAAGGCGTGTAATTATTTTTTTTAAATCATGAAGTATTGACATATTTTCAATTTTTGGTAATATATACATAACAATTCAATTCCATAGACAGCAGGCATCTAAGACCTGCCGAGGAAAAAGCTAATTTTAGCTATTTTACGTCTGTGGAAGGTTTTCACAGATTTTTTTTATTATTACTACAAAATTACAAATTTAAGTACAAATATACAAATTTGATTAAATTATTTATTCCAATTTGTATATTTGTAAAAGATTTGTAATTCGTAGACAAAATATATGGCAGTTTCAAAGCAACAAAAACAAGAAATAGTAAGAGATTTACAGCACAAAATTAAACGTGCTAAATCAGTAGTATTTACTAAGTTTTTTGGTGTGGGTGCTAATGACATTAATACCCTAAGACGTAAAATCAAAGAAAGTGGCAGTGAATACACTGTGGCCAAGAAAACTTTAGTAGATGTAGCTTTTGCTGATAGTAAGATAGATGGATTAAAAACTAAAGAAATGGAAGGCGAAGTAGCTACTGTTTTTGGTTATGAAGATGAAGTTGCTCCAGCTAAGATTTTAGATGAATTTAAAAAAGAACATAATGGTATAGAATTAGTAGGCGGAGTTTTAGAAAATAAGTTTATTGACGCAGCCCAAGTACAAGCATTGGCTAAAATGCCTTCTAAACCAGAATTATACGCTAAAATCGTTGGTTCAATTAAAGCGCCAATATCTGGCTTTGTAAATGTGTTAAATGGTAATTTAAGAGGGCTAGTAATAGTTTTAAAAGCCATTGAAGATAAGAAACAATAATTTAAATAATAATTAATTAACAACCCTCCCAATCCCGAATACTCGAGATGGGCGGACAAGAAAAATATGTCTGAAGAACAAAAACAAGACGCTCCTGTAGAGGAGAAGAAAGAAGAAGTTACAACTCCCACCTCCGCTAAAGCTACGGCGGACAAGGAAGAAAAATCTGACCCCAAGTCATCCGACGGGGCAAGCGTTGTGGTTCCTGAAAAATTTAAATCTCTAGTTGAAGAGATTGAAAAAATGTCAGTTATAGATTTAGCTGAATTAGTTAAAATCTTAGAAGACAAATTTGGTGTATCAGCTGCTGCTCCTGCAATGATGATGGGTGCTATGCCTGGTGCAGGCGCTGCTGAAGAAGTTGAGGAAAAAACTGAATTTGACGTTGAATTAACTAGTGTTGGTGACAACAAGATTGGTGTTATCAAAGCAGTTAAAGCAATGACTGAACTTGGCTTAAAAGAAGCTAAGGATTTAGTAGACGGCGCTCCTAAAATGATTAAGGAAGCTGTTAAAAAAGAAGAAGCTGAAGAAATGAAGAAAAAGATTGAAGAAGCTGGTGGAAGTGCTACTCTTAAATAAGTTTAGATTAAAATTAAAAAAGTCCCGTATCATGCGGGACTTTTTTGTTTTTACCGTTCAATACTAAATAAACCTCTCCCACTCTGTCATCTTGAGTGTAACGAAGTCCCGTAGGGACGAGTGAAACGAAAGATCTATAATATTTAGTTTTCTGTACTAACAAAGTATTATAGATATTTCAGTCGTTCCGCTTCGTTCACAACTTCGTCGTAAATTACACGAAACTCCTTCAAGATGACAAATGGGAGAGGTTTTTGTTTTTGACTTTCTAGACTTTCCGACTTTTGACTAATAGTGCTCTGCGCTGATTTCATAAATTGAATTATCATTCAAAAGTAATATTTTCTTTTTGTCTTCCAAAACTATAAAGTCTTTAATATTTTTCAAACTCTCAATTTTATATTGCATGTGGAAACGACCAGCCTTGTCAAAAACTACTAAGCGTTGAGTTGATGGCTCTAAAATATAAATATAGCCAGATTCACTATCACCAGCTAATTTAAGCTTAGTAGTATTTTGTAAAGACGGACTAACAGAGCTTAATTTTAACTCGCTAGAATAACCAGACAATAATTTTAATATCTCACCATTATTTTTCAAAATATAAATATAACCATCTACATCAATACTAACTGCCCCATCAATATTAAGTGTTTCCTTAATCCATGCTTGGCGACCACTATAGTTTCTAGTATAACGATAAACATTATTTTCTGTTTCAGACAATACATACAAGCGACTATTATAGACAGCAATGTCAGTGATATTATTAATATTGCTAGTTATTTCTTTATCAATATCTACTAGCTCATCATCTTCATTAATAGTATGTCCACCAGTGGCAGATATAAATAAAATATCTTCGTCTTTAACATTATTTATAAAATCAATATTATTTTTATTTTCACCAAAAATATGAATAGTGTGGTCTGCTAAATTTAAACGATTAATGGATTTATTATTTATATCACTAGCAAAAATTTGATCATTTAAAAAAGCAATATTTTTAATATCAGCATTACTATTTAAATTATTAAAATTAGCAATCGCTTGAGGGTTATTAACTTCAGTCACATGACTGATTTTATTAATATGCCCTTGATTTGTTTGTTTAAAATTATTTATTAATTTTTCATCTACTTTTTCATATTGTTCTAATTCTTTAATTAAAATAGTAGATTCTTCAATTAACTGGCGCGCTTTTTCTTCATTAAAATAAATAAAAGAAGCTTCAATCTGATTTTGTTTTTGAGTAATTGATTGTATTAATTCTTGATAGCTTTCTTGAACAACTTGAACATTTTTTTTGTGAGAAACATTATATAGACTGTAAGCAAACAAAATAGAGCAAATCATAAAGGCAGATAACCACACCTTACTGATAGTTGATAATCCTACAAACCATTTAACAGTTTTAATAAAAAATAAAATAGTATTTTCATATAATCTTTTCAATTTAGCCCACAATTCTTTAGGATGAGAAATAATTCTGAAAATATACATCAAAATATTCAAGACATAAGAAAAGAAATTTTTTAAATTATAATTAATTTTAGTAAGGAAACGTAAGTGACTTTTGCGACTAAAAAATATTTTATCTCTAATAGTAGATGAATTAATACTAGTGCCTGATTTTTTAGGCATTATTTTATTTAATATTTTTTGAAATAAAGCAGGAATTTTTTTAACATCATAAGATCCAGTTGAAGTAAGATATTTTTGCGTTTCACTTTCTGTTTCCTGCATTCGCTCTAAAGAATTATTAGAAGTGACATTTAATTGCATTTTGGGAATAGATCGTTTTACTTCTGGAGTGGCTGAGCTTTTAATAAAAACAGCCAAGAAATTAACATAGCTATTTATTTTATGCAGTTGAGTTTTAATCTGTTCAATAGCGCTAACTGGTGGCAAGGTAGTAATAATTTTTGTTAAATGTTTATTGCTAATATACTCAGGTAAAATTTCATTAGTAAAAATAAAAAATCCTTCTGGTATAATTTTACCTTCAGTGATATTGGAAAATATTTTAGCTAAATTTGTTTTATTGGCTTCACTTTCATTAACAGGCGTAATTTTATAGATTTTTTTATCTTCTTCATCTTTTTTTTCTGGATAAATTAATAAAGCCTTTATTTTACCAGTAGTACTAAAAACCAAATTATTTTTATAAACAACGCCAGTGACTAAATTAATGGATTTACCTGGTATTTTTATTCGTTCTTTTTTTAAAAATTTTTCAAACTCAGCATTAGTTCTGGCTAAAGCATTTTCAAATATCTCAGTTATTTTAATTGTTCCCATTTTTTCTTTAATGCTTAACTTTTCACTTTGGTAATAATTAATTGGTAATTCATTAATTAAGAAATTAATAATTTTTAAAGCAGCTGGTCGATTAGATTCTATTTCACACAATAAAAAAAGCTTGCCCAAGATTGCCTCTTGGTCAATTTGCGGATTGGCAATAAAAACATCAGCCGTAGTTGGTGATTTGCCAGCAGTTGGAGAGAGAATTAAGCGCGAAACTTTGTAATGCATGGGTATATTAGATTTATTATGATAGACTAGAATATATAATTAACATTTACTGCAATTCCCATATTTTGATAAATTTATCCCAAAATTTTTTAGCCAATATCACCACATTGCCGAAAAAATTTTTAAATAAATTTTTTCAAAATCTGAAAATTTTGTTATAATGTTAATTATACGCTCTAGTCTAATGAGTATAAATATATTATAATATAAAAGTATCATAGAGTACAGATGGTTCCTTGTTGATATGTCTGTTCAAAGTAGGTTGGAACTGGTTATTCCGTGTATTACTCTTTTATATATTTTTGAAATTAGTTGCCTAGAAAATAAAATATCCCCCCATTGTCCGAAATGACAAGAAGAAGATTTTAGATTTTGTAAAAATAATTAAATTATAAAAATAAAAAATACATTATGCTAACTCAGTTATTTTCGTCACAAGTGAGGGTTAAAATTTTAAGATTCTTAGTAATGGAACCAAACAATAGTTTTACGGCTACTGAAGTTGCTAATAAAACAGGATCAATTATTAGAAGTGTAAATAAAGAAATTACTAAATTAGTTTCTACTAATATCATCATTGAAGAAATAAAAGAAATTGAAGTTAATAAAAAGAAAACCAAAGTAAAACATTATCATGCTGATAAACTTTTTTTCCTTTTTAGTGAAATAAAGGATCTATTTTTAAAACTACAAGTTTTAGATTTAGATGATTTTAAACAAAAGTTAATAAAAACCGGTAATTTAAATTATATAGTTTTATGTGGGAAGTTTATTGGCGATGGTTCTACCTCAATTGATTTATTAATTATCGGTCAAGCTAATCATAAGAAAATAGAAAAAGTAGTTAAAGATTTTGAAAAGAACTCTGGCTTTGAAATTAATTGGGCAGCCATGGAATTAGAAGAGTATGACTACCGCCAACAAATCGGTGACATTTTTTTACACAATATTTTAAGTTGTAAAAAAATTGAGATATTAAATAAATTCGTTTAGTCACTACAAATTACAAATTGCATACAAATATACAAATAATTTTTTATGTTAAGTTATCAAAAGGAAGATGTTCAAGTTGTTTATCCAGAATTAAGTTATGAAATAGTAGGAATATTATTTAGCGTATTTAATGAATTAGGCTATGGATATCAAGAGAAATTTTATGAGCGAGCGACAGAAAAATATTTAATTAATCAAAATATAAAATATCAAAGACAGAGAGGATATAAAGTTTATATAAAAAAGGAATTTATTGGTATATATTATTTAGATTTTTTGATAGATGATAAAATTATTTTAGAGCTAAAGAAAGGGAATTATTTTCCCAAGCAAAATATAGATCAAGTCAATGCCTACCTACATGCAACTGGGATGAAATTAGGAATACTCGCAAATTTTACTTCCACTGGAGTTAAATATAAACGTTTATTAAATATTAAATAAAATAATAAAATTACATTTGTATATTTGTATGCAATTTGTAATTTGTAGTAAACATATGAATAATGAAAATGTGATTCAAAAACTAGCTGATAATATTATCACTCAAGCAGGTGGTGATAGATTACCTGACGAGGCCAAAGAGGTATTTCGTCAAAATCTAGAGGCGCAAATTATGCGACGCCTTGGTTTAATAATTATGCAACATCTTGATAGTGAAGGTATTGATGCTTATGAAAAATTAACTCATGATAATCCTGTTCCACCAGCCAATGAACTGCAGAGTTTTTTAGAACAGTATCTACCAGATTATGAAGAAAAAATAAAAGTAGGTATGGATGAATTTATGAAAGAAGTTAGTGGGCATATCAATAAGAGCAGATAATAGATGAAATTTTAAAATAAAAAAAACTGGCAACAGGATTGAACTGTCGCCAGAGGTTGGTTAGACAAAGTGAGAAGGTTTGAGATTAGCCTTCAGCGACTTGAGATGAGATATCAGAAGTGTCGAGGGCTTTTGAAGTTTCGGGGATGTTGGAAGTATCAGAGGTGGGCTTTTTTGCCCATTGACCGTTTTCTTCATTGCGGGGCTGGGTGGAGGATTTTTTTGATGACAGATTGGCAAGCATCATTTCTTTGGCGCGAACTCCTGCGTCGAATATTGAAAGAGCAATGTCGTAACCTCTCGTTTCTTTTTTGACCTTTAGATTATCAGGATGGTATTCTTTTGACAGTGCATTGAAAGCTTTTTTTATCTCCTTTACTGAAGAATCGAAAGGGATATGAAGTATCTCATGCGGTTTCATATAATCGTTAACGCAAAAGATCAGTCCTTCTTCACCTTCGGTAACGAGTACGAGGAGTGTTCGATCATTTACTTGATCCGAAATAAATTTTGCTATTAATACAGTACCAGCATCCACAAGGACAACAGGATACACGACACCAGCTTTGATGTTTTTCCAAAATCGGTCAGGACGAATGAATTTTCCAGTATCATCACAACGAGAAATCAAGCGATTTCGTCCATCTTTCCGAAATTTTACGTTTTTTCGAAGTTGGTGGGGTGGTAGCCACTCCTCAGAATTCAATAAGCCAGGTGCGGTTGGTACAACAACTATGATATCGTTTTTTGTTGGTCTTTTGTATCGTTGTGCGATAGTCACTGCGTATAATTTGCCGGTCTTGGGGCAAAAGCGACTTGTTGGATAAACAATAGTTCCATCGGACAGTGTTGTTGATCGTTGCATCCGGTATCTTCCATGAGAGGTATTTTGAAATGCTATACTCCCATCAATGAATTCCCCAGTAAATAATACTGGGCTCTCGTTTACAAAATTCTGGACTTGCGGATTACTACTGTTCGGTTTCGTCATAATAATCTCCTGTAAAGGGCAGTCTCCGCTTTAAAAGCGGGATAAGTGATGTATATAATAATAGCATGTATATAATATTTTGTCAAGGTTTCGTTATAAATATTTAAAATTATAGCTTACAAATAAAGTAAATTTTAGCTAATATAAGTCAATTTTATGGAAAAAGAAAAAATAGAAGACAATATAGAAACAAAAAAAGTGCCAAATCAAGAAGTAATTGATGTTTTTGAAGGTGCAAAGGATTTTTATGAAGCAGAATTAGATACTATAAAAAAAGAAAACACTAATTTAGATAAAAAAGAAGCTAGGCAGAAAACATTAGATGATTTATATAATAATTCAGTATCATTAGTGAATATATATAATATAAAACGAGAGGATTTTGAAAAATATTTAGACGGAGAATTAAAATTGGAAATTGATGAAAGTTTAGAGAAAAAGTCAAATATAACATATAGAATGAGAGATGAAGATATAATTGATCCAAGCGTTGAAAGTGGATCAGCAACTCCAGAGGCACGGGTAGATAAAAAAGGATTAGCATCATATGTTAATGATGGCGCAGAATATGTTAGTAAAATTGACATTGAGGCAGAAGAAAAAAAACAAAAATTAACTCCCAACAAACTTGGTCGTGATATTTTTGAGCAGACTAATATTAAACAAGGAATAATTTTTGAACAATTTGCTAAATTTTTTAATAATTCTAAAACAACAAAAGAGAGAAGTAGTCAAAATGGTTGGGATTCAGAAGTAGTTTTTAATCTTTTAAAAGAAGAGGGTTTTATAGAAGATACTGGAAGAAAAAAAGATGGAAAAGAAATTTTTATTGCAAAGAGTAGAAAGAAAAATGTGAGGAAAACTGAAGAATCATCAGGGAAAGAATTAAATAGAGACGAAAAGATGAAGAAATTACTTGAGATATATAATGAAATGATGGGTAAGGGAATGTCTAAAGAGGATGCTTTAAAAAAAATGGAGGATATAAATGAGTTTTTTTCTCGCGAAATAACTAAAGAAGAATTTTTAGAATCTTTAAAAGAACAAATTGATCAGCGACTTAATACAATTTTTTATGCTTTAGATAAAGGCAAGAATTTATTGATTGAGAACATAGAGTTTGCTTTAGAAAAAATGAGAAAAAAAGAGTTTAGTGACAATTTTTATAAAGCACAAGGAGAGACAGATGAAGAAAGAAAAGATGCAATAGAAGAAATAATAAATAGTTTAGAATTGGTTATTAAAGAGAGAAAAGAAGCAATCGAAGAACTTAAACCTAAAGAAAAGGTTAGTGAAAATGTTAAGTTAGGATTAACAATATTTGAAAATAGTGATAAACCTTTAACAAAGGGAATGTTTGCGTATTTATATTTTGTAGAAAAAGGAGGAAAAGAACAAGTAGAAAAAAAAGAAGGAAGAAAAATTTTTGATGATTTATTAAATGATAGTCTTATTCAATTAGATAGAGAAGACGAAAATAAGGAAATGGAAACATTTATTTTATCTTCAAAAAAGAAAGAAGTTGAAGCTCCATCAGTTATTGAAAGCGAAAGCGAAGATGAAATCTCATTTGATGAAACAAGTAAAGCATATTATCAAAGTTCTAATGATAAGGCAGATGAAACACCTCAGGAAACAGGACAAGGACAGAAATCAATTCCTGAAAAGCCGATTCCAGTTCCAGAATCAGCAAAAGAAGAAAAAAGTAAAAGAGAAAGTAGGTCAGGAGGTACAGTGGAAACTACAGAAGCGCCAATTATTGAAGATGAAAAAAATGAAATAGATAATGGAGAAACTTTTGAAGATCGATTGAATGGAGATAATACAGTAAAAACACCAGAATCTGTTATAGAAGAAAATAATCAAAAAATAAAACTTGAAAATAGTTTACGCTTTTTAGCTAATAAGAAAATACTAGAAAATCGTAAAGAATTACTCATAGGTGGTGCAATAAAAACTGAAGATCAAAAGTCAGTTAAAAGACTTGAAAAAAATGTTAAATATGCAGAAGTAGAAAATTTTGAAGAAAATTTACAAAATAATATAAGTGAATTATCAAGGATTAAGAAAGAATTTCAACAAGGTGATTGGGATAAAAAAAAGAAGAGTGAGTTTGATAATATTATATATCAGATTAGTGAAGAAACTGGATTAGAAATAAATATTTTAGAAAATATTGTTAATAGCCAAGATGATTATTTAAAAAATATTGCTGAACAAGAGGTAAATGCAGAAACAGGATGGAAAACAAAAACAGCTAAAGTTGGTGCTACAACAGCTGGATGTTTAGGATTAGGTTATGCACTTTCTGGAGCTCTTTCAGGAGGTACGATTGCCTTAGGAGTAGGTGCTGTTAGAATATTCAACGCTACTCGCAGAGGATTTACTTATTCTAGTAAAGTTGATAATAAATCAGAAGAAATTTTAAAAAAAGAGGGTATTGTTGATATTTTTAAAAATAATATAACTAATCAAATTGCTTCTTTTGCACAAAAAAAGATTAATAATTTTAGCGGAATAAAAGAAGATAGCCAGGAAGATTTTGAGACATTTTTAAGAAATTATCATCAGGATGGAACTAAAGATCCTGGTTTTAATGAAAATATAGAAGCAATGGCTGGTCTTATGAAATATATATCAGATATTGATAAAAGCAATCACGAAAAAGAGCAGGATATTGAAATTAAAAATGATGAAGGATGGGGTAAAATTAAAAATAATATTAGTAAATGGTTTAAAGGTACAAGAGCTAAAGAGGGAAGATGGTTTCAACGCAATTATGATGTTTCTAAACAAACTAGCACAGCCACTATTTTTGCTGGCTTAGGTTATGCGGCCAGAGAAATGTCAGTAATTAGAAATATCATGATGGGATATGCTGGCTGGAAAGGTGGAGAGGTTTTAGAAAATTGGACAAGTGATAAACAAGCACCAATAACAGCTGAAAATTTTGTTGATAATGATGGTAAAATAAAAGATTATAGCGCAGAAGATTTGCAAAGAGCTAAATATCAATTGTCATCCAATAAATTTGAGAGCGCAAAGCCAAATGAATATGCAAATTTACAGCAAACAGTTAGAAAAGCAGAAGAGGCAGAGTTTGCTAAGATTACATTAGATAGTTTAGAAAATTTTATTACAACACAAGAAAATGGGATGCAAGAGGAAGTAAGCAAGGCAAAAAATAGAAATTTAAGAAAAATACAATTTAAAGCTGTTGGAGCAATACTTGGGGCTGTAGCACCTAATGCAATAGCATTTGTTCTTGGTGGTAGTGACACTTCTGTTACTGAAAATCAAAATACATCTTCGTCTAATATAGTAGATTCAACTAATACAGTAAAACCCTTTGATAATATTATTTCCAAAATAGAACCAGATTTAAGTTCTGTTAATCAAGATGTGAACACTCCCTCATTAGAGCCAAGATTAGAGCCAGTTGGTCAAAATGTAGAACCAGAATCCATTATTCAAACTCCAGAACCAGAACCAGAACCAGCAACACCAGAACAAACTTTAACTGACCAATTGCAAGAAAAAATAGAAGGTTTGGATTCTGATATATCAGAAAAGATTGCTGTAGCATTAGAAAAAGGTAAAATTCAGCCAGAGGAGATTAATAATTTTGTAGAAGTTTTTAAATTAATGGAAAGTAGTGGACACAGCTTTGGTTCTTCAGAAATTTTAGTTAAAATAGCTGAGAATAATCCATCAGCAGAAACAGTTAGTCAACTCAAATATATTTTAAACGAAAATATAACTGGATTGGGTGGAGGAGATGACGCTTTACGAAATTCAATTTTAGAAAATATCAAAGAAACTGGTGATGTTGAGAAAGCATTAGCCACGGTTTATAAAGGTGAAGGCGTGGAGCATGTGACCAGAAGATTAATTGAGGCAAATCCACAAGCATACGGTTATAATGGTGACACAGACGATTTTAAGGCCATTCATGAGTACTCTGGTAAAGAAGCGCACAGGATTGCGATTAAGGGTGGGTTTGTGGAAACTACAGAGAATGGTGGAACAAAAGAAATAAGAATTAAAGAAGCGAATAAGTATGCCTTTACTGCGGATGATGATAAAACAGTAGTAAGTGAAAAACTTGATAACGAATATAATAAGATTTTAGAAGTAGATGACGGTAAAGTATCATATGATGGTAATAATCCAATAGAAAATAATTTAAGAGATGAATTATCAGATCAAGGAATCGGCTATACAAAAAATATAGAACCGGAAAAAGTTGAAATACCACAAGAAGAAGAATTAGAGTCTATACCACTGCCAGAAGAAAAAGAACCTGTTATATCTCTTGATGTTAATAATGAAAAAATTGAATTAGAACCGAGCGATGTTGGTTTAGATTCGCTTACAGGAGTAAAAGTAGAACCAGTTACAGAGAGGTTTTTAGGTAATGAAATAGATTCTTATTTTGAAAATGGTGAACAGCTTTTGCGAGTAACTGATGGTAATGGAACAGGGGAAACACATTATGCGCTTGTTAATATTAAAGATGGACAAGCAGAATCAATTAATTCACAATTTTTTACAGAAGCAGAGACAAAACAGTTTGGTATAGAAGATAATTTAAGTTCTGCTACTGATAATGAAAATAATGACATTAAAAATCGTCTAGATGAATATAATAATGCTGAAAATCAAGTAGAAGCAATAAACCCAGCAGAACAAGCAAGTCAAAATACTTTTAGAGTAGAATTAGAAGAGCATAATATTGATTCTAGTAAAGCAGAAGAAGTGCAAAATTTAGCAGATAAAACAGGAACAGGTATTGCACATGTTGCTGAGAATTTCAAAACAATTGATAAAGGATATTTTGATACCAGTATGAAAGAAGCTTTATTAAAGATATTTAATGGAGAAGGCGCGAAAGAAACGCTCAAAGGTATTGAAAGTGGGTTTAGTGAGATAAAATCTGTAGAAAAGATTGGAGCTAGCGACATATTGTGTAAATATGATGATGGTTCATCAATGAGAATATTTGATAACAAGGCTATATTATTTGGCAATGATGGTTCTAAAATAGGAGAGTTAGATGGTATTTCAGATAGGAATAATACTACTGAAATGAGAGATATTTTGAAGGATCCAAGTAAGTTGCAGGGAGAGGTGGAAGCGCCTAAAGTTTCAACAGCTCAAGAGATTGATGTTGAAGCATTGGCAAAGCAACAAGTAGTGGAAAACAAGGTAAGTAGTGGGAAGCCCCAAGAGTTTGATGTTGAAAAATTAGCGAGAGAAGCAGGAATAACAGAATAATAAATAATGTTTAACAAAAAAAAGCGCCCCCGATAAGCTGTAAAGTTCGGGGGCGTTTGGTTTTTATTGGAAAAAGGTCGATTGATGGTGACGAGGCGGTTAGGAACGCGCGATGCGTTTCTTTTTCGCTTGGGCTTTTTCCGAAGCCTTTATGGCTTCTTCGAGAGCTTCTTCAACGGCCGTCACATCATCCTCGCATTCTCGGACGTCGCTCTGGACTCCGTTCAATGTGGATTCGGAAACTTGGTATTCCTTTTCCGTGTCCAACATTTTCGTTTGGGCGGCCGACAGTGCTGTTGCTGAAGTTACGATACTTGCGGTCGAGTTGAACGTCGCTTCGGCCGTTTCTGCCGCGGTTTTGGCCATGTTACGATTCAGAACAGCCGTAACCAATTTAATATTGGCTGTGGCTAAATCGGCTTTGGCTGATGTCAGTGTCTGGCTGGCCGCTTTGACTGTGGCTTTAGCCATCATGACATCCGTTGCGACTTGCGAATTGACCGTGTTGACGATAGAAGGATCACCTTCACAATGAACTTTAACATAGCAACCGTGACCCTTTGCAAAAGCGGTAACAGTAGCAATTTCACAGTCAGCCTTCATATTTGCTGATATATTATCTTCAGCAAAGGCGAATACATTTTTGCTTCGAGCAGTGGCGTATTGCCCGTCAATAATTCTCGAACCACTAGTAGTTCCTTCAATCAGATAAACTAGCAATCCGTTATCTTGGATTGTTTTCATAGTGGCTATAGCTTGGGTCTTAACTAAACCCTTAACCTCTTTGCTTCCTCGCGGAAAGCCGATAAAGAAAATTTTCTGTCCAGGGTGGATTTTCTCTTGCAGGGTTGTTGCGCCGAGAAGATCGATGTTCCTCTGAGCGACCTGTTGCGAGATAGCACTAGCCAGCTTCCGTTCGCCAGTTGTCATTTTGGCGTTTAAAGCTTTGATTTCTCTCTCCGCTTTCGTTAAACGTCCATCTATTCTTATAAGATGTCCGCTAACGTTTTGGAACCGAGAGTCAACCGATCTTGTAAGTGCATTGATTTGACGTTGTTGGTCGTCGAATCTCTCTTCAAATCCAGCGTGTTCATCTTTGTTATTGTTGTGCGAATTAATCAAAGATGCTCGAGTACCGGTTGCTACTGCCGCAACCTTACTGGTTCGATTTGCCTTTTTGGCACTTTCCATCGCGTCAGCGGCCTGCTGGACGCAGACGACATCGCCATCTGCATTGATGAAAACGACATCCGGCTTGATTTCTTTGGCAAAACCGGTGGTGCTGACGAAACAAAAAACGGCGACGATAACGAGACTGGCGAAACGATTCATAACTAAACTCCTCTTGATTTGTGCGCCTCTTAGGAGGTCGCAAGATTGGTATTTCTAAAAAGTAATCAGTAAAACAAATTCCTCACCTTCTCTATTTAGCCACTTAGCATTTTCGTCAACAAGCATACAGCTTGTATCGCAGTTGACACTAAAAAAGAAGTGTATTTCTATATCTATCAAAGGGAATTAAACCCCGTTTTTTTTTCAAAGGTCAATCTTTAATTGATATACTAGTATAGCATATTTTTATTTTTGTGTCAAGTTTATTGTTTAAATTAAGTAATATTTTGGCTAATATTAACAAAAAAGTAGCCAATCGTTTTTTTACGATTGGCTACTATACTTTGATAGTTTGTTTATTTTAATTATTCCTTTTGCTTCTTTTGCAGTTGTTCAAATTGTAGTTGTAGTCTGAATACGGCTTTGTCCAATTGAACGTTACTGCCTTCTGACTCAGCGATTTCAGCACGTAATTCAGCGATTTCAGCACTGAGTTCGGTGATTTGGGCGTTAGAATCGCCTAAATCTTGGTACATTTGGCGAATCCACTTCAGATAATACCCCTCATTAATTGGAGGGTCTTTTTCTTTAACAACCATTGCGCATCCACCAAGAAAAGCAACAAGCAAAAACATTAAGAATAGTTGGCGAAAAAAGAGCGATTTTTTCATTGGATTTCTCCTCTGTATTTTAGTATTTATTTATATTATAGTATTATAGATATTTTGCAAATAATAAGCATCTTTGTTATTGTTTAAATATGATTCTATATATAGACACAACTAACGGAGAAGATATTAAACTTGCTTTAGGGCAAGATGATGTTTTAATTGCTAAAAAAATAATTAAAGCTAAATATAAGCAATCAGAGAAATTATTAGCTGAAATTGATAAATTAATAAGTAAAGTCCAGGGTACTGTGGACTTATCTAAATTAAAGTCAATTGTAGTGGTAAATGGACCAGGTCCTTTTACTGCAACTAGGATTGGTGTGGCCACTGCTAATGCTTTATCTTATTCTTTAAAAATACCAATAGCTAGTATTAAAAATACTGATTTTAATAATATAGAAGATCTAATTAAAAAGGGAAATAAGCTTAAAAATAAGAAAAATAATATAATAGAACCGTTTTATAGTCAGGAGCCGAATATAACAACCCCGTTAGATATGAAGCCGTAGGCGAATTATCTATATGGGGTTGTTTCATTATAGTAATAAGGAAATTTAATGAAGTGTGTATTTTTTTAAAACTATGTATTACGTTTATATATTACAAAGCGAAATAGATAATAATTTTTATACGGGTTATACTGGTAATTTAAGTAGAAGATTTAAAGAACATCAAACAGGGAAAGTAAAATCTACGGAAGAAAGAAGGCCGTTAAATTTAGTTTATTATGAATCATGTTTACATAAATGGGACGCAAAACATAGAGAAAAATATTTAAAAACTTCTTGGGGTAATAGATATATCAAAAATAGAATGAAATATTATTTAAAGAATAGTGATTCTGTTTAATAATTTAAAATTTAAGGGTAAATAGCCTATATATAGTAGAAAAAGAACCCTGTGTAGATAGCTCACTCTGAGGAGTTCGCATCTAACAGGGTATAATCTGTTTATAACCTGTGCAATAGTGGTAGTAGTCCACAGAATTAAATTAAAATTTTAAAAATAAAAATAACTCGTCTTATTAACAGGCGAGTTTTTTAATTGATTTCAAAGGGGGTGAAAGTTGGTTGACCAAAGCATGTCAGTGGGGTATCATATAGTCAAGGTGTCAGAGAGTGGGGGAAGGTGGGGAGACCAGTTGTAAGTTTTAAGTTTTAAGTTGTAGGTTTTAAGACACTTGTCGTAGAGTATTTCAATAACAAACAAAATAAAATATAGTATTGAAACAAATATCAAAAAGTTCTCTAAAACAAAATTAATTAATTAGACTTTAAATTTTATTTCTGTGTAGTTCAGCGTTATGTTCCGCGTAGTTTCGCGTTACAATCAGTAAGAAAAGCAGAAATAATAAAAATAGAAAAAATAACATTAAAGAATTTAGAGTTTTACTACTTTAAACAAGGCGGAGGAGTGATTAAGGTAATATCTATGCTTGATCATCTTAATCACTCTAGGCTTAGTTTAAAATACATAAACCAAGATAATAAGCGTTTATGAAACAAAACAAAAAGAATTATGAAATAGGATAGGACCTGTATGATAATTCAAGGCCACAGTTGCCTTACATAAAGCTGTAATTAAAAACTAAGATGTAGAAGGGGTCTGGGTGAATTTGGATTCGTCTGAGTTCAGCCAAACTTCTCTTGTATCGTAGTAGAAACAGTTTCGTACGGGTTTAGTAAGGTTTGCAATCCATTAATCCAAATTTGTTGTACTTATTTAAAACTTCATATAATAATCCCTGCCTACCGGCAGGCAGGCGAATACCCCAAATATTATTAAATAATATTTTATATAGAATTTGTGGCATTCGCATTCATCTGAGTAAGTTTAAATCCGTACAGAGCATTCGAATTAATGGTTTGACGTAATATTAAGTCAGTATAAAGTATTTGAACTATGTTTATTGGTGAGTATTCGCATAATATTGATGATAAGGGACGAATGGCAGTACCAGCCAAGTTTCGTTCTAAGTTAAAAAGCGGGGCAGTAGTGACCCGTGGTCTTGATAATTGTCTATTTTTATTTTCCAAGGAGGAGTGGCAAAAATTAGCGGAAAAAGTAGCTAATACGCCGATTAGTCAATCTAATTCACGTGCTTTTGCTAGATTTATGTTAGCAGGTGCTAGTGAGGCAGAGTTTGATAAACAAGGAAGAATACTTTTGCCAGAATATTTACGTGGACACGCTAATTTAAAAAAGAAAGCAATTATTGCTGGTTTATATAATAGAATTGAAATTTGGGAAGAAAATAATTGGAATAAGTACAGTAAAGCTAATGAAAAAAATAGTAATAAAATTGCCGAGGAATTAGGAGAATTAGGCATCTAACGCATAACGCATAACGCATAACGCATAACGCATAACGCATAACGCATAACGCATAACGCATAACGCATAACGCATAACGCATAACGCATAACGCATAACGCATAACGCATAACAATTATTATGACAAAAATAAAAACTTCAATTCTACCAAACATTTTTTTCTTATTAACAGTGGCAGTTGTGCCGTTAGTTTTTATGTTAATGACAATGGTTAGCCAGGAGGAAGAGCTTATCAGTTTATTAATAAAATAGTTGTGCGATACTAATCCACGAATAACATGCGAATCTACTAATTACGAATATATTTGTGGCATTCGCAATTAGTAGATTAGTATATTATTAGCAGATTAGTATAACGTTAATTCATGAAATATAATCATATATCAGTAATGCTCAAGGAGGTAATTGAGTATTTGCAGCCTAAAAAAGGGCAAGTAATAGTTGATTGCACCCTAGGCGGGGCTGGATATACGATTGAAATTGCTAAACAGGTAGGTAATGGTGGTAAAGTAATTGCCATTGATGCAGATAAAGTAGCAATTCAAAATGCAGAAAAGATTTTAAAAAATAAAAAAATAAAAAACGTAATTTTAATAAATGACAACTTCAGTAACTTGCAAAAAATTATTCAAGAAAACAAGCTGGAAAAAGTTGATGCTTGTGTTTTCGATCTTGGCTTATCATCATATCAACTCCAAGACCGGAGCCGGGGATTTTCTTTTGGAATGGATGAGGCGCTAAGTATGGCTTTTGATGGCGATGATCAAGAAAAAACTTTTCATATAGTTAATAAATATTCAAAACAAGAATTACAAAGAATAATAAAAGAATACGGTGAGGAAAAATTTAGTGGTCGGATTACTGAAGCGATTATAAAAGCGCGACCAATTAATTCCGCTAAGCAATTAGCAGAAGTGATTTATAATACAGTGCCTGTTAGTTATCAAAAAGGAAGAATTAACCCGGCTACGCGTACTTTTCAGGCCTTACGGATTGAAACTAATCAGGAACTAGTTAATTTAGAAAAAACATTATCACAAGCTTTAAATATTTTAAAACCGAACGGCAGATTGGTGGTGGTGTCTTTTCATTCTTTAGAGGATAGAATTGTAAAAAATATATTTAGACAAGAAGCTAGTGAATGTATTTGCGACAAAGAAAGATTAATTTGTGATTGTGAACATCAGCCTAGTGTAAAAATTTTAACTAAAAAACCAATTACACCAACTGCTGAAGAAATTAAAAGCAATCCCAGAGCTAGAAGTGCAAAATTAAGAGCAATTGAAAAAATTTAATAATCATTTATTTAAAAATCATGGAGGAAACAAATTATCAAAATACAAACGAAACAGAGACTAAGCAGAATGAAAAGATTTCTTTAAAAGGCAGATGGATTAACATAAAGAAGATTTTACCAAATTTTTTAAATTATAAATTTTTAAATATTTGTTTAGGAGTTGGATGTGTTGCATTTGTTGTTTCTTATTTATTTTTTAGCAACATTTTAATTTCTAGAGGTTTTGCGATTAATGAATTAAGAACTGATTTGCAAAATTTAAATAAAGCAAATACAGGGCTGGAATTAGAAGTAATGCAACTAGAGTCATTTACTAGTATTAGTGATAAACTTGCAGAGGCAAATATGGTAGGAGTTGGCGATATTGAATATATCGAAGTAATAGAGGAGGCAGTCGCATTAAGATAATTGTTATACTAATCTGCGAATAATATACTAATCCACAAATTGCGAATGCCACGAATATATATTAGCAATTCGTAGATTAGCGTTTATTAGTAGATTAGCATCACATAATATGACATGGAGTAGTCGTCAAAAGAAAGATAAGCAGGAAAATAGAGATAATCGCATGAATATATTAATTGCGATTATTTTTTTATTTGCCGTAGCAATTGTTTTGCGTTTATTTAATATTCAAATTTTAGATTATGAGTTATATGCGGCTAAGGCATTGCGTCAGCATGGAGTGGAAAAAGAGTTAGTGCCTAATCGTGGTCGGATATTTGTTCGCACCAGAGAAAAGAAAACTGGACTTTATCCTTTAGCCACCAATAAAGAATTTGCTTTAGTTTATGTAGTACCAAAAGACGTAGTTGATCCAGAAAGAAGTTCAGAAAGATTAGCTGAAGTTTTTTATCCTTTGGTTTTTGAGGTGCCTGATAAAGAGATGTTAATAACTAAGATAGAGCAAAATTTACGTGAACAAATGGCTAATGAGGTGGAAAAAAATAATCCCCCAGCACCAGGAGAAGAAATTCAAATTGATGAAACTCAACTTTATATTGCTTTAGAAAAAGAAAGATTAGCACTAGAAGATAGCTTGAAAACTGAAAAAGAAGAAAATTTAAAAAATTATCAAGCAGAATTATTTAAAAAGTTAGCTAAGCAGAATGATCCTTATGAGCCATTACTTAAAAAAGTAGATGAAGAAAAGTTGCAAGAAATTTTAGATTTAAAAATTAAAGGGATTGAATATTCATTAAGTAATTATCGTTATTATCCGGAAAAAAATATTTCTAGTAGTATATTAGGTTTTGTTGTTTATAACCATGATAATACTATTACGCAAGGTTCTTATGGTATTGAAGGATTTTTTAATAATCAATTGATGGGAGCGATGGGGGATTTAACGGCTGAGCGTGATGCATCTGGAAAAACTATCATTGTAGCTGATCGCGAAATTAACCCAGCTGAAAATGGTGATGATATAATTTTAACTGTTGATAAAACAATTCAAGATTATACTTGTCGCAAATTAAATTCTTCTGCTTTACGGCATGGAGCTGACTTAGGTTCAATAATAATTATGAATCCAAAAACTGGCGCCATTATTGCCATGTGTTCTTATCCTGACTTTGATCCAAATGAATATGGTGAAACGGAAAATATGAATTATTTTAATAATAATGGAATTTTTAATGCTTATGAGCCAGGATCAGTTTATAAAGCAGTTACTATGGCCATGGGATTGGATTTAGGATTAGTAAATCCAGAAACTACTTTTGTTGATACTGGTTCGTATGAAGTTGCCACTGAGACAATGAAAAATTCTGATGATAAAGTTTATGGAGAAGTAACCATGTCAGAAGTTTTAGAACATTCTATTAATACTGGTGTGATGTATGTAGCCCGACAGGTCGGTATTAATAATTTTCAAAAATATACTCAAGATTTTGGTTTTGGAGAAAAAACAAATATTGATCTACGGACTGAAGTTCCCGGAAACATTATATCATTATGGGATAAAATGCATGGTGATAATTTAAACATGATGGTAGCTTCTTTTGGGCAAAGTATCACTAGCACGCCTTTGCAAATGGTAACTGCATTTAGCGCTATTGCTAATCAAGGAATTTTAGTAAAACCTTATATTGTTGAAGAGATTATTACTCCAGACGGAGAGCACATTAAAACACAAAAACAAGAAATAAAAAGAGTTATTTCACCACGAACAGCCGCGCTTTTAAGTGGCATGTTAGTAAATGTAGTAGATGGCGGACATGCTATTCGTGCTAAAGTAAGTGGTTATTATGTAGCTGGAAAAACTGGTACTGCTCAAATTGCTTCCAGTAAATCACGTGGCTATAGTGGGCAAACCAATCATACTTTTGTGGGGTTTGCTCCAGCTGATGATCCTGAATTTGTTATGATTGTTTATTTAAAAGATCCAAAAGATGTACGTTATTCAGCTTCTTCAGCTGCCCCACTTTTTGGAGAAATTGCGAAATTTGTGTTAAATTATTATCAAGTAGAAAAAGAAAGATAATTCACGCATAACGCATAACGCATAACGCATAACGCATAACGCATAACGCATAACGCATAACGCATAACGCATAACGCATAACGCATAACGCATAACGCATAACGCATAACATAGTTATATGGGTAAATTATTAAAATTCAAATTAAAATTCCTCGCTAAATTGATATTAAAAAAATACCATCCCAAGATCATTGGTGTTACTGGTACAATTGGCAAAACTAGCACTAAAGAAGCAGTGTATGCTGTTTTGAATTCCAAATTTAATGTTCGGACTAATATTAAAAATTATAATAACGAATTTGGATTGCCATTAACTATTATTGGTAGTAAATCTCCAGGAAGAAATATCTTTGGTTGGGCTTTTGTATTTTTAAAAGCAGTCTTAATGTTAGTTTTTAAAAATAAGAATTATCCACAGATTTTAATTTTAGAAATGGGAATTGATCATCCGGGTGATATGGATTATTTGTTAAAAATAATTAAACCATACATTGGTGTTTTTACTGCTATTGGTCCTACTCATTTGGAGCATTTTAAAAATCTAAATGAATTAATAAAAGAAAAATCTAAATTAATACAAAATGTAGAGGAAGGTGGCTGGTCAATTTTAAATATTGATGATGAACGAGTTAGCAAAGTTTCTAAAAAAATTAAATCTCAATTTTTAACCTATGGTTTTAATAAACAAGCAGATATTCAAGCTGATTATGTACGTTTTAGTTATAAAGAAGACAAAGAAGATGCGAATAGCTTACAAGGTTTAAGTTTCAAAGTAAATTATCAAGGAGCAACCGTGCCAGTGCTTTTGCCTTACTCATTAGGGATAGGACAAATTTACGCCAGCTTAGTGGCTATTGCTATTGGTTCAATTTACGGAATGAATTTAATTGACATCACTCAAGCCTTAAAAAAATTTAAGCCAGCTAAAGGCAGAATGAATTTAATAAAAGGAATAAAGTATAGTATAATAATAGATGATACTTATAACTCAGCGCCAGGATCAGTTTTAGCTGCTTTGGAAGTTTTAAATAAAATTCCTTTGGATAAACAATATAATCGTTACGCAATTTTAGGAGATATGTTAGAGCTTGGTTCAATGAGTGTTTCCTCTCATGAAGAAGTAGGTAGAAAAGTAGCCGAATTAAAAATTGATTATTTAATTGTAATAGGTGAACGAGCGCGTGACATTGCTAGAGTTGCTGAAAAATCTGGCATGGATAAAGATCATATCTTTAATTTTGATAATTCAGATGATGCCAAAAAATTTATAGAAGATAGAATTGCCAAAGGAGATTTAATTTTAATCAAAGGATCACAAGGAATGCGCATGGAGAAAATTACCAAAGAAATTATGGCCGAGCCAAGTAAAGCAGGGAAGTTGTTAATTAGGCAAGGTAGAGAGTGGTTGAGTTAGTTAATCAGGTGCTTAGTTAATTAGTTACGCAGTTATGATTGTGAGTTTATAAAATTTATTATCAAATTTAAAAAAGTAAAAAAATATAAAAATTGGACGACTATGTAACTAATCAACTATGTAACCATGTAACTAAAAATTATGCCCAAGGAGCCAGAACACAAAAAAAATAAAGTTGATAAAAAAACTGATAAAAGCGATTCATCTCGTTCGCCTAAAGTTGATAAGATTAATTCTCAACAATCAGAAATAGATAACCCGTCTCGCTCTCAGCGATCCGAGGTTAGCAAGGAAACCAAAGATTTTTCCAAGTTATTAAAGGAGCGAGAGCAGGATGAAAAAATAGATAAAAGCATTAAGGAGATTTATGATAATGAACCTTCCTTAATTAAAGTCCGCAAAGACGGAAAAGAAAATAAAGAAAAAACAATTGAACGAAAACAAAAAAATCCAGGCAAACAGCTAGTGCTAATGTTTTTAATTTTACTTTTAGTAGTGGCTGGTATTTCTTGGGTTTTATTTTTTATATTTAATTCTGGTACCAGAATGAATAAGAGTGATATAGAATTTGAGTTTACAGGATTAGAAGAGGTGGTAGCTGGCGAAGAAATTATTTATGAAATAAAATATAAAAATTTGAGTGAATTTGATTTGAAAGATATTAGGGTAGATATAATTTATCCGGAAAATTTTATCTTCATCGATTCAGTACCTGAAGTAAGCGAAAGTAATCATACTTGGAAAATAGAAAATATTGACGCTAGCCGTAGTGGTCGTATTCAGATTAAAGGTAAAATTATAGATAAAATTGATGCTCAAGAATTATTTTTAGCCACTATGCGTTATCGTCCGGAAAATTTTAGTTCCACTTTTAGCAATGATGCTGAATTAACGACTAAAATAACCACAATCGGATTAAGTGCCATGATAGAATTTCCTTCCATCTTTAATGTGGATAATGATAGTGAAATTAAAATTAATTATACTAAAGAAAAAGAAAGTTTTTTTGATAATTTTCGCGTGTTAATTGAACATGGAGAAGAATTTATTTTAGAAGATAAAGATAGCGGTGGCGTTTGGGATATTGATACTTTAACTGAAAAACAAGAAAGCTTTTTAATTAAAGGAAAATATAATAAAAAACCAAGCGCAGAAGAAAAGATTATTATTAAACTTGCCAATCAAATTGAAGGAAAAAATAAAGAAGGAGAGCTAGAACAAAAATATTATACTTTTTATGAAGAAGAATTTGTTCCTCAAGTGGCTGAAGGCGCGCTTAATTTAACTTTGTCAGTCAATGGTTCGGTTAGTAATAAATCAATAGATATAGATGATAGTTTAAAATATGTAGTTCATTATAAAAATAATAGTGATGCTACTTTAAATAATATTATTATCATGGCAGTAATTAATTCAGAAGCAGTAAGTTGGAAAAATGTTAGCGACTCTAATCAAGGTGAGATTAATGATAATACTATTATTTGGACTAAAGAGGAAATTAGTGATTTAGCTAGTATTGCCCCAGATGAGGAGGATAGTTTTAGTTTTTCAATTCAATTAAAATCAGAAGAGCAAATTAAAAAATTAGCAGACGCTAAAAGACAGATTGTCACTTCTTTAGATTATAGTATTAATAGCGCGGTTAAGGCTGATGGAAATTATGCTACTCAAATTATTAATAAAATTAATAGTGATTTAAAATTTAATTCTGAATTACGCTATTTTGATCGTAATGGCTCAGCAGTGGGTGATGGTCCTTTACCGCCAAAAGTAGGAGAAAAGACCTCTTACCGTGTTTATTGGTCATTAAGTAATAGTTGGCATGATTTAGAAAGTATTGAAGCATCTACAATATTGCCAAATTATATTAGATGGGAAAATAGTCAGACCAGTAGTGTTGGTAATGTTGTTTATAATACTGATAGCAGAAAAGTAAGTTGGAAGATTGATGAATTAGATACAGCAGGAGAACCAGCTATGTTAGAATTTACCATTAGTTTAACTCCAGCGGAGGCTGATAAAAATAAGATTTTAACTGTTTTAAATAGCTCACAGACTCAAGCTAAAGATAAATCAACTAGCGGAATTATTACTACTAGTTCTAAAGCTAAAACTACTAATTTAGATGATGATGAGGTAGGTAAGGGGTATGGAAAAGTGGAGTAATTAGATTAGTTAGATACATTAAATTAGTTATTAGTTTAGGTCAATTCAAATTTTATATAACTTAATTAAAAAACTCTATGTTTAAAAAAACAATCTTATTTATTGTAGTTTTTGGTTTGGCTTTTGGCGGTTTTATGCCGTTGAATGTTCAAGCAGAAGAGTTAGAAATTTCTCTCGGTACTGCTAATTTTACTTCTGATACATCAGCCGGTATTTATTGGGATACTAATAATGTGCCAGCAGAATGTATGCTGGCTTATAGCACAAATTTTGATACCAGCAACGGCACATCCGTGTTAGGTGAAATTATTCAAACCCCCACATCAAGTAATAATAATCGGTACCATTACTATAAAGCAGTAAGCGGGTTAGAAGAAAATACAGATTATTATTTTAGAGTTTTGTGTACAACTATAGCAACTGAGGAGTCCACAGAAAGTTCTATTAAAATATTGGCTATTTCAAAGCCAGATTTACAGGTTATAGATTTTAATTTTTATCAACATTATCAAGATTCAAATGGCGTTTGGAACGACAAAGGAATTAGCAGTTTTAATCCGAACGAAGAAATATTTTTAGCTCCAGTAGTTAAGAATGAAGGCGTGGCAACCGCAAAAGCACCATTCTCTATTAAGATTTATATTAATGATGTATTTAAACAAGAATTCAAATCAAGTTCTGACATTACCATGGGATCAAATAGAGAAATAAATAACATTATTACTCCACAAAATAGAACATCTTCACAATATTCATCAAGATATTTTTATCACACTTTTACTCAGTCAGGCACTTATAGAATTAAAGCGGTTGTTGATACTGGATGGGAAGTAAATGAAACTAATGAGGCTAATAATATGTTCACTCAGACGATTACAATCGGAGGGAGTGGCGAGCCGGATTTAGTTATTAAAGAAAGTAGCTTAAAAACATATATAGAAAATGGTATTGTTTGGGCTGACTTAGAAACTGAAGATCAAAATCAAGTGAATTCAGATATTAACACTTGGCTTTTAAAAGCTTCATACGGATCAAAAACCGAGCAATACGCCGGATCAAAATTATCCACTTATATTAAGAAGCATAAAATTAATTTAGGAGGTGTTGGAGTTAAAGCAGATGGAGTTGCGCGTAGTATAACGTTTACTATTGACCCACAAAATATTATAAATGAATCTAATGAAAGTAATAATACTTATACAAAAACAATTATCATTGGAGAAAATGAGAAGCCAGAATTATCTATTTTAGGAATTGAAGAAATACCAGCTAGTATGGGCAAGCAAGGCATCAGGGTTAATTATGTGAATGTTGGGCCAGGCAATGCTAAAGAAGGATTTAAAATAAGTTTAACAGACAATAGTGGAAAATTATCAAATAATGGTGATGCTACTATTTATAAAATAGTGCAATTAGGAGCGGAAATGAACTCTGGCGAAAGACGTTTTATTGATTTTGAATTAAATCCAGGAACATATAGTGTGTTAGTTGTAATTGATGGAGATAGAATTATTAGCGAGGGAGATGAAGGCAATAATACATCAACTAAAACAATTACAGTTGGTTCTGCTGATGTAGTATGTCCTAGTAAATCTAATCCGGTTTGTGGAATGAATGGTAAAACATATTCCAATGAATGTGTAGCCACAAGACAAAATAATGTTGAAGTTCAACATGAAGGAGCATGTAAAGGAAAAACACCACCATCAACCCACGCACGCTATTCTGAAAATAAAGCTGATTTACTAATCCTAAAACTAGAGCGTACTATTTCACAATTAGAAAATAAAATAGTGGAAATGGAGAAAAATTTTGTAAAAAAAATAGACAGAGCTTTATCTAGCCGTTTAAAAGGCCAAATATTATTACAGGTAGAAAACAACGGCGAGGCCTGGTATGTAGACCCAGAGTCAGAAAATAAATTCTATATGAAAGATGGACAAGCCTCATATGACATTATGCGTAGTTTAGGCTTAGGAATAACTAACGCTGATTTAGAAACTATTCCGATTGGCATTCAGGATAAAATTTATACTCTGCAAGATACTGACGGCGATGGCATTCCAGACAATTTAGAAGTGGCCCTAGGCACTGATCCTAACAATGCAGACACAGACGGCGATGGCCATGATGATAAAATAGAAGTATTAAATGGCTATCGACCAGATAAAGCAGGGAAATTTAATTATAACCGGAGTTTAATTAATAGACTGCAGGGAAGAATTGCTCTACAAGTGGAATCCCACGGCGAGGCTTGGTATATTAATCCGTCTGACAACAAGCGTTATTATTTAGGTGACGGCAATACTGCTTATAACGTGATGAGATTCTTAAGCCTAGGAATTAAAAACGACGATTTGCGCAAAATTCAGGTGGGGGAGTTTGAGGAATAAATAAAATATTTAAAAAAAGGGCGAGATTAAATTCTTGTCCTTTTTTTGTTGTCAATAAAAAATTATGGTATAGTATAATTAGTTAAATTAGTAAGGCTAGTTATTAGTTAACTAATTTAACTATTCTAACTAATTTAACTATTCTAACTAATTTAACTATTCTAACTAATCTTTTATGCCAACTAAAGACACCTCTTTAAAAAAGGAGAAAAATTTTTTAATCAAATTTTGTGACACTATTATTACTGCTAGTATTTTTTTAGTAATATTTTTAGTTCCATTATTTTTTACCGGTCTAGTGTCGCAAGGAATTATTTTTGAAAAGATGATTCTTTTTTATTTATTAATATTAATTGGACTTGTAGCTTGGATTACTAAAGGAGTTGTTCAAGGAAGATTAAATATTATTCGTACGCCTTTAGATTTACCAATTTTAGGATTAGGAGTAATTTTATTAATTTCTTCTTTATTTTCAGTTAATAAAGGGGCAAGTTTTTTTGGAACATTTGGTTATACTACTAAAAGTTTTTTAGCTTTCATTGCTTATATAACATTTTTTTATTTAGTAGTTAATAATATAAATCCGCGTCGAATCAAGATTTTTTTGATGGCTTTAACAGCTAATATTTTTATAACAGTAATTTATGCAATTTTACAGATCTCAGGAATATTTATTTTACCTTTTGCAGCTACTAAAATAGCCTCTTTTAATCCGATCGGATCATCATCATCTTTAGGAATTTATATTGCTAGCATTTTACCTATTTTAGCAGTAATTATTCCAGCCTTTACTAGTAAGGATAGTTTAAAAACAAAAAAAATAATTTTATCAGTCTTTAGAATAATTATCATTTTGCTTGCCTTAACAGCATTATTTACATTATTTTTATTAAATAATTTTATTTATTGGCCAGTAGTAATACTAGGCATGGTGATATTGTTAATGTTTGCGTTGGCAAAAGTGATAAAGTTTAGTAGTGCTGATATGATAATACCAATACTTTCATTTGTTTTTTTAATTATTTTTTTAGTAGGTGGAAATTTTAATTTAATCAATACTAAATTACCAGCAGAAGTTAGTTTATCTAAAAATTTATCATGGAACATTGCTAAAGAGAGTTTAAAGCACGATACTTTATTTGGTAGTGGATTAGCGACTTTTAATTATTCTTTTGCTAAATATCGTGGAACAGAATTTAATGAAAGTTCTTTATGGACAGTTCGTTTTGATACTGCCAGTGGATCTTTTTTTGAAATATTAGCATCAGTTGGTGTACTGGGATTTTTAGGATTTTTAATAATAGCTTTAATATTTATTAGTGTTTCTTTTATTGCTTTAACTAAATCTGTTAATAATAATATTAAAATAATATTATTAGGTCTTTTTGCGTCATTAATAATATTGATTTTAAATATGGCTACTCAAGCAACCTCTGGTTCTATTATTTTGTTAATAGTCATTTTTGGTTCTTTTGCTATGGCCTTAATAATTTCTGATTATCCAGAAAAATTTAAAGAAGTAATATTGTCTTTTCAGGCTTCCCCGAAATATGCCTTAGCTTTGGCTGCTATCTTTTTATTTGTTAGTGCTGGTGTAGTAGTATTAGTTACTACTGGGTTTAAAGTTTATTTAGCTGATTATTATGTTAATAAAGTAAATATCAGAGAAAATATAGATGAGGCAATTCAAGATGTTAATAGAGCTATTAATACTTTTGATAAAAATGATAAATATTATTTAACTCTTTCCCGTCTTTATGTACAAAGAGCTAATCAAGAAGCTAATAAAGGATCTAATGCAGACATTCAATTAGTTCAAAGTTCAATTAGTTCCGCTATCAATATAGGTAAAAGTGCTATTGAGCTTTCCCCAAATAGTGTTGTTAATAATGAATCATTAGCAACTATTTATGAAAGTGCAGCTAATTTTGGAATTAGTGGTTCGTTAGAATGGGCAGAGAAATATTATAACGAGGTAATTGAATTAGAACCAGACAATCCTAATACTTATATTCGTTTAGCTTTAATTAAAGTAGCTCAGGCAAATGGTGAGCAAGAAAAAGAAGAAAAAAAATATTTTTATGAAGAAGCAGTAAAATATTATGAACAGGCAATCAGTAAAAAATCCAATTTACCAACTGGCTATTATGGTATTGCTATAGTGCAAGAACAATTAGGTGATTTTGACCAGGCAGTTAAAAATTTAGGTCAAGCAGTTAGTCTAGCTGGGGATAATCTAGATTATCGATTTGAATTAGGCAGAATGTATTTTAATAAGGGTGCAGGTAATTTAAAGCAAGAACAAACTAGTGAAATTACTAGCAATGAAGAAGATAGGGAAGTTATTGAAGAAGGTGAATTAAGTGTAGATGTTAAACAATCTGCTAAAAAAATGGTAAAGAGTGAAGATTTAGCTTTAGCGGAAGCTATCTTTAAGAGCGTAGTAGAGATTAGTCCTAAGCACGCTAACGCTATTTATAGTCTGGGTTTGATTTATGAGACAATTGGCGAGAAAGAACAGGCTCGTGAGCAATACCGTAAATTATTAGACATTGTTCCTGAACAAGCAACTAAAGATATAATTTTGCAAAAGTTGGGGGGTTTATAAACATTTAGCGAATTTTATATACCCTTGACACATTTTTTAATAAAATATATAATAAGTTTGCATTAATATTAGTTATTCACAGTAATAAATACAGTAAAATTAACTTTTTACAAGAAATTCTTCCCCTATTAAGAGGAAAGAATTTTTTAAGTTATCAGAATATTAATGGGTAAATACAAAAAAAAGCCAGAACAACAGGAATCTGTCGTTAATGCTAAAGATTTTATAGAAGCACAAGGAGAGGTCTTAGAATTAAAACCAGGTGCAACTTTTGTTGTCCGTTTAGAAAACGGGCATGAAATTTTGTGTCATCTTTCAGGAAAAATGAGAATGTATAGGATTAAGATTTTACCTGGAGACAAAGTAAAGATAGAAATGAGTCCATACGATTTAAATAAAGGAAGAATTACTTATAGAATGTAAATTAAAATATTATGCTAATCTGCAAATAATATGCGAATCTGCTAATTGCGAATAGATATTTGTAGTATTAGTGATTAGTGGATTGGTATTTAATTAGTATATTAGTATCACATTAATAATATTATTATGAAAGTACGTGCATCTGCCAAACCAATTTGTAAAGACTGCAAAGTAATCCGTCGTAAAAAACGGGTGCATGTTATATGTAAAAATCCGCGTCACAAACAACGACAAGGATAATATGAGTCAAAAGCTAAAAGTTAGAAAGTCAAAAGTATTTAATTAAAACACTTTGGACTTTGGACTTTGGACTTTGGACTTTAAGACTTAACTTATGGCAGTAAGAATATCAGGCGTAACAATTCCAAATGAAAAAAGAGTTGAAATTTCTTTAACTTATATTTTTGGTATTGGACTAACAACTTCAAATAAAGTTTTAGTTAAAGCTCAGATTGATAAAAATATTAGAGTAAAGGATTTAAGTGAAGAAGATGCTAATAAATTAAGAACTATTATTGAAAAAGAATATAAAATAGAAGGTGATTTACGCCGTGAGGTAATGGGGAATATTAAACGATTAAAAGAGATTGGTTCTTATCGTGGCTTACGACATTCTAAAGGTTTACCAGTTCGTGGTCAAAGAACAAAAACAAACTCTAGATCTGTCCGTGGTAATAAAAAAGGTATGGCCACTAGCGGTAAGAAACCAACAGCACAAAAAACATAGATTTAGTCCTTAGTCAAAAGTCAGAAAGTCAAAAGTAGACACTTAATTAAAGACTTTCGACTTTGTACTTTTAGACTTTTAACTACAAAATATGTCAGAAGAAAATAAAAAAGAAATAAAAACAGAACCTTCTAAAACAGAAGAAGATATTGTTGTTAATGACAAGAAAATTGAAGATATTCAACTTGAAGGAGTTAATGAAGATAAAAAAGAGAAAAAAACCAAAGTATCTAAAACAAAAGGCAAAAAGAAAAGAAAAGAAAAAAAGCATGTCTCTTCAGGTAGGGCTTATATTAAAGCTAGTTATAATAATACTTTAGTAACTTTAACTGATCAGGATGGTAATGCTTTATCATGGGGAAGTGCTGGTGCTAATGGATTTAGAGGAGCTAAAAAAGCAACTCCTTATGCTGCACAAATCATTGTTAAAAACGCAGTCGACAAAGCAAAAGTTCATGGCTTAAAAGAAGTAGTAGTATTTGTTAAAGGAGTAGGAACTGGTAGAGAGTCAGCAGTTAGAGCTTTAAATGCTAATGGTTTAGAAATTTTATCAATTAAAGATACTACGCCAATACCTCATAATGGTTGTCGGCCTAAAAAACCTAGAAGAGTATAATTACTCCTACCAATTACTAATCAATACCAATATACTAATACCACTTAAAAGTTTTATAGAAATACAAGCTATTATTTCCTAAAATAGATTAATAGAACATTGGTATATTAGTATTGATTAGTAATTAGTAGGATAAAAAGATTAAAAAATAGGAAAATATTATTATTAAATAAACTTTCATCAATAAACAAAATATTAATATATGAAGAGATATTCACATAAAATGTGTCGTCGTCACGGGGTTAAACTCTGCCAATCAGAGAAGTGCCCGGTTACGCGTCGAAATTATCCCCCAGGAATTCACGGACCAAAAGGCAGAGGAAGATTGACTGAATATGCAATGCAATTAGCAGAAAAGCAAAAAGCTAAGGTAATTTATAATATTACTGAAAAACAATTCCGTTTAACTTTTAATAAAGCATCTAAGTTAACTGGTAATGCCGGACTTAATTTATTGTTGTTATTGGAGAAAAGGTTAGATAATGTTGTTTATCGTTTAGGATTAGCTGAGACTCGTCCTCAAGCACGTCAATTAGTAAATCATGGTCATTTTTTAATTAATGATAAGAAAGTAAATATTCCTTCTTATATTGCTAAAACTGGTGACATTGTTACTTTGCAAAAGAATAAAGAAGGCAAGAAGTTTTTTAAGACAGTGGGTCAGAAAATAAAATCTGACAGAGTGCCAGGCTGGATGCATTTAGATCCTGCTAAGTTAACTGGCAAAGTTTTACATAACCCTAAAAAGGAGGAGGTAGAACAAAATATTGACACTCAAGCAATCGTTGAGTATTATTCACGTCGATAATTTATTTTATAAACATAATTTTATGGCTAACATTGTTTTGCCTAAAAAGGTAAATTTTATTTCAGGAGAAGATAATAGCGGGCAGATAGTAATTGAACCCTGCTATCCTGGATATGGCACCACTCTTGGTAATGCATTCAGAAGGGTGCTTTTATCATCTTTAACTGGTGCAGCAGTAGTAGGGGTTAAATTTAAAAATGCTAGTCATGAGTTTACGACTATTGATAATGTAAAAGAGGATGTTTTGGAAATAATTTTAAATTTAAAAAATTTACGAATGAAAATTCATTCAGATGATGAAGAAGTAATTAAATTAGAATTAAAGTCTACTGGTGAAAAGAAGGTAACTGCTAAAGAAATTACTAAGAATAGTAATGTAGAAATAATGAATCCAGAACTTCACATTGCTGAAGTAACTGATAAAAAAGGTGAATTAGACATGGAAATTTGTATCGCTAAGGGAACTGGCTATACTTCAATTGAAAGTCGAGAAGAAAGTATTGAAAAAGAAGTTGGATATATTGATGTTGATTCAATTTTTAGTCCAATTAAATTAGTAAAAGTTGAAATTGAAGATGTTCGTGTTAGTAAGATGACTAATTGGGAAAAATTAATTATTGATATTAAGACTGATGGATCAATTGACTTTAAAGAAGCTTTTAAACAATCAGCTGAAATTTTAGAAAATCAACTTTCATTTTTATTAGAACAAACTAAAGAAAAGAAGAAAGAAGATAAAGAAACTAAAGAAAAAGAAGTTAAAGTTGAAAAAGTTGAAGAAGAAGACAAAGAAGACAAAGAAGAGAAAATAAAAGAGGAAAAATAAATAAAAATTTATGCGACATAGAAAGAAAACAAAAATTTTAGATAGAAAAAAACAGCCCAGAGAATTGATGTTAAGAAATTTAGCATCAAGCGTTATTATGTATGAAAAAGTTAAAACCACGGAAGCTAAAGCTAAAGTCGCTAGATCATTAGTTGATAAATTAATTACCATTAGTAAAAAAGGTGATTTGACCGCTAGAAGACAGTTGATTGCTAAGTTACCACAAAAAATGGCAATTAAAAAATTAATGGATGTATTAGGAACAAAATATAAAGATCGTAAAGGTGGTTATACTAGAATTATTAAATTAGGCACTCGCCAAGGTGATGGAGCTGAGATGGTGCAATTAGAATTAGTGTAGAAAGGCCTTTGATTTAGATTTAAATCATTTGCAATCCATTAATCCAAATACTTCACACGGATTAAAATGGAGGTACAATAATCCGAATGCCCCAAATAATTTTAATAAAGTTTTTTAGAATTATTTGGAGCATTCGTATTCATCTGAGTAGATTTAAGTCCGTACAGCGAATTCGAATTAATGGTTTGACGTAAAGTTAAACCCGTATAAATAAAGTTGAACTATGAATAAAGTAGAAAGAAAATTACATACTATTGATGCAACTGAAAAAGCAATTGGTCGAATAGCCACTGAAATTGCTAATCTTTTACGTGGTAAGCATAAGCCAGAATATGAAGCGCATTTAGATATGGGTGATAGTGTAGAAGTAGTTAATATTAAAAAAGCTAAATTTACTGGTACCAAGTTTAATCAAAAAATGTATTATCATCATTCAGGTTATCCAGGTGGATTAAAAGAAACTAAAATAAAAGATTTATTTGCTAAAAAACCTAGTGAAGTTTTAAAAAAGGCAGTTTGGAACATGATGCCAAAAAATAAACTGCGTAACGAAATGATAAAAAGACTAACTATAAAATAAATGTTATACTAATCCACTAATAAAATGCTAATCCACTAATCGCTAATGCTACAAATAAGTTATTCGCAATTAGTAGATTCGCATATTATTTGCAGATTAGCATCACAACTATGACAGAAGAAAAAAAACAAAATTTTTCCGGAAAATACATTGCTGTTTTAGGTAAACGAAAAACTGCCACAGCTCAAGTTAGATTATATAAAAATGGCAAAGGAGCTATGATTATTAATGATAAAAAAGCTACTGAATATTTTCCTACTGAAAATGAACAAATTATTATTACCAAACCTTTGAAAATAGCTGGTATTGAAAAAAGCGTTGATTTTTCTATTCTAGTTAAAGGCGGTGGTAAACAAGGGCAAGCAGAGGCAGTTCGTCATGGTATTTCCCGTGCATTGCTAGCTATGGATAAAGACTTGCGCCCAACTTTAAAGGCAGAAAAACTTTTAACTCGTGATTCTCGTAAAAAAGAACGTAAGAAGCCAGGATTGAAAAAAGCTCGTCGAGCACCGCAATGGTCAAAACGTTAATATTTCTACATAATAAAAAAGCCATCCATAATTTGGGTGGTTTTTTGTTGTTTGACAGAACGTGTTGAAATGTTAGAATTTAAGGTGAAATTAATTCTATTTTTTATTTATGATAGTTTTTATAGATGATTCTGGCGATCCGGGATTCAAATTAACTAAAGGTTCAACTAGTCATTTTATTATAGCAATGGCGATTTTTGATGATGAGTTAGAAGCCGAAAAAACGGCAGTTGCAATTAAAGAGTTAAAAAGAAAATTAAAATTTAGAGAGAAAACAGAGTTTAGATTTTTTAAAACCTGCAAAGATTATAGAATTGAATTTTTAAGGGTAATTAATAAGTTTAATTTTCGCGTTAGGTGTTTAGTAGTTGATAAATCAATTATTCATAGTAATGAATTACGCAATAATAAAAATTCTTTTTACGCTTATTTTATTAAAGAAGTTTTGAAGCATAATAATACTACTATATTAGATGCAAAGATAAGAATGGATGGTAGTGGAGATAGGATCTTTAGAAAAAATTTTCTTACCTATCTTAGGCGAGAACTTAATTCCAACGAAAAAAAGATAATGCGTAATTGTAAAATGGTTGATTCAAAAGGTAATGTTTTAGTGCAAATGGCTGACATGGTTGCTGGCAGTATTAATCGCGCAGAAAATAAAAACAAGAAAGATGGTAAAGTTTATAAAAATATTATTAAAAGCCATATTGAGGATGAATGGCATTTTCAATAACAAAAAAAAGTCCTAAAAGGACTTTTTCAACCACGTTCCTATACTGGGTGTCCCAGTCACGCCACCGTCCGGTGACAGTTCGGAATACAGGTTTTTGTATTTTTATTGTAGCATATTTTAGTAAGATGTCAACAGTTTATTGCCAGTTTATCCACAAATAAGAAAATCGCCTATTAGCTAGCGGTTTCTTAATTGACGCTCTTTATTTTTGGGCGTATTCTGAAATTAGAAGAATAATTAATTTACTAAAATAAACTCTATGAAAAAATATAAAATTTTATTATTATTAATCATCGTAACCGTTCTTACAATTGGCGCTGGTTGCAAACAAGTAGAAGAATCCACCCAAGCTGACCCCAGTGATGAACACGGGGCAAGTAGCGGGGCGGACAAGGTAGAAGAAACAGCGGTAGTTGATGAAGCAGTGGTTGATGAAGAAGAAGTAGAAGAGGAAAAAAAGACAGAAGAAAAAGAATCCGCCCAAGCTGATAGCAGGGCGGACAAGATTAGCGCTGAAATGAAAGCTATTATGGATGAAATTTCTTATGCTTATAGTGGGGAGATGAAGGACGTGACTGGTCAGAAGGCTATTCGCGGAATTGCTACTACTGACAAATCTAGCGGACAGGCTCAGGCTGATTATATCAATGACAAGTATATGCTTATTGCTGAGTTTGAAAATTTACCAACTCCACAGGCAGATGATTTTTATGAAGGATGGGTAGTTAGAGCAGAGCCGTTTGATTTTATCAGCACTGGCCGTTTAACTCTTGAAAACGATAAATATATTAACAGATTTGTGTCAGAAGAAAACTGGCTCGACCATTCTTTGTATGTATTAACCTTAGAGCCAGGCGATGATAATGATCCTGCTCCGGCTACTCATATATTTGAAGGGGAATTGGAAGAATAAAATGTGGCATATTTATATTCTACAATGTAGAGGTAAAACTTTTTATACTGGAATTACCACTGATTTAAATAGACGAGTGGAAGAGCATAATACTTCCACTTTAGGCGCAAAATATACTAGAGGTCGGCGTCCAGTAAAATTAGTATATTCAAGTTCTAGTAAAGACAGATCAAAGGCCTTGAAGGAAGAATTTAGAATAAAGCAATTATCTAGAGATGAAAAAATTAAATTAATAAAAAAATAAAGGAATCCGTGGTTGGATTCCTTTTCGTTAGGAGCGAATTTAATTTAAGTTACGATTGTCGGATTTTCTTCAATTAATACAACCTTAGCACTAGCTGTGAATTTTGTTAGGTCTCCTTTTCTTCTCCATTGGTTTGAAATCCCGCCAATTTTTTCAACCTCATGAGCATATTTTCCGTCTTTTTGCCAAAATGTATTTGGAGTGGGCTTGTCTTCTTGGATAGCTCTTTGAAAAATGCATTTGTTTGGCAATTGACGGAATTTTTTTGGCTGGTGGGCACCACATTTACTTGGTATGTGATGGTTGCCCTTAGTTTGTCTTCTTCCATCCTTGAATTTTTTCATTCACCCTCCTCCAAAATTGTCGGATTTTCATCCACCAATTCAACCAGGGTATTTCTAAGGAAACCTTCAAAAGGTCCTTTTATCTCCCAGGTTAAATCATCAGTAGACTTTTCAACTTCACAAGCCCCATAATCATTTTTCAGAAATTTCAGAGAAGATTTTTTTGTCTCTTGAACGTCAGCCATTTTGAAAATGACTCCATTCTCAAGTGTCCCAAATCTGTTTTTTCGCATTTTTAATTCTCCCCTCAACCATTAGAATATTGATATAATACAGAATTTATTTGTTCTTGTCAATAAGGCTTTATTTTTTATCAGAAAAATGTATAATAAAACCAGTATGAAAGTAGTAAATATTGCAAAAAACACCAGTTATTTCACCCTGGCCTTGATTCTACAAAAGGTCATTTCTTTTAGTTATTTCATAATTATTGCTCGAGCAATTGGGCCTGAGAATTTGGGTAAATACTATTTTGCTATATCTTTTACCACTATCTTTGCCATTTTCATAGATATTGGCATGGTACATGTTTTAATCAGGGAAACCGCTAAAGCAAAGAGTAATGCGGAGAAATATTTTCGTAATGTTGTGGGCTTGAAAGTAATTTTGGCAGTTTTGTCGCTACTGACTGTATTTATTTTAATTAATTTAATGGGCTATCCAGAATTGAGTAGAGATTTGGTGTATTTATCATCCATTGCTATGATTTTAGATTCATTTACTTTAACATTTTTTGGTTTAAGTAGGGGATTTCATAATTTAAAATTTGAAAGTGTGGCAGTGGTAATTTACCAATTTATAATTTTAGCGCTGGGTACTTTATTTTTAAATCTAGGTTATAGCTTGCGATGGTTAATGGGAGTTTTGGTTTTTGCTAGTTTTACTAATTTTTTATATGCCAGTAGTATAGTAAGATGGAAATGGAAAATTAAAATTTGGCCACGCTTTAATTTTGAATTTAATCGCCAGATTATTATGATGGCTATGCCGTTTGCTTTGTTTGGAATTTTTCAAAGATTTTATACATACTTTGATAGTATTTTACTTTCACTCTTGGCTGGTGATATGTATGTCGGACTTTACAGTGTGGCTTTTAAAATAGTATTTGCTTTACAATTTTTACCTTTAGCTTTTGTGGCTTCTTTATATCCTGCTATGAGCGCTTATTATGTTAAAGATAAAAAACAGTTGGCCTCTAGCTTTGAACGAGCAATGAATTATTTAACTATGGTTTCCTTGCCAATTTCTTTTGGCATTATTGTACTAGCAGATCAAATTATTTTAATTTTTAATCAAGGCTATTTAGGATCAATTTTGCCATTGCAAATTATTATTGCTAGTTTATTTTTCATCTTTGCCACTTATCCGGTTGGTTCATTATTGAATGCTTGTGATAGACAAAAAATAAATACGATTAATATGTCGATAGTTTTAGTAGCTAGTATTGTTTTAAATTTAATTTTAATTCCTCGTTTTCAAGCAGTGGGCGCTAGCATCACAGTAGTAGCAACTAATGCTTTGTTATTAATTCTTGGTTTTGTTTGGGTACCACGTATTACTGAGATTAATTATATAAAAATTTTTAAAGTTTTAGGTCAATCATTAGCGTCGGTTTTTTTAATGGCCTTTGTTTTATTTAATATTCGTGAGTTTTTAAACGTGCTGGTTTTAATTCCAGCTGGCGGATTTATTTATATTTCGTTTTTATATTTATTCGGAGGATTTACCTCACAAGATGTTAGTGAAATAATAAAGTCGTTTAAATTAAAGTAATAGTTATTTAGTTGTCGGGAAATTAGTTGCCGAGTAATAGAAAATAGAAAATGGAAATTAGTATTAACCCTGTTTTTCTATTTTCTAGTTTCTAAACACCATTACCAAGCAACTAATTTCTAGATAACTAGACAACTTTTAAATAATCTATATATAATTTTATGAAGATTGATAATAACATTCTACTTTTTACTCTAGAATACCCGCCATTCAAAGGTGGAGTGGCAAATTACTATGGTAATGTTGTTAAGTATTGGGGTGAAGAAATTAAAGTTTTGGCTGGAAAAAAATTATTATGGCCACATTGGATTTTTAGTTTGCTTTATTTATGGAGTGCTATTAAGAAATTTAAAATTAAAATAGTTCTAGTTGGACATATTTTACCACTGGGCACGGTCACATATTGGTTGAGTAAAATTTTGAAATTTGAATACATTGTTTTTATTCATGGAATGGAATTAGGAATTATTTCAAAGTCAAAACGGAAGACAGCTATCAGTAAAAAGATTTTAGCCAATGCGAAAAAAGTAATAGCAGCGAACGGTTACACTAAACAGCTTTTAACTGAACTTGTGAGTGAAAATAAGATTAAGGTAGTTAATCCAGGCGTAGAATTACGCACAACGCATAACGCACAACGCACAACGCAGTTGAAAGAAAAGTATAATTTACAAAATAAAAAAGTTTTGTTGCAGGTGGGGCGATTAGTGGAACGTAAAGGCGTAGATAAAGTTCTAGAAGCAATGCCTGCGGTTTTGGAAAAATGTCCGGATTTAGTTTATGTTGTTATTGGAGATGGATTTGCAAAAAAGAATTTACAACTTAAAACTTACAACTTAAAACTTCAAGATAATGTTATCTTTATCCCTAATGCCAGTGATGACGAAGTAGATTATTGGTATAAAATAAGTAACTCTTTCATTATGCCCAGTAGAAATATTGATGGGGATTTTGAAGGATTTGGAATTGTTTATTTAGAAGCTAATGCTCATGGCAAACCAGTTATTGCGGGCGATAGCGGGGGAGTGCGAGATGCAGTTCAAGATGGCGTGAATGGCCTATTAGTTAATCCAGAAAGTGTGGATGAAATTAGTAAAGCGATTGTTAAATTATGTAAAGATGATGAGTTGCGTATTAAACTTGGTCAGCAAGGAAAAGAATGGGTGAAAAATTTTGAATGGAGTGGACAGGTTGAAAAAATAAAAAACAACATATAAATCTTATAAATCTTTTGCAAAAAATAAAAAAGCAAAGATTAATAAGATTAATAAGATTTTATGAAAAATTTAATTTCCATCATAATCCCAGTCTATAACAAATCTGAAGAGCTACGAGCTTCTTTGGTTAGTTTGTTACAGCAAACTTATCAAAATTATGAAGTGATTATTGTAAATGACGGGTCAACTGATAATTCTGCCCTAGTTATTGAAGAAATGAAGCAGAAATTTTGGGATAAAAGTATTAGGTGTAAAATTATCCAACAAAGCAATCAAGGGTCTAATTATGCGCGTAATAGGGGGTTAGAGGAAGTAACACAGGGCGGGCAAGGGTATTTATTATTCTGGGACGCTGATACAGTAGCATCGCCAGTAATGCTTGCTAAAATGGTAAAAACTCTGCAAGATAACCCAGAAGTTAGTTATGTTTATTCTTCGTTCATACTTGGTAAGAAGAAATTTAAACTATGGTCATTTGATGCGGAAAAATTAAAACAAATGCCATATATTGATACGACTTCGTTAATTAGACGAGAACATTTTCCTAAAAACGGTTGGGATGTTAGAATTAAAAAACTACAAGACTGGGATTTATGGTTGACTATGTTAAAACAAAATCACCAAGGAATTTTTATTGATGAATTTTTATTTACCAAATTAGCAGGTAGTAATACCATGAGTGCTTGGTTTCCTAAAATTTTATATAAAATACCTTTGTTTAAAAAAAAGGAAGTGCAAAGTTTTAAAAAAGCTGAGGAGATTATAAAAAAGAAACATAATTTATAATATGAATTTAAGCATTATAATAGTAAACTGGAATGTACAAGATTTGTTATATCGTTGCATCAAATCTATTTTTTTATTTACTCAAGATTTAGATATTGAAATAATTGTAATAGATAATAATTCCAGTGATGGTTCGGTTCAAATGTTAAATGCTTTGAGTTTTGAGCATCCAAATTTAAAAGTAATTTTCAATCATAACAACGAAGGTTTTGCTAAAGCGAATAATCAAGGGCTAGCAATCGCTCAGGGAAAATATGTTTTATTTATGAATCCTGATATGGAATTAATAGAAAATACGCCAAAAATTTTATTTGATTATTTAGAGTCTCATTCTGATATTAGTACTTGCACTTGTCAGTTGCAATACAGCGATGGTCATCGTCAACCAAATATTAAACGCGACCCAACTTTTTGGTCGCAGATTTGGATATTATATAAATTTCATCATTTTATTAAACCGTGGTTTTTGAAAAAATATTTAGGAAAGAATATTGATTATTCACGTGAACAAGAAGTAGAGCAAATCATGGGTGCTTTAGTTTTTATAAAAAAAGATATTATTAAAAAAATAGGTGGTTGGTCTGAGGATTATTTTCTTTGGTGGGAAGATTTAGATTTGTGTAAACGATTAAGGCAAATTAATGAAAAAATAGTTTACATTCCTGGTAGTCGAGTGATTCATTATGAAGGAAAAAGTTTTGGTCAGCATTTAAGTTTAGCCAAACAAAAGATGTTTAATAAAAGCATGTTAACTTATTTTAAAAAATATCATAGTTGGTTTAGTAGAATTATATTAAAAACTGCTACTTGGGATAGTTTAATTTTGGCTTGGTTGATTCAGATTTTTAGACTTAAAGGAAAGACGCAATCTAAACTCTAATGTTTTATATGAAAAAATTTCGAATTTATTTTTTAATAATTTTTTTAGTTGAGTTATTTTCACTCATAGGTTTTTTACTTCCGCAATTCCGTGAAATTAGTTTTTTTGTAATTTTAGGAATAACTTTGCTTTTGGCTGTAGAAAAATTAGAATACGGAATTTTAATTTTATTAACTGAGCTTTTTATTGGGTCAAAAGGATATCTATTTTTTTATGAATATGAGGGTATAAGTATATCTATTAGAATGGGTTTGTTTTTAATAATAATGTCAGCTTGGCTGGGAAAAATGGTTTTAAAATGGGCAACTGTTCCGTCTACTAAAGAAGATGATTATTTTAAACTCCCTAAACTAAAAGATAAGGTAGTGACTTTTGAAGACTTTAAAAAATGGTCAGAAAAATTACAAGTTAAAACTAAGAATTTAAGCCAGACTAAAAATCAGTCAATTTATTTTTACTTTGCAATTTTATTTATCTTTATTGCTTGGGGACTAGTTAATGGTATTTTAAATAATAATAGTTTTAATAGTATCTTTTTTGATTTTAATGGCTGGGTTTATTTTGGAATAATTTTTCCATTTGCTTATCTTTTACAAAATCGTAATAAAAAAGAAAAAAATAATTTTGCTAAAAATATTTTAATTATTTTTAGTACGGCTATAACTTGGTTAAGTGTAAAAACTCTTGGCCTGCTTTATATTTTTTCTCATGACTTTGGCATTATCAGCGAAAAACTTTATCGTTGGGTCAGGATAACCGGAGTAGGGGAAGTTAATTTTACAGAATTAGGTTTTAGTAGAATATTTATTCAGAGCCAAGTTTATGTAGTAATTGGTTTGTTTATTTTTTTATCTTTAATACTTTATTTTATCTTAAAGCGTAATTGGAAGCAATTATTTTATTGCTCTATTGTTCAATTATTATTAATTGCTACAATTTTAGTTAGCTTTTCCAGAAGTTTTTGGCTGGGCTTAGGAATTGGTTTGTTGTTGTATTGTTTTTTTGTTTTATTATTTTTTTACAAAAAGTGGAAAGCGATTTTATTACAAATTTTAATTTTAATTATAACTAGCGTTCTAAGTATTGGTTTGATTTGGGGAATTGTTAGATTTCCTGTGCCAACACCATTATCAGGATTTGATTTAGATATGCTAAGTGAGCGAGCGACTAGTATTAGCGGGGAAGCAGGCGTATCCAGTCGGTGGAATTTATTACCACCTCTTTGGGAAAAAATAAAACAAGCGCCAATTACGGGACAAGGTTTTGGCAGTGAGGTTACTTATATTTCTAATGATCCACGTGTGCGTGAGGTTTCAGTTAGTGGCGAGTACACCACTTATGCTTTTGAATGGGGTTGGTTGGATATTTGGTTGAAGTTAGGATTGTTTGGTTTGTTGGCGTATGTGGTGTTGCTAATTAAGATTTTTTGGGATGGAATTATTAAAATTAAGAAATCAGAATTTAAAATCAGAAAATTAATTTATATTGCTTTGTTATCAGGATTAGTTATGATAATTATCACTAGTTTTTTTAGTCCATATTTAAATCATCCGCTGGGGATTGGGTATGTTGTGTTAGTGTCATTAATTTTAAGTAGTAGTGGATTGACAAAGTTAGATGCATAATATAAGGTTATAATTCATAAGAATATGTGATATAATAAAAATATAAATATTTTAAATTAAATATATGCCAATTGATTGGACTAAAATTTATAAAAAATATAAAGGACAATGGGTTGCTTTAAAAAAAGATGAAAAAACTGTTGTTGGTCATGGAAAAACAGCTAAAGAAGCATTTAAAAAAGCACAGAAAAAAGGATATAAAAATCCTATACTTACTCACATGCCAGCGGAATTAGTTTCGTATGTAGGTTTTGGTTTATGAAATTTAAATATAAATTATACAATTCAGAATATTTAAGACCAGTAATTCCTATAGAGATAAAATATAAAGATAAGAAAATTGGATATGAAGTTTTAATAGACTCAGGGGCTGATATGTGTTTATTTGATGCTGAAATAGGAGAGCTTTTAGGGATAGATATAAAATCTGGAAAAAAACGTAAAGTCGTCGGAGTTGCTGGAGTTTCAAAAGATTACTATTTGCATCACGTAACAATAGATGTGGGAGGATGGGAATTTGAAATTGAGGCAGGGTTTTATCCTAATATGCCCTCAAAAGTTTATGGCATTGTAGGGCAACATGGTTTTTTTAATTTATTTATTATAAAATTTGACTTAATGAAGACTAATATTGAATTAAAACAAAGATCAGGAAAAATTAAATAAAAATTTAAAAACATAGAAAAAAGCCGTAAATCTATCTTTACGGCTTTTGAATTTGATTATTATAATAATTTTTAAATTACAGCACCTTTAATATCCTCTTGACATTTACAATCTGTAAAATTAATTTTTGGGATAATTTTTATTAATAATTTTTCTATTTTATTGGCGTTTTGTTTCATAATTTTTAAAATTTGTTGAATATCTACACTATCGCCAGTTTCTCGCCAGCAATCATAATCAGTTGCCATGGCAATTGCCTGATAGCAAATTCCAGCTTCGCGCGCTAAAACTACTTCTGGAACAGTTGTCATATTTATTATATCCGCTCCCCAGCTTCTAAATAAATTACTTTCAGCAATAGTTGAAAATCTAGGACCTTCAATGGTAATAGCTGTTCCTTGGGGATGGACTGTGATTTCTAACTCCCGTGCTGTTTGGTAAGCTAGAGCTCTTAATTTATGACAAAAAGGTTCGGCCATTGGAATATGACAAACTCGACCTTCATAAAAAGTTTGTTCTCGTTTTGTTGTTCTGTCAATAAATTGGTCTAAAATTACAAAATCACCAGGTTTAATTTCCTCCTTTAAACTTCCGCAGGCAGTTGTGGCTAAAATATGAGTAACTCTTAATCTTTTCATTGCCCAAATATTCGCTCGATAATTTACATCGCTCGGTTTAATATTATGATGCCGGCCGTGTCGTGGAATTATCACGACTTTTGTATTGCCAATTTTACCAGTAGTAACTAAATCCGATGGCGCGCCAAATGGAGTATTAATTTTAAGCTGTTTTTTGTTCTGTAAAATATCTAAATTTTCTAATCCTGAACCACCGATAATACCAATTTTTTGATCTATAGATTTAATATTCATATTTTTTTAATACTTATTGACCTTATCACACTGAATATTTTTTGCAATTGTTTATAAATAAAAATGTTTATAAATAAAAAACTCCCAAAATAATATTGAGAGTTTTTTATTTTTTATATAATCTTATTTTAATTAACTTTCATTGTTACCAGCTCTTTATTATTAAGAATAATTTCTACTTTGTCATGAGGTTTTATTTTACCCTCAATAATTTCTAAAGCTAATTCGTCTAGAATTTTATTTTGAATAACTCGTTTTAATGGACGAGCGCCAAAAGTCGGATCATAACCTTCTTTAGCAATCATTTTTTTAATACCTTCTTTGAATTTTAATTTAATATTTTTGGCAGCCAAACGATCTTGCACTTTATTTAATTCTAGATCAACAATTTTAGTCAATACTTTTTCTGACAATGCTTTAAAAATAGTTATTTCATCAATGCGGTTTAAAAATTCTAGTTTAAAATGATCTTTAAGAATCTTCATAATTTTATCTCGCATTTCATCATTACGCATTTCCACTGCTTTCTTTTTATCAGCTGTATCAGTAAAACCAATAGAATATTCTTGAATAACTTGATTACCCAAGTTAGAAGTCATAATAATAATAGTATTTTTAAAATTAATTACTCTACCTTTAGAATCAGTCAAACGACCATCATCAAGAATTTGTAATAAAATATTAAATACTTCAGGATGAGCTTTTTCAATTTCATCAAATAAAATTACACTATACGGTTTGCGACGTACTTTATCAGTTAATTGGCCACCTTCTTCATGTCCAATATAACCTGGAGGAGAGCCAATAATTTTGGCCACAGAATGACGTTCCATAAATTCAGACATGTCTAAGCGGATAATCGATTCTTCATTATTAAACATTAATCCTGCCAAAGCTTTAGCTAATTCAGTTTTACCCACGCCACTTGGACCAACAAAAAGGAAAGATCCAATTGGTTTGCCTTCTTCATTAATACCAGCTCGAGAACGACGAATAGCATTAGCTACTGAAGAAATAGCATTGTCTTGTCCGACTACACGTTTTTTTAATTCATCTTCTAATTTAGCCAGTTTAGCAGTTTCACTTTCTAACATTTTAGAAACTGGAATTCCAGTCCAGCGAGAAACAACTCCGGCAATATCTTCTTCATCAATTTCCTCTTTTAAAATTGCTTGACCAGTTTGCTGAATTTTCATTAACTTAGTTTCATTATCTTGAATATTTTTTTGTAAATTAGGAATTTCAGAATAACGAATCTCTGCCACCTGATTTAATTCACCAGCATTTTGTAAACGCTCGGCTTCTTGTTTTAATTTATCTATCTTTTTTTTGTCAGTTCTAATAATATCAATAATATTTTTTTCATTACGCCAATGAATTTCAATCTGACTAGCTTCTTCTTTTAGCTCTGATAATTTTTTTGAGATTTTTTTGATAGTAAGAGTATTTTTCTTTTTAGTGTCAGTATTAATATTAGTATTTTTGTTTTCTTTTTCAATGCCAGTTTTTTCAATTTTTAATCTAGTAATTTCTCGTTTTAATTTATCTAGATTTTCTGGCATAGAATCAATCTCCATACGTAGAGCGGAAGTGGCTTCATCAATTAGATCAACTGCTTTATCTGGCAAAAATCTGTCAGTAATATAGCGTTGAGAAAGTTCAGTGGCAGAAATAATAGCTTTGTCTGTAATACGCACGCCATGATACACTTCATATTTTTCTTTAATACCACGCAAAATAGCAATAGTATCTTCAATTGAGGGTTCATTAACATAAATAGGCTGAAAACGACGTTCTAAGGCTGCATCTTTTTCAATGTATTTGCGGTACTCTTTGGTAGTAGTAGCACCGATAGCGTGTAATTCTCCGCGTGCTAATGGTGGTTTTAACATGTTAGAGGCGTCTAAAGCACCTTCAGTTGCGCCAGCACCAACAAGAGTATGTAATTCATCAATAAATAAAATAATTTTTCCGTCCTGGGCTCTGATTTCTTTTAAAACTGCTTTAAGTCTATCTTCAAATTCACCCCGAAATTTTGCTCCGGCTAAAAGTGAGCCAAGATCTAAGCTAATTAATTCTTTATTTTTTAAATTTTCTGGTACATCGCCAGTAATAATTCTTTGAGCCAAGCCTTCTACAATAGCAGTTTTGCCAGTACCTGCTTCACCAATTAAAACTGGGTTATTTTTAGTACGACGAGAAAGCACCTGCATGACACGGCGAATTTCATCATCACGACCAATTACTGGATCAAGTTTTTGTTCTCGTGCTTGTTTGGTTAAATTAATTGCATATTTTTCTAAAGCTTGAAATTTTGCTTCTGGTTCTGGATCAGTAATGCGTTGATTGCCACGCACCTTTGCTAAAATTTTTAAAATTCCATCATAGTTGATAGAAAATTTTCCTAGAATTTCTTGAGCAGGGGATTTAACTAAAAGGATGGCTAAAAAAATATGTTCAGTGGAAACAAATTCATCTTTCATTTTGTCAGCTTCTTTTTTTGCTTCATTTAAAGTCAAAGCAACTTCTTGAGTACCTTGAACAGTACCAACAGTTGATTCAATCGGGGACTTTGGTAATTTTTCAATTTCTGTAAAAACTTCATTTTTGATTTTATCATTATCAATATTTAATTTATCTAAAATAGTTTTTACTAAACTTTCTGGTTGAATAATTAGTGAGTATAATAAATGCACCGCTGAAATTTGCTGTTGGCCATTTTCCAAGGCAATATTCTGCGCTACAATTAAAGCTTCCTGAGATTTAGTGGTTAATTTATTTAGCATATTGAAGTAGTTATTAGTTAGAGTAGTTAAACTAGTTATTAGTTAGCACTCATCATGCTAGACTGCTAATCTAAATATAGGTAAATTATTGATTTTTGTCAAATTAAAAAATCCCTATCGTTTTTTTTGACAGGGATTTGTATCTTTTAATGAAGAAAAGATGTTAAGCGGCAATTTTCTCAAGAACATCAATAATAGTCGAGGCAAAAACAGGCGCCAGTGAAATAGTAATAACATCACCACCAGTGGATTCTTCGTATTTATCCTCATCCTCATCGCCTCTTTTTCTGGTGTCACTAAGCAGTACTATTGTATATGGATTTTTTCCATTATGTAAAAATAGTTCATTCTGCCAACCAGCTGTACACACAGGATGTGTTGCTACTAGTATAGTCGTTATTGCGCCAATCAATAAAAGTTGTTTTCCAATTTTAGCAGCAGTACCTGCAGTACTAATCTCATCTTCACAAACTATCACAGATTTATCCTTGATTCCTTTTAAGTCGCAAGATATTTTTATCTTGATTTCTTTGCCATATTTCTTTCTTACTTTTTGAAGAAATTTAGCTTCATCAAAGTCTGTTACATTTCTAGTGGTATCACCAGAAAGTCTTTCTTTTGGGATAATAATTGCGGGCACACCAAGAGCTGTAGCAAGTTTAATAGCACGTATACCCCCACCTAAATCTGGGGAAAGTACGACTATATTCTCAGGTCCACCCAATGATGGCATGTATTCAGTTCTTATTTTTTCAGCATACACTTCAGTTGGATCACAAACATGCAATTTAAGTCCAAATTTATCGCAGTATTTTTGTGTGTATTCAGCTGAGTGTGGATCACAAGTGACTAAATGATCTGCTCCTGCTGATTTTATGCTATTAATGTATAGCAAGAGACGAGAAATTTCATTTCGTTTAGCTTCTCTCTCCTGACGTCTATAACGCATAAAAGGCATAGCGGCAATAACTGTCCTCGCCCCGTAAATGAGCTTAGCAGCGCTAACTCTTTGCAAATAATGAGCTTCTCCCTTAGGACCAGTAGGGGAACCAAAAATTACAGTAGTCCCACCTTTAATTTTATCATTATCCTTCATCTTAAAAGCTGGTTCTCCATCGTTAAATCTTCCTCCACCTGAGTGGCTGAAAGGAAACTCATGCCCCGAAAGTTCATTTATAACTTTTAGTGTATGACGATCAAATTCATGATTACCACTAATACCATAAAACATCAAATTATCATTGCTTAACATAATCTTTTCTCCTCACCCGAGTTGATTTTTTGTTGTTGTTTACCTAAATGTTTTTTTATATTTTTGTAAAAGACCATTCTTTATTTTATCCTCCTCTAGCTATTTGTCATTATATTATGGCTAATAGAAAAGTAAGTCAAATAAAAAAGCCTTCCAAAGGCGGACAGGCATGGAAGTGCTTTTAATTTTGTGAGCCGTTGTGCGGATTTGCCTGTCTCGCGTCGGCGCGAGCCGAGGCGGAAACCCGAGATCCACCCAAGCCTGCCTATCGGCAGACAGGGCGGATAAACCCCTTCCTTACTCCCGTCATTCGACGGGACAGGCATGGAAGTGCTTTTAATTTTGTGAGCCGTTGTGCGGATTTGAACCGCAGACCCCTTCCTTACCATGGAAGTGCTCTACCAACTGAGCTACAACGGCGATTTAAGATTTATATTAACAATAAATTATACTTTTGGCAAGAAAAAAAGCCGTTTATAATTTAAATTATTCTAAGCGGCTTTTTCTAGCAAATAAAATTTTTTCCAAATATCAATTACTTTTTTATTAACCAAATAATCATCTCGCATTTTAAATCCCCCAGAATCAAAATAAAACAACAAGATGGATGCACAACACACATAAGTTTTTTTCAGCAGATTAGCTATTAATTGGTCAATAATCATTATGTCAGGGATACTTAAAGATTCAATATTATTTTCTTTGAGTTTTTTGGCGAAAGAACGAATTAAATTTATAATATTTTCATCCATTTTTTTTCTCCTGTTTTCCACTTTTCTTTTATTATAGCTTTTTAAATAAAATACTAAAATATTCGTCAAGATGTTGAATAGGTAATGAATTTATGTTATAGTATTAATTGATAATTAAAAAAGTGGATTCCTCCCGCTCAGCGAGACGAGAATGACACAAAGAAAAAATATATGAAAAATAAAATATTAGTTATTAGTTTAATTTTAATAGCAATTATTGTTGGTGGTTACGGCCAACAATATTTTAATAATTCAGTTGTAGCTGATAGTTTAAGTTTTGACGAACAAGAAGCCACTATTAGAGCAATTCAAAAAGTAATACCAGCAGTAGTAAGTATAATTATAGAACAAGAACAAGATGTTACAATTATTACAAATAAAGGAAAACAAACGCAAAAACAAAAAAAACAAATTGGAAAGGGAACTGGTTTTTTAGTCTCTGATGATGGTTTAATCTTAACTAATAAGCACGTAATAAATATAAAAAAAGGAATATATAGCGTTATTTTAAACAATGGAAAAAAGTACGAAGCAAAATTAGTTGACGTGGATCCATTGCGTGATTTGGCAGTTTTAAAAATAGATGGACAGAATTTTCAATATGCTCAATTAGGTGATAGCAATGAGTTAATGCAAGGCATGACTGTGATAGCTATTGGGAATTCATTAGGTAGGTATCAAAATACAGTTACTAAAGGAATTGTTAGTGCATTACAACGAGACATTACTGCCTCTGACGATCAGGGTAACACAGAAGATTTAACCGACGTCATTCAAACTGACGCTGAAATTAATCCTGGTAATTCCGGTGGACCATTAATTAATTTAAACGGAGAAGTGGTGGGTATTAATACTGCCATTGATCATAGTGGATCAAATATTAGTTTTGCTATCTTAAGTAATGAAGCAGTTACTATTTTAAAAAGTATAAAAGAAAATGGAAAAATTATTAGACCAATGATGGGAGTGCGTTATATAACTATTGACGAATCAGCAGTTGAAGAATATAAATTAAAACGAAATTATGGAGCATATATAATCAGTGATCAAAATAGTCCAGCCGTAATTCAAAATTCTCCAGCTCATAAAGCAGGAATTCAAAGAGGCGATATTATTTTTGAAGTAGAAGGAATACAATTAGGTGATAAATATACTTTATTTTCAATTTTGCAACACTATAAAGTTGGACAAACAATTCAAGTTAAAATTCAGCGAGAAAATAGTATTTTAGTTAAGTACGTCACTTTAAGTCAATTTTAGATAAAAAAATAAGCCGTTTAATAAATTAAAATTAAACGGCTTAAAAGAGTTTGAAATCAAGAAAGCATTTCCAAGTTTGGTTTTGGAGGGTTGTCCGGGTCGCAAATAGTACCTCTTAACAAAAGAGCTCGTTCACGAATCTTGTGCATTTTCCGACAACATTGCGGACAAAAAAGGATAGTTTTTACAGTTTTTATTTTTGTCTCTTCTTGAAATTCTGGAACTACTAAACCAACCCCTGTCCAATTTTCACTACCGCAAACAAAACATATTTTTGCGGTTTCTATATTTTTATGTTTTTGATTTTCTTGTTTTGGTAAAGAACTAATTTTTCCCATAACTAATACCTCCTCTGTAGATTTTTTCTATTATATAATAAAAATAAGAATAAATCAATCATTATATAGTTTTCCACAACTTTTGCTCTTGCGCATAGCGCCATATCATTTATAATAAATATACTTAAAAATGATTTTAGATAAATCGATTTTTTTATGATAAATATTAATAACCTATCAAAACAAATAGGGCATACTAAGATATTAGATAATATCTCTTTTCAAATTAATGATGGGGAGATTTTAGGTTTTCTAGGTCCAAATGGAGCAGGTAAGAGTAGTACGATGAAAATTATTACTGGATTTTGGAAGCCAACTGAAGGTCAAGTTAAAATTGGCGAGTTGGATGTAGTTAAAGATTCTTTACAAACAAAAGAAAAAATAGGCTACTTACCTGAAACCGTACCTTTGTATGATGAGATGCGTGTTTTTGAATACTTACGTTTTATTGCTGAAATTCGTGGAATAGCTAAAGAAAAAATTAAAGACAAAATAAAGGCAGTTATTACTGATTGCGGATTAGAAAAAGTAATTAAAAAACCAATTGAAGAATTATCAAAAGGTTATCGTCAGCGAGTTGGATTAGCTCAGGCAATTATTCATGAGCCAGAAATTTTAATCCTAGACGAACCAACTACTGGGTTAGATCCAAATCAAATTGTGGAAATTAGAAATTTAATTAAAAAATTAGGACAAAATAAAACAGTTATTTTTTCTACTCACATTTTAAGTGAAGTAGAAGCAACTTGTGATAGGGTAGTTATTATTAATAATGGCACAATTGTTGGCCAAGGCACTCCAGCTGAATTAGCCAGTAAAGCTGGTTCACAAGAAGTAATTTATGTAAAAATAAAAGGACCGCGAGAAAATGTTTTACAGGCGATTCAAAATCTTGAACAAGTAGAAAGTGCTATTGAAAAAGATAAAGAAAATGAAGAAATATTTGGTTATGAAATAAAATCAGTTGGTGGAGTAGATATTAGAGAATATTTATCAAATATAGTAATGAATAATAATTGGTCAATTTTAGAGTTTAATCGTAAGAAAATGGATATGGAAGATGTATTTAGAGAATTAACAAAGTAATCTCCTTCTTGTCATTTCGACGACCCCGACCGCAGTCGGGAGAGGAGAAATCTATAATATTAACATTAGCGCGTTTAATTAGCTATTATAGATCTCTCCGCTACGCGTCGAGATGACAAAAAAATTTATGCCAAACAAATTATACTATCAAAAAATCTACACCCTCTTCAAAAAAGAATTAATGGGATATTTTAATTCTCCGATTGCTTATATTTTTTTAGCGATTTTTTTAGTAGTTGGTAATTGGTTATTTTTTAATTCTTTCTTTTTGATTGGACAGGCCAATATGCGTAATTATTTTATATTATTACCTTGGATATTTTTATTTTTAACGCCAGCCATTACTATGCGTTTATGGGCGGAGGAAAAACGTAGTGGTACGATAGAATTTTTATTGACTTTACCGATTACTGATTGGCAGATTATTTTAGGAAAATTTTTTGGAGCGCTGGCTTTTTTAGGAGTAGCTCTACTTTTGAGTATAACTTTACCGGCTACAGTCATGTCATTGGGTCAACCAGATTTAGGACCAATTATTGGTAGTTATTTAGGTGCTTTATTCATGGGGGCAACTTATCTGGCTATTGGCTTGTTTATTTCTAGTTTAACTAAAAATCAAATTGTCGCTTTTATGCTTTCAATTGCTGGTTGTTTTTTGTTTTATATAGTTGGCATTGATTTTATTGTAGCCACCTCACCACAGTTTTTAGCTCCGGTTTTAAAATTCATTGGCATTGGTACACATTTTGATAATATTGCTCGTGGCGTAATTGATACTAAAGATATTATTTATTATATATCATTTATTTGGCTATTTTTATGGTTGAATAAAGAAGTAGTAAGTTTAAGAAAATAGTTATGCGTGAATTTATAAAAAAATTTATAAAAAATTCAAATTTAAATACACAAATTGCAGTTGTGGTTGCTATTATTTTAGTAATTAATTTTTTATCATATCAAATTTTTGTCCGCTTTGATTTAACTGAAAATAAAGTTTATAGTATTTCTAAAATTTCTAAAAATGCTGTTAAAAATTTAGATGATTTGGTAAATATTAAAGTATATTTTTCTGAAAAATTACCACCTCAGTATATTACTACCAGACAAGATGTGAAAGATATTTTAAAAGAATATGAAAATTATGCTAATAATAAAATTAAAATAGAATTTATAGATCCAAAAGAGAATGAGACATTACAACAGGAATTACAAATGTTAGGCATACCACAACTACAGTTTAATATTTATGAAAATGATTCCTTCCAAACAATTAGTGGATATCTAGGTGTTGTTGTAGAATATGGCGACAATAAGCAAGCTATTCCAGTAATAGAAAATACACGTAATTTAGAATATCAATTAACTAGCTCAATTAAAAAAGTGACTGCTGAAGATTTTCCAGTTATTGCTTTTGCTACTGGGCATGAAGAGCTTGACTCAGCTAGTGACACAAATTTATTCAAGAAAAAATTAGAAGAAATCTATGAAGTAACCAGCGTTGATTTATCAACTGGAGATGAAATTCCTGTAGACATAAGTACTTTAATAATTGCTGGACCTAAAGCGCAATTTAATGAACGAGAGCAATATGTAATAGATCAGTTTATTATGACTGGAAAAAATATTTTGTTTTTAGTTGATGGAATAAAGATTAATGAACAGTTGCAAGCAACCAAAAATAATATTGGATTAGATAAATTGCTAGCTGGTTATGGAATTGATTTAAAACAAAATTTAGTACTTGATACATCTAACGAACGAGCCTCCTTTAATCAAGGATTTATGACTTTTACTACTCAGTATCCGTTTTTTGTTAAAATAAATACTGATGGCTTTGATCAAGAAAATGCTGCCGTTGCTAAACTGCAAACTTTAATTTTACCTTGGACAAGTGAAGTTGCTATTAATGATTCAAAAATAGGTGAGGCGCAAATTAATTATTTAGCTAAAAGTACATCGCAGGCCTGGTTAATGCAAGATGAGTTTGCTTTAGCTCCGCAAGGAGATTCTGGTTTTTATAATGATCCAGAAAAATATAATTTAGCAATATCTATGATGGGTAAATTAAATAGTGCTTTTACTAATTACATTGCTAAGGAAGGGGAGACTGGAGATTATATTTCAAATACAGAGAATGCAAAAATTGTCGTAGTAGGTGATAGTGATTTTATTAAAAATAATTTTATTCAACGTTATCCTGAAAATTTAATGTTCGCCCAGAATTTAGTAGACATGGTTTCACTTGATAGCGATTTAATAAATATCCGTTCCAAAGATATTGTTAATCGTCCTTTGGAAGAAATTGAAGATAATCGTAAAAAATCAATTAAGTACTTTAATATTTTTGGTATTACAATTATTGTATTAGCGTTTGGATTTTTCCGTTACTATTCTAGAAAAAAGAGTAAGTTTGCAGATGAGTTATAGAAACAGTTTATTACGGGTTTAGCACAGTTTGCAATCCATTAATCCAAATTTGTTGTACTTATTTAAAACTTCATATAATAATTCAAATACCCCAAATATTATTTAATGATGTTTTATATAAAATTCGTGGCATTCGCATTCATCTGAGTAAGTTTAAATCCGTACAGAGCATTCGAATTAATGGTTTGACGTAAGTTTAAAACCGTAAAAATAAATTTGAACATTATGTTTAACAAGAAAAATATCAAATTATTTATCATACTACTCATCTTAATTTTAGGTGCTTGGTTTTATATGGTGCCATATCAACAGATGATGCAAGCTAAAAATCCTAATTTTTTAACCAAAATAAAAATTGATCAAATTGCTAAGATAGAAGCTATTAAAAATTTACCAACTAAAGATGAAGTAACTGAAACGCATGTCTTAATAAAAGAAGGAAATGAATGGCGAGTTGCTCCTGATAATTGGCCAACTGAAACAATTATTATTGATGCTTTAATTGAAAAATTAACTAATTTAACAAAACTTGATTTTGAAATTGCTTCTGTTAACGCTGAGAAAAAGCCAAGTTTTCAAACTGACCAGCAAGGATTAAAAGTAATATTATATAACAACAAAGAAGAAGAGTTAATTAATTTTATTATTGGTAAAGTTTCTAATGATTATCAAAGTACTTTTATTGGACAAGAGGGCGATGACAACACTTATCGAGTTAAAGAAACTTTTGTTCGCGCTTTTGATGTTGATTCTTGGCAAGATAAAACCATCTTTGATTATGAAATAGAAAAAGTTGATACAGTTGTTTTTAAATATTCCACCTACGAATTTGAAATTACTAATCAGCCAGATAGTAGAGGAGAAATATATTGGCATACTTCAAAGCCATATGTAGTTAGATTAAAAAAAGAAAAAGCTGAAGAAGCGAGAGATAAATTAGCGAAATTAGAAGCTAATGAAGTTCCAGATCAAAATATTCCTGGTACAGGTTTGGAAAAGAATAATTTAGTAATAACCATCAAAGGTGAGGGAGTTGAAGAAAGTTTAATTATTGGTGATATATATTCTAAAAAAGCTTATTTTGTTAAAAAAGTAAGTACTGGTCAGATATTTTTAATTTCAGAAGATGATTATAAGATATTGAATAAGCAAATAAGAAGCTTGCAATAAATGAATTTTCATACTATAGTATTATCAGTTCCGATTATTCGGGGCTGATTTTAAATTCGGGGATCGCCTGCCTGCCTGCAGGCAGGTCTAATGGTAGGACACCTGATTTTCCTGCCTGCCGGCAGGCAGGGGTCCTAGGCAATCAGGGCTATTATAAATATGTATTACTATGTTTACATTTTAGTTTCAGATAATCGTCAAAAATGGAGTTATGTTGGACAAACAGATAATATAAAGAGACGATTAAAGGAGCATAATAATGGCAAAGTTAAATCAACAAAGGCATTGCGTCCATTAAGATTAATTTATACAGAAAAATATTATTTAAGAGAAGAATCATTAAAACGTGAAAAGTATTTAAAATCAGGTTATGGTAGGGAAGAAAAGCAAAATATAATATCATATTCGGGAATCGTCTAATGGTAGGACACCTGGTTTTGGTCCAGGCAATCGGGGTTCGACTCCCTGTTCCCGAGCCGACTGGGGCAAAGCCCCCAACGCAAAGCCAAACTCCATTCGGATTTGGCTAACCATCCAAACTTTTTGCCTTTCAAAATAAAGTTCGAGCCGATATTTTTTAGAAATGCACGGAGTTCCATAAGATCGCCTTCCTTGGCGGTCTTTTTGGCTATTTTAGAGGTTAAAATAAAATCTCTCATTGGTTCGAGCCAATTACTACCCTTACTCGTAATTTCGGCAATTCTTTCATTGAGAGCGACTTTTTTATTCACAAGCTCCTCTTTCTTTTTTAGATAATCTTTTTTTTCTATCACATTATCTAAATGAAAGTCTAGTAGCTTATCCAGCTTGCTCTCAACAGCCGAAATTTCGTCTTTAAAAGAGATTGCAAGGGCATTTGATGATTGGGCAGTATCTTCTTTCTCTTTGTCTAATTTTTCAATCATCCAATCAGCCCAATCATCGGGTAGAGAAGCTTTTTGTAAAATATCTCGCAATTGTTCAGCTAGTTTCTCCTCGCGCAGATATTTTTCATCACAAGGGTCTTTCTTTTTCGTACAGCGATAATAGACATACCCTTTTTGGCGTTCAGCCGTAATGCAACAGCCACAAGTTCCGCACTTGATAAATCCGTTAGTAAAAACATAATCGTGTTTTTTTAACTTGTGCGGCCTTCCTCTAGTTTGCATTACTGTCTGAACTTTATCAAAAAGTTTCTTCGTAATAATTGGCTCGTGTTTTCCTTGATAAATTTCCTTTTTGTATTTGAATAATCCGCAGTAAAACGGCTGGGTCAAAATATTTTGAATACTGCTAACAGATAAAGAGTATCCGCGCCTGCTGGTTAGTTCTAAGTCTTTAAATTGCTCGCATAAATACTTTAAGGGATATTCGCCGGTTGCATACATTTCAAAAAGCTTTTTTATTAATTTAGCTTTTGTCTTGTCTATATGAATTGTATGCTTAAACCTGTCGTGCATATATCCCATGGGCGCTTTGCCCGGATACTCTCCTCTGCGCAGTTTTTGTCGCAGACCCCGTTTTACATTCTCGGAAAGATTATCTATGAAATATTTGCTTTGTCCGAAAGCAATATTTAGCATAAACTTTCCCTGCGGTGTATCTTCAAACCAAAAAGTAGGAAATTTAAGAGATTTTATTTTACCCGTATCAACAAGGTAAATCACTTGTCCTCCGTCAATCGGGTTTCTCGCGAGCCGATCAGGATGCCAAGCGATTATTCCATCAGCTTCACCGTCCTTGAGGCGTTGAAGCATTTCGCCGAATTTCATTCGGCCAGGTTCTTTGGCAGTTTTTGCCTCTTGGAAAGAGGCGGCGATTTCAAGTTTTTCTTTGACGGCAAATTCTTTTAGTTCGGCAAATTGAGCTTCAATGCTCAAAACTTGCCGTTCTTCTTCATCGGTTGATTTTCTTACGTAGAGAAAATATTTCATATGTTTGGAGGAAATATATATTTTAATCTATATTTTTTTAAAAAGAGAAAAAAAAGAAAAGTTTACGTTTGGCTTCCTCGTTCTCACTCGGGAAAGGCAAAAAGTTTGGATGGTTAGCCAAATCCGAATGGAGTTTGGCTTTGCGTTGGGGGCTTTGCCCCAGTCGGCTCTCCGTTTTCGAAGAAATTCGAACGGAATTCGTTAATAAATGTAAAGATTTAACCTAAAGGCGAACGAAAGCGAAGGGGGTTCGGGGGACGGAGCTTTCATTTCGCCTTCTATTTACATTATAGCCAGCTTGCCCCGCACAGGCGGGAAGGCGCGGCTTTAAAAACTGCCAAAGAACCTGTTAAAAAATATCGGCTCGAACTTTATTTTAAGCCAAACGCAAACTTTTCTTTTTTTTCCGCTAATCGTACGACCGTCCACTAACCCCGACCACCACCCCATATATTGACTAAATTTAGCCACTAGAGTACTATTTAGATAGTAGAAAGGAAATATTATCCTATATTATAATTCTACTACTATAATATTAGTATGTCAAACATAACCAAAAATTTAAGAAAATTTAGAGAAGCTAAAGGGCTATCTCAAGAAAAATTAGCGAGATTAGCAGATGTTGCTAATAATACTATTATTAAAATTGAAGCGGGTAAAAATCAAAATCCTACGCTTGATACTCTTAAAAAAGTTGCTGGAATTCTTGAGATAAGTGTTGATGATTTAATTAACTAATTTTAATATAACTATTATGGAAAACACATCAAAAAAATACATCGTTCTGAAAATTTTATTAGCATTATTGCCTGCTTTAATCTTTACACAGAATTACGCTTGGATGACACTTAATTCCTTTGTAGGAATAGCTTTTTTGATTCTTTGGGCGTTAATGATTTGGAGTGCTTGGCAATTCACAGAAAAAAACCATATTATAGAAAGATTTTTTCGTTTAACGGAAATATCTTTCTTTTTACTTCCCTTATCGGCTATTGTTTTTGCATTTGTTCTCGGCTCTCAAATGGTCACTTCTACATCAAACGAATTTGAGCAAGCTGGGGCCGCTTTAGGTACGGCAATAGGCGGAACTTTTGCGGTTATCTTAGCTTTTATTATTGGGCTTATAGGTGGTATTATTATGCACCTAATAACCAACAAGTATGATAAAAAAGCAGAGTCATCAGGAATGAAGCAACCAGAATCTTTATCAAATAAACATGGCGTTATTCTCTCGCTTGTTGCCGTGATTGTTCTTGCTATTATCATGGGTTCTATTTCAAGTGCTCAACAATCCACACAAGTTATTAAAGAAAAGGAAGAATTAAGCAATAGTTTACAACAAGGCGGAACAAGTCAAACCGATACAGCGAAAACAGAGCAAACAAAAACAGAAAACAAAAAAGTCACGCTTGAAATTACAAGTAAAAATTTTCATGAAGCAGACTATATGTCAGGTAATTATCAAGATCAAATTACAATGGACTTGAAATTTACCAACGCTACTGAGAAAGAAATAAGAGGAGTTGAGGGTGTGCTTACTTTTTACGATATTTTTGATAATAAAATCTCCGCAACAAAAGTGAGCTACGACAAGGGAATCCCCGCAAACGAAAGCAAAGTTTGGAAATCTGGAACTGATTATAATCAGTTTATAGATGAAGATATAAAGTTAAGAAATACTGAACTAAAAAATTTGAAATACAAGTGGGAAATTTCAACGATTATTTATGCCGACGGCAGTAAAGAAATATTATAAATATGGGAATTTTTAACACAATTATTGATAAATACAAAGCAACAAAGCAAAAATCTCTAAATAAAAAAGAATTTAGGGAAGATCTTTTGCGTGCCGTTGATGACGGAAAATTAACTAAAAAAGAAATTGATGAACTAGATAAAAAGAAAACAGAACTTGGTTTAACAGATGAAGATGTAAAAGGTATGCGTGCAGAAATTTTTGTCGCCGCTTTTTCAGTTGCAAAAGAAGACAAACAAGTTACGGAGAGTGAAGAAAAAGAACTGAAAGAAATTCAAAAATATCTTGGGCTTGCTGATGATGAAATACAGACAACAACGAAAGAACTTGCTCGTTTGCGGTTATTAAACGAAATTCAAAAAGGAAATTTGCCGACTGTTCCAATTACAAATTTGGTAACGCAAAAAGGCGAAGTGGCATATTGGGCAGAGCCAGCAATTTTAACGGAAGAAAAAGTAATCCGCCGTCGCTATGAGGGCGGTTCACAAGGCGTAAGTTTGCGAGTGATGAAAGGTGTAAGTTATCGCGTGGGTGGGCATCGCGGACATATCGTTAGCGAAACAGGTTTAGTTCCTGTTAGCGACGGCGAATTAATAGCTACTAACAAGCGGGTTATTTTTCGCGGTGATGGAAAATCCTTTGCGATAAAATTAGATAAAATTTTAGATATACAACTTTTTACGAATGGTTTACAGTTTTCGGAAAATAATAAGTCAAAACCGCGAATGATAACATTTAAACAAGAAGGAAACCATGATATAGTCGGTGCGGTTTTATCTTACGCTATAAATCATTACGGAGAAAAACTTGAAATCGCCGAAAAGCCGCGCCTTCCCGCCAGCGGGCGGAACAAGCCGGCTAAATAGAATAAGGCGAAATGAAAGCTCCGTCCCCCGAACCCCCTTCGCTTTCGTTCGCCTTTAGGTTAAATCTTTACATTTATTAACGAATTCCGTTCGAATTTCTTCGAAAACGGAGAGCAGATATAGATAAATAAGCTTTTGAAGGCTTTTTTATTTTTTTACAATTAACAACAAAACCCATGCGCAACATTCAAGAAGTATTTAACAAGATTAATGAAATTAAACAAGAACAGAAAAAAATTAGAGACACTTATAAAGATGCCTTGTCTCATTCAAAAGAACATCAAGAAGTAAAAGAAGAGTTTGATAAAATAAAAGAAAATAAAAAACAAATTGAAGGAAATATGAAGGCTGAATTTGGTAGAGAAATGGATAGAATGGAAAGATTAAAACAGGACTTACAAGATGAGCAACAATTATTAAGTGATATTGCTATGACTCAATATACTGAAGGAAAAAGCATTGAACTTAAAGACTCGCGTGATAATATTTATGAACCAATTTTTTCAGTAAAATTTAAAAAAGCAGAATAAATAAATTTAATAAGCCTGTGTTATATATACAGGCTTTTTTGCATAAAATGCAATTTCAAGTTATAATAAATTGTGTTTATTTATTAAATTAATATTATGCAAGATTTTAATCAGCGATCATTAGAGCTTCATGAAAAATATCATGGTAAGCTAGAAATTAAGAGTAAATTTCCTTTAGAAAGTCAAGATGACCTATCAACCGCTTATACTCCAGGAGTGGCCGAGATTTCTCGAGTAATTGGTCAAGATAAAAGTTTAGTTAAAAAATATACCATCAAAAAAAATATGGTGGCGATTGTTTCTGATGGCTCAGCTATTTTAGGATTAGGTAATCTTGGTCCAGAAGCAGCTTTACCAGTCATGGAAGGTAAAGCAATTTTATTTAAAGAATTTGCTAATGTAGATGCGTTTCCAATTTGTCTAGACACTCAAGATGCGGAGGAAATTATTAAAACAGTAAAATACTTAGCGCCTGTTTTTGGCGGAATAAATTTAGAGGATATTTCTGCACCTCGTTGTTTTGAGATTGAAAACAGATTAAAAGCAGAATTAAATATCCCAGTTTTTCATGACGATCAACATGGCACGGCGGTAGTAGTATTAGCCGGCTTAATTAATGCCCTACAATTAAAAAACACTAATAAAGAAGAAATGAAAGTAGTAATGAATGGAGCTGGCGCGGCCGGAGTGGCAGTAACAAAATTATTGTTAAAATATGGTTTTAAAAATATTATTATTTGTGATAGTAAAGGAATTATTTTTAAAGACAGAGAAAATTTAACTCCAGTCAAACAAGAACTTACTCAAATTACTAATTTAGAAAATAAACAAGGTGGTTTAGCTGAGGCGATGGCTGGCGCTGATATTTTTATCGGCGTTAGTGTAGCTGATTTAGTTACCGAAGAAATGGTAAAAAGCATGAATGAACGTCCGGTAATTTTTGCTATGGCTAATCCTAACCCAGAAATTATGCCGGACAAAGCTAAAAATGCTGGGGTTTTTATTATAGCTACTGGCAGAAGCGATTTTCCTAATCAAGTAAATAATGTACTCGCTTTTCCAGGAATTTTTCGTGGCGCTTTAGATAATAATGTCAGCCAGATTACTGATGAAATGAAAATTTCCGCTGCCGAAGCTTTAGCAGGTTATGTTACAGATTTAAACGTTGATAAAATTTTACCTAGCCCATTAGATAAAGGAGTTGCTTCTGTAATTGCCGAAGTAATTAGATAGTTCATGACTAATTTCTGGAAACAATTAAAGAAAAAAAACAAGCCAATCATGTGTTTAGCGCCAATGGCTGATGTTACTGATGCGGCTTTTCGACGTGTAATTGTAAAACATAGTGAACCTGATGTAATCTTTACAGAATTTGTATCATGCGATGGACTTTGTTCTGAAGGCAAAAAAAATTTGTTGCTCAATCTAAAATACACAGAAAAGGAACGGCCAATTGTAGCGCAGGTTTTTGGCAGTAAGCCAGAAAATTTTTATCAGACTGCTAAAATTATAAAAAAACTTGGTTTTGATGGCGTTGATATAAATATGGGCTGTCCACATAAACCAATTGAAAAACAGGGCGCAGGTTCGGCTTTAATAAAAAATTCAAAATTAGCGCAGGAAATAATTTTAGCTACTAAAAAAGGCGCCCGCGCCGGAACTACGGCGGGGCAAGCTGGTAATATGCCAGTATCAGTAAAAACTCGCCTTGGTTATAATAAAATTGAAACAAAATGGATTAAAGCTATTTTAGAAACTAAACCAGATGTGATATCAATTCATTGGCGCACGCGTAAAGAAATGTCAAAAGTTGGAGCGCATTGGGAAGAAGCAAAAAAAGTAATTAAGTTGCGTGATAAATATTCGCCTCAGACTTTAATTATCGGCAATGGAGATGTGGAGAATTTAGCCCAAGCTCATGAGCTAGTTAAAAAATATAAAGTTGATGGTATTATGGTGGGCAGGGCAGTAATTGGTAATCCGTGGTTTTTTAATCCGGTCATGCAAGAAGTTGATTTGAAAACCAGATTAAAAGTAATGTTAGAACATGCTAAATTTTTTGAAAAATTGTATAAGAATAAAAGAAACTTTTTAATCATGCGAAAGCATATGAATGCGTATATTAAGGGTTTTGATAATATTAAGCCCTTGCGAATAGAATTAATGAAAACTAAAAATGCTAAGGAAGTAGAAAAGATAGTAAATAAATTTTTATAAAATGTAACTTATAGGTAACTTATTTACCTATTTTATCCTCAAATTTTCACCCTGCCTCACTTTTTAAAGGCGGGATTTTTTATTGCGCTAAAATTTAAAAAATAGTATAATGTGTATAAGATAAACATCTCAAGGAGGGGGGGTGTTTTTTATTGTGTAATTTGAAGGCTCTTGACAAAAATAAATTTGTGGAGTATTCTTATCTAAGATAATAACTATCCACAATTTATGATGATTAATCTTTCGGTAGAATATGCCCTTTTAGGCCTAATCTACTTAGCAAAAAATGAAAAAAGAAATGTAAAAATTTCTGAAATTGCCCAGGCTGAAAATATTTCTGTTTCTTTTTTACAAAAAGTTTTTCAAAAATTAAGCAAAGCCAAGATTGTTAAAGCAACTTTTGGGCCAAATGGCGGTTTTAAATTGATAATACCAGCCCATAAATTAACTTTGAAACAAGTCATGGAAGTAATGAAAAAAGAGGTAAATAAACAGCATGAATCTATAATTAATGAGTTAAATAAACATGCTGATGGTAAATATTTATTAAATATCATGAATAAAGTTTATCAAAATCACATGCAATATATAAATAAAATAACCTTAAAACAAATAATTAATCAAAAATAATAAATAATATGGACAATTTTTTAGAAAAACCTCAAATTCATAGAAAATGGTACAAGAACTATAAAATTCTTGCACCAATCATTATTGTTTTAATTATTGGTGGCATTTATGCTTTTAATAAAGATAATAGTGAAGTGGCTGGAGAAAAAATTGACAGCCAAATTAAAAATGTAAAAACTTTAATTTTAGACTCAGCCCAACAAAATGCTGATGAAATAAAAGTTTCTGGCGTGATTAAAGCTGATACTAAAGTTGATGTAATTGCTATGGCTAATGGCACAATCAGAAATATTAATTTTGAAGTTGGTGATATGGTAAATGTTGGTCAATTATTAGTGTCTATTCATGACAATAATACTTTAACTAATTATGGTACGGCTCAAGCAAATTATAGTAATACTCAACAAAGTTTTACTTCAACTCAAAGATTAGCTGGTGAATCAGTTAAACAAGCTGAACAGGGTTTAAGAAATGCTGAAGTTGGTTTAAAATCAGCTCAAGATAATTATGATAATGGATCAGAGTTGCAAAAGACTTCCAAACAAAATAGTTTTAATAATGCCATAATTTCTTATTATGGTTATTTAAATACAATTCAATCCACTCTAGATCAAATAGAATACATTCTTAATGTCGATGAAGATTATGGTCCGCAGTTGCCTGGAATTGCACAAACTTTAGGTGTTAAAAATAGTCAAAGCATTAGAAGCGCTGAGCTTGCTTATTTATCAGCTAAAAGAGCTTTTGATGATTTATCTAAAACCAATGTGGATGAAAAAAATATTGTTAGTAGCTTAGTAAATATAGTTAATAATTTATCTCTAACTAAACAAGCAATAGATACTACCATTGTAGTTTTAGATAATACTGTTACTAGTGTTGATTTTTCAGAAAGTTCATTAATGGCACAAAAAACTGTTTTTATTACTTCACGCTCAACTATCGTCACTACTCAGACAGTAGCTCAAACTAATTTACAAAGTTTACAAAATATTGATTTAAATCAAAAGCGTGAATTAGATTCTTTGCAAAATGCATTAGATGCTTCTAAAATTCAATTAGAGCAAGCACGCATTGCTTTGAATAATGCTCAAGAAGGAAAAGCACAACAGTTACTTTCTGCCAACAGTGCTTTAAATTCATCTCGAGGACAACTTGGTTTGGCTGGTAATCAATTATCTGATTTAAGTATTACTGCTCCGATTTTCGGTCAAGTAACTGCTAAGTATGTTGAGCTAGGAGCGCAAGTTACTCCAGGTCAAAAAATAGTTCAAGTTTCTCAAAATGATTTAGTAAAAATTGAATTAGAATTAACTTCAGTTGATGTTTATCGGATTAAATTAGGTCAGACTGCTATGGTAAATGGTATGTTTGAAGGAACTGTTAGTCACATTAATCCGTCAGCTGATCCAATGACTAAAAAGGTAAAAATAGAAATTGCTTTAAATAATATTGATAAGCAGTTAATTCCAGAAACTTTTGTAGATATTACTATTCCAATTGATGGTACTGGTCGCAGTGAATTTAATGCTGGTCGTTTCTTTGTGCCATTAAAAGCAGTAACCATTACGCAAACTGAAAATTTTGTATTTTTAAATAAAGCCAGTATTGCAATTAAAACTCAGGTTACTATCGGTGAAACTATTGGCGATAAAGTTGAGATTGTTTCTGGATTGCAGAATGGGGATGAATTGATAGTTGAGGGCAATAGATTACTGGAAGGAGATGAGAAAATTAGGGGTGAGAAATAAAATTGTTTAGCAGTAAGCGGTTCGATCGCTCCCGCTGGAGCGGTCGAACCGCTTTAAGAAGAGTTTTTTAAAATGAAAAAGCCCACATAACTTAGAAGTTAGAGGTGGACGTTGAAGGTACGTGATTATGAGTCAGAATTTTTTATTAGGAATAGAGAATAATTCTCTCTAAACAAGAATTGTAATCTGGACGTGGATCTTCAATGACTGAATCTTTTATTGAAACAATAGAACATAGTTCACCATAAAGAGCAGAAGTTTCAAAAAAAGTTTTTGTTCTTTCGTCAAGTATTTCGATAGCTTTTGGTAATGTACAGCCTGCTGTTGTTAAAGGAACGGAGAAGCTTTTACTTCGCTGATAGTTATTATCTGTCATGATAGTATCTCCTAAAAAATATAATTTCCAATAAAAATATTGGATATTTAAAACATATAGTATATTCAAAATTATGTCAACCATAAAACTAAAAAAACTATTAACCCCTGAAAAAATAGATCAAATTATCGCTAAAGAAGAGCGTAATATTTTTGGTTTTTTTATTAAACATTTTCGCTTTACTTACTTGATTTTAATAGGAATTATTACCTTAGGACTATTTGCCATGCTTACCTTACCTAAGGAAGCAGAGCCAGAAATTCAAATTCCTTATGCGTTTGTTTCCGCTGTTTATCCAGGAGCAAATCCCTCTGACACTGAAGAATTGATTACTAATAAAATTGAGGAAAAAATAAAGAATATTGAAGATTTAAAAAGATATACCTCATCCTCTGGCGTGGGTATTTCTTCAGTTTTTGTAGAATTTGAAGCAGAAGCAGACATGATTGATAGTATGAACAAGTTGAAAGATGCGGTTGATTTAGCCAAGCCAAGTCTACCTAAAGACGCGAATGATCCTATTGTCACCCAGCTTAACTTTAATGATCAGTCGCTGATTACCTACAGTTTAGTGGGAGAAGGATATTCAGAGGCAGAATTAAAATATTACGCTGACATTTTACAAAAAAAGATTGAAGGCGTAAAAGATGTTTCTCGGGCGCCGATTATTGGCGGGCTGGAACGGGAATTTCAAGTAATTGTAGACCAATCCCGTTTAGCTAATCATAATCTTTCTTTAGGGCAGGTAGTTAGCGCTATTTCCCGCACTAATTTTAATATGCCGGCCGGAGATATTGATATTGATGGCTTTACTTACAATGTGCGCGTTAAAGGAAAATTTACCGATGCTAATGGATTGCGCGATGTAGTAGTGACTAGCGTTAATAATACTCCAATTTATTTGCGTGATATTGCCCAAATTAAAGATACCTATAAAGAAAAAAAATCAGAGTCCCGAGTTGGCGTTGGCAGAAATACGCCGAGCAAAACTGTCTCCTTGCAGGTTTATAAAAAAACCGGTGGTAATATTTTAAAAATGGTAGATGAAGCTAATGAAATTGTAACCGAAACAAAACAAAGCGAAGTTTGGCCAAGCACTTTAGATATTTTAAAAACAAATGACTTGGCTGTATTTGTCCGTGATGATTTTAATACTTTAGGCCGAAGTGGTTTACAGACTATGATTTTGATTGTTTTAATACTTTCTTTAGCGCTCGGCGTCCGAGCTGCTGTTATTTCTAGTTTTTCCGTGCCAATTGCTTTTTTAATGGCTTTTATTGTGCTGATGTCACAAGACATGACTTTAAATAGCATGGTGTTATTTGCCTTAGTACTTTCTTTAGGTTTAATGGTGGATAACTCAATTATTATTATTGAAGGTATATCTGAATATATGGGCAAATACCACATTTCTGCTTATCAGGCTGGCATCTTGTCTGTTTGGAATTACCGCTGGCCTATTATTGCCGGCACTCTTACTACTGTTTGCGCTTTTGCGCCCATGCTATTAGTTTCCGGCATCATGGGAGAATATATGGGAATTATGCCAAAAACAATTATGGCTACTTTATTATCATCTCTTTTTGTTGCCTTAATTGTTATTCCAGTATTAGCTTCAAAATTTATTAGCCATACTCGTTCACAAGAAGAATATCAAGATAATAATGAAGATAATTCCGCAGTAATACAGGATCATTTTCAAGGTAGAAAATTTCGTCCAGTAAAAAAACTAAAGGAAATCTATGGTGACTTTATGGCAGGTATGATTCGGGATAAGAAAAAGCGACGTTGGATGTTAACAGTCGCCTGGATTGCTTTTATATTATCCGCAATTATGCCGGTTGTCGGTTTAATGAAAGTAGAAATGTTTCCTAAAATGGATATTGATTTTATTGTTGTTAATATTGAACTGCCAGTTGGTTCAGTGTTAGCCAGTACTGAACAGATAGCAACTGAAGTAGAAAAAATAGTAATAGATAATCTACCGGAAATTGATAATTATGTTACTAATATTGGGCAGTCTGTTAATATAAATATGGGATTTGGCACCGGCAGTGGCTCGCACTTAGCATCAATAATGATTAATTTAGATGAAGATCGCCAGCAAAAAAGCTATCAAATTTCAGAGAATTTACGACCATTAGTCAAAAAAGTTCAAGACGCTAAAGTTTCCGTGTTGGAATTATCGGCTGGCCCGCCAACAGGTGCTCCGATTGAAGTAAGAATTTACGGCGAAGATTTAAAAACAATTTCTTTAGCCACTAAAGATGTAAAAAATATTTTAGACAATCTGAAAGGCGTTATTAATGTTGATGATAATTTAGCAGATACTACTGGTGAATTTACTTTTTCAATTGATCGGCAAAAAACAAATTATTATGGTTTAGATGTGGCTACTGTGGCCTCTACTTTGCGCAATGCTATTTACGGCACAACAGCCAGCGAAGTCTTATTAGACGGTGAAGATGTAGAAATAGTTGTTAAGTATGATAAAGACAAATTTAGCAGTGTAGGTGATTTAGAAAATTTGCTTATCTTTACAGCTAAAGGACCAACCCCTTTAAAAAATATCGCTAGTGTAAAATTAGAACCATCGCTTTTAAGCATTAATCATCGCGATGGTAAAAATACTATCTCTATATCAGCTGATATTAAAGAAGGTGTGAATTTGAAAAAAGTTTTAAAAGAGTTTGACCAGCAAAAGAAAGAATTAGATTTACCAGCCAGTATTAATATTGAAATGGGCGGAGAAGTAGAAGATATTACTCAATCTTTCCGAGAGCTGTTTATGTCCATGATTGTCTCCGTGCTTTTAATTGCTTTTATTTTAGTGTTACAGTTTAATTCTTTTAAACAGCCACTTATTATAATTTTTGCCCTGCCTTTAGCAATTCCAGGGGTAATGATTGGTTTATTTGTTACCGGCTTGGCTTTTGGCTTCCCAGCCTTTATCGGTATTGTAGCTTTGTCTGGAATTGTAGTTAATGACTCAATTGTTTTAATAGATAAAATAAATAAAAATATCCGCGGTGGTATTGAATTTTATGAAGCTATTATTGAAGCCGGTATAGCACGTTTACAGCCGATATTGTTAACCACACTCACTACTATTGCCGGAATATTGCCACTATATTTTGCTAACGAACTTTGGCGTGGCTTATCTGTAACTATTGCTTTTGGTTTAGCGTTTTCTACGCTATTAACTTTAATCATGGTGCCGATTATGTATGTTTGGTTATGTAAGAAGGATTATGACAAATCGCATAACGCGTAACGCACAGCGTATAGCGTGGAACGCGTATTTTCCTTGACAAAACAAACTTTTTTATTTAAAATAAAAAGTAATCTATACATGTCCCGTCAAATGACTGGGATTTGCACATTTAAATTAGGAGGTGAGAGACAATGGCTAAAGATGGATATTATCAAGAAGAAGAGCCGGAAGAAAGAGTATGCATAGTGCCTGGCTGTATTACAATACTACCCAAAAGCAATAAAAAAGATAAATGCCTTACACATAGAAATACTGTAGTTAAACCAAAAATAAACCACGAACAGCTTATTATTGAAGCAGTAGCTGAAGTTTATAATATTGAGCCAGATAATATTAAAGGCAATGTTAAGACTAAGGAAGTAATAGAAGCAAAAAAAGTGGCTATATATTTAATTAAGGAAAGGACAGGGTGGTCTTGCGAGATAATCAGAAAAATCTTTGACTATAGTAGCTCTATAACTGTATCTCGCGCATATAATTGCATAAAAAGTGAGCTTGCTAATCCTGATAAAATCAAGAATATCAAGATGATTATCACCAAGGCTAAGGATGAATATCGGGATTCATTGTTAGAGCCACACTAAACATTCAACCTACAGAACCATATCTGTGGGTTTTTCTTTTTCTTGAAAAAGATGTAAAATAAAATTAGAAAAAATAAACAGATGTTTTCTTGGAGATATGTAGGAGCTGTAATCTATATGTTCTTTTGTTCAAAAAATGACGGAGGTATTATCATGAAGAAGCCCGGTTTCTATGTAAAAAAAATTCTTTTATCTGTCAAAAAATTTATTTTATTGGAGGATGGTAGTGAACGTGCACGAAAAATATTATGGTGGGAGATTACAGGAGGAATGATAGCTACACTAATATTCATGATAGTGTACCTTATTATTAACGGATTATAAAAATACTAGTAGAATTACAGCGAACACTAAGCCCACAGAGCCTTGCCTGTGGGTTTTTCTTTTTCTTGACTTTTTTATGCTACAATATATTTATGCGAAACAAAGAAAACAATTATGCTTTTATAGATAGTCAAAATCTAAATCTTGCCATACGTGGACAAGGTTGGAGATTGGATTTTGCTAAATTTAAAAAATATTTAGAAGATAAATTTTCCGTTAATAGGGTCTATTTATTTATTGGCTATGTTGGGGAAAATCAATCGTTGTATACTTACCTCCAAAAAGTAGGGTATATTATAATTTTTAAACCCACATTAAAACTCCCAGATAATACATACAAAGGTAATGTTGATGCTGAGTTAGTATTGCATTCAATGATTGAGTACGAGAATTATGAACAGGCTGTGATTGTATCAGGTGATGGAGATTTTTATTGTTTAGTTGAACACTTAATAGAAAAAGATAAATTAAAAAGATTAGTCATTCCTAATAAATTTCGTTTTTCTTCTTTGTTAAGAAAATTTAACCACTCCATTACTTTTTTAAACGGAACAAGACATAAATTAGGTAAACAAAAAAGAGGCATAACCTAGGGACGAGCCTTTCGGGTAACCTCTTATCGTGATACATACAGTATAGCAGAAAAAACGATTTTGTCAATAGTTATACACATACCAGCTAAAAAAGTTAGTTGGTTTTTTAATATTTAAAATAGTTGACTTTTTTAGCCAAAAATGCTAAAGTATATGCAGAAAATCAATATTTTTTCTTTTAAAATTTAATAATTTCAGGATAAGTGAACAATCGCTAAATCCCTCAAAATAAGGGTTTTTAGAGGAAAGTCCGGACACTATCAAAGGTTAGTGGGTAATGCCCACCAAGAGAAGCCCCGTAATAACTACAGGGTGAATCTTAGGGAAAGTGCCGCAGAGACTATACTAGTCCCGAGCAATCGGGATGAAAGGTGAAAAGTTGTGTGGTGTTTAAGTTGTGATAGGGATATCCTTACAACATAAGCTACACATATTCCTCATTGGTGACAATGAGTGATGGTAAACCCTAGCTAGTGCAAGAGCAAATTCTTCGTCAAAATAACGAAGAGGAACGTAGCTCGCAAGATTTCAATAGTAATATTGGAACTAGATAAATGATTGTTTTTAACAAAATCCGGCTTATAGCTTGTCCTGAAATTATTAAATTTAAACTATGAAAAAGTCAGAACTTATTTTCACTGCCATACTTGTACCATTAGATTTTGTAATGTTGCTTTTGGCAGGAATGTCAGCCTACTATATTCGTTTTGCAGAAGTAACGGCAGAAATTAGGCCGATTATTTTTACTTTGCCATTTGATGATTATTTTAAAATCTTATTATTTGTTTCTTTGATTTGGATAATTATTTTTGCTTTTAGCGGAATGTATAAAATAGTTACTTCTATTAAAATAATTAATGAAGCATTTAGAATTATTTTAGCTTGTTCAACTGGATTAGTGGCAATAATTATATTTATGTTTTTTCAACGCGAACTTTTTTCTTCGCGTTTTATTATTTTAGCAGCTTGGGGTTTAGCAATTTTGTATGTAATCTGTGCTCGCATTGCTATTAGATGGTTACAAAGAAATTTATACGCCAAAGGAATTGGCACTCATAAAATTGTTATTGTTGGTAATACGGTTATTACAGAAAAAATCGTTTCTTTAATTAGTCGTAGTCATAAATTAGGCTATGATATTGTTAAAAGAATAAAAGAGTTAGATAATAAAAATATTGAAGAATTAAGAGAATTAGCTAGTAAAAGACAAATTGATGAAATTATTCAAGTTGATTCTAATTTATCAAAAAGTGATGTTTTAAAACTTATTGCCATTACTGATGAATATAATATTGTTTTTAAATATGCAGCTGATTTACTTGGTACAAAAATTTTAAAAACAGAAGTAAATATGATTGCTGGCATGCCGATTATAGAAGTTAAAAACACTCCGCTTGATGGTTGGGGAAAAATTATCAAAAGAATTTTTGATATTATTTTTTCTTTATTTTTTATTATTCTTTTTAGTCCGATTTTTATTTTAACTGCTATAGCAATTAAATTAGAATCAAAAGGTCCTATTCTTTACAAAAACGAAAGAGTAAGTAAGGATGGGTATTTTAATTTATTTAAATTTCGCTCAATGCGTTCAGAATTTTGCACTAGCAAAAATAACAAAGAAGCGTTAGAATATGAACAAGAATTAATCAAAAAACAAAATACTAAAGAAGGTCCACTTTATAAAATCGGCAATGATCCACGTATTACTAAGATCGGTAAATTTATTCGTCGTTGGAGTATTGATGAATTACCACAATTTTTTAATGTATTATTTGGTAATGTAAGTTTAATTGGTCCTCGTCCTCATCAACCAAGAGAGGTAGAAAAATATCAGCGTTCACACAAAAAAGTATTAGCAATTAAACCAGGAATTACCGGCTTGGCTCAGATTTCTGGACGCAGTGATTTGACTTTTGAAGAAGAAGTTAAACTTGATACTTATTATATTGAAAATTGGTCGCTTTTGTCAGATTTAGGAATTTTAATTAGGACACCACTAGCTGTTTTACGACATCGTAAGACAACCTAAAATTTAACACAAGGAGGACTAAATATTTTTATATGAAAATTGCTTTAGTCCATGATCACCTTGCCCAACTGGGCGGTGCAGAAAAAGTATTACAGGCGTTAGCGGATATTTATTCCGAAGCGCCTGTTTATACATTGCTTTATAAAAAAGAAAATGTTCAAAAAGAATTTAATAATAAAAAAATTCAAACATCTTTTTTACAAAATTTACCATTAGGAATTAAAAGATATCAATGGTATTTACCCTTAATGTCTTCAGCCATAGAATCTTTAGATTTAAAAAAGTATGATTTAATTATTTCTTCAGCTAGTTCTTTTGCTAAAGGGGTAATTATTAATCCGCAAGCCAAACATATTTGTTATTGCCATACACCTACTCGTTATTTATGGCATTACAGTAATGAATATATTAATGAATTAAATTTCCCAAAAGTTATTAAACAAATCATAGGTTTTTACATCAGCCGTGTTCGCCAGTGGGATTTTTTTGTAGCTCAAAGAGTTGATTATTTTATTGCAAATTCTAAAACAACTCAAGTACGAATTAAAAGATATTATAATCGTAATAGTGTTATTATTTATCCACCAGTTGACACACACAAATTTAAAATAAGTGAAAGTTTAGATAAATATTTTTTAACTGGCGGACGACTTACTCCGTACAAGCGTTTTGATTTAACCGTCTCAGCTTTTAATAAGTTAGGCATTCCTTTGAAAATTTTTGGTGAAGGATCGGATTTAAAAAGATTAAAAAAGATGGCCATGAGTAATATTGAATTTGTCGGACAAATTAGTGATGAGGAAAAAATTAAATTATATTCAAACTGCCAAGCTTTTATTAATCCCCAAGAAGAAGATTTTGGTATTACTGCTATTGAAGCGCAAGCTAGTGGCCGGCCAGTGATTGCCTATAATAAAGGTGGAGCAACTGAAACAATTATTCATGGACGCACTGGTATTTTATTTAATGAACAAAATTGGGAGGAAATAGCTGATATAGTATTAAGATTTTTATATAAAAAAGAATATGACTTTAATCCAGAATTTATTAAACAGCACGCAGAAAAATTTGGAGTAGCCAGATTTAAAAAAGAAATTAGCGCGCTTGTTAATCAAAATTATGAAAATAGGAATTGATATTAGATCACTAATGGATAAACAATATTCAGGCGTATCAATTTATACGTTAAATTTATTGCAGGAAATTTTTCGTCAAGATCAAATAAATCAGTATAAACTTTTTTATAATTCCTATCATGATGTTAGTGAGCGTATCCCGAAATTTGATTATCCAAATGTAGAGATAATCCATACTAAATATCCAAATAAATTTTTAAATTACATTTTATTCAAAATTTTTAAACGACCAAAGATTGATAAAATATTAGGTGGCGTGGATGTATTTTTCATGCCACATTTTAATTTCATCTCACTTTCTAAAAAATGTAAAAAAATAATTACCGTGCATGATTTGTCATTTATTCATTTCCCACATTTTTTTAATACTCGGCAGAATTTTTGGCATAGTAAAATTAATGTTAAAAAATTATTACGTAAATTTGATAAAATAATTACTGTGTCAGAGAATACTAAGATAGATGTTCAAAATATCTGTAGTATCCCAGAAAAAAATATTCAAGCAATTTATTCAGGTATTGATAAAAATTTGAAAGTTTTTAATAAAGATGATTCTGATTTCAATCAAGTTCGTCAAAAATATAATTTACCAGAACGCTTTATTTTTTATTTAGGAAACTTAGAACCGCGTAAAAATATTGAAGGATTAATTGAAAGCTATACTTTATATCGTAATAATGAAATAGGGGATTTTATTACTCCTGAAGCGCGTGAATTAGCTTCTAAAGGTAAAATGAGTCTTGTCATTGCTGGGGCGCAGTCATGGAAATACAGTGGAATTTATGACACTGCCAAACAAAGTAAGTATAGCGAGGATATTTATTTTATTGATTATGTAGACAATAAAGATAAAGTTTATTTATATAATTTAGCATCATTATTTATGTTCCCGAGTTTTTATGAAGGATTTGGTTTTCCACCATTAGAAGCAATGGCTTGTGGCACTCCAGTAATAGCCTCTAATACGTCTAGTTTGCCCGAAATTATTGGTTCTGCTGGTATTTTAGTTAATCCGTATGATATTAATGAAATATCAGGAGCAATGAGCCAGGTTTTAAATAATAAAGATTTACAAGATCATTTGATTGAAAAAGGGTTGAAAAAAGTAAAAAATTATAATTGGCAGAAATGCGCGCAAGAAGTGATTGAGAGTTTTGGAGATATGGTATAATTAAAAAGAAGTCTGTTCCGGGTGGAATAGACTCGTAATTAAATTAGTTTCGCCGTAAAGGTTGATTAGAATGAACGGTAATTCCCATTCTAACATCTGTAGGTTTTTTTTCTTTTTTTTCACGACCACTAAGGATGTCAACTAAAACAGCTTTAGTTTTTTTACCAATCCCTGGTAAGGATAGTTCATTAAAATTACCATGAGTCGCAAAATGTTTAACAAGATCAATTTCACAGGTTTTAATTCTTTTGACCATGGTCAGATATGACTCTGCGATTCCTTGAATTACTAAATAAGCGTTAGCCAATTCTCCGTTTGTCTGTATTTCTTTATTTTTCTTCATTTTCTCAACCCTTTCAAAGGTAAGGTATAATAAAAGAACCTTTATAAGATTACCCAAATTTTTTAAATATGTCAAGCCTTCGTCTCTCCCGAGTACTCGGGATCGGGACTTCGGCTTTGCAAATAAACTTTCATCTATCTTGAGTACTCGGGAACGTGCAAGTAAGTATTTTTAAAATTAGAATAAAAAAAAGTCCCAACTTGTTCAGCTGAGACACTAAAGTTAGTTATTTAACTATTTGAAGTGTTTTCATCTTCGATGGCAATTACGAGGAGGTACATTTGTGTAGAAACCCATTTTTCCAATTTAACACTAATTTTTTTGTCAAATAATTCTAAAAAGTACTTTGTTATTTCTGCTAAATTTTTATTAACAAATTCATCAGTCTTTTCTTGACCTTCTAGTGGAGGAGTGTTAAGTGAAGAATGAAATTTATTTGAAAATTCTAATAATAAATAGCATTGACCACAGATTTTAATACAATTTGTTACGTCTATTAAGATAGACGAACCAATAGTATTAATTAAAATAAACTGATTTCCTTCGTAGGGAATTGCTGGAATTTTTACAGCCATGGCCATTGATTCACCTTTTTCCGATAGTCTAAATGCTAAGTCGGTGTTTTCTGACATGATTTGCTCCTTTTTATTGAATTGTTTAAGATATAAGAATATTAAAGTATAATTAAGAAAATGTCAAATATATTAAAAATCCGTTTATTTTTATTCAGTCTGTTAGCCATAACAGTCCTATTTTTGTTATATAAAGCAGTTGTTCCATTTGGTGAAATTTCATACTCTTGGCAGAAATGTAATTCTTCTAATTTTATCACTCAATTAAAACCAAAAGATCGGGTGCAAGGTGAGTGTTTTAATATATTGAAAGGTGAGCCAGTTTATTTTAATTTAAACACGCCAAGAAGTTTTGATGAGGCAGAAGTTAAGGTTAGTTATAAAATTAAGCAAGATAAAAGCGGCTCGGCCGCTCTTAAAGTGGCCGAGCCGCTATCGTTTAATATTATAGAACTTGGTATTCAAGCAGATGAGCAAAAGCATTATAAATTAATGCCATTGGAAAATAGGATTATAGATACTCTAGATTGGCAAGTTTTAGAAAAAGATAGAGTTTATTTATTCCAAAGAAATAACGATTTTAAAAGTGTTGATGAATTTTTAAAAAGCTTGCCTGCGAGAGAAGAAATTTTAACTTATCATTATGATTTACCAGTAGAAAAATATTTACCAAAAAATAAAGAAACGCAGATTTTAATCTCTTCACAAAAACCAGCGAATAATATAAAACCATTACGCGGACCATATCAATTTTATACATACTCCGCGTTTGATAGTATAAATTTTGATTTTAGTTTTTCTGATCTTAATTTAAATAAAGATGATGATAATATAAAGGTTATTGTTTATTATAATTCAGAACCAATTTTGCAAAAAGAAATAAAAGATGAGCGAGGCGGGGAAGAAAGTAGGAAAAAAAAAGTTATTGAAAATTTAAATTTAAATTTAAAAAATTTAGAAAAAGGATTTTATAAAATAGTTCTGCAAACCACTGACGATATTATTACTGAAAAAATAAATACATCACAACAAATAATTTCTTTTATTAATAAAATCAGATTAGCTGATGCAATTGATGAAAATTTAATTACGCTTTTTACTGATGTTTCTCAAATTGGAATTGGCACTATGAATCCAAGTGGTCTACAGAAAGTTTTGGTAAATAAAGAAATTTTAAATATAGATGAGACTTATAAAACATTTCATCAACAAACTAGCGAATCAGTTTCAAAGTTACAGTTTGCTAAAGATGATTTAATTATTTCTGGTAGTGGTGTGTTTAGTTTTTCTGAAAGCTCACTTTATAATCCAGATTATAAAAAGATGAGTAGCAACAGTAGTTTAGAAAATATTAATTATATTATAACTAGTTATTCGCCAAATCAAGAAAGAATAATTAAATTTGATTTAGCCAATATGTATAGAGAAAAAGGCGCGTATAGTTTTATTCTTTCTATTTCTGGATTGCTTCATAATGACGAGGTTGACGATTGGATTGAAGTTGAGGGGATTGAGGTTAATTTAAGAGGAAGAAGTTTGTGGGAAAAATTAAATTTTTAGCAAGGATTTATATGATTTATATGATTTTTTTTAAAAAAAACTTTATCTTATAAATCTTATTAATCCTTGCTAGCCTAATTATTTTAAATAATAAAAGGGAAAAATTATGAATAATAAAATATACTCTATAACTAAAGAAATATTTTACGTTTTGCTAGTTGCATTAATAGTTTTTATCGCCATGGAACTAATAAAGCCCAATATTGTACAAGCATATATTAACTTAAATATAGTGTTGATTTTATGGCTAGTATTTGGTATGGTTTTAATAGTTAGAAAGTCAAAAAGTTAAAATTTAAAAATATGATACAAGATGTTATTATTAAAAATTTAGAAAAATTTGAAGATAAGCGAGGCTGGCTTACTGAATTTTGGCGCGACGACGAACTTAAGGACTATGATCCGGTGATGGGTTATTTTAGTATAACTAAGCCTAATGTAGTACGTGGACCGCATGAGCATGTATATCAATCTGATTGTTTTATATTTGTTGGACCAGGTACTTTTCATTTACATCTTTGGGATGCACGCAATGCCAAGCATCGACATGGTTTATCTAAAACTGCTGGTGATCATGATATGTATAGTATAGGTGAACGTAAGCCAACTTTAGTAATTGTGCCACCAGGCGTGGTGCATGCTTATAAGTGTGTTTCTAAAACAAATGGTTATGTAATTAATTTGCCTAATAAATTGTATAAAGGAAAGGACAAGAAAGAAGAAATTGACGAAATAAGATGGGAAGATAATCCTGACTCGCCGTATAAAATTGTTTAATATGAAAAGTATAATTTTTATTACTACAAATAAACATAAAGTTGAAGAAGTTCAGGCTGTTTTAAAAGATTATGATATAAAAGTAGAACAGCAAACTCTTGAGTATACTGAAGATAAAGAAGCAGATATGAAAGAAGTTTGCGAGAAAGCAGCTAAAGAACTAGCTAATGAATTAAATAAACCGATTATCGTAGAAGATACTGGATTATTTTTTAAGGCATATAATAATTTTCCTGGTGCTTTGCCAAAGTTCGTAATTCAAAGCATAGGTTTTGAAGGTGTTTTTAGATTATTGAAAGATAAAGATAAAAGCGCTTATTTTAAAACTGTAGTTGGTTATTGCGAACCAAACAAAGAGCCAATACTTTTTGAAGATGAAATGCATGGGCAAATATTAGATAAAGTTGTAGATTCAGAAAAAGATGCTATGCCCTATGATCATATTTTTATGCCCGATGGCTATAAAAAAGCAATAGTTGAAATGAGTATGGCAGAAAAAAATAGTTTTTCTCAGCGAGGTAAAGTTGCAAAAAAATTAGGAGAATATTTAAATAACCCTACCAATTACTAATTAGTACGAATATACGAATTATTATTTGTATATTCGTAAAGATTTGTATTTCGTAGGAAGAATAAGTTTTTAAAATCACAAAAAGATGAATAATGAATGCATTTTTTGTAAAATAATCAAAGGTGAAATTCCTAGTTATAAAGTCTACGAAGATGATAAAGTCTTAGCGTTTTTAGATATTAGTCCGGTTAATCCAGGACACACGCTTTTAATTCCTAAAGAGCATTATGAAAATACCTTAGAAACTCCAGTGGAAATTTTACAGCACATGACTGAAGTAGTTAAGAAAATAGTCCCAGGAATTTTAAAAGCAGTAGATGCTGATTCATGGAATTTGGGCGTAAACAACGGTGCTACTGCAGGACAAGTAGTATTTCACACTCATTGGCACATTATGCCAAGATTTGCCAATGATGGCCATGGGCTATGGAAAGGAAAAGAATATGAAGAAGGAAAAGCAGAAAAAATTATAAATAAAATAAAAGCAAATTTATGAAACTTTTAGTTACAGGTGGGGCTGGTTTCATCGGCTCTAATTTTATTCATTATTGGTTAAAAAAATATCCAAATGATCAAATTGTAAATTTGGATCTTTTAACTTATGCAGGGAATTTAGAAAATTTGAAAGAAGTCGAAAATAATCCTAATTATAAATTTGTGCAAGGTGATATCTGTGATAAAGAATTAGTAGATAGTTTAGTGAAAGATGTGGACACAATAGTGCATTTTGCGGGTGAAAGCCATGTTGATAATTCAATTAAAAATTCTACACCGTTTGTAAAAACAAATGTAATTGGCACCCAAATTTTATTAGATTCAGCTTTAAAAAATGGAAATAAAAGATTTCACCATATTTCTACTGATGAAGTATTTGGTAGTTTAAATTCGAATGATCCTGCGTTTAACGAAAGCACGCCTTACGACCCGCGCAGTCCTTATAGCGCTTCTAAAGCTGGTTCAGACCATTTAGTGCGTGCTTATTATCATACACATAAATTGCCGATTACAATTTCCAACTGCTCTAATAACTACGGTTCTTATCAACATAAAGAAAAATTAATTCCGCTGTTTATTACTAATTTATTACAAAACAAAAAAGTGCCTGTTTATGGCACTGGACAGCAGATACGTGATTGGTTGTATGTAGAAGATCACTGTTCGGCAATTGATTTAATTTTACAGCAAGGAAAAATAGGGGAGACTTATTGTATTGGCGGACAGAGTAGCAAAGAAGAAGAAATTACTAATTTAGAATTAACTAAAAAGTTGATAAAATTATTAAATAAAGACGAGAATTTAATTGAATATGTTACAGATAGAAAAGGCCATGATTTCCGTTATGCAGTGGATAGTTCAAAAATTAAAAATGAATTAGGTTGGCAACCACAGGTAAATTTTGAACAGGGCTTAGCAAAAACTATAGAATGGTATAAGAATTTTTCAAATTAAAAACCCTAAGCGTTGCTCAGGGTTGGGAGCTGTTTTGCAAAGTCCGCATAAAACTTTAAAACCGTTAGAGGCACGAAAAGAGTATACGCAGGCTTTGTGAAACTTGAAGGAACGAGGGAAGTGCAGTCTGGAACGAGATGTTCGAATGCTGTGATATGTTAGTGTGACATAAAGATAACAAAAAAATACTTTGAAATATTTCAAAAATGGTGACATCCAGACTGCACCCCCTTGTTATTTATATTTTAATATATATAAAAATAATGTCAATAGCTATGAAAAAAACACTAATAATAGGTTCACTTGGTATGCTTGGACAGAAATTTTTAAAAATTTTTCCACAAGCTGTTGGTTTAGATATTAAAGATTTGGATATAACTAATAAAGCTCAAGTTGAAAATAAAATTAAAATAAATTGACTTTTACTTAATAATTTGATAAGCTAGAATAATAAATAAGACAATAAATATGTTAAAACAAAAGCCAATCTCCGCTGAAGCTTCGGCAAGACGAAGAAAAAAATACAATTTTCCTGTAATTATAGAAAAAGATGAAAATGGATATTATGTAGGGCGAGTACCTGCTTTACGAAGTTGTTATACGCAGGCAAAAACTTTGCCAGAATTATATAAACGCTTAGAACAAGTAGTATCCTTGTGTTTAGATGCAGAAAAGAAAGATTTTAAACAAGAAATACCACAAAATCAATTTATTGGTGTTCAGAATTTAGAATTTGCTAAATAGAATGTATGCCCAAGTTAAATATCATTTCAACTAAAAAAATGATAAAAATTTTAAAATTCTTGGGTTTTGAATTATTACGTAAGAAAGGATCACATCATTTTTTTATTAATTATAAAAATAAAAGAACAACTACAATCCCCGTGCATAGCAATGAAGATTTAGGTGTCGGAATTTTAAAAGAAATATTAAAAGATATTGAACTAAGCGTGGAAGAATACGAAAAATTAAGAAGAAAAATTTAATTTTAAAAACGTTTAATAGACGTTTTTATTTTTTATTAAAAAGATATGAAAAATAAAATACTAATAATCGGCTCACTCGGCATGCTCGGACAAGAGTTATTAAAAATTTTCCCAGATGCTATTGGAATTGATCGTCCTTCGCTAAAGCTACGGACGACAAGTGCCAAAGATTTGGACATAACTAATAAAGCTCAAGTTGAAAATAAAATTAAAGAATTACAGCCAGATATAATTATAAATTGTGCTGCCTATAATGCGGTTGATAAATGTGAAAATCCTAAAGAATTTGAATTAGCTAAAAAAATAAATGGTGATGCAGTGGGTTATTTAGCAGATGCTTGTTTGAAAAATAATATAATTTTAATTCATTTTTCAACTAACTATGTTTTTGATGGAAATAGCAAGGATGGTTACAATGAAGATAATAAACCAAATCCGATTTCAAAATATGGGCAGACGAAGTTAATGGGCGAACAGGAGATTTTGAAAAGAGATAATTTGAAATATTATTTAATTAGACTTTCAAAACTTTTTGGAAAAAAAGGAAGCAGTGAAGTAGCTAAAGATAATTTTTTTGATGTTATGATGTCCGCCTACGCTAAAGCTTCGACGGATAAAAAAATTAAAGTAGTAGATGATGAATTAAGTAATTTTACTTACGCACCTGACTTAGCGCAGGTAGTTCAAAATTTAATTGAACAAAATTATAAATATGGCATTTATCATATTGTAAATGAAGATCCTTGCACTTGGTATGATGGGGCAAAAACTTTGTTTGACATCTTAAATAGAGATGTTAAGCTTATCCGAGTTGATTCAAAAGAATTTCCAAGACCAGCCGCACGTCCTCAATATGGAATATTGTTGAATACTAAGTTTCCGAAGTTGAGAAGTTATAAAGAAGCACTTAAAGAATATTTATCTAAATAAATCTATGCGTGGAATAATCCTAGCTGGTGGCTCAGGCACACGTTTGTCGCCACTTACCAAAATTACATCAAAACAATTATTACCGGTTTATAATAAGCCGATGATTTATTATCCCTTAAATACTTTAATTAAGGCTGGTATTAAAGAAATTTTAATTATAATTGCACCAGAAAGAGCCGGGGATTATCTAAATTTACTTGGTAGTGGCAGAGACTTTGGTTGTAAATTTACTTATGAAATTCAAGATAAACCTAATGGATTGCCGGAAGCCTTTGTAATTGGTGAAAATTTTATAGATGAAGAAGATGTTTGTATGATTTTAGGTGATAATATTTTTGAAGATGATTTAAGTGAAGAAATAAAGAATTTTAAATCAGGCGCAAAAATATTTGCTAAAGAAGTGGCTGATCCAAAAAGATTTGGTGTAGTGGAAATTGATGCTAATAAAAAAGTTTTATCCATTGAAGAAAAGCCAGCAGATCCAAAAAGTAATTTATGCATAACTGGATTATACATTTATGATAATCGTGTTGTAGAAATCGCTAAAAATTTACAACCTAGCGCTCGTGGTGAAACTGAAATAGTTGATTTACATAAAGCATATATGGCAAAAAATGAGTTAGAAGTTGCTATTGTAGATGGACAATGGGTAGATACTGGAACTTTTGATAGTTTATTAAAAGCACAGAACTTAGCTAAAGAAAAATTAGCTGATAAATTAATAATATAACTCCTACGAAATAAAAAACTACATAAAATCATATGAGCATAATAAAGAAAGTAATTATACCAGTCGCTGGCGCAGGCACTAGATTTTTGCCTGTCACTAAAGCCCAGCCTAAAGAAATGTTACCGATTATTGATAAACCAGTGGTGCAATATATCGTAGAAGAAGCAGTTGCTAGTGGTGTTGAAGATATTATTTTAGTAACTGGTGCATCTAAGGTTTCTATTGAAAATCATTTTGATTATAATTATGAATTACAAAATTTATTAAAACAGCAAGGCAAAGAGGAACAAAGGCAAGAAATAAAAAAAATTGCTGACATGGCTAATTTTATTTATGTGCGCCAAAAAGGTTCTTATGGTAATGGCACTCCTGTTTTAAATTGTAAGCATATAATTGGCAATGAACCATTTGCAGTAATGTGGGGAGATGATTTATTTGTTGGAGAAGAAAAACCACGCTTAAAACAATTAATTGAAGCTTACGAAAAGTTTAATAATCCAGTTTTAAGCGCAATGGAAGTTACCAAAGAAGAAACAAAAAAATACGGCATTATTGATGGTAGGGAATTAGATAAAGATATTATTGAAGTTAAAAATATAATTGAAAAACCAGAACCAGACAAAGCTCCGTCAAATTGGGCAGCCATTGGCTCTTATATTTTAACGCCAGATATTTTTGAGGAATTAGAGCAGACAGCCATAGGTAAAGATAATGAATTATGGTTAGTAGATGCTATTGTCGCTTTATCAAAAAAACGTTCAATTTACGCTAAAAAAATAAAAGGTAAATATTTTGATACAGGGTCTAAAATTGGTTGGCTTAAGGCTAATATTGATTTTGCCATGAATAGAGATGATTTGAAAGATGATTTAAAAAAATATTTAGATGATTTAAAACAATAATAACAAAGGAGTGTTATTGTGTGCGAAAATGGATTTGAACATCAAGAAAGTCCGTCTGACCCGTCTTATCCTTATTTCTCACCTATGTATACGGGAGATAAACAACCGTTCTGGAAACGTGTTTCTCGTGGTATTGTAAGTATGATAACTAGATTTTTTTTGATGATTGCACTTTGGTTAATTTTTTTGTACGCACTTTATTATTTTTTTATTGAATTACCTTTTAGAAAATTTTGGTAAAAAATAAACCGCCGGAATACAACCTTCGGCGGTTTTTCAATGGTCAATCTTAAATAAGAATGTTCAATTGACAGCGAAGCACAAGACGCCTCTTTTTTCTACCATTTCTTTTTTAATCAAGCCATCCAAATGCTCCGTTTAATTCCTCAGTAGAAAGAGCGCATGCATGTGAAATTACTCCATGGCTTGTCCCTTGGTTGCCTTCACTAATAGTTACATGTACAATTTCCAGTTCCTGTTCCGAAATTTAGTGCCATTTTTCTGGCCTCCGTAGGGTAGTAAGATTATTGTATGTTCATTCGACAACGGAGTACAAGCCGTTTCTTTTTTTTATCTTTTCTTCTTTGGTTAGCTCCGTTAGTATGTCATTTAATTCTAGGTAGCTTTCGGCTTCGGAAGCCACCATTATTTTTCCATAAGGCTTCCCCCTTCTTCCTCTTTTGATAAAATCGTACACAGCTTGTTTATTGGCTGCCATTTTTCTGTCCTCCGTAGGGTAGTAAGATTATTGTATGTTCATCTTATACAAAATTCTATTTTTGTCAAACCAGCTGACAAAAAATAAATTCTCGTTGTTAGTGCTTAAGACTAAATCACCGGCTTCCTGCCAGTCTAAAATCTTGATCAAATTTAAATAATTATTATTTTCTAATTCAATTACATAGAAACCATTAATCGTATTATAGATAATATGATTTCCATTCGCATACCAAAGGGCTGTATTTATTTTTTCACTAATGCGAGTGATTAATGTTTTATTTTTAGAATTAACATCATAAAGCCAAATTTCAAAATCATTCCAATATAAAATTTTATCGCCAATTATTTTAAATTCACCTACATTATTAATTGAATCCTGCAAAGGTAGAACAGACCAAGGATTAATCAAATGTAAAATATTATGTCGCTGATCTTTAAGGTAAATAAATTTATTATCAAATTTATCAATTGTGTAATTATTGGCTGGTGGAATAGCTACGCTTTTCATTAAATTTTCATCTCGATAAATATTAAGAAAATTTTCATTATTAATTTTTTCAATACTTAATAAATTATTGTTTTTAACAAAGAAATCGTTAGTAATTTTTTTATTAATAAATAATTTGGCCTGTTGTTGAACTAAACTAAATTTATGTAAAATATTGTTATGTTGGACATAAATTTCATTATCACTAAAATCATCCCATTTAATTTGAGTAATTTGATCACTAAAATAATCAGCTACTTCTAATTCTAAATTATCATTTTCAATATTATAAATAGGGAAGTTACCATAATTTAATAAAACTTTTTTACTACTTGGCGCCCAAATAATATCTAAATTTCCATGAGAAAGAGGGGAGGGAGTAATAGCAATATTTTTTTGTTGATCAGTTTCTAGATTAAAAATAATTAAATTTAAATCAGAAAACAAGGCCAACTTTTTTTTATCAGGCGATATGCTTGAATTAACAATATTTTGGCTAACAATATTTTGCGGATAACTTTGTTTAAATAATAAAATATCATTAAACACCAAAGTTTCAGCTGGATTTAATTTTATTTTTCGATCATAAGGAAAATATCCATCTTTAGAAATATTAATATCATATTCATCTGGCAAAAGATTTCTTAGTTTGATTGGAGTTTTTAATTCTTCATCTTGATAGAAAAAATTATAAAGCCAATTAAATTTTCTGCCTTCGCCTAAATTAAGATTAGCATTTTTAGGTTCAGTTTTAAAAATTAAAATACCAGTCCGTTGCACTTTGCCAGACTGTAAATTAAAATTATACCCAGCCGCATAAAATGAAATAGCTGGAGTAAGAATTAAAAATAATAGTATAAATACTGTGTATAATATTTTACGTTGAATAAGAGTCATGAGTTCAAATTATGCTGTACGGTTTTAAAATTATGTCAAACCATTAATGCCCGTCTCGCCTTCGGTTTTCCGAGGCGGACGAATACTTTGTACGGATTTAATACTTCGTGCAACTACACGCCTGCCTGTCGGCAGACAGGAATGCCACGAATAATTTTAAAATGTTTATTATAATTTTTATTTAATTTCTTGGATGTCAGCGCCTAATTTATTTAATCTGGCAATAATATCTTCATATCCTCTTTGAATAGAATAAAGATTGCGTAATATTGATTTTCCTTTGGCAGCTAACATGCAGATTAAAATATTCATAGCCGGACGCAAGGCTGGTGGGCAAATAATTTCAGTAGATTTAAATTTAGTTGGTCCAACAATTTCAGCTCGATGCGGATCTAATAAAGTAATTTTAGCTCCTAATTTATTTAATTCAGTGTAATAAATTGCTCTATTTTCCCAAGTCCAATCATGCACCATTGATTTTCCTTTAGCCTGAGTTAAAATTGGTGCAAAAAATGGTAAATTATCAATATTTAAACCTGGATAGGCTTGAGCATGAACTTTATCTGGAAGAGCAATTAATTTAGAAGGAATAATTTTAATATCAATTAAATTAAATTTTTTATTCTTAGACTTATATTTTTTTAATATTTTAAATTGCTGTCCCATTACTTTTAGTTTTTCTAACTCTATTTGTAAAAAGTTAATTGGACAATTTTTAATTATTAATTCAGATTTAGTTACAATGGCAGTAGTAATAAAAGCCATTGATTCAATTGGGTCAGGCATAATGGAGTAGTTTTGAACTGGTTTTAATTTTTTTACGCCAGTAATTTCTAAGGTAGTAGTGCCGATTCCTTTTATTTTAGCGCCAGCTTTTTGTAAAAAATAACATAAATCTTGCACCATGTAATTTGAACCCGCTAGATTAATAATAGTTTTTCCTGGAATTGTGCAAGCTGCCATAACAATATTTTCAGTACCAGTATCACTCATTTCATACATAGTGAATTCAGTACTTTTTTTATTTGAGGCATTTATAATTATTTTCTTTTTATTTTCAGAAATTTTTATGCCTAAATATTCAAATCCTAAAATATGAGGAGTTAAAGTTCTAATTCCTAATTTACAGCCACCTGGTTTATCAAAAGAGAAATTTTTTAAAATATTTGATAAAGCGCCAACTAACATAAAAGAAGAGCGAGTTGCTCTAACTGCATTTTTATTTATATTTTTTAAATTAATTTTGCCTGAGTTTTGAATAACTAATTTATTTTTTTCTTGCCATTCTACTTTAACGCCAATGGAATTTAAAATTTCCATTATTCTTTTTACCTCTTCTATTTCTGGAACATCAACTAAAATAGTCTTACCCTTAATTATGGCAGTAGCGCATAAAATAGCAACCGCTGAATTTTTAGCAGAGTTTGTTTTAACACTTCCTTTTAATTTTTTCCCACCGTTAATTAAATAATTTGCCATAAAATTTTTTAGCTTGCCCCGCCTCGCAAAGCGAGATGCGGGATAAATTGTAAGTTATAAGTAGCCTCTACGGGAGTTGCCCGTCTCGCCTACGGCGTAGCCGAGGCGGAAACCCGTGTTTCTAGTACCACGTACGGGAATCGAACCCGTGTTACCAGGATGAGAACCTGGTGTCCTAACCACTAGACGAACGCGGCGTATTTATAATTTTATTAAAATATTGTTTTAATTTTTTTCTACCAGCGTGTGATTTCCAATATCTTTCTCTTATTCTCGCCTCCTCAACATTATTAACTTCTTCAAGTTTAAAGCATCTAAATTTATTAAAATCAATTGTACTTTTTACTTGTTTATTTTTATGTTCTTTTACTCGATTATTTATATGATTTGAAAATCCTACGTATGTTTTTATATAATTTTCATTAATTAACCAATATATAATGTATTTTATAAACTGATAATTATATTACAATTTTTATTGCTTTTAGTCAAATGGTTGTACTAATTAAAGAGTATGATAAAATTAAGATAATAAGTTATTAATGATAAACATATGGTCACAGGAGTAGGTCCAACCCTTAATATAGAGAAAGCTCCTTTTTCAAGAGGAAATGCTGGAAGAAAAACAGGAACACGCGAAGGTCTTGACAAGCGGAGGGAGGGATATTATCCAATTAGGGGTCAAGGTTCTGAGCAAAGAATTGGAGAAAAAGATAATACTTTTGATGTGCAAAAGGATAATATATTATATAGTTCATTTAAAGAAATACCAAAAGAAGTACAAAAGAAAGTGAGTAAGATGATAGACAGTCTAGAAAAATTCAATAAAATGTCATTAAAATTAGATGATTTACCAGAAATAGTATCCAAGCTTAATAATGTTGATAAAGCAAATTTAAGTGAGATTTATGTTTATTTTAAAAAGATTTCAGATAATTTTAGTTCAATAGAAAGCGGTTCGCTAGAAGGATTACTTGAAGATAATCAGGAAGCAGTGGAAGTTTTTTTAGATAACCTAGCAAGTGTTGTTGACTCTAAATTTAAAGAAGTAGGGAATTTAAAAGAAAGTTTAGACCAAGCTGAAAATTTAAGAGACCAACTTAAAGAAGCAATGTAATTTATTTTATATATTTAAAAATATAAACTTGGTTATCTATATTTTTTATTTCATCAGCTTCGTATTTTGCTTCAGCTAAAACTTTATTAAAATTCCACCAGTATTTATTTAAAACTAAATAAGTTGCATTTGCATCCACTAATTCAGCTGCCTCTAAAGCGGTTTTTTTATTGGCTGATTTTTCTACCATTGATAAATAATATTGATATAATTTTTCACCAGTTGGAATTGGATAATAAAAATATTCGCCATGGCTGGTTTTATAATATTTTTTAAATCCAAATTCTCGCAAAGCAGAAGCTGTTACTTGCTGGTTGGCTAGGACGATAAAATTATCATCAACAGAATTTTCTTCAATCCAGTTTACCGCTTTAATATCGTAAATAGAGACTGAGTAGCTTTTAGAATTTTCATATTTATCAAAACGAGGATAAGAAGTATATAGAGAAGTTGGGATTAATAAAATTAAAAAAGTTAATAACGAATGTTTAATAATTTTATTTTGAGCTAAAATACTTTCAATTAATTTTGTTAGCGTTAATAATATAAAAGGTAGAGTAAAAAATATTGCCATTAATAAAATACGATTGGCAAAAGCTGAGCGTTCATAATCAATTAGATAATCAAAATTAATAAATTTTGTAAGTAAAAAAGATATAAATAAAGCAAGCGACATTAGCAAATTAGTTTTTAAATATGAGCTAGCTTGTTTTTTATATATAAAAATACCAGCGATTATAAAAAGTAAAATTATAATTGCAATATTAAATTTATATAAATAAATAAAATTTAATAAAAAGTTTTCTGAGCCACTTAAAAATAATGTTGGCATTTGCCACATGGAAATTTTTTCAGCTGAGTTAGTGGAGTTAATTATAGGATTAGTTAAATTATTAATATAAAGTAGAACTGGAATTGTTATTGCTGATAATAAAGTTAATAGCACTAAATAGTATGTAGTTAATTTTGGTTTAATAAATTGTTTACCATAATTCATAGTCACGAATAAAATTGCCGGGATGCCAGCGAGAGGGTGAATAGAGGCGGTGGCGAGCGCAAGTGTAACTATTAAGAAATCCAATTTACTATAGTAAATTGGATTTCTAGATAAACTAAGCAAAATTATTAAAATCAAAAATAAAAATGCTAGATTTTGCGGAGTGGTTGCAATAAAAATTGAGAAAGGAAAAATTAAAGTAAACAAAGTGGCTAATAAAGCTATCTTATTTTCACCAGTAAATTTTTTAATAGCATTAAATAAAGCATAAGGTAAAAATAAAACAGTTAAAATTGGTAATAATAATTTATCAATTAAAACTATTGGAATGAAAGTTAATTTATGAATAAAAACAACAAAGCCATACTGACCAAGATAATAAAATGGTTTGGGTGTGACTGCGCCAATTTGAGCAATTAATTTTTCAGTTGTTTGATGAATAAAAGGATCATAGCCGTAACCGATGGCATAGACTACTAAAGCAACTGATATTGATAAGAGAAAGTGTAGTGAAATTAAAAAAAGATTTAAGATTTTAGATTTTAGATTTAAGATTACGACAATGAGAACTAATACGGATAATGTATAAGTGACAAAAAAATACCAAGGAATAACTTGCCAAGGAGAGGTAAGGGCTTCGGCGGATTGAGCTTGAAATAATATTACAAAATTTGTTACTAGAAAAAATAAATAAAGTATAATTAAAATTATATTCAAAGATGAAGGTTTGTTATGAGCTATGTGTTCTACGCCTGCCTGACCGGTAGGCAGGTTGTGTGCTTCTTTGACTTTATAACCTTTATTTAGTAAGATAAATGTAATTGTAGTAAAAATTAACATCAAAAAAACACCAATATAATTCATCTGATATAGGCGATAAACTACACCTCCCCAGAAAAAAAGTAGAGATGTGATAAGTAAAGAATTATAGTATAGTTTAGTCATATTTTAAATATACAAGAAAAGTAGAAAATTACAAAGCTCTGACTTTCAACTTTGTGACCTTCTGACTTTCGACTAAAAATATGTGGTTAATTCACGATGATAAAGATTATCAAAAGGCAGATAAAATATTCTGGCACGATAAGGTGTTAGCTGTTACTTTTTTAAAATTATTTCCGTCTTTTGTAAAACCAAATCACTTAACAATGTTTCGGTTTTTAGCAACTCCTTTTGTAGCTTTTTTAATGATGACGGGTAATTATCAAATTGGTTTATGTACTTTTTTAATAGTAGCCTTTACTGATGCTTTAGATGGCTCAATGGCACGCACTCGTAATGAAATTACTGACTGGGGTAAAATATATGATCCATTAGCTGACAAGATATTGATTGGCTCCATGATTTTTACGATTGTTTTACGCTATGTTGATTTTTATGCTGCCATAATTATAATTATTTTAGAAATAGTAATTATTGCTACAGCTTGGTGGCGTAAGCATAATGGATACACAGTAGAGGCAAATATTTGGGGTAAAATAAAAATGATACTTCAAGTTGCTGGAACAGTTTTTCTATTATTATCAATTATTTTTAATTTAGAGGCCTTACTACCATTTGGCGCAGGTGCTTTTTATTTAGCAATCGCTTTTGCAGTAGTGAGTTTATTAACTTATGGAATATAATGCCCTCAACCATCTCCCAGTAGAGAGGGGGTTAAAATTAAATTTTAAATAAAAAAAAGGCGAGGAACCAATGATGAAGACGCTGACTAACCGGCCAACGTGAAGACAGAAATAACGGTTTCGAGGTTATCTGCCTATAGGAGGGATGGTCCCTCGCCCACTTAAATATTAACAAATATATAAAATATGTCAAATTACGATCACAAAAAAATAGAAGCTAAGTGGCCCGCCTTCGCTAAAGCTACGGCGAGGCAAGCAGAAAAAATATGAATACAAAAAAATATAAAATTTATGACGATTTTTTAAAAGATGGTGGAGAGGGTAAGTGGCAGAAGAAGTGGGAGAAATCAGATTTGTATAAAGCGGATGACAGTAAAAAAGATAAACAATATTTATTAGTTGAGTTTCCATATCCTTCTGGAGCTGGTTTACATGTGGGGCATGCACGGTCTTATACTGCCTTGGATATTATGGCGCGTAAATTAAGAATGGAAGGCAAAAATGTAATGTATCCAATCGGTTGGGATGCTTTTGGTTTGCCAACTGAAAATTACGCCATTAAAAATAAGATTCATCCTAGACAAGCAACTGAAGAAAATGTGGCTACTTTTACTAAGCAATTAAAAGCGCTTGGTTTTTCTTTTGACTGGTCACGGGAAATTAATACCACTGATCCAGAATATTATAAATGGACTCAATGGATATTTTTACAATTATATAAAAAAGATTTGGCTTACAAAAAGAAAATGGCCATTAACTGGTGTCCGAGTTGTAAAATTGGTTTAGCTCATGAAGAAGTAGTGGACGGCAAATGTGAGCGTTGTGGCGCGGAAGTGGAACAACGTGATAAAGAGCAATGGATGTTGGCGATTACTAAATACGCTGACAGATTAATTAAAGATTTAGATACAGTTGATTATTTAGATAAAATTAAAACTCAACAGGTTAATTGGATTGGCAGAAGTGAAGGAGCTTCACTTAAATTTCAAATAGCAAAAAACAAAAAACAAAAAAATTCTAAATCTCAAATCTCAAATCATAAAGATTATATTGAAGTGTTTACTACTCGTCCTGATACTTTATTTGGAGCGACTTATATGGTGTTAGCGCCAGAACATGGATTAGTAGAACAATTAAAAGATCAAATTGAAAATTTGTCAGAAGTTAAAAAATATATTAAAGAAGCAAACAAAAAAAATGATTTGCAACGTACTTCTCTGGAAAAAGATAAAACAGGTGTAGAGCTAAAAGGAATTAAAGCAATTAATCCAGCAAATAATGAAGAAATTCCAGTTTGGATTGCTGACTATGTTTTGGCAAGCTATGGCACGGGTGCGATTATGGCAGTACCAGCTCATGATGAGCGTGATTGGGAGTTCGCTAAGAAATTTAATATAGAAATAAGACAAGTTATTTTAACTAGAGGTTCAGTAGCTGGTTCAGTGAAGATAGATAAAAAAGGAAATGCTCAAGGGGTTGTTCAAAAGTTTAAAGATGAATGGAATGATCATTATGTAAATGAAGGTAAAATGATAAATTCCAGTGAATTTGACGGAATGGATTCTGAAGAAGTTAAAAAGAAAATTACTAAAAAAGTTGGCGGTAAAATTACTACTCAATACAAACTCCGCGATTGGATATTTTCTCGTCAACATTATTGGGGCGAGCCGATTCCTATTATTTATTGTGAACAGTGTGCAAAACAAAAAGAACAAGTTTTAATTTTACATGGATGGGAAGACAATTCTAAGTCAGGCTTTATTCCATCTTTGAAAAAAAATTTAGAAACAAAGGGCTATGAAGTTTTTGTTTTTGACGCACCTAATACTAGTGAGCCAAACTTTGATGAATGGTACAGCTTTATTAAAGAAAAAATAAAAATAAAACAATTGAAAAATTTTCATTTAATAGGTCATAGTATGGGGGGGCATTTAGCGTTAAAGATAGCAGAAGAACAAAAGTTACAAAGCTTAACTTTAGTTGCGCCAGTTGGTTTTAGTCCTTCAGATGAATATTTTAAACAATTTAAAGACGAATTAACAGAAAAAGAGTTAGAAGTATATAAAAAATTTCAAGACCATTCTTTAAGTATAAAAAAATTAAAAGAGAATGTAGGTAATATTAATTTTATTTTTGGTGAAAAAGATGATTGGATTACAGAGGAAATAAGAAACTATTATCAAAACAATTTTCAAGATTTAGCTGAAATTAAAATTTTATCTAATTATAAACATTTCAGCGAAAATGAAGGCGTGAAGAAGCTTCAGCATGTAGAGGATTTGTTTAGTATAAATAATTCAGGTGAAATACCAGTGCCAGAAAAAGATTTGCCAGTAAAATTACCTGATGTAAAAAATTATGAACCAACTGACACAGGTGAGTCGCCCTTAGCCGCGATTACTGATTGGGTAAATACAAAATGTCCAAAATGTAAGGGAAATGCTAAACGAGAAACAGATACCATGCCAAACTGGGCTGGATCTTCTTGGTATTTTTTACGTTATTGCGATCCGAATAATGATAAAGAATTTGCTAGTCAAACTAAATTAAAACAATGGATGCCAATTGATTTATATAATGGTGGCATGGAACATACCACTCTCCATCTTTTATATTCTCGTTTTTGGAATAAATTTTTATACGATCAAAAATTAGTCCCAGTATCAGAGCCATACGCCAAACGCGTATCACATGGCATGGTTTTAGCTGAAGATGGTAAAAAGATGTCTAAGAGTTTGGGGAATGTAATTAATCCAGATGAAATAATTGAAAATATTGGCGCTGATAGTTTACGATTGTACGAAATGTTTATGGGACCATTTGCCGAAACAATTCCGTGGAGTACGGAGGGTGTTAAGGGTGTGAGGAGATTTTTGGAAAAAGTATTTAGTCTTGAGTCAAAAGTCGCAAAGTCAAAAGTGACGACGACGAATTTATTACATAAAACAATTAAAAAAGTGGCCGAGGATATTGATAATATGAAATTTAACACTGCAATATCAGCGATGATGATTTTTGTAAATGAAGCGCAAAAAGAGGGAATTAGTAAAGAAGATTTTGAAAATTTTTTAATAATCTTAGCTCCATTTGCGCCACACATAACTGAAGAATTATTTGAAAGTTTGGGTAACAAAGAAAGTATCTTCAAACAGCCATGGCCAAAATATGATGAAAAATTAATTCAAGATGAAACAATTCAGTTAGTTGTGCAGGTGAATGGCAAAGTGCGTGATAATATTGAAGTAGAGTCTGGAATCTCTGAAGAAGAAGCAAAAGAAAAAGCTTTAGCTAGCGAACAAGTTAAAAAATGGACGGAAGATAAGGAGGTAGTTAAAATAATTTTTGTCAAAAATAAATTAGTTAATATAGTAGTGAAATAATTTTAAATATATGGAAAATGAAATTAACAATACATCTTTAATAGGAGAAAAAATTACTGACATAGAATTAGATGCATTTCATGAGAATCAAATTAAAAAAATTAAAATGTCTGATTATCAGGGAAAGTGGTTGATTTTATTTTTTTATCCAGCTGACTTTACTTTTGTTTGCCCAACAGAGTTGGAAGAAATGGCTAATACTTATGAACATTTTAAAGAAGTAGGGGCTGAGGTATTAAGTGTCAGTACAGATACTGTTTTTACTCATAAAGCCTGGCATGATAGTTCGCCAGCAATTGGCAAAATTACTTTTCCAATGTTAGCTGACCCAACCGGCAAATTATGTAAATCTCTAGGAGTATACATTAAAGAAGAAGGCTTGGCTTTGCGTGGCAGTTTTATTATAGATCCAGATGGCGTTATCAAGGCTTATGAAGTGCATGATAATAATATTGGTCGTAGCGCTCATGAATTATTAAGAAAATTACAAGCAGCAAAATTTGTACGTGATAATGGTGGTGAAGTTTGTCCTGCTAATTGGCGTCCTGGCAGTCAAACTTTAAAGCCAGGATTGGATTTAGTGGGAAAGATATAATAAATAATTTTAAATATATGGAAAATTTAAAAAAAATAGAAAATAATATAAACGAAGGCCCGAATAGAACAGAAGTACGTAATCAAGAAGTTAAGGATGTTGTGGATTATTTAATTAGCGATGAATTCTGGAATCAATTCAAAAAAGTTCAAAATGAAGAAGGAAAAGATGAGTACGACAAAAAAACGATTTTAGCAATCAAAGAAGCACTTCAACGAGAAATAAAAAACATAGGAGAAAAGCCAGAGAAAAAAAATATTATTACTGAACAAGCAGCATAATATATTTTATTTTTTAATAAAAGTGGCTCATTTCAAAATAACAAAAAAAGCAACGAAAGCGAGGTGATTCTCATGTGCAGTCCATCAGAAGAAATAATACAAAAAATAGAGGAAGAGTCGAGAGTTGAAATGGAAGCCTACTGCAGAAAAATGGAAAAATGGGGAATGTTTTGGGTGGCAATATCTGGCGCAGTTTGTGCTTTAATTTTAACATATCTGTTAAGATTATGTGGTGCGTAGAATAGCTCATTTCAAAAAAAACAGAATAAAAAATTCTGTTATCAACTTAGAAAGTCCTATATTGATTCGGGACTTTTTTATTTGTAAAATTTATACTATAATACAGGTAGATTGTCTGCTCCCTAAGCCTTAAAATCATTGGGGTAAATTAACCCAAATTCGCTTAGACCACAGGCAATCTTAAAAGATGCGGAATTACTCCGCTTTTTTTATTGACACAAGTTAGCCCAAAAGGTAAAATAAGACTGTAATTAGATAATATAAACATATGAGACTATCTACTCTCTTCACAAAAACCATTAAGGAAACTCCTAAGGATGAGTTAAGCTTTAATGCACAAATTTTAATAAAAGCTGGCTTTGTTGATAAGCTTAGCGCTGGCGTGTATACATATTTACCGCTAGGTTTGCGAGTTTTAAAAAATATTGAAAACATCATTAGAGAAGAAATGGACAAAATTGGCGGACAAGAAATTTTGATGCCAGCCTTAGTTCCAAAAAAATTATGGGAACAAACTGGTCGCTGGAAAGATTTTGACGCTTTATTTAGATTAGCCGGCAGTGATAGTCGTGAATATGGTTTGGGTGCCACTCATGAAGAGGTGATAGTGCCATTAACTCAACAGCATGTTCTTTCTTACAAAGAACTGCCAGTTTATATTTATCAAATTCAAGATAAATTTAGAAATGAAAAACGTGCTAAATCAGGTATGTTGCGTGGACGTGAGTTTATCATGAAAGATATGTATTCTTTTCACACTGACGAAGAGGACTTAAATCGTTTTTATAAAGAAATGCAAAAGGTTTATTTTAAAATCTTTGAACGTTGTGGTTTATTAAACCATACATTTTTAACTTTTGCTTCTGGTGGTAGTTTTTCTAAATATTCTCATGAATTTCAAACAGTAACTGAAGCTGGCGAAGATGAAATTTATGTTTGTGATGATTGTAAGATTGCTATTAATAAAGAAGTATTAAACGAATTAAATAATAAATGCCCAAATTGTGAAAGTAAAAAGTTGACTAAGCAAAAAGCAATTGAAGTAGGAAATATTTTTAAATTAAAAACAAAATATTCTGATCCGTTTAATTATCAATATGTAAATGAAACTGGGAAAAAACAGCCAGTAGTAATGGGTTGTTATGGTATTGGCTTAAGCAGGGTAATGGGGACAATTGCGGAAGTACTTCATGATGATAAAGGATTAATTTGGCCAAAAGAAGTGGCACCATTTACAGTTCATTTAGTTGCTTTACACAGCAAGGATCCTGAAGAAAATAATAAAATAAAATTAACTGCTGAAAAAGTTTACAAAGAATTGCGGGAAAATAAAATTGAAGTATTATTTGATGATCGAGATGGAGAAACTAGTGTCGGTGAAAAATTTAATGATGCTGATTTAATTGGTTGCCCAATTCGTCTAGTAGTTAGTGAACGTAGTTTGAATAATGACAGCATTGAAGTAAAGAATAGAGATAGTGAGGATAAAGAGATGATAAAAATTAAAAAGATTTTGAGTGGGGGGATTAGTTAGAATAGTAAGACTAGTTAGATTAGTTATTAGTAAAATATGAAAACAACAAGACAGGAAAAATTAAAAAGTTATTTAACCGAAAAGAAGAGATTTGAGTTTAAAAATAAAGATGGAGAATTTATGGTTTATGACTGTAATAATAAAGAATGGTTACCTTGTGTATTTAAAAAAAGTAGTAGAAAAAAAGGTGTTAGATATTTTTCTAATCGTAAACTAGAAGAAGATGTTTTATCTTTTTTAGAAAGCAAAGAATATCATAATATAAATAGAGCAGAAATAAAAGGGCTTATAAAATTAATACCTATTGAAATTAATTAAAACTGATAAAAATAATTTGTATTTAATATAAGTAAATTAATAAACTAGATAAAATTGTCTTCATGACTAAATCTATTAAAAATATATTAGGATATATATTAGGAGTTGTATTTATTATTATTTCATTGTGGATTATTTTTATATTGCTAGGAGTTTTAAGATTAGTTGGTTTATTTATAATTCCAATAGCAATAATTATAAGTCCTATAATTTTATTAGTTAAATATTTTTATAATAAATAACAATATGAATCAAAGAAATTATAGAATATTATCAAAAATTTTTAAAATATTTACAATTATTTGGGTTTATTTTTTTGGAGTAGTTATTATATTATCTATTATTGGTTTCTTTTTAACATCAACATCTTTTATTGATGGTTGGCAAAAAGTTAGTGAAATTTTTAGTCCTTTTAATATTGCAAATTTAATTGTAACGATTATTTTTCTATCTCCAGCTTTAGTTTCATATACACTATACGAATATTTTGAAAAAAATATTAAAAATAGTAATAATAAATAATTTTTCACTAAACCCCCTTAAGGGGGTTTCGGACGTAGCCTTGTGATTTATCACTGGGTTTGAAATAGATATTATAATTTAAAAATAATAAAAAATTATGAGTACACCTGAACAAATTCCACAACAAAAACAAAAGGAGAGAGAAAAAATGGAAATTACAAGCACTACCACATTTCAAGAAAGTATCAAAACTGGTAATCTTGAAGAAGCTACGGCTTGGCTTGAAAAAGTTAAGTCTGATCCAAAGTATGATGAAAGATGGCTTGACCATCGAAGTCGTGAACTTATGAAAGCTCTTTGTGATGCAGGGCAATTAGATGAGGCAGAAAAATACATTGATTATGCTCAAAATGAAGAAGGTCGTGATGGTCGTAGAAAAAAAATAGAGCGATTACGAAATCAATCATCTTAACAGAAAAAACTTAAAAAATAAAAACAAAACGCAATTTTTAGATTCAATAACTTTCCGACTTTTTGACTCTTAGACTTGCGACTAAAATTCCATGTTAAATAATTTTTTTGCTAAATTTAGTAAAGATTTAGGTATTGATTTAGGATCAAGCTCAACCCTTATTATTAGTAATGATAAGGGTATTGTTATTGATGAGCCATCTGTGGTGGCAGTTAATACTAGAACAGACGAAATTTTGGCAGTTGGAGTTGAAGCTGCTAAAATGTCTGGCAAAACTCCAGCACATATTATGACTATCAAGCCATTAAGTAATGGGGTTATTTCTGACTTTGAAGTAGCTGAAAAAATGATTAAATATTTTATTGATAAAGTGCATGCGGAAAATTTTACTTTATTGCCCCGTCCAAGAATTGTAATTAATATTCCTTCTGATATCACAGAAGTAGAAAAAAAAGCAGTAGAAGATGTGACTAAAACTGCTGGGGCCAGAGAGATTTTATTAGTAGATAATGCTTTAGTGGCAGCTGTTGGTGCACGTTTACCAGTGCTAGACGCTACTGCTAATATGATTATTGATATTGGAGGTGGTAAAACTGAAATTGCTATTGTTTCATTAGGTGGAGTAGTAACTTGGAAAAATTTACGACTTTCTGGAATTACTTTAGATCAAGATATTGTGCAATATGCTCGTGATGAATTTAATATGTTAATTGGCGAGCGAGTGGCTGAAGATATTAAAAAAAGAATTGGTTCGGCTTCTCCTTTGGCTGAGCAAGTGGAGATGAATATGTGTGGCCGTGATTTAGTAAATGGTTTGCCAAAAGAAATTGTAATTAATGATGGGCAAGTGCGAGAAGCTTTGTCGCGTAGCATTTTTCATATTATTGAAAGTATTAAGGCAACCTTAGAAATGACTCCACCTGAATTAGTAGCTGATATTTATGAACGAGGAATTATTTTAACTGGTGGTGGAGCATTATTGCGAGGATTAGATAAAGAAATTGCCAATGCTACCAAAATTCCTGTAAGAATTGCTGATGATCCACTCACTTGTGTAGTGCGTGGTACGGGAAAAATTTTAGAAGATTTGGAAATTTACAAAAATATATTTTTACCATCTGCTAGTAATTAATGCCCTCTATAAAATATGTGGAAATTTTTAAATAAAAAAACAATTAGTTTTATTACGGCAGTATTGTTGATTTTTATAATGCACTATGTTGGTGTATTGCAAGTTGTTGAAAATTATTTAATTTCTTTTTTAAAGCCAGTTGAAAAAGTAGTTTTTGAAGGTAGTAATAAAGTTCAAACTTATTATGATGAAAAAACAGATAAGCGAGATTTATATGCTATTAATAAAAAATTAGAAGAAGATAATCAAAATCTTTTAGTGGAAAATGTTGAATTAAAAGTTTTAGAAGATGAAAATAAAGCACTCAGGGAGCAAATAAAATTTTATTCAAAATATAAATACGAAAAAGTAGTTGCCAATATTATTAATAAAAGTGGAGATATAGAAACTGGTCATACTATTACTTTAGATAAAGGCAGGGTTGATAGCATAGCAATAGGACAAGGAATTGTATCAGGTAATGGAATAATTGTTGGTAAAATTTTTGCAGTTCAGGAAAAAATTTCTCATGGTTATTTGATTACTGACAAGAATTGTAAAATTGCTGCTGTTCTATCAGATAAAACTGCTACTACTGGCATAACTACTGGCGACTTGGGTTTAACCGTTAAAATGGATTATATTCCTCAAACAGAAGAATTTAATATTGATGATTTGGTTATTACCTCAGGTTTAGAATCTAAAATTCCCAAAGGATTAATTATTGGAAAAATTAAGGAAATACAGAGAGAAACAAATGACTTATTCCAGACAGCTGTTATTAATCCTGCTCTTAATTTAGATACTATTTTGGTAGTGTCAATAATTATAAACTAAAATTTTTCCTACGAAATACGAATAAGTACGAATATTACAAATTTTATTATTAATACTTTAATATGTGGTGGCATAGAATAATAATATTTTTTTTAGTTATATTAATTTTTATTATACATAATTCTTTTATTATTAATTTGCCTTTATTTTTTCAATATCTAGATGTACTTTTATTAATAGTTATTTTAATTTTAGTCTTATATGGGTGGCAACGCGCTCTATATTTAGGACTATTTTTTGGTCTTTTGGTTGACATGCATTCTTTTTATTTTTTTGGTTTAAATATAATTTCTATTATTGGCGCTGTTATAATCGCTAACATATTTTTAACTAAATTTTTTACCAATCGATCATTTTATTCTTTTATTTTAATAACTTTAACTACTGTTCTTAGTTATGAAATTTTAAAATTATTTATCTTATTTATTAATAATTTTATTTTTAAAAATTTACCATATCCTTTAGTTTTAAATATTAATTATTTTTTAACACTTTTCTACAAACTAACAGTTAATGCAATAGCAGTTATTATAATTTTTTATATTGCTACTTATTTTAGTAAAGCATTAAAACCGTTCATTATTATTAAATCTAAAACAACTACTCGTTATGAGTAGATATATTTTATCTTTAAATTTTAAAATTCTAATTTCGAAATCCCTGCCTTGCCGGCAGGCAGGCAAAATAATATCAAAATTCAAACCCGCCCGACCGCTGTCGCCATTAATATTGTAATAATATTTATTCTTAGTTGCGACAGGCGGGCGCGGTGAATAAATTTTCAAAACATAAATTTAGTTTAGTTATTTAAGTTTTAATATTTGAATTTATTTTGAGTTTTGTGCTTAGGATTTTGAGCTCAAATAAAATGGCAAGAATTTATACTAGAAAATTTAAAAAAGGTTTTGAGGATTTTTTTTCTGCCAAAGAACGTCGAATAAAAGACGCTAAACTAGCAGCTGGTTATCGCTTAAATTGGACTGAAGAAGGGTTATTAGGGGAGCGTGAAGCAGAAATGGGTGGAGAAAATATGGGACGCAACATATCATTGCGTAAATTAAATTTGTTGCTAGTATTTTTAGTTTTAGCAATATTTTTTTTGTTTGCTAGATCAGCTTATTTACAAACAGCCAATACTGAGCGTTACCAGCAATTAGCCCAATACAATCGTATTCGTACTCAGCGATTAGATGCTGAGCGAGGTATTATTTATGACAGCAATAAAAAAGCTTTAGTTTACAACAAGCCAATTTTTTATTTGCAAGTAATACCAGCTGATATTTATAATAGCGACTATTCAATAACTGAAGTGACTAATATTATTAGAGAAACTTTAGGACAAGAGGCAGAAGAAAAATTAGATTATATTTTAATTAAAAATAAAAAAGATCCACTATTATCATATCAACCACAAAAAGTTTTTGAGGACATAGAATATGAAACAGCTCTTAATTTAAAATTAATTTTTGAAGATTTGCCTGGATTGTCAGTGGAAGTATTAGCTCAAAGAAATTATCTTTTACCGTCTTTATCTTTTTCTCACATTTTAGGATATACAGGCATGATTACGGAAAAAGAATATGATGTATTAAAAGAAGATTATGCTTTAACTGATCATTTAGGCAAGGTAGGGTTGGAAAAATTTTGGGAAAAAGAATTACGCGGTGAGCATGGTGGCAAGTTTATTGAAGTAGATGCACTCGGTAAAGAAAAAAGAGTAATTAATCAAAAAAATAAACAGGATGGTTACAATTTAGTTTTATCAATTGACTCTGAATTGCAGAAAAAATTAGAAGAAGAAATTAAAACTCAATTAAAATTAACTGGAACTAAAAAAGCGTCAGGTGTAATTTTAAATCCTAATAATGGCGAAGTGTTAGCTTTAGTTAGTTTTCCTAGTTTTGATAATAATAATTTTTCTCAAGGAATTAGCACAGAAAATTATCAAGCTTTAATTGAAAATAAAAATCGACCTTTATTTAGCCGAGCGGTTAGTGGAGAATTTCCAACTGGTTCTACTTTCAAGCCAATTG
>Ga0222637_1000019_pt1 | contig 106462 bp, 111 predicted proteins | sample AntAcemetagen143_FD_181149 | JGI IMG/M metagenome (GOLD analysis project Ga0222637, IMG submission 181149) | Saline water microbial communities from Ace Lake, Antarctica - #143 | ecosystem: Environmental > Aquatic > Non-marine Saline and Alkaline > Saline | place: Antarctica: Ace Lake...
GATTTTTTTAATATGCGCAAAGATTATGCCAGAACCGAAAGTCGGGAAGAACAAATAAAAATCCATGATTTGTTGGAGGAAAGCTATCAAAAAATAAATATTCCTATTATTAAAGTGCCAAAAATGGAATTAAAAGAAGATAGATTAAATTTTATTTTAAATAACTTATAAGTTTTTATGTATCATTTTTATAATAAAGGGGAGGATGAAAATATTGAATATTGCTTTAATGTAGAAGCTAAGGAGCCATTAAATGATGATGAAATAAAAATTTTAAAAAAATTAATAACTGATAATCTTCTTTCAGATATTAAAAATGAATCTCAATTTAATGAGAATAATGAAATTATTGAATTAGGCCCACTTTTAAACTTCGCTACTGCCTCTTCTACTAATTCAATAAATATTTGTCATGCCTGCGGACTGGATAAAATTATTAGAATTGAAAAGTCCCGCCGTCATCTTGCTACTTCAGAAATAGACAAACAAAAATTCATAGACGAAAACCATGACCGCATGACTGAATGCCAATATTTGGAAAAACTAAAAGATTTTAAACTTAATATTCAACCAGAGCCAGTTGTTAATGTGCCCTTAATAGAACAAGGAATAAGCGCACTACAAGAAATTAATAAAAAAATGGGATTAGGAATGGATGATTGGGACGAAAAATTATACTATGATTTATTTGTTAATAAAATAAAAAGAAATCCAACTAATGTAGAATGCTTTCAGTTGGGTCAAGCAAATAGCGAACACTCAAGACATTGGTTTTTTAAAGGAAAATTAATTATTGACGGGAAAGAGATGCCAGAAACACTTTTAGAAATTATATTTTCCACTTTAGAAGCCAATCCGAATAATAGTTTAATTGCCTTTAAAGATAATTCTTCAGCTTTAAGGGGATATGAAATAAATACTATTATTCCAAAAAATCCTGGCCAGACATCAGCTTTTAAAAAAGAAAGAAAAACTTATCATATTATTTTTACAGCTGAAACTCATAATTTCCCAACTGGTGTAGCTCCTTTTCCTGGAGCAGAAACCGGAACCGGGGGTAGAATTAGGGATGGGCAAGCAACTGGTAGAGGATCTTTAGTAGTAGCCAGTACAGTAGCTTATTGCGTAGGTAATTTAAATATTCCTGGCTATGATTTGCCTTGGGAGGATAAAACTTTTATATATCCTACCAACTTTGCAACTCCTTTAAAAATTGAAATGGAAGCTAGCAATGGAGCGTCTGATTATGGCAATAAATTTGGTGAGCCACTTATTCAAGGCTATACTCGCTCTTTTGGTTTAACTTTACCAAACGGAGAAAGACAAGAATGGATAAAACCTATTATGTTTGCCGGCGGTGTTGGGCAAATTGATAATGAACATATTAAAAAAGGAAAACCAGAACCAGGCATGTTAATTATTCAAGTAGGTGGTCCTGCTTATCGCATTGGCACAGGAGGAGGAGCAGCTTCCAGCATGATTCAAGGAGAAAATATTGCTGAGCTTGATTTTAATGCTGTTCAAAGAGGTGACGCAGAAATGGAACAGAAGATGAATAGAATAATTAGGGCTTGCGTAGAAATGGGAAAGGATAACCCGATGATTAGTATTCATGACCAAGGAGCAGGCGGACCTTGTAATGTGCTGACAGAAATAGTTGAACCTATTGGTGGCAGAATTGAGATAAGGGATATTAATTTGGGAGATGAAACCATGTCAGTCTTGGAAATTTGGGGAGCTGAATATCAGGAGAGAAATGCTTTATTAATAAAGCCAGCTAGTTTAGAACAATTTAAAGAAATATGTGCTAGGGAAAAATGTTATTATGAAATGCTGGGCGAAATTACCGGTGATGGTAAAATTGTTGTCCATGATTCTAATGACGATTCAACTCCGGTTAATTTAGAATTAGAAAAAATATTAGGTAAAATGCCTCAAAAAACTTTTACTGATAAAAATATTCATTTACCTTTAGAATCTTTAAAATTACCAACTGATCTAACAATTAAACAAGCGCTAGAAAAAGTTTTGCGTTTATTATCAGTCGGGTCAAAAAGATTTTTAACTTCTAAAGTTGATCGGAGCGTCACTGGATTGATTGCTCAACAACAATGTGTCGGCCCATTACAACTTACTCTCGCAGATGTGGCGGTTATTGCTCAAAGTCATTTTGGTAAATCAGGAGTTGCCATTTCTATTGGCGAACAACCCATAAAAATGATTATTAATCCTGAGGCTGGAGCGCGCATGGCAATTGGCGAAGCTTTAACTAATATGGTCTGGGCCAGAATTAGTGATTTAACTGATATTAAATGTTCTGGTAATTGGATGTGGGCGGCAAAATTACCAGGAGAAGCTGCTAGAATATATAAAGCAGCAACGGCTACGCGAGCAATGATGACTCAGCTAGGTATTGCCATTGATGGAGGTAAAGATAGTCTTTCAATGGCCACTAAAATAGGCGATCAAATTGTAAAATCCCCAGGTGAACTAACCGTTTCTGCTTACGCCACAATGCCGGATATAAATAAAGTTATTACCCCAGATATTAAAGAGCCAGGAAAAAGTAATTTATGGATTATTGATTTAGGTGACAATAATTATAGAATGGGTGGATCGTCTTTAGCTCAAGTTTTCAAACAAGTTGGAAATGAATCACCAGATGTGGCCAATGTAGACATGTTAAAAAATTTATTCAACGCTGTTCAAACAATGATTGATAAAGAAATTATTTTATCAGGGCATGACCGTTCTGACGGTGGCTTGATAACAACTTTATTAGAAATGGCTTTTGCTGGTAATGCTGGTTTTGAAATAAATTATCAAAACTTAAGAGTTCATCCAATAGCTTATTATTTTAATGAGGAATTAGGACTAGTGATAGAAATTAATCCAGCTAATGAAGTAGAATTTTTAAATATAATTAATAAATATAAGTTGTCTGAAGTTACTTCTAAATTAGGTTCAACAACTAAAGAGCAAATTGTAAGAATTAAAAATAATGAGGAGATTCTACTTGAAGAAGACATGAAAGAATTAAGAGCTATGTGGGAAGAAACTAGTTTTGAACTAGAAAAACTTCAGACCAACACAGCAATGGCAGTGGAAGAAAAGAAAAATGTTTATGCTCAAGCAGAACCGAAATATAATTTAACATTTACTCCAGCATTAACTTCAGCAGAAATATTAGCTAAAGAAAATAAACCAAAAGTAGCCATCTTGCGTGAAGAAGGTAGTAATGGAGATAGAGAAATGACCAGCGCATTCTATCAAGCTGGTTTTGAAGTTTGGGATGTAATGATGACGGATTTACTGACAGAAAAAATTAATTTAGATGATTTTAGAGGGCTTGTTTTTGTAGGAGGTTTTTCATACGCAGATGTTTTAGGTTCAGCTAAAGGTTGGGCTAGTACAATTAAATTTAATAAAAAATTAAAGGAAATGTTTGATAATTTCTATAACCGCCCAGATACTTTTTCTTTGGGAGTTTGTAACGGTTGTCAGCTGATGGCCCATCTTGGTTGGGTGTCTTCACAGGAAATTAGCGAGGAAAAACAGCCGAGATTTATAAAAAATAAGTCAGGTAGATTTGAATCACGTTGGGTAACGGTTAAAATTATGGAAAGTCCATCAATAATGTTGCAAGGCATGGCTGGATCTGTTTTAGGTACTTGGACAGCTCATGGCGAAGGCCAGCTTTCTTTGACTGATGATGTATTAACAGAAGTAAGAGAAAAAAAATTAGCACCACTAGTATATCTAGATGATAATGGCGAAGAAACTGAAAAATATCCATTCAATCCAAACGGCTCAATCAATGGCATAACTAGTCTTTGTTCTGCAAATGGCAGACATCTAGCTATGATGCCTCATCCAGAAAGATTATTTTTAAAATGGCAATGGCCATGGATGCCAAAAGACTGGCAAAAAGACCTTAAAGCATCACCTTGGCTTAGGATGTTTCAGAATGCTTTTAAATGGTGTGAGGAAAATAAAAAAGGCCATTCCGGAGAATGACCTACAAAGAAAAGAAAGGACGTTTTGGTGTAGACTGATGGACTTGCTGACGGGCTTGATAGCCTCATTATAAAAGCTTATGAATTCTAGTCCATTCGTTCTTTAATGGCAGAGATTAGTCTGGCTCTGGTGCGCTCGCTGATGGGCTTGGCAGTCTCATCATAAAAGCCTATGACTTCTTCCCATTTGTCTCTTGAAAATACGATCTTCATGATGTTAACCCCTGGCCATACTGCTTTGACTGCGTCTAATAGTTGGTCGAATGAAGAGATAGAAACTGCCAACTTATCTAAAGATACGTCAAACGCCTTCGCAAAATGTTCATAACCAATAAAACAATTCTTGAATGAATCGAGTAATTTATCGCAACTGTCATCATTTTCGTGCATCAACTTTGGCGTTTTACTCATTTTGCATAAGTAAAGCATGGATTGTCCTTTTTTGTGTCCAGGCCGGGGTGTGCCTTTGATAATAACATCCATGGATTCACTGGAATATAAAATTCCTCCTTTTTTATATAGAAGTAACCAGCAGTTAGTAACTTGCTCTTCCCACGTTGTGCGCATCGGCACAGCTTGGCAAATACCTATGAATTTTGGGTCAGATGAACTCATGGAATTTTTCTCCCTTCAATTTTAAATAACAATCTTAATAAAGATATGTTATAATATATTAATAATTTTGTCAACCCTTATGCCAACTTACGAAGACAGAGGAGTTTCTCCTCACAAACCTGATGTAAAAAAAGCAATTAAAAATATTAATCAAGGTATCTTTCCTAATGCATTTTGCAAAGCCATCCCAGATGTAATTAGTAATTCTGAAGACCATTGTTTTTTGCTTCACGCAGACGGAGCCGGCACCAAATCATCGCTGGCTTATATTTATTATAAAGAAAATAATGATATTGATGCTTTTGAAGGAATCGCGCACGATTCTTTAGTTATGAATTTGGATGATCTTCTATCTGTTGGAGCAGTAAATAATTTTATTTTATCAAACACTATTGGCAGAAATTATAAATTAATTAGTGGAGAAATTATTGGAAAAATAATTCATGGATATTCAAATTTGATACAATCATTAGAATCGTTTGGTGTTAAAATACACAACTGCGGAGGAGAAACAGCCGACTTGGGAGATTTAGCTAGAACAATCATTGTTGACTCTGTGATGGCAGTCAGAATGCTAAAAAAAGATTTTATTGATTGTGGTAAAGTAAAACCAAATCAAGATATTGTCGGGTTAGCTTCTTTTGGTAAAGCTAGTTACGAAGATAAATATAATTCTGGCATTGGAACAAATGGTTTTACCGCTGCTAGGCATGAAGTGTTATCTTCAAAATATAAAGAAAAATATCCAGAATCTTTTGCCCCTGAAATTCTTGATTTAGCCTATACAGGAAAATTTGATCTTAATGATAAATTACCTGATACAGATTTAACAGTCGGACAGGCATTACTTTCACGAACAAGAACTTATATTCCAATCATGAAAGATATCTATGAAAAATACAAAAATAATATATCAGCTGTTTTTCATAATACTGGTGGTGGACAAACTAAATGTTTAAATTTTGGTACTAATATAAAATATATAAAAAATAATTTATTTCCCCTGTCACCAATTTTTAAATTAATAAAAGAAAACACTAATTTATCCATGTATGAAATGCACAGAGTTTTTAATATGGGTCATCGAATGGAAATTGTATGCGATCCGAAAATCAGTTCAGCTATAATTAAAATTTCCGAGAAGTATGGAGTGGAGGCAAGGATAATTGGTAAAACAGAACCAGCTGATAATTCCTCTTTGATAATCACAACTCCTGACGAAGTTTTAGAATATGAAAAATAATTTTAAAATTTACTCAAGAAAAAAAACAACATTTATCCCAAATAGAAAAACGCAAAAAGATAGGGCACCAGCACCCGACTCATGAAAGGTTGAGATAATAACAAAAAACCATCCTATTGAAAATGGTTTTTAGATGTATGGAAGATGTATGGAAGATGTATGGAAAAATATGTGGATAACTAAATTTATAATAATTTCCCTTGTTTAGGCTTATTATTAGGCTCTTTTGTTAAGCCAACGTCCTGTTCTATCTTCAGTATTTTTTCACTCAAAACATACTTTACTTTCGGACCTTTTTGAGCCCCAACACGATTAATATAGCCACCTTTTTCTAAAATTCCTAAATTCATAGTAATTGTCGGGCGAGGTATCTCTAATGTTTTAACAACATCGCCTGTCTGAACCTTTTTATTTTGAGCAATAAACTGAACTATCTTTTTCTGGGTTGCGTTCAATTCTCTAAAAACAGCATGATTAATTTTTTGCAATTCTTCCGACTCGCTTCTTAACCTTCTATTTTCTATATTATTAAATAAATTTATAGAAAATATAACCCCCTCTTTATCGTTTATCAACTTTGGTTCTGGCAGTCCTAAAATTTGCATTTCTTCTTTTATTCTGTCCATACCTTCGCTAGCTGATTTTACATACCCCAAAGAAAGTAAGCCTTGCATTAAAAAAGGATTTCTAGGAAAATGCTGCTTATATATATTTTGAACCGTTACTGGGCCTGGTAAATTTCCCGGGCTAGTAACCTCAATACGATTATTAAACATTCTAATAAAAATATTAGCGTTCTTTAAATCATAAGCCCTATGAGTAACAGCATTAACTATGGCTTCATACCAAGCGAACTTAGGATATTCTAAAACAATTTTAAATTTTCCTTTATCATCTAAAAAACTAAATTCTTTTATTTGAGAAATAATCATTTTAGCCGCACTGTCTATTTGCATAGTAATTGGTCCTTCAAAAAATTTATCCTTAACAATATTTGAACGTTCTCCTGTTTCTATTTTATCACCCTCATATTTTAAAAATCTTATATTCGCTCCTGAAATAAATTTGTGTGGCTCATTATGAAATAATAAAACTCCAGCATAATTTATTTTTAAAATATCCCCTTCTTTACGTCCAAAATTCTTTATTATAATTAAATCTTCTATAGATGGTTTACTACTTAATCCATCTCTTTTGCTCCATTCTTTAATAAAACTATCTAACAATTTTTCATTCAAATCACTAATTGTCACCCCATTAACTAATTCTTGTTCAAAATCTGCTTCACCTTTGTCATATTCCATTTGTTTTATTTTGCTTATAGACATTTTACAAGTTTCGTCAGCTATCCTTTCATACGCCTCTCCAGCAACAGTTTTAATTACTTTATCAGGAGAAAAATCAACAAAAAATAATAATAATTTATCTGCCTTGCCTTTATTATTTTTAATATCAAAAATTTTATGCTCAACTTTGGCTAATGGACAATGAATTCTTTGAGCTTTTATTAAATTATTAATCCCTGTCTGGTTTAAAAAATTAATTCCCTCTGGGGTCGTATCTTTTTTTATACCAACAACAACCAATCCGCCATCCACACTACTATTAGCAAATGCCGAAAATTCATTTACTAATGCTTTAGACTGAATTAAAGCGCTCTTTTTTTCAAAATTTTGATCTTCAATTTTTTGAATAAATTTAGCGAGATTAGGCTTGTTATATAAAATTTTACTCATATGCTTTATTTATCATTTCTACATAATAAAACTACTTAAAATTAGTATATCATTTTATATTTAAAATAAAAACGCCTCTGTTTTCACGAAGGCGTTTTTTCTTTTTATGTTTTTTTAAATTTATTTTATTTTTGTCCTTTATAAAATCCTTTTTTATCTTTTCCAAAATCTAATCCTAATTCTTCCCACAACACTTTTGCCTCTTCATATTTTCCAGCTTGCTTTAAATTATGTACTTCAACTAGCTTGGAAAAATTTTCTTCTGTGATAACTTCTGCCATTGGCTTATCGCCCATTAATTCTTTCCAAGTCGCGTAATCGTTATTTTCCATTACTTGCATAATAGCTACTTGCCGTTCAGGGTCAAAATTTTTCTTATGCATTCCTTTTCTAAATCCTCTGTTATTCTGTAAACCTAATTCTTCTCGTAATGCTTCAGCCTCTTCGTATTTACCGTCTACCATTAACTGACGCGCTTCAACAAATTTAGCAAAATTTTCTTCGGTTATTTTCTCAATAACTGAATTATCGCCCATTAATTCTTTCCATGCGCTATAATTATTATTATCAATTGCTTCAATCATTGCTTCATGGCGTTCAGGTGAATAATTTGGGCCTTTTTTATTAAAATCGCCTTGATAAGCATAAGTTGCACCAGCGACGATAGCAGTAGTAGCGATAACGCCGACCGCAGCCGCTAAATACTTTGTGTAGTCTTTTTTCATATTTATTTCTTAGTAATTTAAATGTCTGTCAGACTTGTTATTTATTACTACGCATGCTTAATTTTTTTCTTTCACCACGCTGAAGCTTTAGCGAAGACGGGTTTCATTCATCCCTTTTTCTCTAAAAAACATAATAATTTCTTTTGCCTCAAAAACAAACTCATCAACTTTTGCGCCAATAATTTTAACTTTATTGTCTTTATTCAACTCAACTCCTTTAGATATCAAACATTCATCACAGCCGACCACCCATGTCTTTTTATTAATATCTATTAATTTAAATTTACTGTCTGCTAATTTAGAAGCCACTTGTCCGATTAAAAATCCTTTTTCTGGATTTTGCCAAACAGCTTGTTTGTAACGAGTCATTTTGTCATAATAAGGCATACTCTTCATGGCTCTTTGTTCAAGTAAACGCCCACCCATAAAAGAACGGTGGCTAATCCAACCAAAACCAATACTTAATAAAATAATTATAAATATAATAATTGGTAAAGCATATTGATATCCTTTCTTAGTTTGTTTAAATAAATAATAAGCCAACCCAATTAATCCAGCTAAAATTATCAACCAAAAATAAGGCATGCTCATAAAAATAAATTTACCAAGTCCAAAGCCTAAACGACGATGCATCATCCAATCTGTATTTTCTAAATTAAAAATAATAGTTGAGGTTATCATACTGGTAATTGCTACTAACACAATAACACTCATCCATATTATTAATTGCTTAACAGCAAATTGCCAATGTTCAGTTGGTTTTATTTTTTCCTCTTTAATTTTTTTTGCAATCTTGTCTTTTAAGTTAATCATATGTTTAAAATTTAATATCTATTTTATCTGCTTCTTTTTTAAAATACTTTTTAGCCCTATTAATTAATGTTGCTACCGTACCAGTTGGCTTTTTTAAAATATCAGAAATTTCTTCGTAACTTTTTTCTTCTAAAAATTTTAAAATTAAAACTTCACGATATTTGAAATCCATTTTATTTAAAACTCTTCTAATATTATTTTGTAAATCTTTATTATTAATTTCTTTTTCTATATCTAAATCCGAGGCAATATTATGCAAGAATATTTCTATCTCGTCTCCGCCAACAGATTTAGGTCGCGCCTTAACTTTACGCCAACGACTAATAATTTCATTATGAGTAATACGATAAATCCAAGAAGAAAATTTCAAAGACGAGTCAAAGGCATTCAAATTTTGATAAACTTTAATAAAAATATCTTGCAATACATCCTGAATATCTTCATTATTTAATCCAGCAATGCGCTTAATATAACGAGCTAATTTTTTTTCATAACGCTCTACAATATAACTAAAATCATCCGGCTGTTTTAAAGCCAGATGAATCAAATCTGTATCAGATTTTTGATTATTACTATTTTGCATGTTTATATTATATATCTATTACGTAAAATAAAGTAATTTTCTTTCAAATTAAAGATTGACAAAAACATTTAATGTATTATAATACTATTATAATTTAGTTAAATTTACGTTTTTTATTTTATAAACTACGTAAATCAAAAGAGTAAATGGATAATCAAAATTCTTTTGGCGATCGCCAAATGCACCAGGGAAACTGGAGTTGTTCTGCTTGTGGAGCAGTTATTACTGAACTTCCGTTTGAACCAAGTGGAGATCGACCGCTTTTCTGTCGAGATTGCCACCGCAAACAACGGGATGACAACAGTGGTCGTCAAAATTCTGGCGAACGCAAAATGTACCAGGGTAACTGGAAATGTTCAGTATGTGGAGTAGTTATTACTGAGCTTCCATTTGAGCCACGTGATGATCAATCATTAATGTGTCGTGATTGTTACCGTAATCAAAAAAGTTAATAATTATAATAAGTTCTACATATTATAAGGATTACAAAAACCACTGCCTTTAAAACAGTGGTTTTTGGTTGGTAAAAAACACCCTCTTTTACGAAAGAATTGTTAACATTGCAGCAAAGGGGTTTACACTTTCATAAGTTAAAATATAATAAATAATCTATTATTTATTATATTTTTAGCCAATATGAATACATATAACCCTAAATATATGCAATTACAAATGGATACTAAATACCCACACGGATACAAGGAAGGAAAAGTGATATATACTATTATTGATGACGCAAGTAGGTGGGCATTTGTTTGGAGCTATGCTACGGCCAATGCAATTAACACTGAAGATTTTGTAAAACGTGTAATTAACCGAACTCCATTTACAATCCAGAAAATACGTACTGATCAGGGCACTGAATTTTTAAATAATAGACTAAAACAACTGCTAGAAAAACACAGTATTATTCATCGGAAAAACACCCCTTACTGTCCAGAAGAAAACGGTAAAATTGAGAGATTTCACGGAACATTGAACCAGAAAGCTTTGCGGTATGGATTTAGGCCAAATGAGTCATTAGACAGTCTGCAATACAAATTAAATCTATTCATGCATTACTACAATTATCAGAAAAAACACCGAGGATTAGGAATGGATGGATTAACACCTATGGAAAAGCTAAATGAACTGGCAAGTGTAAACTTGACGCTGCAATGCCACAAAACTTGACAAAATTATTTAGATATGCTATTATAATATATAACTTAAAAGACTATTTTTTCTGTATCAGATGCATAACTCTGACCTTAAAAACTCTGGTCAGATTTTTTATTACCATTTATGACACCAAAACTACAATCATTTGATGGATTAGGAATTGCGCCTAAGATTATAGACATCTTAGATCGATTAAAATTCAAAATTCCCACTCAAATTCAACATCAAGCTATTCCTGTCGCTATTGAAGGAAAAGATATTATGGGCATTGCTCAAACTGGAACAGGTAAAACTCTTTCATTTGGCATTCCAATGATTCAGCGCTTGGCACAAACCAAAGGTACTGGATTAATATTACTTCCTACCAGAGAACTAGCTGTGCAAGTTAATGAAGAACTTAATAAAATAGGATGGTCTTTAGATTTAAAAACTGCTGTCATAATTGGTGGCGGAAATATGCGCCAACAAATTTTTCAGTTGCAGCGCAACCCCCATATCGTAATTGCTACCCCTGGCCGATTAATTGATCATCTAGAACGTAAGACAATCAAGTTAGATAGAATTTCAGTTTTAGTACTGGATGAAGCAGATCGAATGTTAGACATGGGTTTTGCGCCACAATTAAAAAAGATCTTACAGACCATACCAAAAGAAAAACAAACTTTATTATTTTCAGCTACCATGCCGTCAGCAATTGTAAATATTGCCAATAGTTATATGAAATTTCCGATTAGAATAGAAATAACTCCAGCTGGTAGTGTGGCGACTGACATTACCCACGAAATATTTTTTGTTAGACAAGAGTCTAAGATGGCTTTATTGGAAACAATCTTAAAAGAACATAAAGGTAGTGCTTTAGTATTTAGTCGCACTAAACATGGCGCTAAAAAAATTGCTTTAAATATTAGAAAGCTGGGACATAGCTCAACAGAGATGCATTCTAATTGTAAATTAAATCAGCGACTGCGAGCACTAGCTGATTTTAAAAGCGGTAAAGCTAGAGTAATGGTGGCGACTGATGTAGCGTCTCGTGGAATTGATGTAAAAAATATTGAAACAATTATTAATTACGACTTACCAGAAAAAGCTAATGATTATGTTCATCGTGTTGGACGTACTGGTCGTGCCGGACATGTTGGCCATGCAATTTCTTTTGCTACCCCTTCTCAAAAAAATGATATTTTAGATATTGAACGACTAATTAAAAAAACTTTACCAGTATCAAAAAGGCACGGTCTTACAACTGAAGTTGCTGAAGGTAAAAATATTTCTCATAAAATACGTTCGGGTAAAAATAAATCTTCTCGTACTCATCCTGGTAAAAACCGTCGCCCTTTCAAGGGTAGTAATAGTCAAACTCCGCAAAATAAGCGTGGTCGAAAAAATATAAAATCATCTGGCAAGTTTGTAAATAGTAAAAGACGAAGAACAAAATAAATTAATATCAATAAAAACATCCCCGAAATATACTGGGGATGTTTTTTTATAAATCAAATTGACTTTAATACTCTAACTAAAAATATTCTCAACTCACGGTGAAAAGGCTTAACTTAATTTTACTTAAGTTAAGCCTTCAACATAATCAATGATAATGATTATATTGCCGAAACATGTTCGGTTTTAGACTTGGTGCGATATAGCAAGGCCATATCATTACTTAACACCATGCGATTAAAAAGAGCACTACGAGGAGTTTTTTTCCAGGGTTCCCATTTTCTACCTTTCATCCAATGGGCAATCTTTCCTGGTTCATCTCCATTCAAACCAAAGTGCAGATAGGCCGCTTCGTTAGCTCGTACTACAAACTGGACAGCTGGCTTGTAAGTGTAGGTTAATAGTTTTTGACGCTTATACGCCTGTACTAAACCTTCCTGTGTAGCCGGAACTGCTTCGTATTCTCCAGAAAAGTTGGGAATACTAACAGCCATTTCCATGGTTTGTACTTGAATCTTACTTGTAGCACCAGAGCTTGTCGCTGGTCTGGTTTTTTTCTTTCCACCAGAAGAGGGGAACTTAACACCGGCAACGATTAATCTATCTACTTCTTTACGATAGAACCCTGCTTCATCATTGATGCGTTCAATGAGCATCTTTTTTAAAAGATGTGGTGCTCCAAAAACACTTTGCCAACGACTCGGATGCACATAGTGTTGAAAATAAACACTATTACCAGTCCAGAGATTGCTTTCGGTTAAAAAAGCATTTTCCTCTGCATCTGGCTTCCAAACAATACGATCCCAGCCATTATACCAATGACCATCACAATCAACGATCATATAGTTACGAAAGGCTCCGACGCTTTCTTCTCCAGTTTCTGGATCCTCAACGACAATAGTTTTGTCATGAATCTTCACAGAAAATGAAAAGACGTCTTTGTTGGACACTAGACTAGTAATAGGACCAAATTGATTGGTTCCGATCTTACGTTCTCCCGTCCGTTTTATTACTTTACGACGGTTGCGGTAAGTAGGAATCTCAATTACTGCTCCTCTAGCAGCTACTGGTGCTAAGAAGGATAAAAGATCTAAGTCAGTACATTGAAACCGACCATCTTTATCCAAAGCGGGACGAGGATTACGACCAGCATAGCTCATAATACCTTGAGCTATGATAGATCCAATAAATTCCTCATCAATTACTTGACTTTTGTCCATGATCACTTGGGCATATTCATTACTCAAGCGCGATACATCTTGCACACTATCAGCGATTCTGATAGGTGGTCTTCCTCTGAATTTCAATCCGTTCATCGAACTTCTCCTTTGACCTTTGGTTTGTTTTAATTTGTTAAAGTTCTGTATGGTCTTAGTATAAGCCGATGACAAATCAGCAGTGTAAAAATGATTTTAAGCATTAAAAAAAGCCCTAATTAGGGCTAATTTTAGAGTAAAAAATGTTGTTTTAGGCCAACAAATGCTTATTTTAATTTAACAAATTATCATACTTTTCTGCTGTTTCCCACAAAATATTAAATACTGTTTTCATCATTGTGCTAATTAAACGACTATCTATAACTACCGCATTATTCTGTTTGGCAAAGGAATAAAATACAACTTTATTATTATAGACATCAAATCCACTATATTCTATCTTATATGCTTCAGGTAATACGCGTACTTTCACTAATTTACGTACTTGCTCGCTAGATTCACGAACTTTTTTAATTGACTTAACAGCATCAGGAGATGCTTTGAGAATTATTTTTATCTTTATGTCTTTGTTTGATCTTTTATTTACATAGGCCTCTGTCCAACCGGGAATAGCTTTAATAAAACTATCTCCATCGCCAAAAATTAACACCTCTTTAGTTTCCTGCAGTATTGAACTAAGCACTGTCTTAAGTCCTTCGCGTCCATCATAGAATCTAACGTCAGGACGACCACGATTTATTTCAAACAATGATTTTAATTCTGGAATAATTTTAGTAATATTTTCTTTTTTATCATCTAAAATATCATAAAATTTTTCCGGTTGAACGGATTTAAATATGGCTTTACCTTTAAGTTTGGTTTGACTAACTAAGCCCAATTCTTTTAATCGATCCATGACCGCATAGCAACTAGTACGATTAATACCTGCCTGTTTAGCAATTTTGTCGATTGTAGCATCGTCTAATGCCAGAGCTGAACAATATACTTTAGCTTCAGTTTCTAGTAAACCAAAATTTATTAAATTTTTAATTATTTTTTGATTCATATGTGGGTGGCTTTGTGGAAGATGTTGGAACTGAATTAATAAACAAAGAAATTATAATTCCAATTTTATAATAGATTATTTTTTTACTGAATAATGAAGTGCCACTACATCATTTTTATATTTTTTAATGTTCTTTAATGAAAGGACGGGAGTTTTTTTAATATTATCAAATAAAGCTATGCCCTCTTTTAATAAAACAGGTATTGTAAAAATAATCATTTCATCAATCTGTTCTTCATTTAAAAACTGCATAATTAAATTAGGTCCACCAACTAACCAAATATTTTTATGAGTTTTTTTATCTAGATTATTTATAAATTTTTTGATTCCACCCTTAACAAAAATAACACCTTCCTCAGAACGAGTGTCTGCATCATTAGAAAATACATAGTTATTCTTTCCCGGATGCTTAGTTTTAAATTGTTTATAGGTAACATTCCCTTGAACGACAGTATCCATTCCTTCTATAAACTTCTCCGTTTTAAATTCCTTGCTAAAATAATTGTCCAACCAAGCAACACCACTATTTTTGGTAGCTACATAGCCATCCAAGCTTTGAGCAATATATAATGTAACTTTTTTCATATTGTAATTTAATAATTCTTTATACTTCAGCAAAAGCCACTACGTAATTCTTTCCATAATGTTTTAAGCATTTAGGGCACGTGGTATAAAAAAAATATAACTTTTTAATTTGCTTATTCTTGTCCTTTGTATATTTTTCCATTTCCTTGACCCATTTGCCAACATTTTTAAAAGGACCTTCAAAAACTTTAGTTAAATAACTTCCACTTAACCTAACCATTTCTTCGTCAGACACATCTTTCTCGACAGAAAAATAATGTTCACTACGCCAAGGTGAAGGATCGTGAGACAAAATCAAATAATAATCTTTAGCAAACGCTTTTTCTTTTTCTGCTTTAGCACAAAATTTCTTATACATACTGCCCATGTTTAAAGGAATATGCATAAAACTTTTTGTTTTAGTTTTAGCAAACAATTTATCTTTGAAAACAAAAATTTGTCCATCCCAACCATCTGGATTAAATTTTGGACAACATCCAGTCTCTGAAGTATCTAAATTCATAGGTGGTAATTTATTTATTTCCATACTTTTTTTGATAATTTATTATACCTTTAATATAACAAAAAACATCCTTAAATACAATTAAAGCTGTTTTTTTATTTTTGGGTGGGTACTGGGAATTGAACCCAGATTTCTTGCACCACAAGCAAGTGTTCTAACCATTGAACCATACCCACCATAATTATTATTAAATTTTTTGATTATGATTATGCACTAAACGATGACAATTATAACACAGCCAAACTAAATTTTCAATATCATTATTTTTCCTATTACAATCTACGTGATGAACCACTAAAACTCTCTCATCTTTTAGCTTACATTTTTTACAAACCGGTGTAATCTTATTTACTTTCATTATGCGACGATAAGTATGTTCTCCACCTTTCCAATTAGCATGTTTTTTTCCGCTGAAATGTTTATTTCTCCAAACTGTCTGACATTTTTTACTGCAAAAAAATTTGCCACTTTTAGAATTTTTTAAAGCTTTAGGAGCTTTCCATGTTGTTACGCCACAAACATCACAAACAACAAATTTTCCTTTTTTTTGTGCTTCATAATGGCATTCTCTAGAACAATATTTACCATATCCCATTTTTAAATGGCTTGGTTTAACATAGAACTCTTTATTACAAATTTTACATTTTACTTGGGGCATAACTTAATTATACCTCAAATTATATTATATGTAAAATCACCGGTCTGTGGAATAAACCTACGCTCTAACCATTATATCTTATAACTTATTTTGCTTTGCAAAATCTGTACGCCCACTAGGAATCGCCATGTCATTCGACATGGTAAAAACCTAAACTCTCAGCTTAGAAGTTTACCATATCGCATGATATGGGCTGGTGCTCTATATATTATTAATATTGTACGCCCACTAGGAATCGAACCTAGATATCCAGCTTAGAAGGCTGGTGTTCTATCCATTGAACTATGGGCGCTTATAATTATACTTTTGTAACACGTCTCTTAATTGTTGTCTTAATAATCTTTTTCCTTCAGTGGTTTTTAAAAATTTTTCTCTTCTTGTTGCGTCACTTTGTAACAAATAACCTTCGTAATGAATTAACTTTATTGGTCGTTTATGTTTAGTAAAATTTGTTAAACCATTTTCATGTTCATTATACCGTCGTTTCAAGTCGTTTGTATACCCAGTATATAATTGTTGATTATTTAATAATAATATATAAACATAGTGCATGTTTAGAAGTTTACCCTGTCGAATGACAGGGGCCGGTGTTCTACTTGTCATATCGAATGATGTGATCCATTGTCATGTCCATGGCATGTCGCCATGACGTGCATTCGACATGATAAAAACTATGGGCGCTCATGCCATGAAGGCGAGGGAAGTTACCTCGCCTTCAGTTATTATAACATTTTAATAATTTTTTATCTTCTAATGAAACCGCCACCTCCACTACTTCTTCTATTATTATTTTGGCTTGGTCTTCCACCTCGTCCACCATTAAATCCGCCGCCAGATCCGCCTCCAAAACCACCACCTGCGTCTTTTCCTTTTTCATCTTTCCATAAATCTTGATTTTCTTCAAGACCTTTCATGGATAAACTAATCTTTCCAGAGTCTTCAACTTCTTTAACGCGTACTGTTACTTCGTCATCCATCTTTAATAAATCTGATGGACTACCAACTCTATACGGAGCCATTTCAGAAACATGAACCATACCATCGTTGTTGCCAGGTAAGCTTACGATTACGCCAAAGTCCATTACCCGCACAACTTTACCAACAAATTTTTCGCCAGCTTTAAATTCATGTAAAATATCTTCGATCATTTGTTTTGCTTTTTCCATACCTTCAGCTTCAACAGCACAAATAGAAACAATACCTTCTTCAGAAATATCAATGCTAACATCAGTTTCTTTAATAATACCATTAATGACCTTACCACCAGAACCAACTACTGCGCCAATTCGTTCAGGATCAATCTTAAATGAAATTAATCTTGGGGCATATTGTGAAAGTTCAGCTCGTGGAGCTTTGATAGCTTTAGTCATGACGTCTAAAATTTCTAATCTTGCTTTCTTAGCGCCTGTTAAAGTTTCTTTTACTAAATCCATTGGTAAACCTAAAGTTTTAGTATCAAGTTGAATAGCAGTAATACCATCAACTGTTCCAGTAACTTTAAAATCCATACCACCTACACCATCTTCTAAATCTTGAATGTCAGTAATAACTTTCCATTTACTCATGTCTTTGTAACTAGCTAATCCCATTGCAATACCGGCCACTGGTTTTTTAATTGGCACACCAGCATCCATTAAAGATAGAGTTGAACCACAAGTAGCGCCCATTGAAGATGAGCCATTAGAACCTAAAACTTCTGACACTACTCTAATTGTGTAAGCAAAGTCTTCTTCGTTTGGTAAGACTGGTTTTAAAGCTTTTTCAGCTAAAGCACCATGTCCAATATCACGACGAGAAGGACCAAACATTTGTTTTGTTTCACCAACAGAGTATGGAGGGAAATTATAATGATGCATGTAACGCTTAGTTGATTTACCCTCTAAACCTTCTAGCATTTGTTCATCACCAGGAGAACCAAGAGTAACGATTGAAAGCACTTGAGTTTCACCGCGGTTAAATAAACCAGAGCCATGAGTACGTGGTAATAATGAAACTTCAGATGCTAAATCTCTAATTTCATCAATCTTACGTCCATCAACTCGTTGATCACGTTCAATTATTCCTTTGGTAATTTCTGCTTCACAAGCTGGATAAACTAATTTACCAGCTACCTTGCTAATTAATTCTTCTTCTACACCTTCGTCAGTTAAATATTTTTTTAACTCTTCTTTCACGTTAGCGATCTGTGCTTTGCGTTCTTCTTTTAAAGCGGTTGGTACTTCACCAAATAAAAACTTTTCCGTATTTGTTTCTAACCAGGCCTTAGCTTTATTAATTGTATCCTGCTCTTCAGGGGTTGCTTCATCTTCTTCTTTATCTTCTTTAGCTTCTTTACCAATTTCTTTTTTCATTTGCTCAATTAATTTTAAAGCTGGTTGCATTTGTTTAACACCTTCATCCATAGCATTAAACATATCTTCTTCATTAACTTCTTGAGCACCAGACTCAAGCATGATAATTTTATCTTTCATGCCAGCAATAGTTAAGTCTAAATCACTTTGTTTTTCTTGTTCAAATGATGGATTAAAAATTAATTTACCATCAATCCGACCAACTTTAATTCCGGCAATTGGACCTTGCCAATAGACACCAGAAATTGATAACGCAGCAGAAGCTGCCACCAAAGAAATAATCTCTGGATCGTTTTCTCCATCAACTGAAAGTACAGTTAAGATAACTTGTACATCACGATGATCATCTTCATTAAACAAAGGTCTGATAGCACGATCAATCATACGTCCAGCTAAAACTGCGTCGTCAGTTGGGCGACCTTCACGTTTAATCCAGCGAGAACCTTTAATGATTCCAGCTGCGTATAGTTTTTCTTCATAGCCCACCATTAGCGGGAAAAAATTCATTCCCGGGCGAGCTTCTTTAGCTTGTACGACCGTAGCTAAAATAACTGTATCGCCATGGCGTACAATTACAGCGGCATCTGCTTGCTGAGCAAGTTTGCCTGTTTCAATAGTGAGAGTACGGCCAAGCCACTCACAAGAATACTTTTTTTCTTCCATAAATTTTGAGTATCTTGGCCAACAAACTACAGACGAGTAATATCTTTTAAACTATAAACTATTACCGACGCCTATCTGTCTGATGGACAATGATACTTTTAGTTAATATTTGTTATTAGTTAGACTGGTTAAATTAGTTATTAGTTCTCTAAATTTCAAGAACATCTTTAATATAAAAACTAATTTAACCAGTCTAACTAATCTAACAAAAACTTTATAAAATAATAAATTATTCAAAATTAAAATTACTTTTTTAAATAACTTAATTTTTACTTCAAAAACTTCTTATAACCTCCAAGATCAACAAAATCATCTGCTATCTCAATTAATTTTGATGAACAAGTTTTTTTAAAGGCTAACACTTCTACTAAACATCCTTTAGTATTTTGTAAATACTCAACTAAGGGAACATAGTCACCGTCGCCAGTCACTAAAACTATCACATCTAATTTTTCAGCTAGTTTAATTGCGTCGACACTAATACCAACGTCCCAATCTGCTTTTTTAGCGCCAGAAAAAAATATTTGCAAATCTTTTACTTTAACTTCAAAGCCTTGTTTGCCTAATGCACCTAAAAACGCATCTTCTTCGCCACCTTTAGTTTTAATTGCATAAGCAATGGCGCGAATTAATTTACGACTAGCTACAGCGTTTTTTAATACTTCGCTAAAATTTACATTTCTTTTATATAAATTCTTAGCAGAGTGGTACATGTTGGAAACATCCACTAAAACGCCTACTCGTTGCTCCTTGTGTTTTATCATAAATGTTATTGCGAGAAAAGCAATCTTATAAAAACTGCTTTGTCGCTTTTTTTAATTATTATCTTCTGCCTTTTTGGCAGCTACTTCTTCTTTCTGTTTTTCTAATTCCTCATCTTCTTCAGCTGCTTTTTTAATAGCGTCTAATTCTTCTTGTTCTTTACGCTTTTTCTCTTCCTCTTCTTCTACTAATTTTTTACCTATTTTTAATTTTAATTTTGTTACTAATTCTTTAAATCCATCAGCATCTTCTTTCTGTAAGTACTTTAATAATTTACGACGTTCGTTTACTTTTCTTAATAAACCACGGCGAGATGAGTGATCGTGCTTATGCATTGCTAAATGATCAGTTAATTCTTTAATTTCTTCACTTAATAACGCAATTTGCACTTGTGATGAACCAGTATCATTCTCGTGTGTTTTGTACTTGTTTATAATTCTTGTTTTTGCTTTTTTGTCTAACATTAGTGTTTATTCACTATATTCCGAGATAAGGTTGTTTACCCCGTCGTATGACTGGGGACATCCATTAACCAAGAATAAGTACTATTAAATTATGAAATAATAATAGCATAAGAAGTGTTAAATTGCAAGAAAAGTATTGAAATCCAATTTGCTATAGCAAATTGGATTTCTAATAAACTTGTTTTATACTAATATTAGCTTAAAATAGGTAATATAGGTTGACAGAATTATAAATGTATGTTATTCTTTAGGTATAATTTGCTATTTCAAAAAAAAGAAAGTAGAGAAGAAAACCATGTATTTTTTTGTTTCCGTCCTCGTATTTATATTAGTGGCTGTTTTGAATCGTTATTCTGACAAGCAAAATGACAAATGTTTTGATGAGTATCTTGCCGACGCCAGTATTGATGCTAAAAATAGACTTTGCATCAATAAAGAAATAGAAGACTTCTGGCAGAAGCATCCATGGAGACGACGAATAAACAATCTGTTCAGCAAATGGCTGTACATAGCAATAATCCTTGCTATATTTTTTTCTGCTTAAAGATATAGACTAGCAAAACTCCCATAAATTAAAGGAACAATCGTAAGCTTCGCGCTTCTTGTTCCTTTTTAATTTTATAAAATATTTTTCCAAAACCTCCATCCGTTTTTCATAAATCAAAAAACGGTTTTTGAATAAAAAAGGAGTCCGACTCCCTACTCGCCTCGCTGAAGCTATGGCGAAGCGGGTAGGGAGTCGGACTCCTAAACTATTTGTTAATCATTAATAAAATATTCTTCTAATCTTTTCTTTGTGAATCTTCGTCCGCCTCCCATTTTTAAATACTTTTCTCTGTTATATGCGTCTTTTTTATTCAAACATGCTTCATAATATATTAATTCCCAAGGTCTTTTTAATCTTGTAGTTTCTACCAATCCATTATTATGTTCCTGAAATCTTCTTACTAAATCATTTGTACACCCTTTATATAATGTTTTATCTTTGGTGCTTTGTAATATGTATGTATAATAAAATTTCATGTGGACCGTGCGAGATTCGAACTCGCGGCCTCTTCCATGCCATGGAAGCGCGCTACCAACTGCGCCAACGGCCCATTATATAATCACGATAAGTCCACAAATATGTAGACTTTACTTAATCTTTTATTACTTTAAGTCCACTGCTCTGTAGACTTTAAAAATAACCTTTTCCACAATTTGTGGATACTTATACACAAAACGTGCATAACTCTTGTTAATAATTATTAAAGTACACAAATATGTAGACTTTACTTAATCTTTTATTACTTTAAGTCCACTGCTCTGTAGACTTTGCATAATTTTGTGCTCCCACCAAGAATCGTCCCGCACAGTCGCTACGCCTGCCTATCGGCAAACAAGCTCCTTGCGGGATCACTCCCCGCTATCCAGCGGGGCAGGCACTAACGTTCGTGAAACCTTTCGCTATTGTGTCCCCACCAGGAATTGAACCTAGATTTGAAGCTTTAGGAGCCTGCCTGCCGGCAGGCAGGGCTTCCACTTCCTATTACATGTGTCCCCGCCAAGAATTGAACTTAGATCTAGAACTTAGGAGGTTCTTGTTTTATCCGTTAAACTACGGGGACAAAAGTATTTTACTTTATTTATAGTATCGCAGTTTTTACACTTTGACAACTAATTAATTAACCACTAAGATTACAATATTAAAATAAACAATTAACATCTGACATTTAACACTTGACATTAAAAATCTTGTCAGGTGTCAAATGTTAATTGTCAGATGTCTCAAAAGTATGTTTAAAAAAGAAGAAACAAACACAAATTTTAAAGAAGCAGAAACTATCATCGGCCCATCAGTTAAGGTAGAGGGTGATTTTGCTGGCCAAGGTAATTTAATTATCGATGGCGTTGTCAAAGGTAGCGTTTCTACTGATGGTAATTTAAAAGTAGGTGAGCAAGCAAAAATTACTGCCTCTGTAAAAGCTGATAATGCTTTTGTTAGCGGAGAAATCAAGGGTAATATGATAATTAAAGGAGACTTAGAATTAACTAATACTGCTAAAGTTTGGGGGGATATAGAAGCAAAAAGTATTTGTGTAGCTCGTGGTGCTGTTTTAAATGGCAAATTTACTATGACTGGAACAAAAGGAGATGAAGAAACAAAAGAAACAAAACAGCCAGAAGAAGTGAAAATTATTGAAGAAGATGCAGAAAAAATAAGCTAGAATTTATGCATATTTATATCTACGATTATTTTTTAAATCAAAAAAAATACGATAAAATCGTAGCTAAAATTGAAACACGCATTACTGATTTAGGACTACAAGGCAAAAACTGCCATGTTGGTCCTTTAAAAAGTCTAAAAAGTATTGTTACTGAAGAATTAAAAAATAATCCTACAACTATAATTGCTATTGGCGATAATAAAACTCTCAATGAAGTAGTAAACGCGGCTAAGGATAGTAATATTATAATTGGTATTATTCCGATCGGCAATAATAATTCTATTGCTGACACTCTTGGTATTACTGACGAAGATCAGGCTTGTAATGTCTTATCTGCGCGTTTGATTGAAAGAATAGATATTGGTGTTATTAATAATAATTACTTTATTGCTAATGCTAAAATTGCTACTCAAGGTACGGTCATGGAAATAAACGGAAAATATACTATTGAGCCAACTGGTGATGGAGAAGTGGAAATTATTAATTTAAATACAAGCACACAAAATTCTAAAATAAATCCGAACGATGGTTTATTTGAAATTTTTATTAATGTTAATCAAAAAAAGCTAATGTCCAGTACAAATGAACAAAGCTTTATTCAAACAAATCGCGTAATTATTAATAATTTAAAGCATAATCAGTTTTTAATTGATAATGCTGTAGAAATACCAACTCCAGTAGAAATTGGTGTTATTAAAAATAAACTATCAGTTATTGTGGGGAAGGAACGGGGTTTTTAATTAAAATATTTAATTTATTTTAAACAAAAAAAGATGCTATTATGCATCTCTTTTTTATTTTATATTATAATTCTATTTAGTATCAAGCACTTCCACGTCCAGCTTCTTGTCTTTTTTAAATATATAGACCTGTTGTAATCCAGTAAATACTGTAGTTAATAACCAATAAAGAGTTAGGCCGGCAGGGAAAGTTAAACCAATAAAGATAGTAATGACTGGCATAAAATATACCATTTGTTTACTCATGATCGCTGTCATATCCTCATCCTTAGCCCCTGGAGCGCCTTGAACTTGTTTAGGCGGACGTTTGGCTAACATCATCTTAGCTTGCCAATATTGAGCTGCACCAGCTAAAATTGCTAATACTGGACTGGCTTTTGATAAATCAAACATTCCTAAAGACATTGGATTTAGCGACTCTGGACGACTAATAAAACTATATACTAATTCTAAAGATCCACCGTCAGCAGATAATCCATCTCTAAATACATAGAAAACAGCAATTAAGAAAGGAAATTGAATTAAAAGTGGCAAACAAGAAGAAAAAGGATTTACTTTATTTTCTTTATATAATTGCATCATTGCTTTACCCATATCCTGCTGATTGCCTTTGTATTTCTCTTTTAACTCAGCAATTTTAGGCTGTAAGTCTTGTAAAGATTTTTGTGATTTAATTGATTGTTTATTTAATGGATATAAAACCAATCTAATTAATACTGTTAAAAGAATAATCGCTACTCCCATATCATGTCCTGGAACAACGTTATATAAAAAAACCAATAAATTAAAAATTGGTTCAAAAAATATAGTTTGAAAAAAATTAGCCATAGTTGTAATAATTTCTAATATCTAATATCTAAATCCAAAATAAATTTAAATATTAAAACTCAAATAACTAAACTAAACGGATGTTTTGAATATTTATTTATTTGAATTTTGAATTTATTTTGATTTTAGAGTTTAGGATTTATAATTATGATTTAATAACATTCCCGCTATGCAGGATCTATACCGCCCTTATTCCAGGGATTACACCGTAAAATACGCCATGAAGTTTTTATTACCCCTTTAATAATACCATACTTTTCAATTGCTTGTATGCCATATTCTGAGCAGGTAGGATGAAAACGACAATATCCATGCGGAAATAAAAATTTAAAAACCCCATGATCAAAGGAAAGGGTTTTTTGGTAGAGTTTTATTAATTTAATAATGAAATAACGAGGATAGTGTTGCCACATTAGAGTTATTTATTTTTTACCAGCTAATACACGTAGTTTTTTACAGTGATTTAAAAAAACTTTTTCTATATCATGGTAATTTAACTGCGCAATTTCTGGCATTGCTATAATAAAAAATTCAGTACCTGGTTTTAATTTTATTAAATTCAAACGAGCAACTTCACTAAGTTGACGTTTTAATCTATTACGAACCACTGCTTTTTTACTAATTTTAGTAGAAACTACTATTACAAAGCGAGTTATTTTATTTTCTGTTTTTAAAACTTTTACGCCTAATATTTTATCAAAACTAGACTTACCATTTTTAAAAACATTTTCAACTTCTTTTTTCTTTTGAATTTTATTTTGTTTATTTAACATGTTCAAAAAACTTTATATATATTTAATATTATGTCAAACCATTAATTCGAATGCTCTGTACGGATTAAATAGTGCTTTCAATAATCCCTGCCTACCGGCAGGCAGGGATTATTGCAGGAAGTTCTAAATAAGTACAACAAATTTGGATTAATGGATTGCAAACCGTACTAAACCCATACTAAATTATTTCTACTTACTAAGTACTTTGCGCCCTTTGTCACGACGTCTTTTTAATGTATCACGTCCATCTTTTGAGCTCATTCTTTCACGAAAGCCATGTTTTTTCTTAGCTTTACGAGTATTTGGTTGATATGTTCTTTTTGTTGACATATTTAATTTTTAATTTATAGACTGTTAAAATAATAGCATATTCATTTAAGCACGTCAACTTTATACACTTTATCCACTGATTGTGAACAAGTTGTAAACTTCTGTGGATATTTCCATATTTTAAAATTTAACCTATACTATAATATGTAATATTAAATAATCTCTATTAATTCATAAAACTATGACTAATGAACAAATTTGGCAAGCTGTCTTAGGTGAAATGGAAGTTAATTTATCACGCGCTAATTTTATTACCTGGTTTAAAAGTACTTTTATCTCTCTAATTGAAGAGGATAAGGTAGTAATTAGCGTTCCTAATATTTTTACCAAATCTTGGTTAGAAAAAAAATATCATAAAGATATTATGCAAGCATTAGAAAAAGTTATTGAATTAAAAATTGCTGAAATATTATATAAAGTAGAGCCTCTTAAAAAAGCACCTCCGGTTAATCAATTAGATAGCATTACTCAAACACCACAAGAAACTGCTAATATTACAGAAAATCCTACCACAGAGTCTTCAACAGAACAAAAACCAGCAACTTTAAATAAGTTTGGTTTAAATACTCAATATGTTTTTGATAGCTTTATTGTTGGTAAAAATAACCAACTTGCTCACGCAGCTTGTAAAGCAGTAGCTGCCAATCCAGGAGTAACCTATAATCCATTATTTATTTATGGTGGAGTTGGTCTTGGTAAAACTCATTTGTTACAAGCAATTGGTCATGATTTAGCTAATGTTAGTAAAAAAGTACTCTATGTAACTTGCGAAAAATTTACTAATGACTATGTTCAGGCTGTTAGAACTGGCAGAGCTAAAGAATTTAAAGATTTTTATCGCAATGTTGATTTGTTATTAATTGATGATATTCAGTTTATGGGCGGAAAAGAAGGAACTCAAGAAGAATTTTTTCATACTTTTAATGAATTACACCAAAGTAACCGTCAAATAGTAGTAACCTCTGATCGTCAACCAAAAGCTATTCCATCTTTAGAAAAAAGACTACAATCACGTTTTGAGTGGGGGATGATTGTTGATGTTACTTTACCAGACGTAGAAACTAGAATGGCCATCTTAGAAACCAAATGTAAAGAAAAAAATTGTAGTTTTGACGAAAAAATTATTAATTATATTGCTAATAATGTTCAAAATAACATTCGTGAACTAGAAGGAGCTTTAAATAGAGTGGTCGCTTTTCATCAATTTAATAATACTGAAGCTACCTTGGATAGTGTTAAAGAGGTATTATCTGGAATAATGAATACTTTTCAATCTAAATCTGTTACTCCTAAATTAATTATTGACGTTGTTTCTAAATTTTATGATATTGATATAGCTGATTTAATTGGAAAAAGCCGTAAAAAAGAATTAGTAACTCCTCGACAAATAGCCATGTACTTAATGCGCGAAGAAATTCACACTTCTTTCCCAACTATTGGTAATGAATTTGGTGGACGTGATCACACTACTGCCATCCATGCTTGTAATAAAGTTTCTGGGGAAGTTAAGCAAGATCAACGTAAAAAGCAGGAAATTGAATCTATTTGCCAAGTACTCTATAGTGTATAAAATCAATTGTCTAATTTCTAGTTTTACACATAATTAATATTATATTTTTAGACTAAAATTAGATTAAATTTAAAGATAAAATAAATAGTGCACAAGATATCAACCGACTATTCAACATCTGTAAAAGTTATTAATAACCAGTGAGTTAAATTTAACAAAAAGTTAATAAGTAGGCCTAAATTAAGTTAAGCACATTTTGTTCAATTTTCATCTACACCCTTATCTTAAGTTTATTAACACTACACTTTAGCTAATATTAAATTCAAACTAAGCTAATTCACACAATCCCCAGGCTTATAGTTATTATTATTATCTTTTATATTATATATACTAATTAATATATAAGGGAACCACTTAAATAAAAAATATGAAATTCTCTTGTACTCAAGACAATTTAAAACAAGGATTAAATAACGTAGTTCACATAACAGGTAAAAATGTAAATTTACCAATCTTAAGTAATGTTCTAATAGAAATTGAAGATAGTAATATAAAATTAATTAGTACTGATTTAGAATTAGGGATAACTTGTAATGTACGAGGTAAAATTGAACAACCAGGAAAATTTACAGTTAATGCAAAAATATTTAATGACTATATTAATCTACTACCAACTGGAAAACGAATTGATATGGAATTATTAGATAATGAATTAAAAGTACAATGTGAAAATTACAAAACCAAAATTAAAGGAGAAGACCCAGAGGATTATCCAATTATTCCTCAAGTAGAACAAACAGAATATGTTAGTTTTAATTTTGAAGAATTTAGAAAAACAATCAATGAGGTAGCTTTTTCAGCTGCTCAAGATGAAACTAGAATTGAATTAAGCGGAGTTTATTGTGATTTTAGTGGTGATAAATTAGTTTTAGCAGCTACTGATAGTTATCGATTAGCAGAAAAAAAATTAAAATATAAGCACAAAGATGAAAAAATAACTAGTAAATTAATTATTCCTACAAAAACATTACAAGAAGTGATTAGATTATCTCAAGATGAAAAAAAGAAAGAATTGATTTCAGAAAATATGGATAATGAGTTGAAAATATATATTACTGATAGTCAAATATTATTTACTTATCGTGAAGTTGAATTGGTTTCTCGAATAATTGAAGGACAGTATCCTGATTATCAACAAATTATTCCTAATGCTAGTGATGAAAATAAAACAATTATAAAAATTTCTAAATCAGAATTAACTCGGGCCATTAAAGCGTCTGCACTTTTTTCTAAAATTAATATTAATGACATAAATTTAGATTTTCCTCAGAGCCAAAAAAAGGCGATTGTAAGCGCGGTAAGTGGTCAGAGCGGTGAAAGTACTATTGAGTTGTCTGCGGACATTACCGGCAAAGACAACGGCATTGTATTGAATTATAAATACCTACTAGAGGGATTAAATAATTTAGATACTGAAGAAGTGATTTTAGAAATAGTAGATGGCAGTACTCCTTGTTTATTAAAAAAAGAAAACGACCAAGATTATTTATATATTATAATGCCGATTAAACAGTAAACTCCTACGAAATACAAATTTTTACGAATATACGAATAAATATTTGGAATAAAAAAACACCCAACTAAAATTATTGGGTGTTTTTTTATATTTAAGATTTGTTATTTTTTCCGTTTAGGTTGTTTTTTTGTAAAATATTTACGTATTTTTATTAAAGCTATAACCCCTGGGACTCCCATAATAGGCGCTATTATAAACACATAATTGAACCCGAAATTTTCAGCAATAAAACCAGCTATAATAGCGGCGCTGGCTGCTTTTAATCCATTAGCTGATGAATTAAAACTCCATTCAAAAGCCTCTCTCCCTTTATCTATACTTCTAGCGTAAAGTCCTCGCCAAGCCGGATATGACATGGCGACCATTAAACCGCTAAAAAATTGTATTAAATAAATTTGCCAAATAGTAGTTACCCAAATATATAAAACAGGCAAAAGTGATATAACAATGTAGCCAACTAATAGATATTTATATTCATCAGCATCACCTTTTGTTTTATCAAAATATTTTGCTGAAATTAAAGAAAAAAGATTTGCTACTAATAAATTTATAGCAAGGGCAATGCCGACAACTTGTAAATTACCACCATCAATTTTTTCTATTACAAATACCGCAAAAATCGGAGACAACAAACTCATTCCATATAATGAAAATACATCCAGTAGAGTAAGTAATTTAATTTTTTTGTTCATTTTTTTCATAATGTAGAAATAATTTTATTTTTCACTTTTTTAATTTCAGTTTTATCTTCCAAAAGTTTATTTTTATATAATTTATATAACAAAGGAATTACTCCACATTTTTCACACTCACCCCAATTGCATTTTCCATTATTCTCTTGAGATAATTTTTTACACATTTCAGTTTCTTGCTCAAAAATTTCTTTTGATATTTTACTCATAATTATTATTTAATAGCTTGTTTAATAGCTGATTCTAAAACTTGCGGTTCGTCTGTGCCGATTCTAAATATTTTATTATTTTTCATTTTTATTTCAACTGCATCAAAACCAGAAACATTATAAATCCACATTTTAGGCCATAACCACCATCTTATTCCCCAGCCATAATACCAATGATTTTTAACAGCTTTAGCAGAAGTTATTTCTTGCAGACTAAATTTTTTTCTAAAAATACCATAACCAAATTTTATTTTTAAATAATTTTTATTAATCATTACATTAAGAGTGGTAAAAGAAAAAATAATAAATAAAACCAAAGACATTAGAAAAATAATTGTAGAATTTAATTCAGCTCCAGCGTATTTAAAAATAAAACCAAAGTCTAAAATTATTAAAAGTAAAACAATGATTATTAATTTTCCGATTTGAGTGTGTTTGTAGGGCATATAGTTTAAAGTTATTTTCTTAATTTATCATATTCTTCAACAGATAAATTTATATCATTTAAAATTTTTTTAAGTAATCCCTTACTTAATTCTCGATTATGTATAGGAATGACAGTTGTCCGACCATCTGAATGTAAAAAAAAGACATGAGACCCTTCAGCATCACGTTTTTTAAATCCTAAAGATAAAATAATTTTGATTAATTTTTTTGGTTTAATTGTAACAAGTTTAGGCATAATTGAGTTCTAGATTTTGAATGCCGATAAATTTTGTTTTTTCTACTTCGCGTATATTAACATTTCTAAGACAGAGTTTTAAAACTTGTTGTAAATTTTTAAACATTTCTTTTTGTGTTTTTCCCTCTGCATGACAACTAGGCACTGCTGGAACAGAGCCAATAAACACACCATCTTCATCTTGTTCTATATAAACTGTAAAATTTGTATTTTTCATATAATTAATATTAATAATTTTGTAAATATTATAGCAAAATTAAGAGAATAAGACAAACTTCTTTTATTTTTTAATCCACTCTCTAGTAATCCATTTTTTAATTAGAGCTTCTTCAATGTCAATTTTAAGTGTTTTAGCGATAACTAAAACTAAACCTAAAACATCAGCCAACTCTTTAGATAATTCTTTTTTAGAATCTTTCGGAGATAAATATTTTTCCGGCCGACATCTTTTCTTATGTATTATATATGACTGAGTAAATTCTCCAAGCTCTTCGGTCAATTTTAACATTAAATAATCATCATCCATTTTAATACTATCTCTTTTTGAGTTGCTCAAGGCCACCTTAAAAATTTTATTTTGTAATTCTTTTGTTTGCATTTGATGTATTTTTAATAATAGTTAGTGTTTGATTTTTAGTAAGTTTTGAGTTGTCAATAATATGCCATCTATCCTCAGTTTTTATTCTTTCAAGAAAAGTGCCATGAAGATTTAGGGCGCGTTGTTTCATTTGGGCATGTTTAGACCTGCTTAAGTCACGCGTACGGAGAGTTTTTTTATCGGGCATAAGTAAAAAAACATACAAACTTTTTTTAGGAAGAAGTTTTAAATATAAATCTAACTTTGATTTAGTTGAAACTACATCGTCAATAACAACATTAAATCCTTCGGATGTAAAATTTTTGGTCAATGCGCAGGTGTTTTTTATAGCTAGTTCAAGTTGTAATTCTGAGGAAATAGTTTTTTTGAAAGGCGAGATATGACCACTGATAATCATATGTCTGATAACATCAACTTCTATCAAAGCACATTGTTTGAAAGTTTTAGTGAGTAGTTTAGCAATTGTAGATTTACCGGCTCCAGCAGGACCAACTATTAAAAATACCTTAGAAGTTTTATTTTGTAATTCTTTTGTTTGCATATGAAAGATTATTTAATAACTTTATAATGTAGTTGGATTTCGTTTTGTGATAATAGTTTTGTTTCTAGTAATTCTAAATTTACTTCAAAATCATTATCATTAAAAAGTTTTATTCCTTCCCCAAGAATTATTGGTTCAATATCCAAGTATATTTCATCTACAAGTTTTTCTTTAAGAAATGATGTGTTTAATACACCACCACCAGCTATTATAACTGTTTCAAAATTTTTTAATTTGTCTAGTGCTTCTTTTGGTGAAGAAGTAACAAGATGATTACTTGCTATTGTTGGAAAATTTTCATTTGAAACGACAACTAGTTGCACATCTTTTAACTCTGAAAATTCTGGCTGTTTTGTAAGTATATTATAGGTTCGTTTGCCCACAATAAGACACCCTGAATTACGAACCGCAGAACTATAGCTATTCCACTCCGTTTCAGAAATCCAACTAGTATCATCATCATTTTTTGCAATCATGCCATTAAGGCTTATCGCCATGTAAAGAATTTTTTTCATATTGTTTTATTATATTTTGGAAATTAAATTTGAATCTTGATTGTCAATTCAGATGTTTTTTACAATTAAAACATAAAATGTTGTGATTTTTATTTTTATCAATTTCAAATATGCATATATTGGTATTATAAAGATTTTCAATTGATTCTATTTCTTCATGACTTTTATTAGTTATCACAGCAATTATTGCTTTGCTTATTCCACTATGAGCTGTGAACAAAACTGTATCATCGGGATGTTTGGACAAAATGTTATGTAAAAAATTGCTTGCACGATTAAATAATTCTTCAGATGTTTCTCCATCTTTTGGAAAAAATTTTACAATACTTGTATTATTTGTGAATCCTAATTCTTTTTTACTTTTACCTTGCCATTCACCAAGGAATTTTTCTCTTAAATCTTTTATGAATTTAATTGGAATATCAGAATGAAATTTAGCAATTTTTTTTGCAGTATCAGATGCTCTTGCTAAATCACTGGAATAAATAAAATCTATTTTTTCATCTTTCAATCTTAAAGCAACTTTTTCTGCTTGCTTGATTCCAGTTGCAGAAAGATGACCTGGTAAATGCCCTTGAATAATACCAGCTTTGTTTTCTTCAGTTTCACCGTGGCGAGTAATAATTAATCTCATATTAAAAAATATAATTAGTTATTTTTTGTAGTCGGATATACCGTGTTAGCTGATGTCAATTTTTTATCGTTCCTATCTTCTATTTTTGATAGGCTTTTTTTGTTTCTTTTTATAAAAGAAAAATTAGATTTTTTCGTTTTGAAAAATAAAAGAGATACTAGGGGTGAATTTTATTTTTTAAGTTTCTCATTATAATACTACTACTACAGGTAGTTATATTATCAGTTATATAGAGCTCTGAAAAGACTTGACTTTTATTAAGAAATATATATAATAATGTATTGGCAATAAATTGTCAAAATACCTTAAATAAAGAGGAGATGTAACCATGTATCTATTCTTAGTTCCTTTCGTTTTTACGACAATCGGTTTTCTTGCATATTTTGGCGTAAGTAAAAAGAAAAATTGGATGATTTCTATCGGCAGTGGTTTATTTGCGGGAATGGCATGTAGAACAATAGGTGTGTATTTATTATTGCTTTCTCCACTGGGAGAATCTTACGAGATAATAGATAGTACATACACTCTTATGCCAATGAAAATAGGAAATAGCACAGTTTTTATTGCTACAATATTGGACAAAGAAAATCGCGCCAATCTTCGTTATTACTACAAAGACAACGACGGAAAAGTAGTAGAAAGAAGAGTGCGACATGATTCACACCGTCCGTACAATAATTGTGTTTATGAAGATGAGGACATGGTGACAGCGACGGTTACAACATATTTACAAATTAGAAAGTTTAATCCTCCAGTAGAAAACTTTTTAAGGAACAACCTTTCTGATCGTGAATTTTGTTTAACTAGCCGTAAGGAATTTCATATTCCCTTAGGAGCATTTAGGGGATTTTAGTTTTTTATTTCTTTAGTATCTTCAAGTCCTCGGTGAATTTTTTCACGCCGAGGACTTTTTATATTAAATAAAAGAAAAATTAGATTTTTACTCCTATTTTTTTAGTTTTATTAAAAATGATTTTGATTTTCTATTATAAGACTTGATTTCTTTAACTTCTAAGTGAATATTTTTTTCTAAAAATTCATTGAACGATCTATATTCACCAGTTCCTTTTACGTCCATATTATACAACTTCCAATCATCAAAACAAAAAATTACAGGTTCAGTAATCAGCGGTGTAAGAAAATCAAGAACTGCTTTTGACGAGCTGTATGTGTCACAATCAACAAAGACAATGCCAATTTTTTTGATGTTGTGTTTTTCTATGGTTTTATTGTTAAGAGTTTCATCATACCAACCATTAATCCACGTTATATCATTTGGATTAATATTTCTTCTCTTCAAACACTCTTTCATTTTTTCAAAAGAGCAGGCATAAAATCCTTTTTGCAAAACATCATGCTCTTTATCTGTGCCTTCTGGTAAACCCTTGAAAGCATCAAAACCAAAAAATCTCATAGATTTAAGATTCATTTTTTTTGCAGTATCAGATGCTCTTGCTAAATCACTGGAATAAATAAAATCTATTTTTTCATCTTTCAACCTTAAAGCAACTTTTTCTGCTTGCTTGATTCCAGTTGCAGAAAGATGACCTGGTAAATGCCCTTGAATAATACCAGCTTTATTTTCTTCAGTTTCACCGTGACGAGTAATAATTAATTTCATATTAAAAAATATATAGTTAGTTATTTTAACAATTCATACTTAAATAACTTTGGTGTAATATATTTTGCATAATAGACTTTCAGTTTCTTCTTAAGATTTTCTAATTCACCATTAAGTGTAGGATTATCATAAACTTTTTTATCGTTTTCATCTTTATATGATGTATTCAATTCTATTTCAATCTGATAAGGACCATATGCTAGTTTTTTGTTGTAGTTTTTTGTCTTCTTTGCTTCAAGTAAAACACTTTGCCAAATATTGATTAATTCTTTTTCATCAGCATTCAACTTAGTTTTTTCAAGCTGATTGTTTGCCAATGTCCCAGTAGCAAAACATAGTTCATTTTTATAAAATCGCTTGTCGCTTCCAGTGAAAGAAAGACACTTATTATATCTAGAAAGACAAGTGAAAATAAAACATGATTTCAAAAAATCTTTATCTTTTATGTACCTATCACCACCATCTCCAGTCGTAAAATATACATCTTTCTCATACCACTTTTCTTGCGGGTAAAGCTTGGCAGCGAAAAGTGGTAATTTTTCTAAATAATTATCAGTTCTTAAATAAAAACCATTTTTTCTTAAATTTATAGTTGTCCTTGTTAAATTTTTTGCTTGCCCATTAAACATTAAACCAACCAAATGAAGATAGGCAATAATATTTATATTATAAATGTTTTCTGTTGCTGTACTTTTTTGTTTTAAAGCCTCATATCCATCTGCTCCACAATAAATTCCGTTCTTTTTATCGTCAGAAAAAACTCTTCTATCAAAATAAACTTCATTTGGGGATTTATAACATTTTCGAATAATAATATTATTAATTTGAATAATCTTATCATCCTCAATTTCAGGTGTATTATTATCGTCTATGTCAAAAGAATTAAGAGTGAAATTTTCCTGTTTTTTGTCTATATTCTGCCACCAAATACACGAGATCGTTGACGGTGAAGCATGAAAAAATTTTCGATTAAATGCATCACCATTCATAAATGTTTTGTTTACAAGGCCAATGTTTTTGAAATATTTTACTGGACTAAACAATATATAGCTATCAGTTGGTTGCCTTAGATAATAATGAAATCCAGACCAGATGAACAAATTGGCTAGTTCTTTTGATGGAACATTTCCCTTCATTTTTGATTTAAAATTATTTTTGAATTCAGTAGCGATAAAAGAATTTTTTCTGACATTACGAGACTGACCTGTTTCCATCGTGCTACCAGAAGCATCACTATATGGTGGATTTTCGAACAAGATTACTGTGCATTTTGGATTGTCAATATATTGTTTAATAATTTTATTATTTACAAAATCTTCACTCAATGCATCCGCATTTACTACAAAACCAGCGGAAAATTTTACATTGTCATCGGTTGGTGGAATAATATGACGAACGCGTACATTAAACCGTTCTAACAAAACTTTGTATTCGTAGTATTCATAAGTGCTCACAATTGTATGTGATAATTCTTCATCAGAAAGTTCTGCTTCCAAGTTTCCTGTCCCTGCACAACGATCCAAAATAATGTAATCATTGCCCTTAGGAACAATTTTTATCGCCTTTCGAATAAGCTCCACAGATTTTTTTGCGTAAGCAGGTGGAGTAAAAAATGCACCTAGTTCTTTCTTGGTTAAATTATCGTTCAGTTTATCCATTAAATATTTAAATTTGATATTTGTTTTTCCTCTAAAAGGTAAAATATAGTTTTTGAACTTTACTGGTTTACGAATTTCACCACCATCTTTATCGTCAAGAAAATCACCTTTTTTTGCAGTTGAATTTTCCCGATAAAATTTTTCTGCCCACCCAACTATACAATCCTCATCAATTTTAATTTTGGTAAAAATATTTTCTTTTAATAATTTTAAAACTTTATCTGCACCAATATCTGTTGAATAATCAATTTCCTGTGGTTGTTTGTAAATTACAAAACCATCATTATTCTTACTTGCCCCACCATAATAAATCTGATGAATTTCTTTAAAATAATCTTGACTATCAAAAACATACAATTTACTTTGATTTAAAGAAATAAGCAGAATATTTTTTGGCACAGGATTACCACTAATTCTTAATCTTGATAGATACTTAACTGCTTGAAAAAGTACCTGCTGTGTATTGTTAATATTTAATTTAAATTCGAAAATATTCCCGTTATAAACACCATCAGTGTTAGCAATCAAAATATCATTTTCATCAATGGGTATTGCAAAATTCTTAAAAAAATGAAGTTGACCTTCCCGTTCAGTACTGAAACTTTTATATGAAGATTGATTTGTCATATTATTTTGTTTATTTTTTGTTAACATAAATGTGTTAAAACAAAATTACTTCCCAATATTAACTTTAACTTTTTTTGTTTTCATAATACTTCCTGAAGTACTTTTAGCTTCAGCATAAAGATAATAACCACCTTCAGCTGGCGCATCTTGCCAATAAGTAATTGGTTCGTTGGTGGAGATATTTGAGTTAGTAGTAATTAAGTGAACAGCACTGTCACGTTCATTTAAATAATAAAATTTAATGTTAGTAATTTGGCTAGGACGAAGGGTTAGAATTTTCATGGCTAACGGAAAACTATTTTGAGAAATTGTAGAATTATTATTTGGTGAAACCCAACCAAGACTAATTGAGTTGTCACGTTGAGAATCGTCTAGCACTAAATTAAACTGACGATTTTCATTTTTACAATTATCATATTTATCACAAGCCTTGATAGTTAGCTGATGACTGCCATTCGTTAGAAAACTAATATCAGTAGAAAGATGGTAAGGGCTACCAGTAACCATTTCAATTAAATAATTATCAATATAATATTCAACTCTACTCATTCCTAAATTAGCACTGGCAGAAACTTGAGCGGTTAAAAGCTTGGTTGTTACCACAATATTATTTTTAGGATAATGAACAGTTATGTTAGGAATATTTTCTGGCTTATGAAATTCATCTAACTCAGTGGGAATTTCATCAAGTTCAATTTCATTTTCTTCAGCCCATTTTTTAATTGCTTCTTCCCAAACTGGGAATTGAACATCATATTTTCCTTCTTCTGGAATTGGTCCGCGTGGATCATTTTTATTTACATAATATAAAATACTATGAGGTGAGCGGAAGGTTTTTTCTTCTATTAATTCTGGTGGTGTATTTTCAGTCGCTAACAAGCCGGTTATTTTATCAACTTTAATTTTAATTTCACCAGCTCCTTGGCCGTCTAAAACAGCTTTGCCAGTTTCTTCAATTTCTGGTTCTTTAAAAGTTTCAATTGGTGTATTACCTAAGACACGTTGCATGTATTGATTCCAAATTGGAGCAGCCACTACTCCGCCAGCCGCGCCTTTTTTCATTTCACTATTATCATTATTACCAACCCAAACACCAGTTACTAATGATGGAGTGTAACCAATTGTCCAAGCATCACGATAGTCATTAGTAGTTCCAGTTTTAGCAGCAGCCGGTCGTCCGCGTAAAGTTAACCAATTGGATTCACCAAAAGCATAAGCGCGTTCATTGTTGTCAGATAAAATATCATTAATCATGCGAGTGGTGTTAACTGGAATTACTCTCTTTTCTTTTTCATCATCATATTCTTTAATTACTCTACCTTTGCGATCTTCAATTTTTAAAATAGCGCGTGGTTTGTGATATTCACCTTCACGAGCAAAAACACCAAAAGCAGCCGTGTGATCTAATAATCGCACTTCCCCACCACCTAATACTAATGACAGTCCGTAACGATCAGGATCATCTAAACTAGAATAACCCATGGCTTGCGCTTGGTCAGTCACATTTTTATTACCAGTTAAATAAAGCGCTTTAACTGCTGGAATATTTAAAGATCCTGCCAAGGCTTTACGTGCGGTAACTGCGCCGTGTTCTTTAAGATCATAATTGTGTGGTTCATAGGTTTTTTCTTCTTCAATGGCAAAATCAGTTACCACATCATAGAGAATAGTGTTTGGCGTATAACCTTTATTAAAAAAGCTAGCGTAAACTAAAGGCTTTAAAGATGAACCTGGTTGACGCAGACTTAAACCAACATTAACTTGGCCATCAATATCATCATTAAAATAATCACGCGAACCAACCATGGCTAATATTTCTCCTGTTTTAGGATCAATGGAAACCAAGGCTCCATTAGAAGCATTATAGTTAGCATCATTTTTTTCTCCTCGTTCTTCCAAAATTTCCTCAGCAATTTCTTGCTTATATAAATCTAAAGTAGTGTAAATTTTGTAACCTTCTTGCTCAATATTGACATCACCAAAATCTTCGCTTAATAATTCACGCACATACATTACAAAATGTGGCGCAATAATATTTTCTCTAGGTTCTAAAAATTCTAGTTGCGTATTCATAGCTTCTTCTAATTCATCAGTAGTAATATAGCCTAATTCTTCCATAGCATTTAAAATCCACTCTTGTCGGTTAATTAATTTGTCTTTATGCGTGCCATAAGGTGAATAATAGGTTGGCGCTTTTGGTAAGGCAGCTAATACAGCTGTTTGCGCTAAATTTAATTCTGAAGCATGTAAACCAAAATATTTACGAGCAGCTGATTCAATACCATAGGCAGTAGAGCCATAAGGAATTTCATTTAAATACATCTGCAATATTTCATCTTTAGAAAATTTGTTTTCAATACGATAGGAAAGAATAAATTCACGGATTTTACGAGAAATTTTACGTTCATTACTTAAAATAGCGTTTTTTACTAATTGTTGTGTTAAGGTTGAACCTCCTCTAGCTGGTTTTCCAGTTAAAGGGTCAATAATTACACCTTTAATCATAGCTAGAATATTAAATCCATGATGTTCATAAAATGTACGGTCTTCCGCGCTAATAGTTGCCCATTTTAAATAATCTGGCATTTCTTCTAATTTAATAATAGTACGCTTTTCATCACCACTCACCTCATACAAAATGGTTTCACCAGTTCGATCATAGATTTTAGTACTTTCAGCCACACTACGGTCAATTAGCTTGTTTGGATCTGGTAAATCACGAGATAGCCATAAAACATATAAAAAACTAAAGATTAAAAACACTAAAATACCAATCATTCCCATGAGAATTAAATTCATGGTAGTTTTTTTATCTAATTTACGCCTTTTTGTATATCTGCGTTTAGTTTTTCGTAAACTACTTAAAGGTACTCGTTCTCGCATTTGACGGCTTCGTTGAATGCTTTGGCGCACTGAAGAAGTAGCTGAAGGCCTTCGCACTTCCCTTTTTTTCCAGTTTTGAGGAGATTTTGTTTTTCTAGAGAGTTGAGGTATGGGCATATTATAGTTACTGGTTATATTGGTTAGATTAGTTATTAGTTCATTATTTTTCAAAGTTTTTTTGATGTTTAAGAACTAATCTAACTAATAACTAATTTAACAAAAACATTAAAGAAATTAATAGATTTTAATAAAAGTAAGAGTATTTTTTATATAAATTATTATACAATAAGTTACACACATTGACAAATTCGGATATTTTTGATAAAATGATAGTAGAGTAATTAAACTTAATTGCACGCCATGTAGTTATATTTAATCATTCTCTCGCTAAATTGTTTTGTTGTCAATCTAGCAACCAAAAATACCCTCCCATCTTGCTATGCAATTGGGCGGGCAAGAAATAAAAATAAAAAGTCCCCATGCTTGTCAGGAACTCTGTTTTTTATATCTTAAATGCCAAAATTAGTGTTTAAGATGATATAAAATGACAAACATATGGATACAAAAACAATGAAAATCGAACAAACTAAACATTCGTCTGTTTGGAGTTGGAAAAATTTAACTGACGACCTAATTGTAAACGAACAAAACAAAAATAAAAAACAATCAAAAGCTAATATAATGACTAGCCTATTGGTGGCTTTTTTTATTGTCATAATTGCTGGCCAAACATTAGGATTTATTAATAATATGGCTGAAAAGCAAAATTTATTAGAAAAATATAAAAATATTAATGTGGTTGTTTATAGTAATATTGGATAATGTTAGTTATTAGTTAAATTAGTAAGATTAGTTATTAGTTAAACACGAAATTTTAAAGCAGGTCTGTTAAGGGGCTGTTTTTTAATTTTGCTTTACAAAAATAAACAGGGTATTATTAAAATATGAGAGTACCAACTAGAAAATCAGAAAGAGAAAATATCAAGCCAATGGATTTGCATATTACGCAGGTTAAATTTAATGCGCTTAAAAATAAGTTTGAGCGATTAAAAAAGAGTCGTCCAGCTTTAGCTAATGAAGTAAAAAGGTTAGCAGAGATGGGGGATTTTTCAGAAAATGCTGCTTATCAGATTGCCAAAGGAAAATTGCGTGGTTTAAATAATAGTATGACCAAAATAGATTATTTATTAAAGCATGCCATTATTATTAAGATTCAATCAAATAAAAATATTGTTCAGGTAGGGCATACGGTTACGGTAGAGGTGAATGGTAAACAGAAAAATTTTCAAATTTTAGGATCAGCCGAGTCTAATCCACTTCAAGGAATTATTTCCAAAAACTCTCCAATCGGCTTAGCTTTGATTGATGGACGAGTTGGCGATGTTGTTAAAATAAAATTAAAAGATAAAATAGTTGAGTATAAAATTATAAAAATAGTGTAAGATTTGTATAAGTTCACTTACATTTCGGACTGCGAAGCAGTCTGAAATGTATGCAAATAGGGTTTAAATATAAATATTGTAATGGTTTTGGCAGAATGTATAATTATGGATTAAAACACTTTAATCCATATAATATGATCACTAAAGAAGCTGAAATTAGATTAAAAATAATAAATTATTGGCAAAAGCACGGTTTAGAGGCTACTATTGATGCATTTGGAGCCAAACGTTCAACTATATACGGCTGGTGGAAAATATATAAAAAATCAGGGTATAAAGTTGAGAGTTTGAATCCGGGAAAACAAGTTAGGCATAATCTAAACAAACGAGAAGTTCATCCGAAAATATTAACTGAAATTAAACGGTTAAGGCTAGAAGTCTGCCCCAATATGGGTAAAGCAAAGGTAAAAAAAAATTTGGATAAATTTTGTTTAAAGAATAATTTGCTAATATATTCGGAATCAAAGAACGGTCGAATTATTAAAGAAAAGAAAATATATCATCATCGGCAGAAAGTATCCCATTTTGGCAAAGTAAAACAGGGAAACAAACAGAAAAAGAAACGAAAACCAAATAAATTTACAGCTAACATTCCAGGCGATTTAGTGGAAGTAGATACTATCGTAAAATTTATTTGGGGCGTGAAGCGCTATATTATTACTGCTGTAGATATTAAGACTAGATATGCGTTCGCTTATGCCTACAAAAGGCATGATAGCCATAGCGCTAGGGATTTTTTTCAGAAATTAGAAGAAGTATTCCCATACAAAATTAAGGCAGTACAAACCGATAATGGATCTGAATTTCATAAATATTTTCGGAATTATTTACAAATAAATAACATTACTCATTACTGGAATTATCCTGGCAGACCATATAGACAAGGGCATGTTGAGAAATACAACCGCACTATTCAAGAGGAATTTATAGATTGGAATGAAGTGCTACTGGAAGATGTTAATCAATTTAACCAAAAATTAATTAATTGGCTTCTGTGGTACAATACCGAAAGATATCATTGGAGCCTAAATTTAACTTCTCCTGTGGATTATTTATTAAATAACAGCTACGTGTCCGAAATGTGCTGGACTAATACAAATATTTTTTAATTACTTCAAAATATTGTATAATAAAATAGACCCGCCTTCGCTACGCTACGGCAGGGCAAGCAACTAGATAGCTAAAAAATAAACAACCAGAATTTTTTAGTTGTTTAGTTATTTATTTTATTATTTATTATTTTAGAAATTTTTCATGTATTTAGAGAAAATAGAAATTCAAGGTTTTAAATCTTTTGCCAAAAAAACCACGCTTAAATTTTCTGATAAGAATAAAAAATCCACCCAAGCCAATGGCAGGGCGGGCAAGGACGGCATTGGTTTAACTGTGGTAGTAGGTCCGAACGGTTCTGGTAAATCTAATATTGCTGATGCAGTCCGTTGGGTGTTAGGTGAACAAAGCACAAAACTTTTACGTGGCAAAAAAGGTGAAGATGTAATATTTTCTGGATCAGTAAAAAAAGCTAGTTTAAGTTTTGCCGAAGTTTCTTTGCATTTAAACAATGAAGATAAACAGGCCAAGATTGATTATACAGAATTAGTAATTACTCGTCGTTTGTATCGCAATGGTGAGAGTGAATATTTAATTAATAATTCCAAAGTTAGATTATTGGATGTCAGTATGTTGTTGGCTAAAGCGCATTTTGCTCAACGAGCATATTCAGTTATTGGACAGGGAATGGTTGATACTTTTTTAAACACTTCGCCAGCTGAACGCAAAGAATTTTTTGATGAAGCAACTGGCGTTAAAATGTATCAGATTAAAAAACATGAAGCCAATTTAAAATTAAATGGTGCTCAAGGCAATCTATCGCAAGCAGTAACTTTATTGGAAGAAATTGAACCACGGATGCGTTCGCTGACTCGTCAGATTAAAAAATTAGAACAGCGAGTAGCCATTGAATCACAGTTACATGATGTGCAAAAAAATTATTATGCTGGTGAATGGCATAAATTAAATAAAGAATTAAAAGAAATTAATCAGCAAGTAGTAGAACACGAAGGCAATCAGCGTGAGCAAGAAAAAGAATTAAATAAAATAAGTACTAGCTTAAATGGGTTAGAGCGCGAGCAATTTCAAAATGAAATTAAAGAAAAATTAGAAGTGCAAATTAAGTCTTTACAAAACGAGCGTAATTTAATTATGCAATCTTTAGCAGAAGTTAAAGCGCAAAAAAGTGTTTCTTTGGAATTAAGTGGTCAGACTGACATTGCTTGGTTAGATAAAAAGAATGATCAACTAAAAGAGGATATTAATAAATATCAAGCAGAATTACAAGAAGTTGAAAGTAAACAAACAGAAGCTAATAAGCGAGTAGTAGCGATTCGGCAAAAGCAAAGTGTGATAGATGATCAAATAATAAATGCCCGCAAACAGATTATGAGTCAGCGTAATCATGGCAGTGGAGACGCAGATAATATCGTGCATCAAATTAAAATTAATATAGATGAATTAATAAATGCTCATCAGGATATTTTTAGTCTATTAGAGCAAGGTAAAGATTTAGCAATAATTAAAAAAGAGTTTAGTAATTTGTATCAGAAAATAAAAGAGTTAAAAAATATTGCTCACCAAAAACAAATTAAATCTGACGATGATTTACAAAAGTTAAATAGTGAGATTATAAATTTAGAAGAAGAAAAAAATAAATTGACTCAGCAATATGTAGAAGCGCAAACTCAAGCTAGTGCCATGCAAAGTAAATCAGAATATTTAAAAATAGACATTAAATCAAAACAAGCAGAGCGAGACAGCATTAAACAAAAATTAAATAAACAAACAGACAGTAGTAAAAATTCCAACAAGGAATTAGATCGCAAGCAAAAAGTTTTAGAACATGATTTAGAAAGCAAAGAAGAAAAAATAAATAAAATAGAAAAAGAATTAAAAGAAATTTTTGAACAGGAAAAAAGACAGCGTGATCAGATAATTGAATTACAAAAGAAAGCCCATCAATTACAAAATGAATATAATGAAGTTTTAAATAAATTAAGCGAAGTAAAAGTAATTAAGGCGCGGGTAGAAACTAAGTTGGAAGATTTAGAGCAAGAGATTAGAAATGAAACTAATAATCTGCGTGCAATTATTGATTGCAAGAATTATAAAAAAATAGAAAAGTCAGAAGCTCGTGAAGAGATTAAAAAATTAAAACATAAGCTAGAACAGATTGGTGGCATTGATCCTGAAATTCAAAAGGAATACGAAGAGACCAAAGAGCGTTATGAATTTTTGTCTAAACAAGTAAACGATTTAAGTTCAGCTATTTCATCTTTGCAAAAATTAATTGTTGGCTTGGACAAAACCATTGCTGAGAAATTTGATAAAGCATTTGTTGAGATTGCCAAACAATTTGAAAAATATTTTAAAGTTTTATTTGATGGTGGAAATGTTAAATTAGAAAAAGTGTATGAAGAGGCGAATAAGGTTGAAGAAGAGAATGTAGAAGACTCAGAAGAAGATGAAAGCAAAAAAGAAACCCTCCCGACTGCGCGGGCGGGCAAGGTTGTGCTACGAGAGACTAAAAAAGAATTAGTGGGAATTGATGTAATGGCTACACCGCCGAATAAAAAGATTAAAAATATTTCCATGTTATCTGGTGGTGAAAGGGCGTTGACTGCCATTGCTTTAATTTCCGCAATCATTGCAGTTAATCCATCACCATTTGTAATGTTAGATGAAGTTGATGCAGCTTTAGATGAAGCAAATTCAATTCGCTTAAGTAGAATTTTAGAAGATTTATCCAAAAAAACTCAGTTTATCGCCATTACTCATAACCGCACTATTATGTATAAAGCTGATATTCTTTACGGCGTAACCATGGGTAATGACGGAGTGTCTAAGTTGTTAAGCGTTAAGGTAGATGAATTAAAAGGATCCAGAAGATGATTTTTAATATTTAACAATATGCCTTGGACAAAGAAAAATTATCCTGATTCAATGAAGAATTTGCCAGCGCGTGTTAGACATAAAGCGATTGATATTGCTAATTCTTTGCTTAAAGAAAAACACGCCGAGGGTAGCGCTATATCAATTGCTATTTCGCAGGCAAAGAAGTGGGGGAGAAATAAATAATAAAAAAAGAGGCGGATGCTTGTGTTGCATCCGCCTTTTAGGTTTTGTTTGTTGTCGATCTAGCTTGCTTCAACGTCTTTAATAATGGTCTCTGTGATCAGAATTACAAATCCCAGCAAGGTCATTTTATAAACAAAGGACAAAAAGGACAAACTTGGTTTATCTTGCTGGCGTTTTTCTTCTTCTTCTTTGCTTGTTTTTTCCTCAAGTTCAAAGTCAGTAACAACTTCATTTAAGAAGACTATGAGTTTCTTTTTTTCTTCAAGCGACAAACTATTCAAAGGAACAATCTTAGAAATAAGCATAATTTGTATCATCATTTTTTTTGCAACTTTTTCCCAAACTGTTAATCTGGGCGGAAGCGGGGGTATTTCTTCATCAGGTAACTGTTGTTTGTAGACATTGTCATGAAAATCTCTTTTTGTTTGTACTTCATCGGTCCATTTTCTCATTAATTTTTTGTGTTCTTCCTCAACTTCTTCGCTAACATGAGCGTCATGAGTAATTTTCCCCTGTATTATGACTGTTTTTAGCGTAGCTACCCCTAAGCTAAAAATTTCAAGCCATTCATCAACAGTTAAAAAATACGATCCTTGTTGTGACATAATTTATCTCCTTTTGGCTTTAAAATGAGCCTTTGTGATATGTAAAACATATTAAATAATAATAAAGTAATAACTAATTTTTGTCAACCCCCTACAGTACTTAGGCAAAGAAGTGGGGGAGAAATAAATAATAAAAAAAGAAACGTAATTAAATACGTTTCTTTTTTGTAGACTATTATATTGAGAATTTAAACCCTTTAAATATTAAGAAACATTCCACAAAGCATTAAAAATTTCTCTTTGATTTTTTGCTAATTCAGTATTGCGTATTTCAATGGCATAATGTGGTCTTTCATTAGTCATAATCATTACTATATAATCACCGCAGACCCAGTAAGTCGCAGTAAATGGGATGTTTTTTTTGAAAATTTTTATATTTCTTCCAGTAATTTTTTGTTTTTCCATAACTTTTTCAATTTCAGACTTATTAGATAGTAATCTTAGGTCTATTTTTTTTGGCGCTCTACTCCAATACCAGTCAATCCATTTTTTGTAATGCTCAATAAAAGCATGGTCTTGGTATCCTAACCATTTAGTTTTATTTTCTATTACACTTTTATCCCAAATAGGAGTTTGTTTATATAAAAAATTTTCAAGTTCTTCTTCCGCGATAAATCTTACTTTTGGGACTGAATATTTTGTATTTGAAGAAATATTCTTTAACTCTTGAATGGCATTAGCAATAATCGCCTTTTTTTTATTTATTTTTCCCTCTTCTTTTTTTATAATATTTTCTAAGTCTTCTGGCGGGCGGGCAACAACATATTTAATTGGACTGGATAAATCTTCTCCAATTACACCCTTTTTTTTAAGCTCACTAATAATACTATAAACTGTACTCCTATTAATTTTCGTAATATGCGCTAAATCAGTGGGAATAATTTTGCCGTTTTTTAATATTGATAGATATATATCAGCCTCTTTATCAGAAAAACCTAATTTTTTTAATGTTTCTTGTATCATATTTAGTGGGAATTATAAATTATACTTAAATTGTATCATATTGTTAAAAGTATGTCAACAGTAAAAATAAAATTGTTAAAATTATGTAAACAGTTATATTTTACCTTATATTAGTATATATTTAGTATGTAATTTTATCTAATTATATTATACTATTGACAAGATTACATAAGTATGATACACTAGTCTATCAAGCTAAAAAATAGCTTGAAAAAATTATTTCAAAGGAGAAGTAAAATGAATTCAAGAAAGAATCAATTAAAAGGATTTATCCAAGACGGCTTGATTGCTCAGGCCATCGAAATGATTCGGAGCGCCCAAGGTTATAGTGAGCGTGAAGTGTTCGTTTCAGCGGTTCTACGCGAGGAGAAATCCCCGCCAGAAGAATTGGTAAAAGCAATGCTTGAGGCTTTTTTAAATACGCGGAAGAATTATCACAATGAACATATCGAATGGGTGCACAGCCTTTCACATTTCAACAAGATTTTATGGGAGCGCCGGATGGACGAGTGGATCAAAAAATTCAATGAAGTGGCTTTCAAAGGTGCCAATGAATTTGAAGATTTCAATTGTTCAGATCGTCTCGTTGACGATTTTGCGGATCATGCGAAGTGGAACGACGATCCGGCTGATTTCCACATCACGCCTGAAAATCTAGTCCTGATAAAGTGGTGTGAATATAATAAGGATACTCGGGCGCGCATTAAGGAGGGGCGTTTTGAGTCTGAAGAAGCCTTTTGTCGTTGGGATCTTTCTCATCTCAAAACGCGATTTGCCGAATATGACGACCAATCTGTCTGTGCCGAAAAAATTCTAAACATAATTCAACGTCTTCAACAGCTCAACGCGGACACTAGCAAGTTTAATGACCTTCAAAAAGAGATGTCCCTTCTGCTCGCCAAGACATTAAAGGATGCGGAGGAAGAACTTTTGGAGGAGACACAAGATTTGTATCGCGAGCGACTAGAGAAAGAAATCAAGAAGATCCGCAAGGTGCTAAAATAGAGGTGTAGTAAACTTCAAGGAGGTGAAAGCATGCGTACGGTACGAGAGTTTAAAACCTATTTCAATGAGCAATTTAGCCCTCAGTGCATTAGCGAGTTGAAATCAAGTGCGCTTCAGGAATTCTGGCAGAAACTCAACAAACTCGGCTGGGAGAAAAAAACAAAGGAGCCAAACGAGTGCGACGATGTCGATGCTACCGCCTTTCTCACCGAACATGAGTGGGAAGAGCTGAACGCCGAATTCATAAAAATTAAAAGTGAATCTCTCAATGAATAATTTCTAATATTGTCCATTTGCTCATTAGCACTCAAAATTTTTAACTTTGAGTGCTTTTATTTTAAGAAAAGCATTTTAGGAATTACTATTGTAAAAAACAAAAACACCCACGATAATAGGCGTTTTTGACACGTAGTCCCAAGGGGAATCGAACCCCTATTTTCAGGATGAAAACCTGATGTCCTAACCATTAGACGATGGGACCATTTTGGGTAAAAAAATTAGCAGGTATTACCAACTGCTAACTATAATAACGAATAATTTTGAATTAGTCAATTATTTCAAATTAGTTACATTATTTTCTAGCCAATAAATCAATTTAGATAAACCTTCTTCTAGATTAGTTCGTGGTTGCCAGCCAAGCTCAGTTAAAGCTTTGGTATTGTCACTGACAAAATAAGGTTGGTCGCCAGGACGAGTAGTATCAAAATAATATTGTGGTTGTTGTTTTGAAACATCGCCAATTTTTTGAATTGCATCTAATAAATTAGTAGCATTTTTCGGACCACCACCTACATTATAAATTTTACCAGCAGTTTTTTCCCGTGGAGCACGAGCAATAATGTCATACAACTCAACTAAGTCATCAATATATAACATATCTCTAATTTGCATACCATTGCCATAAATTGTAATTGGTTTATTTTTTAAAACTTGAATTGCAAACCAAGCTAACCAGCCTTGATCCTCAGTTCCCCATTGGCGATTACCATAAATACAAGATTGGCGTAGGACAGTGGTGGGGATATGATAAGCGCGAGCATAATCACGCACATACTGGTCGGCTGTTCCTTTAGAACATCCATAAGGAGTATAAAAATTAAGCAAAGTATTTTCGTCAACCGGAGCATTAGTCTTTAAATTTCCATATACTTTATTAGTAGATGAAAAAAGTAGTTTTGGTTTTTTGTCTGCTTGGCGAATTGTTTCTAAAATATTAAAAGTACCAACAGCATTAATTAAAAAATCTTCCTCTGGATTTTTCATTGAAGTGGTGACCGCTGTTTGTCCAGCAAAAAGATAAACAACATCATACTCATTAGGATTGAAAATATTTTTATCACGAATATCAGCCCGAATGAATTTAACACCCTTACTAGTGAGCCAGATTAAATTGCGCTCTGAACCATGCCGAGATAGATTATCTATTACAGTCACTTCATCACCTTTTGATATTAAATTGTTGGCGACATTACTGCCAATAAAGCCACAGCCGCCGATTACTAGATGTTTCATGTGTGTATATTATATGAAGTTTATTTATTATTAAAATTTTTTTATTATTTAATCTTTTTAACGCGGAACTACGCAGAACTAAACGCAGAATTTATGCGGAACTACCCCGTAAATTCATTTTGTTCACACGGGGTAAGCGCGGATATGAGTTTCTCATCTTAATATATTTAGCGAATATTTGCAAATTTAGGGTTTTTAGGGTAATTTTAGACAATATGAATAAAAAAGTTCAAACAATTAAACGTCCAGAAATAAAAGCTCCAATTCGTGATTGGGCTAGTTTAGAAGCATGCAAAGATTACGCAGATGCGGTTTATTTTGGTTTGTCTGATTTAACCATGCGAGCTAATGCAGACATTTTTACTTTGCGTAATTTAGGGTCTTTTGTAAAAAAATGCCATGGCTATAATATTAAAGCATACTTGACCGTGAATTCTGTAATTTATAATAATGATATAAAAATTGCTGAGAAAATAATTAAAAAAGCCAAACAAGTGGGAGTGGATGCAGTGATTATTTGGGATCCTGCAGTGATTGAAATTGCTCGTCAAGAAAAAATGAAATTTATTGTTTCAACTCAGGCGAATATTTCTAATTGGAAGACAGCTTTGTTTTATAAAAAATTAGGAGCTGACAGAATTGTTTTAGCGCGCGAAATGACTTTAAAACAAATTAAAGAATTGAAGAAAAAAATTAATAAACTAGAAATTGAAACATTTGTGCATGGTGCGATGTGCTGGTCAATTTCCGGACGGTGTTTATTATCAGCTGCGATTTATGGCAAATCAGCTAACTGCGGTTCTTGCGGACAGCCTTGTAGAAAAGAATGGATTTTATCTGACGATGAGGGAAATAAAATTTCCAATCAAGGAAAATATTATATGAGTGCTAAGGATTTATGCATGATTGAACATATCCCAGAATTAATAAAAGCAGGCATTGATAGTTTTAAAATTGAAGGACGACGACGTGACCCACGTTACATTGCTACAGTTTCTCGTTGTTATCGCGAAGCAGTAGATAGTTATTTTGACGGTACTTATACTAAAGAAAAAATTAAACAATGGAAAAAAGATTTAGCCTCAGTTTATAATCGTGGTTTTGAAACTGGATTTTTCTTTGGCGATCCAGGAGTGAGTGGTATTAGTTATAATCAATCAGATAATATTTCTAAAACTAAAAAAACAAGAATTGGTATTGTGACAAAATTTTATCCAAAATTAAAAGTTGCTTTAATTAAGTTAACAGAAGGAAACTTAAAATTAAATGAAGAAATATATATTGAAAGTAAGCAAACTTACTTGCAACAAAAAATTAACTCAATGGAGATTGAAAATAAACAAGTTAGACAAGCTAAGAAAGGCGATGAAATTGGAATTAAAGTTGATAAAAAAGTAAGAATAAGTGATAATATATTTATTACTACAAATTACAAATAAAATACAAATATACAAATTGGAGTAAAAATAATTTAATCAAATTTGTATATTTGTAAAAGATTTGTAATTTGTAGAAGTAATAATTTATTATGAATAAAAATATGACTCAAAGAACGGCGCTTTTATCTGTCTATCATAAAGAAGGAATTGTTGAGTTTGCTCAAGCTCTACAAGAACAGGGCTTTGCCATTATTTCATCAGGAGGAACTGCTCGCGAGCTAAAAGAAGCAGGAGTAGAAAATGTTACTGACGTAAAAGAAATCACTGGATATCCAGCAATTCTCGGACATCGGGTTGTTACTTTGCACCCCGCAATTTACGGAGGGATATTAGCAAAAGAAACTGATGAGCATGAAAGAGAATTACGAGAGCATCAAATCAAGCGCATTCATTTGGTCTGCGTGGACATGTATCCGTTAGAAATAGAAATCGCAAAACCAGAAAGCACCAAAAAATCAATTATTGAAATGACTGATATTGGCGGGCCGACTTTATTACGAGCGGCGGCTAAAAGTAGATTAATTACAATTTGTAATCCACTTGACCGCCAGCGGGTGATTGATTGGTTAAAAATAGGAGAGCCAGATCGTGAAATATTTATTAACGAACTTGCCACTAAGGCGGAAATGGCTGCGACCAATTATGCTTTAACATCTGCTCGTTATATTAGTGATGGTATAGTTGATGGATTTACAGGCACACGCATTACTGAATGCGCTTATGGCGAGAATGCCTGGCAGACTCCAGCTGGATTATATATTAGTCCAAATGAGATTGATGATCCATTGTCACTTGATAAATTTCAGTCAGTCGGCGGATCAACTCTTAGTTATAATAATACAGCGGACGTTGATCGGTTATTATTAACTGCAACGCATATCGCGGCTGGTATTGATATTAATAAAAATATTTTTGAGGTAGAAGAAGTTCCTTTTATGGCAATTGGTGTTAAACATGGAAATCCGTGCGGAGCAGCAATTGGTCAAAACCGAAAAGATGTATTAGAAAAAATGATTGCTGGTAATCCATTAGCACTTTTTGGTGGGTTAGTTATGGTAAATTTTCCTATCACTAACGAATTAGCTGAATTTATAGGTGAACATAAATGTTTATTTGATGGAATCATCGCTCCGCAAATTGATAATGATGCAATTCAAACAATGGAACGCAAACGGGGCAAATGTAGAATGTTGGTTAATCCAGCTTTAGCCTCATTAAATCGAAAATCATTAGATACAAAATCACGCTTTCGTTATGTCCGCGGTGGTTTTTTACTTCAACCAAATTATACTTTTGTAATAGATTTAAATCATCCTGATATGCAAAGGCATGGTGAATTTACTAGTCAGCAATTGCAAGATTCCATTTTAGCCTGGGCAATTGGCTCTACCAGTAATTCCAATACGATTACTATTGTGAAAAATGGGATGTTGCTCGGTAATGGAGTTGGTCAGCAAGCTCGAGTTTATGGCGCTCATACGGCGACTTATTTAGCAAATATGGCTAAGCATGATTTGAGCAACGCTACTGCCTATAGTGATAGTTTTTTCCCATTTCCTGATGGAGTGGAAGAATTGGCAAAGACTGGCATTAAAGCAATATTAACATCTAGTGGGTCTATTAAAGATAAGGATGTTATCGCGCGCGCCCAAGAACTCGGCGTTTCTATGCTTTTAATTCCAGATAAAAAGGCTAGAGGATTTTTTGGGCATTAAGCAAGAAATTTTTTATTTGCTTTTTTTATGTTATTGTTTTACTCTAGTAGTAGAAATTAAGCCAAATCAAAGGAGAGAAAATTGTTCTTTTTATGGTTTGGTTTTTTTATATCACATTACGCAGAAAGAAGGAGAAAAATCGTGGAATCAGCTATTCAGTTGTTAGAAGGTGCGTGGGAGGAAGACAAACATTTATGTGTTGGTCTTGATCCGGATTTGGAAAAAATTCCAAGGGCAGCCTGGCGTGGCAGTGATGAAGCAACATTAGTGAATTTTTGTTGCGACATTATTGAAGCGACCGGCGATGTTGCTGCGGTTTTTAAAGCGAATCGCGGATTTTTTGGCAGTTCCGGCGACGGCGGCGTTCGAGCGCTTCAAGCGGTTATTCGATTTGCTCAAGAAAAATTTCCCAAAGTTCTGTTTATTCTGGATGGTAAATGGAATGACATTGGAAATTCATTTGAGAAATATAAAAAGGAAGCCTTTGGTGTTTTTCCTGCGGGTGCCGCAACTGTTAATCCTTATTTAGGCCAAGAAGCATGTGAGCCTTTCTTGGAACAGAAGGATAAGCTCATGTTTTGGCTTTGCCTCACCTCAAACAAAGGGGCCGGCGAATTTCAAAAACATGGCAATCCACCGCTCTTCCTCCACATTGCCGAACGTATTTCGAAATATTGGAACGGTAACAATAACTGCGGTTTGGTTGTGGGAGCTACGCATCCGGAAGAACTTGCCGCAGTGCGTGAAGTCGCGCCGGAATTAGTGCTACTTTTACCAGGGATTGGAAAACAAGCCGCTGATATAGAGGCCTCTGTGAAAGCAGCCATTCATCGTTTTATCATGAATGCATCGCGAAGTATTCTCTACGCTTCAAGAGAAAAGAATTTTGCTGAAGCTGCGGCAAAAGAAGCTAAAACAACGCATCAGCGGATAATAACAGCTAAGGCCGCATAACCAAAAGGAGAACCATCCCAAAACGGGAGGAAACTTTGAACAAGTCAAAGGTTTTAGTAGTAATGCAATTGTGCACTACTTTCTAAAGCCTTTTTTATTTATCCCCTTGTTATATCTAAGTAATAGATTAATATTAAAATTAGATAATAAGCTAAACTAAAGGGAGGACTCGTACCTTTTTAGTTTAGTTTTTTATATTAAGAACAAGAGGAGGAAAAAGTTCATTAGCAATTATTGTATAACCGAGAGAAAAACTCCCGAAACGGGAGGAGGTGGAAAGAATGGAACGAATATTACTCAGTAAACAAGTTCCTATTATCACAGGTGATCCATTTGCAACTTTGTGCGGTTGTGGAGCGTTTTATAACTGTCCGAAAGATCCCGAAGGTAAGCGACTTGGTAAATTAGTCGTCTATGCCAAAAAGTACGAACCTCCGGGCGGCGGTAAAGAATTGAACATGGTCGGTGATGTATATGCTAACATTGCTATGGTGGAAGAAAATCCACATGTTTTGGCATATTTCGCTGGCTTAGTCGCTAAACAGATTGTAGGAGCAGAACTGGATTTTACTGCTGTAGTAGGAGCGCCGATGGGTGGAGTACAGTTTTCCGGCGCCTTAGGTCGTGAACTTGATTGTCGCGTAATTTACGCGGAAAAGGAAGTTACCGAAGTTGGTAGTACAGGTAGCCGTGAAAAATCAACTTTGGTTTTCGGTAGACACAAGATACGTAAGGGCGACAAAGTTCTTATCGTGGAAGATATCTGCAACAATTTCTCTACCACGATGCAACTTATTGAGCTCATTCGTCTTGCTGGCGGAGAGGTCGTGGGCATTGTCTGCGTTCTTAACCGATCTTCTTTTGAGAGTGAATGGACGGGAGATCAAGGTCGTATTGTTCTGCCAGTATTCTCGGGTGTGCACCGTGAAATGCCACAATATACACAGGAGAATGAAGAAGTCGCGACTGATGTTCAAGCCGGCAACATTGAGTTTCATGTTAAACCCAAATGGGATGAACTCATGGACTCCATGAGAAAAGCGGCTCAGACGTGATTGTTATTTCGAGACTTTACACAAAAAACGCTTGGCGGCGAACGGGGCACTTGTTTTTACAGGGTGCCCCTTTTTATTTTGTTTGCAATCCGTAGCCTTAGCAAAGGGTTGACAAAATTATTAAACTATAATAAGATTACTAATAGTTATAATAAATAAAGTATGTTTAATATTTCAACAAAATCTGATTATGGGCTGATAGTTATGGTAGAGCTGGCAAAAAAATATCAAAAAGATTATTTGTCATTGTCGGAAATTGCCAAAGATAAAAAATTATCTTCAGCCTATTTAGTCCAAATTATTCAGCCGTTAATAAAAGCAAAATTAATAGAGAGTAAAGAAGGAAAAGGAGGCGGGTATAAATTGTTAAAAGCGCCAACACAAATTTCTTTACTAGAAATTATAGAAGCTTTAGAAGGACCGGCTAATTTAGTAAAATGTTTGCGTGATACTAAAACAAAATGTTCTTGTTTTTTTGATTGTGATATGAAGAGAATTTGGCCTGCTATTATTGAGGATGTGAAGAGTGTGTTGAACAAAAGAAGGCTTAGTGATTTAATATAAGCTGACACGAAACCGCAAATTATATGCAAATGCCACAAAATAATTTGCATAAAAAATATTTGCGGTATTTGCATATAATTTGCGGTTTCGTGTCAAATTAATAAATATGAAAACTAATAATAAAATTTATTTAGATTATGCGGCTACTACTCCGGTTGATTCAAAAGTAGCTAAAGCAATGGAGCCATATTTAACAGAGAAGTTTGGCAATACCGCCTCACTGCATTCTTTTGGCATTGAAGCTAAAGAGGTGCTAGAAAAATCTAGAAAAATAATTTCGGATACAATTAAAGCTAAGGCGTCTGAAATAATTTTTACTAGCTCAGCGACCGAGAGTAATAATTTAGCGTTAAAGGGATTAGCGATGGCTTACCCCAATAAAAAACATATTATAGTTTCCAGTGTGGAGCATGATTGTGTTTTAACTTCAGCTAGTTGGCTGGAATCACAGGGCTATAAATTAACGCTGTTAAAAGTTGACGAGTACGGAATGGTAAAACCAAAAGACGTAGAAAACGCAATTACTAAAGATACACTACTCGTTTCAGTAATGCACGCTAATAATGAAGTAGGAACAATTCAGCCAATAACTGAAATAGGGAAAATTTGTAAAAAGCATGATGTATTATTTCATACTGACGCGGCGCAGAGTTTTGGGAAATTAGCGATTGATGTAAATAGGATGAATATTGATTTATTAACCGCTAGTTCACATAAAATGTACGGACCAAAAGGGGTTGCCATACTATACATACGAACTGGCGTAAAGATAAAACCAATTTTACACGGCGGTGGACATGAAAATGTATTACGTTCTTCAACTGTAAACGTACCGGCAATTGTCGGGTTTGCGAAGGCAGTCGAAATTTGTAATAAAGAAGCGAAATACGAAAATGAACGTTTAATAAAATTACGCGATAAATTAATTAAGGATGTATTAAAAAAAATACCTGACGTAAAATTAAACGGGCATCCAAAATTACGCTTACCTAATAATATAAATTTTCGTTTTAAACATATTGAAGGCGAGGCAATAATTATGCTGCTAGATTCAATGGGCATTGCCGCCTCAACCGGCTCAGCCTGTTCATCACCGAAGTTACAAGTTTCACATGTATTATTATCATGTGGCATTCCAGCTGAAGAAGCACACGGATCGTTAAGAATTAGCTTAGGGAGATGGACTACGGACGATGATATTAAAATTTTGTTAGATAAATTACCTAAGGTGGTAAGCAAACTTAGAGAGCTTTCACCATTTAAATAGAATTTTAACCATATGTATAGTAGCAAAACACTAAATAATTTTACTAATCCAAAAAATTACGGCAAGCTTAAAAATCCTGACGGGGTTGGAAAAGTTGGTAATGTAGTTTGCGGTGACGTAATGTATTTATATATAAAACTAGATAAAGACAAAAAGAAAATTAAAGATATTGGTTTTGAGACTTTTGGTTGTGTAGCCGCTATTGCGACTAGTTCAGAAATTACTGAACTAGCTAAAGGTAAAACTTTAAAACAAGCGTCTAATATAAAAAAGGATGATATTGTAAAATCTTTAGGTGGACTTCCTCCAGTAAAAATTCATTGTTCAATTTTAGCGGTAGACGCTTTAGCAGAGGCAATTTACGATTATTCAAAAAAAAATAACCAGCCTATTTCAGCTGATTTAGAAAAAAAACACGAACGAATTGACCAAGAGAAAAAAATAATAGAATGTAAATATAAGGATTGGACGGATGCGCAAAGTGTTCACTAATTTATACGAAAATTTATACGAATTTAAACTAATCGCAAATAAAAAGACCTAGAAGCTTAAAGCTCTAGGTTTTTTGATTTCGTGAAAGAAATGGAAGATTTGAAGCTAAAGAAAACTAAAGTCGATGAATTTATCACAAACCATATACACAGGGCGACAGTTGTCATTGAGCTTAGTGGCAATTCTCCTAGTAATGTTGGCATCATCCACATAAACATCAGTGGTCCGAAGTTTAGACTAAGCCCAAAGCAAGAAATAAATGCTGGATGGGCGATGTCTATTTTTTTCCTAATCAGGGTTCCTGAAATATAACTAAAAAGCATCAGCGCTATACCCCAAGGAGTAAATGGAAAATCTTGAATTTTTATTTCAGGATTTCCAGCTAAGTACAATGCAACTATGAAAATTCCAACAATATTTATCGCAACTCCCGCGAATGTTCCGAATAAACAACCGCCAAAGAATAAACCAAAATCTTCCTTTAAAGATTTCATTCTCTTCTCCCTTGAAAATGTTTTTGAATTCAAAGAACTGTTTATATTACGGTTAATTTTTAGTTTTGTCAATTCTACGCTAAAGCTACGAATTGCAAGCAAGCCTTCTCCACTGCAACTTCACAGATGTTGGCAGGCGTAGCTTTCAAGCAAGCTATAGGTAATTATTTTTTTAAACCCTCCCAAATCATCTCAAACATAATTCTCTGTGACTGGGCTAAAATTTTATTTTCAATAACTAATGCCATGTGCTCATTCTCAAAAGAAAACATGGCTATTTTATTCTGCCAAATAAATATTATGCCATGATGTTCAAAGTCTTTTAGCATAATACGAACTTCACGTAATTCTTTAACTCCTAGCCTTTGCCGTTCGCGCGCTTTAACTGAATCGCGCAGTATTACTCTAGCAGGTATTTTATTTTTTATTCTTTTTTTGACAAAAGTATACCAGTAATCACCTAGTAATTCCCATAAATCATCCACCGAACCAAAAGACAATAGTTCAGTTGCTTCTTTAGTTATTTCATCTAAAATTAATTTCATTCCTTCCTTACCTTTATAAAAGCGAACTGTCGGTTGATCGCCGGTTTTTTTGTAGATTGCATTAAATTGAGGTAAAGCTTTTTCTAATAGGGTAGCCTTTTCTTGCGCTTGAGTAATAATTTTTTTAGGATCTTCAGCAGAAAAATAACGAATAGTCTTTTTTTTAAATTCAGAAATCAATCCTTGTTTTTTTAAGGATTCTAGAATTTCATAACAAGAAGAACGGGCTAACTCAGCTTTTTTACTGATTTTTTGCACTGATGAAGAACCCAGTTCTAAACAGGTTAAATATATTTTGGCCTGTTTTTCGTTTAGGCCGTATTGTTTGAGAATGGTTGATAAATTCATATAATTACTGTCATTGCGAGTGTAATGAGCCCGCAGGGCGAGTGAAGCGTGGCAATCCCGTGAATGTGGCAACGTTGCAATTTTCACGGGATTGCTTCGTCACTACGCTACACTTCGTTTCGCTTTGTTCCTCGCAATGACAATGAGGAATTATGTCGGCTAAACCGACTACTTTTATATAGTTATATTTTATGTTATTTTAGCAAAAATGTCAAGAGATAGTAAAAAATAGGGCGAAATTATAGACTTATTCTGTGGAAATGGTATTTTAAACTATTCTTTGATCTTTAAAGATCTTTGAAAATTGAATAAAAAAAGGAAAGAATAGGAGAAAAAAAGATGATAGATATCTTAAAAGTGGAAACAGTGACATTCAGAAAATTTTCCGAAATCGAACATAAAGGAAGATTTTTGGAAGTACATCCAGCCACGTCTAATATGGGGCTCAGATTATCAGATGCCTCCGATTTAGTTCGAATTTTGATGAAAACAAAAGCTGACCCCCAGCACGAAAAGTCATTGCCTATAGCTGTTGATCAATTAGGAATAATTCACAATCTACGAATGAGTGCAATTGTTATACCTTTAAGTTAATAACTTGAAAAAAAGAAAAAAAGGAGAAAAAATCATGAAGCAAAAAAGTTTTACCCTCATTGAATTACTGATTGTCGTCGCTATCATCGGAATTCTAGCCGCCATTGCTGTGCCGAATTTTATGAACGCGCAGGTAAAAGCAAAAGTTGCGCGGGTGCAGTCAGATTTTATGGCTATTATTACCGCGGAAGAAATGTATCGTCTTGATTATAATATTTTTACTTCCTGCGCAAGAGATGGAACAATTTTATCGCGATCAGAAAGATATGCAGGATTGATAGCGGGTAATTATATTTCCAGTGTTCCCTTAGATCCTTTTCCGGATGCATCAAAACCAGTCTCACAAGGCGGAGGCGGTTCGGGAATTCTTGTGCCTGATCCGCCATATATTTGGATGGAGGGATATAGTTATAGTGGAGAGAATGGATGGGGAAAGGGACAATGGGTAATTTATCACCGCTACTTTGGAGAAGGAGATTTTAAAGGTTGGGTTTCAACTCGTGGTCCTTCGGGAAAAACAGGAACAGAAGAAAATTCTAAGATTCTTTTAGGAATTCTCGAAGTTGATCAAGGAAGGGCGACATATGATTCAAGCAATGGTTTGCGTTCTTTAGGATTTATTCATAGATTTATAAAATAATTTATTTGAAATACGATTAAAAAACCAACGGAGAAATTCGTTGGTTTATTTTTTATTAATATTAATTACTTTACCTCAAAAATCCTCTCCCCATTTTCACTCAACTTCATTTTTATAATCATTGCATCTTTTGGTAGAATGTTTTTTACCTTATCTGCCCATTCAATCACAGTAACGGTTTGCTGATTATCAAAATATTCTTGTACACCTAGCGCTTCTAATTCTTCTGGTGAATTAAGGCGATAGGCATCAATGTGAATAAGACATTTGACATTTGACATTTGACACCTGACTTTATATTCTTTGACAATGTTAAAAGTAGGTGAATTTACAGTTTGTTTAACTCCTAGGGCTTTGGCTAGGTATTGGGTGAAAGTTGTTTTACCAGCACCAAGATTGCCGATTAGGCCGATAACCTTCCCGCTCTTAAACTGACCAGCTAATTTTTTAGCTAGTTTGGCTGTATCTGTTTCAGTTTTTATAATATATTTCATAAATTTTCTTACGAAATACGAATTTGTACGAATATACGAATTAAATGCTAATAAGAATTATTCGTACAGATTGGTAATTGGTAGGAAATACTATAACATATTTTTCCAAAATTGAAAACTTGTGCTATAAGAACTAATTTTATATAATATTCATACCTTACAAACAGGTAATTTAATAATTAATTTAAAATAAAAATTTATGCCAGACAATAAAATGTCAGTTGACAAAATGAGCTTCATCTTTGGTCTTATTCTAGGAATTGCTATTATAAGTGTCGGAGTATTACTTTCTTCAAACCTATTAAAAGGAGATGCGGGTAAAGTGGCTGGTGAAGAGATTGTAGTAAAAGAAGAAGATAATAAACCAGCACCTATTCCAGAGCAAACTGTCGCACCAGTGCCGGGTATTAAAGATACAGAGTATGTTAAAGGTAATGAAAACGCTACTGTAGAAATAATTGAATATTCAGATTTTGAATGTCCATTTTGCTTCCGTCATAAACCAACTATGGATCAAATTTATTCAGAATATAAAGATAAGGTAAAAATAGTTTTCCGTCACTTCCCATTATCATTTCATCAAAATGCACAAAAATCAGCTGAAGCATCTGAGTGTGCTGGTGAGCAAGGAAAGTTTTGGGAAATGTATGATAAATTATTCAAAGCTAACGAAGATAAGAATATGACTGTTGCTCAGTATAAGAAAGATGCAGTTAGTTTAGGATTAAAAGCGACTCAATTTAATACATGTTTAGATGATGGAAAGTATGCTGATAAAATTAAGAAAGACATGACTGAAGGAGCTGCTTCTGGTGTTAAAGGAACTCCCGCAACATTCATTAATGGTCAGTTAGTTTCTGGAGCAGTACCAGTTGATCAGTTTAAGCAAATTATAGATTCTCTATTAGAATAAAAAAAATTTAGCATTAAAAAATCCCCTCCATTTGGAGGGGATTTTATTTTATAAAAATGTAATTTAATTAACTCCCTTCTCCCTCTGGGAGAGGGGTTGGGGGTGAGGGCTTACCGATACTTTTCATGCACTGGATGTTCATGTCCCATTTCTTTGCGTTGTTTCAAATAATTTAAATGTTTCTTTTTTTCTTTAGCAAACTCAGTGCGACGCATTTTGAATTTAGTTATCATGTTGGCAGTATATTTACCACCTAAGAAATGAGGTAAGATGACATAACTTGCTCCTCGTTTATATAATCGTTCTGCTTCTTTAATGTTATGGGAAATAGCAATAATAATTGCTTTGGTATTATTTTTTCTAATTTTTTCAATTAGTAAAGCATTAGTTTCAAATTCAGGAATAGTGGAAACAGCCATTTTTATTTTAGCTAAATTTAATTCATCTAAAAGTTCAACATCATCAGCATCACCATAACAACAATCAATATTTTTATCACCTAACTCTTTAATCATTTGCGGATCAAAGTCCACTATTAAGAATTTTTTATTTAATTTATTAAAACTTTCAATAAAATCTATACCAATACGATTATGGCCGAATAAAATAATATCATATTTTTTCTTTTTCTTTTTTTCTGATTTTATTTCACTGCGTTCAAAAATTGATAATGGTTTAACAAAATAAGGATAAATTTTTTCAGCATAAATTATTAAATAAGTAGAAATGCCAATAGTGATTATACCTACAAAAGTAAGTAATGATAATGTTTCGTCAGACAATAGTCCAAGCTTTGCTCCTAACAAAACTAGAATCATAGAAAATTCACTAACTTGAGCTAATGAAGTTCCAGCAAAAAAGCTGGTTTTTTTACTATACCCTAATAGGCCAGTAAAAGTCATGACAATTAATATTTTACCAATTATTACAAATGAAGATAGTATTATAATCGGAATTAACAATTCGCTTAACGTACCAGGAATGATTTTTGATCCTAATGCAATAAAGAATAATACTACAAAAAAGTCACGTAATGATTTTAGTTTAGCACTAATTTCTAAGTGATAAGGTGACATTGATAGACTAATACCAGCAATCAACGCGCCAATTTCAATGGAAAAATTAAAATAATGAAATAAAGTTGCTAATCCTAACCCCCAAGAAACTGAAAATAAAAATAAAAATTCTTGTGAGCGAGCAAAAAAAGCACTGAGCTTTGGTAAAACAAAATAGCTAATCAGAATAGCTAGGGCGGTTAATATTACGCCTTTAAATAAAATAATAACAGCAGCATCAAGAATGGTTTGTCCTTGAAAAAATGCTGGTAAGCCAATCAAAATAAAAGCAGCCACAATATCCTGTACTAACAAAATTCCTAAAGCGATTTTGCCATACAATTTTTGAATATCATGTTTATCAGATAATAATTTAACTACAATAATTGTGCTACTAAAGGAAAGAGCAATGGCAATATATAAGGCAGTAATATAATCAAAGCCCAGTAGGATACCAATGCCAAAACTAATTATAGTAGTAAAAATAATTTGACCAGTCCCAGCAATAATGGAAATTAAACCCACCTCTTTAATTAATCTCGGGCTTAGTCCTAGGCCAACAATAAATAATAATAAAGCAATTCCCAATTCAGAAAAAACATTAACCACTTCCTCAGCTTTTAAAATATTTAAAAAATATGGACCAACTAAAAGTCCAGTTATAATATGACCGATAATAATCGGTTGGCGTAGTAAATGCATAATGCCAGCAACGGCAGTAGCAAGCACAATTATTAAACTTATTTCTGTGAAGATATCCATGTAGAAATTATTTAGTACGGGTTAAAAAAAGTTTGCAATCCATTAATCCAAATAGGTTTTACTTACCTAAATTTTCGTGCAATAATCCAAATGCTCCGAATGATTCTAAAAAACTTTACTAGAATTATTTGGGGCATTCGGATTGTTGAGGGTCCTTTTTAATCCGTAAAAAGTATTTGGATTAAGAAATTGAAAATGTTTTAAGTCAATATAAAGTAACTCCTACAATTATAACATATTTTTATAATTAGAGCCTAGATGTGCTATAATAAAAACATGAGAAAATTATTTTTACTCACAATTTTATTATTTAGCATTACTGTAATTGCTACTTATTTTTACTTGCCCAAACAGGAAGTTTTTTCTTCGTTAGAAAAACAGGAAGAGATTAATGATTATATAAAATATTTTTATAATCGCTATAGTAAACATCTAGATGAGAAAGGATTAGTTTTGCAAGTACCTGATTATGGCATTAAAGATTTTCAAGAAGCTACCACTGCTCGTGAGTTAATGAGTTTAGCTACTTTTTATAAATACCGCGCTTTGACTGGAGATCGAAAAGCTAGAAAAATTATTAGAGAAGCGATTACTAAAGCTGATCAAGAATTAGAGTCACGTGGATTGCATACTCAGTCATTTAATGACGCGGCTGCTCATTTTTTAATGATTCGCTTAATAGAACAGATGCCTGTCTTACTTTATAAAACCGAAAGAAAAGATATTTTAAATAATATTTTAGCTAGAGTGGAAAATGGTATTAATGCTGAAGATACTTCAAATCGAGCAACTCTTTCGGCTATCTATTGGCAGTATGTTGTTAATTATTTATATCGTAATAATTTAATAGATAGTAATAGCAAAAAACTTTATGACAGTTTATTATTATTAAAAATTATAGAAGTAGCTAATAATGATGTTGATAAAAATGGATGGTATAAAGAAGGTAATCCAATGAAATTTAATCCGCATTACCATTTAGTTAGTGCTTTTTCCTTTTTCGCTTTTGGTGAATTAACAGGAGTGGAAGATTTTAAAAAATTAGCTGAGCAAATGACGGATAATTTACGCAAAGTCACTTTTTCTAATGGCATGGTGGAAGCACGTATTGGTCAGCGACCAACTGGTCTGGGAGCACAATTTTATTTAGGAACTGGATTATTAAATTATGCCTTTGGTCATGAAGATTTTGCTACTTATTTAAACTATGCTAATTTAAATAGATTTTTTTCTGATAATCAAAATCCAAATCGCTTAGAATATCACTCCACTCAAATAAATAGGTCACCTAATTTTCATGATGATTATGCTTTTTCCAATATATCAGAGTTAGTTTTAATATTACCTAGTATACAAGACTTAGAATTTAATTTTTCCAGCAAAATGAAAAATATTCCACAAGAAGTAAAAGATAATAGCTATTTAGTTTTAAATTATGGTGATGAGATTTGGTTTGATAATTTTAATATTAAACAAAATCAAGCTGGAAATAAAACAACTATTAGAACTACTCGGAAACAATCTTCGGAAAATATTTTTAATCAACAATATTCAAGACGACTAAATGACATTGATGAAGATGGTCTGGATGATGACGAAGAATTTTTACGCAACACTGACCCTTATAATGCTGATACTGATGGTGACGGAATTTTAGATGGAGCAGAAGTATTAAGTGGGACTAATCCGACAAATCCTGCTCAACAAAAAATCTCTCGGCGGTTAGCTTACAATTCTTATGATTCAGATTCAGATGGACTAGATGATTCCCAAGAAGTTTTATTAGGGACAAACCCATATGATTTTGATTCTGATGATGATGGCTATGTTGATGGCACAGAAGTAGAAAATGGTTACGATCCTCTTAGTAGTTCACCAATTAAAGTAGCCCCAGGGATTATTCAAGGTGATGGCGTAAAAACAGTGGCAGGTATTAAAATTAAACAAACAATTTATGGCCGACAAAGAATAACTAAAGCAAAAGAGACACAAGAGGCGTTTAATTTAAGAAGGCAAATCATGAGAGAATTTAATTATAAAAATCTTTATACCATAATTAGTAATTGGCAAGAATATTTAGATGCTTATATTTATGGACGCTATACGGCTGGAGAAATTGTTGACTCAATTAAGCATGGTTCTGGCGCAGTTCATTTTGAAATTTCTGCTAACTCATGGAGGAAGAGTGAGAGTTATCGTAAATATTTAAATAGACGTTTTAAATAGTATAAAATTTGACATAAATTTAAAGAGTGTTAATATAGCTTTAATATGAATATTAAATCTATCCAATCTAAAATAAGCTTATTATTAAGTTTGTTACCCGACTTATTATTAGGTCGTGAATTTTTGGGTGGTTTTAATAAAGTATAAATAAACTAAAATTTAGTTTAAGCAAACAGACCACCTAGTAAGGTGGTTTTTAAGTTCTTTTTATAGTATTAGCTATTATTAAAATAATCATGGAGGTGAAGGTTATGGCTACGATTGATGCAAGAATCATGAAAGAATTAAGACAACAGGGTATTACTTCGGTAATGGTTGAAAAATGGATTGAAGAAAGTGGAGATGGAGAAAGTTCTGTAACTGCTGTAAATGAGTTGCTTTCTTTTGTAAAAACATTGAAGCGTTGTGGAGGGATGATTAGAGAAATTCCAATTGAGTGGCCATCTACTCCTTAAAACTAATGCTAACGAAAAACAAGGTCGTTTCTATATACAGAAACGACCTTAATTTTATTTTAAAATAAAATATAATAAATAAAGACTTGCATTTTTTTAATATTCATGATAATATATCCACAATATGAATAAGACATTAGCAAAAACTATATTTTCTTTTACCTTTTGGTATTTTGGCTTTCGCCTAGCGGAAAGTACGGTTTTTGGTGATGTTTAACTATTACAGTAGTCTCATCATTAAGGAAAACAAAAACTGGCTTCCGCTTATGCGGGAGTCAGTTTTATTTTTGCGCACTTTTTAAATTTCATAAAAAAGGAGAAACAATATGTGGATTGCATTGGATGAAAATAGTAAGATTGAGGATTTGTATGAATTAGCAAAACAGGCTAACGAGCTAAAAGCTAGAGTTTATTTTTGGGAAGACGAAGTTAATAAATTAGTGTTTTATTGTTATGTAATCAAAGAGAGTCATACAGACATTGAAAGTTTACAAAAAGAAAATATGATAGATATTTTTGCTCATATGCAAAAATCATCTAAAGCCGCGGCTTAGGAATTATTTTTATCGTTCATTAGGCGAAATTAAAAGCCATAAACCTATAATTTAGGAAGGTGGCTTTTTTATTTGACAAAATTTGAAGTTTGATGTAATATATAGCTAATTGATAGTGATAATAAGAAGCTGGTTGTTATATACAACGAGCTTTATTTTTTTAAGTTCAAGTTTTTTTGTACGGATTTAATACAACACCAAACCATTAATTCGAATTCTTTGTACGGATTTAAATCAGCTCAGATGAATGCGAATGCCACAAATATTATTTAAAAATTTATATTATAATTTATATAACTAAAAACGTATGGCTCAAAATGAAATTGCAGCAGCAGCTCGTGCTATCTGCGAAGAAAAAGGTATTTCGTTAGAATCAGTAATAGAAACTATTGAAGCGGCTTTAGCAGCTGCTTATCGCAAGGATTTTGGCGAAAAAAACCAAAATATTAAAGTTGATTTTGATTTAGAAACATCAAATTCAAGGATTTATGACGAGAAGACAGTAGTGGAAGATATGCCTGAAGAAGAGGAAGAAGATTTAAGTGAGAAGGAAGAAGTAACCCTCCCGACTGCGCGGGCGGGCAAGGAAAGCAAAACTAAGGATGAAGAAATTAAAAAAGACGAAGAAGCTCCAGAAGAGGAAGAACGTAGATTTAATCCTCGTACTGAAATCGAAATCAGTGAAGCAAAAAAAATAAAAAAGAGTTACAAATTAGACGACATAATTCAAACTGATTTAGAAGTTCCAGCTGACTACGGACGCATGGCAGCTCAAACTGCTAAACAAGTAATCATCCAGCGTTTACGTGAAGTAGAACGCACAAATTTATTTGATGATTTTAAAGGTAAAGAAAAAGAAGTGGTTACTGGTGTAGTTCAACGTCGTGAGGGTAGAGTGGTATTAGTTGATTTAGGTAAAGCAACTGGTATTTTAACTTCTGAAGGACAAATACCAACTGAAAGATATGAAACTGGTCAACGCATGAAATTTTATTTAGAAGAAGTACGTATGGGATCAAAGGGTCCGGAATTAATTTTATCTCGCACTAGCCCTGAAATTGTACGGATGATTTTTTTAACTGAAATTCCAGAAATTACTAATGACTTAATTGAGATTAAAGCAGTCGCCCGTGAAGCTGGTTCTCGTTCAAAGATTGCCGTAGAAGCTAAAGAAGAAAATGTTGATCCAATTGGATCTTGTGTTGGTCAACGCGGTTCTCGTATTCAAACTATTATTGCTGAATTAAGCGGAGAGAAAGTTGATATTATTGAATATTCTGAAGACTCAGCTGAGTTTATTGCTAATTCTTTAGCACCAGCTAAAATTAGTAAAGTAGATGTAAAAGAAGAAGATAGAACAGCTGTTGTGGCGGTAGCTTCAGATCAACTATCTTTAGCAATTGGTAAAGGTGGACAAAATGTTCGTTTAGCTGCTAGACTAACTGGTTGGAAGATTGATATTAAAGAAGTTCACCCCGCCTCACAGGGTGAGGACGGGGTAAAAGGCGCAAAGTCTGAAAGCGAAAAGTCCGACAACGATGAAAATTCAGATGATAAAAAAGAAGAAGTTGTAGAAGAGAAAGATGAAAAAAAGAAAACAAAAAAACCTGCCTCGACTGACGCGAGTCAAGGCGGGCAAGAAAGCAATTCTAAAGATGAAGAGCCTGAAAAAGAAAAGGAAAAAGTTAAAGAAGAAAAGCCGAAAAAAGTAAAAAAGGAAAAAAAGAAGGAAGAAGAAAAAGATGAAAAAAAAGAGGAGGAAATTAAAGACAAGGAATAATTTTAATTAAATAATAATAACTAACAAAAAAACGTATGCCTCAACTTGGACTTTGGGCAGGACTAGTCGCTCTATTGGGATTAGCTTTTGCCGGCTGGTTGGCGAGCCAGTTAAAAAAACAACCCGTCACTGACAAAAAAGCTGAAGAAATTGCCAATCATATTCATGAAGGTGCAATGGCTTTCTTAAACAAGGAGTATAAGATTTTAGGAATTTTTGTAGCAATCGTTGCTGTTTTAATTTGGTTTACACCGGCTTTAAGTTGGCAGACTGCTATTTGTTTTGTGGCTGGTGCGGTATTCTCTATTGTCGCTGGTAATATTGGTATGCGCATTGCTACTTTAGCAAATGTACGTACAGCTGAAGCAGTTAAAAAAAGCTTACAACAAGGATTGAACGTTGCTTTTTCATCTGGAAGTGTGATGGGACTCTCAGTAGTTGGACTAGGTCTATTAGGCGTTAGTTTGGCTTACTATGTTTTTAAAGATCCACAAATTATTTACGGTTTTGGTTTTGGTGCTTCCTCAGTAGCTCTATTTGCTCGCGTTGGTGGTGGTATTTATACTAAAGCAGCTGATGTAGGAGCTGACTTAGTTGGTAAAGTTGAAGCTGGTATTCCAGAGGATGATCCTCGTAACCCAGCCACTATTGCTGATAATGTTGGTGATAATGTTGGTGATGTAGCAGGTATGGGAGCTGATTTATTTGAAAGTTATGTTGACTCTATTATTGCTGCTATGGCACTCGGTGTTTTAGGTGTAGCTACTTATGGAGAAAAGGCAGTGGTCTTACCATTGTTTTTAGCAGCCATTGGAATCGTAGCTTCTGTAGCTGGTAACTTTGTAATTAAGCTTTCTAAAAATGGTGAACCACATAAAGTTCTTAATTTAGGTATTTGGGTAGCAGCTGCTTTAATGGCAGTTGGAGCTTTCCCAGTTATTTTATACACGGTTGGACAAGTTGGAGTATATTGGGCATTGTTAACTGGTTTAGTTTCAGGAATTATTATTGGTCTAGCGACTGAATATTATACTTCTGATAAAAATAAGCCAACTCAAGCTGTAGCTAAGGCTTCAGAAAGTGGCCCAGCTACTAACATTATCTCTGGTTTAGCTTTAGGATTTATTAGTACAATTATTCCAGTGATAGTAGTGGCTCTAGCTATTTTTCTATCAGTTAAATTTGCTGGTATTTTCGGAATTGCTATGGCTGCTGTAGGAATGCTTTCAACTTTAGGTATTACTTTAGCAACTGATAGTTATGGTCCTGTAGCTGATAATGCTGCTGGTATTGCGGAGATGGCTGGTATGGGACAAGAAGTTAGAGAACGTGCTGAAGAATTAGATGCAGTAGGAAATACTACTGCGGCGATTGGTAAAGGTTTTGCCATTGGCTCTGCTGCTTTGACTGCTTTAGTGTTGTTAGTTAGTTTTGGCCAGGCAGTAAATTTAAGTGTAGTTAACTTATTAAATCCTACCGTTTTAATTGGTCTATTTTTAGGTGGATTATTACCATGTATTTTTTCTGCCCTATCAATGAAAGCAGTTGGTGAAGCAGCCTTTGAAATGGTACAAGAAGTAAGACGTCAGTTTAAAGAAATTCCTGGTATTATGGAAGGCACTGGCAAACCAGATTATAAACGATGTGTTGATATTTCCACTGAAGCAGCTTTAAAGAAAATGATTGCTCCAGGATTATTAGCAGTTATTGCTCCAGTAGCAGTTGGTCTATTACTTGGCGCTGAAGCACTAGTTGGTTTATTAGCTGGCGCATTAGTGACTGGATTTTTACTAGCAGTTATCATGGCTAATGCTGGTGGTGCTTGGGATAATGCTAAGAAATATATTGAGTCTGGTAATTTAGGTGGTAAAGGTTCTGACACTCACAAAGCAGCTGTAGTAGGTGATACAGTCGGTGATCCGTTTAAAGATACATCAGGCCCAAGCTTAAATATTTTGGTTAAGTTAATGGCGATTGTGTCTTTGGTTATTGCGCCGTTATTAATGATGTAGCCCTCACCCCCAACCCCTCTCCCAGAGGGAGAGGGGGCTTAAAATTATGCAATTAAAATCTTTGTTTAGAAAAAGACCATATACAAAAGCTATGCTTATAACAGCTTTTTTTACTGGTGTATTAGCTATGAGTTCCATAGTATTTGCAATAAGGGCCGATAATAGGTCGGGAGATGAATTTGATTTAAGAATGCGTCCCTATATAATTATAGACAATATTAAATCAGAACATACAGAGATTGATAACGATAAAGGTAAAACTAGATATGGTATTAGTATAAAAAACATAGGAATAACACCTGCCAAGATAACACATCTTGGATACTTTTTAGAAAGAAAAGATTCTTTATTAGATTCTATAGAACATGATAAAAGTAATTTAGAAGGTCAGGTTATAGGAAAAGATCAAATTTTTTGGGTTTATACAACAGTTGAGATGCTAAAAAATAAATCTGCTAACATAAAATTTATTATTAAGTATATTGCGGTGTTAGATGGTTTAGATAATGAAGAACATGAAACAGAAGTGATATTCACCCATAAATATCAAGAAGAACTTAAATATTCTAGTGGTGATATGAATTAAAAATAATTTATGAAAATAGAAAAAAATAATTTAGATATTAATTAAGCCGAACAAAAGCCCAAGCCATAAATGGCGGGGCTAGAAAATAAAACCCCCTTAAGGGGGTTTCAAAATGCAACATGTAGCCTAGGCATTTATGCCTATGCGGGTAAATTGTAAAATTAGATAAATTAAAAATATTTATGCCAAACGAGGTAAAAATTAAAGAAGTTAAAGAAAAGGCAGAAGATGAATATAAAAAGATAGATAAAGTACTTTGTCCTTATTTAAACAGGAAGGTTCATTTTAATGCAAAAGGGCTAGATCACATAAAAATGAAAGAATGGAATAAGACGCGATTAGTTTCTGATCAATATTTAAGATTAAAATTTTTAAAACTAGCGTCAAAGATAGTTGAAATGTCAAATACTTTACAAGAATTTCATGAAACAAAAAGTTTTGAAAGAAGAATAATAAATTCTCGTTGGGAAAGAAAATTGTTACAAGTTAAATACTATGGATTTGTGGCAATTTTAAATAAATTAAGAGTAAAGATTATTGTAAAAGAAGTGGAAGGGGGTCAGCCATATTTTTGGAGTATTATTCCATTTTGGAAACATAAAAAAGACCCAATAACAAAACAAATAAAAAAAGTCTTCCATGAAGGAGACTTAGAGCGCGAATGACTTTTTTTACAATGATGCTTGTCTGCGGTTTTATGTGCTTAACCGCGGGAGAGCCAAAACTCTCACAAACATCATCTAAATTAATAATAACATAAATTCTAAAAATGTCAATACTATGCAAATAAATAAAAACAACAATGAGAGCAAAGAAATTGAGTTGACTGTTGAATTATCGGTTGAAGAAATGAAACCGCATATTGAGCAGGCGACTGACAAGATTTCTAAGGATGTAAAAATTGATGGGTTTCGTCCTGGTCATATTCCTTATGATGTTTTAAAAAAACAAGTTGGAGAGATGGCTATTATTCAAGAAGCAGCTAATTTAGCCATTCAAAAAACAGCTGATAATGTTATTAAGGATAATGTTGATTTTAAAATTGAAGAAGTGGTGGGCAGACCAGAAGTAAAATTAACCAAAGTAGCTGCTGACAGCCCAATTGAATATAAAATCATCATGCAATTAATGCCGGAAATTACTTTAGGTAAATATAAGGAGTTAGGAATTAAACCAAAAGAAATAAAATTAGAAGATAAGGAAATAGAAAAGGTTATTACTGATTTACGCAATATGCGCGCTAAAGAAGTAGTAGTTGATCGCGAGATTAAAGATGGCGATAAAGCAACTGTAAACATTCAGATGTTTTTAGATAATGTGCCAGTAGAAGGTGGTCAGAGTCAGGATACAGCAGTGATGGTTGGTGCAGATTATATTATTCCTGGATTTGATAAAGAATTAATTGGTGCAAAAAAAGGCGAAACAAAAGAATTTAAATTACAATTTCCCACTGAACATTATCAAAAGAATTTAGCAGGTAAGATGGTAGATTTTAAAGTAGCGATTAAAGATGTGTATGAGCGTGAATTGCCAGAGCTTAATGAAGAATTTGTAAAAACTCTAGGCGTGAAAAATGCGGAAGAATTAAAAAGTAAAATAAAAGAAAATTTGGAAAATGATAATAAACAAAAAACAGAACAAAAAACAGTTTTAGAAATATTTGAAAAGATTATAGACAAAACTAAGTTTAGTCATATTCCAGAAAGCATGATTCATTCAGAATCTCATAACATGATCCATGAATTAAAAAAGAATGTAGAACAACAGGGTGGTAAATTTGAAGATTATTTAATGCATGTTAAAAAAACCTCTGAAGAATTAGAACAAGACTTTAAACCAGACGCAGCCAAGCGTGTTAAAACATCTTTAATGATTAGCCAGGTTGTTAAAGCAGAAAAGATAGAAGTAGCCAAAGAAGAATTAGAGGCTAAAGTAGTTGAAAGTTTAAAGGCATATGAAAGTAATGAAGAAATGAAGAAAAAAGCAGACACAGCAGAATTTCGTAATTATTTGCAATATAATTTATTAAATCAAAAAGTGATTGAGAAGTTGAAAGAGTGGAATGTAGCTTAGTGTGATGCTAATCCGCTAATAATATGCTAATCTACTAATTGCGAATGAAATGTATGTCAGAAAAAATTAGAAAAACAATTTTATATTTTTTGGAAAATGCTAGAAGTCATCCTACTGCTGATGAAATTTTTAATTATATTAGAAGTAATTTAGGTGAGATTAATTTAGAAGACTATCAAGAAGAACTTGAAATATTAATAACTGAAAAGAAAATAATTATTGCTTTAATTATTAATAATAAAAAGCACTATGAAACAAGAATAGAAAAGCATTATCATTTTATATGCCAAACTTGCGGATCAGTTAAAGATGTTTTTATGAAACTTGGAGCAGTAGATATGATTACTGATCATGCGCAAAAAATAATGAATTCTTATGCTAAAGTAGATAAAGTTAATATGAGTTTTCAAGGTATTTGTCATCAGTGTCGGAAGAAGTAAAAAATACTCTTTACAATTCAGTTTAAATAGTGTAAATTATGAAAGAAGTTGCATTAAGCGACTATTTTTTAATACTGTTTTGAGTGGTGAGGGCCTATAGCTCAGTCGGTTAGAGCACCGCCCTTATAAGGCGGGGGTCGATGGTTCAAGTCCATCTAGGCCCACCTTAAGATACGTGAGTAAGCCTCGGTAGCTCAGTGGTAGAGCAAAGGATTGAAAATCCTTGTGTCGTCAGTTCGATTCTGACTCGAGGCACTTAGGTTGTGTCGTCAGTTCCCCTCCAGAGGCGGACAGGGATTCTGACTCGAGGCACAGCTTTTGCAAGGTAAAAGAAATTACAAGCACTAAATAATAAATTCAAAACATTTTAAATTTTAAAAATTTAAATTTAATAATTATTTTGAGTTTTGGATTTAGAATTTAGAGTTTTATATTATAGCGGGGTAGAGCAGTTGGCAGCTCGCCAGGCCCATAACCTGGAGGTCGTCGGTTCGAATCCGACCCCCGCAACAATATTAGCGGAAAGCTAAAAGCCATAAAGCTAAAAGTCATTTAATATTAATGACTTTAGACTTTGAGACTTTCTACTTTTTGACTAACATGGGTGTGTAGCTCAGTTGGTTAGAGCGCATCCCTGATAAGGATGAGGTCCGAAGTTCGAATCTTCGCACACCCACTAATAAAGCCCTCGTGATGTCTCATGAACAATCAAATAAAAACTTAATAGAATGTTTAGAAAAGATTGTATATTCATGGTCTCTAAAAAATAAGAAAATTATTATTGGCATTGATGGTGCAAGTGGCATAGGTAAGACAACCATCGCTCAAAATATTGCGTTAAAAAATAATAATATTACTCATTTTAATTTAGACATATTTTTACATCCAAACCATAATAGAATAGAAAAATTACGAAACGCAAAAGATAAGTTTAGTATTTATGAAAATAACTGGTATGATTTGAAAAAAATTTTAGATATTGCCAATATTTTTAAAAAGACTTCAAATAAAAAATATAAAATTGAATATCAAAATTCTTTAACAAAAAAAAGTAAAATTATTCATCTTGATTTTAGTAATAATATATTATTAATAGATGGTATTTTTTTAAATAATACAAAAATGTTTCCTGATGTTTTTGATAAAATTATATATTTATCAATGAATAAGGAGACACTTAGCAAGAGAAGGATTATACGACATCAAAAAAAATATCCCGATGTTCATATTAAAAAACAAATGTGGATTATAAAATCATTTGAAGAAGGATGGAAGCAATATATGAAGAAATATAAGCCTCATAAAAATTCTGATGCACTTATTACAATTAATGTTACATAAAAATTTATTTAGTTACTAACTACTAAAACTATGGTTATTGAAAAAATTAGTGTTAATCAAACAGAAAGCCATGATAATGGCAAAGAAAACAAAGAAGAAACTTTAGGAACAGAGCCAACGACTGGTGCAGAAAGTCTAGGCACCATGGAAACACTTGGTTCGGAAAAAAGTAAAACAGAAACTTTAGGTACAGAAGAAACGACTGGTGCAGAAACTTTAGGTACAGAAGAAACAACTGCTGTAGAGAAAGATAAATTAGAACAGATTAGAAAAGATATTGATAAAAGTAATAATTAAACTTTTTTAGAAACAAAAAAACTCACTAAACAAATAGTGAGTTTTTTTAATTTTATTTTATAGTATTAAGAGGCGCCAATTTGTATTATCTTACGAGTAATACCATCCTAAAATTTAGGATGCGACTTTATTCTGAAACTAATCAGAAAAATTCCTTAGAAAGGAGGTGATCCATCCACAGCTTCCGCTACGGATGCCTTGTTACGACTTTACCCTTATTACCGGATTCACCTTCTGTCCAAATCCATGGACATTCGGGTGCCCCCGACTCTCTTGGTATGACGGGCGGTGAGTACAAGACCCGAGAACGTATTCAATGCGCCGTGGCTGATGCGCATTTACTAGTGATTCCAACTTCATGAAGTCGAGTTGCAGACTTCAATCCGAACTGAGAAGAGTTTTAAGGATTTGCTCCGCCTTACGGCTTGGCTTCCCGTTATACTCCCCATTGTAGCACGTGTGTCGCCCAGGATGTAAGAACCATGCTGATTTGACGTCGTCCCCTCCTTCCTCCCGCCCCATTAGCTCACAAACTTAAGTTTATGAACAATGGGGCGGGCGGTCTCCTGTGACATATAAAACACAGGATAGGGGTTGCGCTCGTTTCCCGACTTAACGGTACATCTCACGACACGAGCTGACGACAACCATGCAGCACCTGTCTAGCACCCTCGAAGGACTCCCTATCTCTAGGGGATGCAGCTAGATGTCAAACCCTGGTGAGGTTCCTCGCTTATTATCGAATTAAACCACATGCTCCACCACTTGTGCGGGTCCCCGTCTATTCCTTTGAGTTTTAGCCTTGCGGCCGTACTCCCCAGGCGGGATACTTAACGTGTTAACTTAGGTGAACAGCACTGGCAGGGTCGATACTGCCAATACTTAGTATCCATCGTTTACGGCGTGGACTACGGGGGTATCTAATCCCCTTCGCTACCCACGCTTTCGTCTCTGAGTGTCAGGTACGTTCCAGCAAGCTGCCTTCGCTTTTGGTGTTCTTGCTAATATTAATGGATTTAACCCCTACACTAGCAATTCCGCTTGCCTCTACCGACCTCTAGTTTTGCCGTATCCTTTGCGGTCCTGAAGTTAAGCTTCAGGATTTAACAAAAGACGCACAAAACCACCTACAGACGCTTTACGCCCAATAAATCCGGATAACGCTTGGGGCACTCGTATTACCGCTGCTGCTGGCACGAGTTTAGCAGCCCCTTATTCATGAGGTACCGTCATTAGTTCGTCCCTCATAAAAGGTTTTTACACTCCGAAGAGCTTCTTCAACCACGCGGCGTCGCTCCCTCACACTTTCGTGCATTGGGGAAGATTCTTGACTGCAGCCTCCCGTAGGAGTCTGGGCAGTGTCTCAGTCCCAGTGAGTCGGGTCATGCTCTCACACCCGATACTTGTCGTAGCCTTGGTGAGCTATTACCTCACCAACAAGCTGATAAGACATAGGCCCCTCTTGAGTCGCCGGAGCTTTAAATAGGAATGACTTACGTCCCCCCATTTCTATCGGGTATTATCCCCAATTTCTTAGGGTTATCCCCGTACTCAAGGTAGGTTACCAATGTGTTACTCTCCCGTCTGCCATGCTTCTTCGCTCCTCACTGCGTTCGTTAGCTACGAAGCACAAGTTGCTTAAAATTTAAGAAACTTGTGCTTCGTAGCTTTTAACGTAGTGAAAAGTGAAGAAGCATTCGACTTGCATGCCTTAGACACGCCGCCAGCGTTCATCCTGAGCCAGGATCAAACTCTCAGTAAATGAGAACTTAATTAAGCTCTATATATGATGTAATTCTCGATAAATAAATATCGAGATTTAATATCCAATAATTTTATTCCAATTGCTCGGAGTAAAACAAAATTTATTGGCGCCTTTTAACACTAAAAATAAAATTTTATTAATTTGTGGTAGACTAATTGTTAATGTTCATTTTCTTCTTAACTTTGAAAGTAAGAAAAAAACAGTAACATTCTAGTATTTCTAAAATATTGCTGTTTTGTTCTTAAATTTTTTAGTTTTTAAGAATTATTTGATGATCTTTTTGAATTATGTGAATAAATCAATTGCAGTGTTATATTATATGATTTTGGAAATAGTGTCAAGAGGAGTTGTTATTTTTAGAATAGAGTGTTTTTTTGTGTTATAATAAAATTAATTATGTCAGAGAAAAAAAAGAAAATACGATACAAATTTCCTGAAGGATTTTTATGGGGAACTGCAACATCATCTCACCAGATTGAAGGTAATAATGAGAATAATTGGACTGAGTGGGAGAAACAAGGCCATATTAAAGATGGTTCTATTTCAGGTCGGGCTTGTAATTCATGGGAATTGTATAAAGAGGATATTAAGCTATGTAAAGAGTTAAATAATAACACTTATCGATTTGGTATTGAATGGAGTAGAGTAGAACCTAAAGAAGGAGAGTTTGATAAAGAAGCTTTAAAGCGATATCAAGCCATAGTAAAAGAATGCAAGAAAAATAACATTGAGCCGATCGTCACATTGTATCATTGGACTCAACCACTATGGTTTGCCAAAGCTGGTGGTTGGTTAAATAAATATTCACCAGTTTATTTTCGTCGTTATACTGAAGAAGTTGCTAAAGCACTTGGGCGTGATGTTGTATTTTGGTGCACAATTAACGAGCCGTTGATTTATAGTTTTAACTCATATTTGAAAGGGAAGTGGCCTGCTTATCCAGCAGGCAAGCCTCTAGCAATTAGAAGATTTTTTAAGTTTAAAAAAGTTTTAAAAAATTTAGTTAAAGCACACAAATTTAGTAATTTTGTTTTACATGATAATAACTCTAAAGCTCAAGTTGGCATTGCTAAAAATAATCAGTTTTTTGAACCATATGTAAATACTTGGTTTAATCGAACGTTAGTTAATATAGTTAAAAATTATTGGAATCATAATTTTTTACAAAAAATAAAAGATGACATTGATTATATTGGACTTAATTATTATTTTCATAATTTAATTTATTTTTCTTGGAATAGTTATATTTTAATGAATGAAAATAAAGTAAAGAATGACATGGATTGGGAAATTTATCCCAAGGGAATTTATGAAGTTTTAAAAGAATTAAAAAAATATAAAAAACCAATTTACATTTTAGAAAATGGCTTGGCTGATGCTGATGATTCACGACGAGCAGATTTTATTAAAGACCATTTAAAAAATATTCATAAAGCAATTAAAGAAGATGTGGATGTTCGCGGTTATTGTCATTGGTCATTGTTAGATAATTTTGAATGGGCAGAAGGATTTGAACCAAAATTTGGATTATATAAAGTTAATTTAAAAACCTTTGAGCGTAAAGCTAGACTAAGCGCAAAAGTATATTCAGAGATTTGTCAGGATAATGGACTGTAAAAAAATAACAAAAAACAAATAACAAATATCAAACAAATTTTAAGCACAAAATTCTAAACTCAAAATAAATTCAAATGTTAAAATTCAAATAACTAAACTAAACGGATGTTTTGAACATTTATTTATTTAAATTTTGGATTTGTTTTGGGTTTAGATATTAGGATTTTGAGTTTATTTGCTATTTGATTTTTATTATTTGTTATTTAAAAGAAATTATGTGGTTATCTATATCATTTTTAGCTTATTTTATAAATGCCGGCGTTTATACTGCTGACAAATTTTTCTTATCCAAAAAAATTCACTCTTCAATTAGTTATGCTTTTTATGTAGGTGTTTGGAGTATTGGTAATGTTTTTTTATTTTATTTTTTTCCATTCATGCCAACCTGGCAATGGTTAGTAATTGATTTAATTGCTGGATTAATATTTTTATGGGCATTGGTTGCCTGGTATAAGGCTTTGCATCAATCAGAGGCAACTAAAGTCGTACCAATAGTTGGTGCTTTTATTCCAATTTTTAGTTTTTTGTTATCTTATATTTTTTTAGGCGAAAGTTTGAGTCAAAAACAATTAATGGCCTTGCTTGTTTTGATTGCTGGTGGAGTTTTAATTTCCATAAAACAGAAAAAAGAAAGTAGAATCAAACGTGTATTTAATAATATTTTACGTTTATTCGGATCCAAGAGTGCTAGTCATCATCCAGTGGAGCGTTTAATTATTAATTCATTAATTTCTGCTTTTATTTTTGCTTCTTACTATGTATTAATAAAATATATTTATACTAATCAGCCATTCATGGGTAGTTATCTATGGACTCGGATGGGTAGTTTTATTGGAGCTCTTTTACTGATAGTGCTACCCTATAATAGAAAGATTATTTTTGAAAAGAAAAGAAGAAAATCCACTGTTAAAAGTTTGCCATTATTTTTATCAATTAGAATATTAGGTGTGATTGCTTTTATTTTATTAAATTATGCAATTTCACTAGGTAATGTTTCTATTATTAATGCGTTACAAGGAGTGCAGTATATGTTTTTGATTTTTATCTTTTTAGTATTATCAGAAAAATATCCTAAGGTTTTAAAAGAAGAAATGGGACGTACAGTTTTAATCCAAAAATTTATTGGAATATTGCTAGTAGGAGTGGGGTTATACCTGTTAATTTAACTCGCATAGCGTAAAACGCATAACTCATAACGCAGACTGTTTAATAGTTCGTTATGTGTTACGCGTTATGCGTTATATAAAAGAACACAAAATTTTAATTACAGTTATAGCGATGTTGATCGTAATTATTTTATTATTGCCAATCGTCAGTTACCGCAAAGTTTATGATAAAGAAGAATTGATCTATGGTGTTACTTTTTCACCTCGTCATATTAGAGGAATGGGTTTGGATTGGAAAAAAGCATACATAGAAATGTTAGATGATTTAAAAGTAAAAAAATTAAGACTGTCTGCCTATTGGGATGAGATTGAATACAAAAATAATATTTTTAGTTTTGACAGTATGGATTGGCAAATTAATGAGGCTTCCAAAAGAGATGTAGAAATAATTTTAGCAGTTGGCGGACGTTTACCTCGCTGGCCAGAATGCCATTTTCCAGATTGGACAGATGAGTTAGAAAAAAATACCAAAGAACAAGAGTTATTGGATTATATAAAAATAATAATAGAAAGATATAAAGACAATCAAAATATTAAATATTGGCAAATTGAGAATGAGCCATTTTTGCCACACTTTGGTGATTGTCCAAAATTAGATCCAGAATTTTTAGATGCTGAAATTGCCATTGCCCGATCTTTGGATAATAGAAAAATTATTATCACTGATAGTGGCGAATTAAGCTTATGGTATCCAGCCACTAAGCGAGCAGATATTTTTGGCACTACTATGTATCGCGATACTTACAGCTCTCATTTAGAACGATATATTCATTATCCATTGCCGCCAGCATTTTTTAGTTTAAAAAGAAATTTAACAGAATTTTTTAGTATGCCTAAACCAGATGATATGATTGTAATAGAATTACAGGCAGAACCTTGGGGGCCAGAGCCATATTATAATTTGACAAAAAAGGAGCGTAGTCGCACTATGAACTTAGAGAAGTTTAAAGAAATTTTAGAGTATTCTCGCCAAACTGGATTTCAAACATTTTACCTATGGGGACTTGAATGGTGGTATTGGGAGAAAGAAGTTGGTCAGGATGCAAGTTTATGGGAAGAAGCGAAAAATATTTTTAATTAAATTTTAATTTAAGTTATGACAACACAAAAAAATGATACTAATTACACTATTGGAGTAGATATTGGTGGCACTAAAATGTCAGCTGTTTTGTTTGATTTAGAAAAAAAAGAAATAATTAGTGATTATAAATTATCAACTCCAATTGATAATTTTGATAAATTTTTAGTAATGCTATATGCCTTAATTGATCCATTAGTTGAAAAAGCTAAAAAAGATAAATTAAAAATAGGTCATATTGGGATTGGAGTGGCTGGTATGATTGACCAACCAACCGAAAAGAATTTAGAAGGTAAAATTTTAAAATGTCCTAATATAGAAATTTTAAATAATCAGTCTTTAGGTAAATTGATTTTTAATAAATATAAAATTAATACTAGTTTAGATAATGACGCTAACTGTTTTTTACGTGCTGAAGCAAGTTTAGGTTCAGCTAAAAATACTGCCAATGCTATCGGGGTAACTCTAGGAACAGGCATTGGTGGAGCAATTAGTATTGATAATAAAGTATACCAAGGCGTGCATGGCTCTGCTGGAGAGATTGGTCATATGATTATTGATGTAGTAGAGGACACCCCACATACCTTAGAAGAAATTTACCATAACTTAACTCAAGCTAATCCGCAAGGTTTAGCTGAAGAAGCATATGAAGGTGATAAGCTAGCCACTAAAGTTTATGAAGAGCTCGGTCATTTAATTGGTATTGCTCTAGCTAATGTAGTTAATTTATTTGATCCAGAAGTAATTGTGATTGGTGGCGGAGTAATGCAATCTTCAGATTTATTTATGACAGAATTAAAAAAGAGTTTAAAAGAAGAAATCATTTCTCCAAAATTGAAAAAGATCAAAGTACTGCCTGCTAAGTTAGAAAATAGCGGAGCGATTGGGGCTGCTCTTCTCTCATAACATTTTTCGCATAACACATAACGTAAATTTTAGGTTGTATCTCTAGCCCCATTCATGGGGCTTTTTTTGTTAGCCTATCCATTTATGGGTAGGCGACTAATAAAGACCCTCCTTCGCCAAGGCTACGGCGGGGTAACAAAAACACGGCCGGTTGTGGTCGTGTTTTTGATTGTAGTTATTTTTTATTAATATTTAAGAATAGAAAAAGAAATTAGATGAAAATATAAAAGTTCCGAACAACTCGTTAGCACTCGCAAGTTCGGAACTTGTCCCGTCACAACGGGGCTGTTGCGAACTTATGTGATTGAAATCAAAAATTATAATTACCGTAATAGAAAGAAAAACACAACTCATTGAGCTGTGTTTTTGTTGATAGAATTTTGAAATTATTATCCAACTCCCAGTCCAGAAAAAATTAGTTGGATTATGGCATAAGAGGCAAAAATAACTGCCAGCCCAATAGCTGCCCACATCAGAGTATTTTTTCCTGTTTGTACTCTTTGGTCATTACCAGCAGAAGTCATCCAAAGAACTCCGCCATAAACAAACATCAATAAAGCCAGTGAGCCGACAATACCAAGAATAGCTTTTGTGATTATTCCGATCAAAACAGGAATATCTTTTGTTTCGCCGAGGGGGTTGTTGAGGTTTGTGGAGCCACCACCTCCAGTTACTTTAGCATTTATTATAAAAGGAAAAAATACAAAGCTTAAAATGATACTTGAAATTATTATTTTTTTAATCATATAAATATTTAAATATTAAATCTTTATTTCATTATAATATAAAAAAAATGGACAGACAATAGTATATACTTGTCTATCCATTAGTTGACTTCAATCTCTAATTATTTTTATAGAGCTTGAACTTTAAAAATTGCACTTACACCTCCTTTTAGTGCTGTGAATTTGATTTTGCGATCAACCCCATAAATATCTCCCATCTCAAAATGTTGATTGGGATAGACGATAGTTGTTTTACCGTTTTCTTCCACAATAATAGTTTGTAGATGATCAAGCACAAATCGATATCGATGCTTACATGGAAGAATAATAATAGGTGTTGATTCGCCTTCTTCTTGTAGATGAATCGCATATGTAGCTGATTCACCAGGTTTAATGTTCGCTACAATATTTCCGTTGTTATTAATCCTCCACCCACGTATAGATTGAGGAATAACACGTGGAAGAGAAGTCGGTTGTGGCTCTGGAGTTGGATTGTCTTTTTCTCTCCACTCCTTAATAACATCCCTTGCTTTTTCTATCTTCGCCACAGATGAGCCCGGAGTAGCGCTAGCTATAAAAGCCTTAGCTGTTGTGACAGTGTAGCTACGTTGTTTGTTAGCTTCAATTTCGTCCAACAGTTGCTCAGCTTGCACAATAGGGTCTTTGCTTGTCAGAATGCTATTGATCGTAGCATCTGGCCACCATAATTGTACGATAAACATCAGAATGGCAGCTACGATAACAGTCATGAGAACATTTTTTACCCAATCCCATCCAGCAATCCCCTTAATGTAGTTAATTGCGACAAATGTTCCAATACACACTATGACAATCCATGTTAATCCATCTGAGAGGATATTTTTTGTGCCAAAATTCCAACACAGAAAACTTGTTATGCCTATAGCAGCGGAAATTGCTATAGCCCAAACAAAAAATTGTGATACCTGAGGTGTTGTTGCACTCCCAGCACTAACAACCGGTGTTACTAAAGTGTCGGTTGTCTGAGTGTCGGGCTGAGGTTGTGGTTGAGGTTGTGTGGGGCTGACTCTGTCAGCTCCAATTTCTCCTGGTTTATTCAGACCTATCTGCATTATCATCTCCTCCTCTGTCATTTTGTCTTGTTGAGTTTTGTCCAGCACTTAAACCTGTACCGGCTTGAGCTGCTAATGCTGCGAGATTGCCACTACCTCCTGTATTCAAAAAGACATTGGCTTTTGTTTCAGGTAGATTTTTATGAAGCTCTAGCATTTGTACATGAACAGCTGAAGTATCAGGAGTAAGAAGCCCCGTTTTTTGGAGTTTTTGCAGTTGATCTGCAAAGCCGATTCCTAGTTGTTGTAATCGATAGTTTTCTGCGTCAGCTAAAGTTTTTATTCTTTCTGCTTCATGTTTAGCTGCTTCTGCAGCTTTTTTTGCATCAAGATGTTGGCGCCTAATTACTTTATCATCATCGCTTAATACAATATCAGATATAGCGATTGAAAGAATGTTGACACCCCAGTTTGTTCTCATTTCGTTTTCAATCTCAAGTGGTAGTATAGATTTTTTATCCATTTGAGTTTTTTTAGCATTTGCTACCTCAATGGACATACCACCTAAATATGCTCTTACAGCACTGTCGAGTTTTTCTCGTATGCCTCTGATTACATCCTTGATGCCATAAGTTGCCAACATAGCATCAAATATTTGAATGTAAGCAACAGCTATGACCTTAGCAGATCCGTCAGAAAAATCTACTTCACCTTGATTTTCTCCAGTTTCTCCTTCGGTGTATAGGTTGACCATTATTTCACCAAAATACACCCTTTTGCGTAAATAATAAAGTCCAAAAAATGGAAATACAAGGTAAATACCAGGAGGAAGAGAAGGCTTGATGCGTTTTCCCATGAATTCAACAACTAACCTATGTCGCTCTTCTACCTTAATCCATCCTAACCACATCACGAGAATGTTGAGTGGTATGGAAATTACCAAGGTAACCAAGATAGCTAAGAGAAATATCTTACTATTCAATACCCCCGTGAATATAAGAGTGAGTAATAATATAATGGGTAAAAAAAATGTAATTATCCAAAAAATTACCCAAAACGAAAATCCTTTGTATATTTTTTTGTTCAATGAAAACATGATCTTTCTCCTTCGTTTCTTTTGATTTTTTTATAATTCTAAATCTCCTCAATCTAGCCCTAAAATAGGGGACAAATCGAGGAAATCTAGAGTATTTATCAATGTTCAATATCATTAGATAATAGCATAAAATTAAAAAATAGTCAATGTTAGTTGACTACTTTTTACTAGTATTAGGTATTTTATTGATTATTTTGGAATATACTTATTAAACTCTTTTCTTTTTTCTATCTCTTGTCTAATATCAGGTAGTCTTTTAAGTCTTCTGTAAATGGAATAACCCCAAACAGCGTGAATCAAGAACCAAATAAGGAACCAGAAGCGGGCTGATAAAAATGGGACTGTTTCATAGGTGAAAAATAACATGAAAATGCCAATAACCAGTCCAGTAACGGAAAAGTTAAATAGGCTGAGCCATGATTTAGCATAGAGTGTTTTTTTATTTTGTTTATATTTAAATTTTACAAGCACAGTCATGGCTAAAAAAACAACTACTAAGGTAATTAAGGCATATTGAAAAAAAGGAGTCAGAGCTCCTGGATATAGATTAAACCACATTTTTAGAGAGAGTATGTTCATCATATAGTTACATTTTATTATAATTCAAATCCACAAATTAAATGCAAATGCTTCAAATGGCTACAAATCAAATTAACTCACATCAAATATTATTTGGAGTATTCGGATTATTGAAAGTTCAATTTGACCCGCACAGAGTATTCGAATTAATGGTTTGACATCATATTAAGTCCGTACAAAAATTTTTGAATTAGTTCTTGAGAAACACAACCCCAAAATGATACACGCCAGCGTCAAACTCTTCAACCAATTCCATATTTAATCTTTGACAGACAGAAATTAGATTAGTTTTGCTGACTCGTTCTGCTGGAGAGGGACCAAATGGAGTAGCTGTTTTGTTCCAATCGGTGATTAATAATTTGCCTCCTTTTTTTAACAAGCGAATTGCTTCGCGAACAATTTCTACTCGCTTATCTGATTGATATAATATATTAATTAGCAAAGCATTGTCAAGGGAGGAAGTTTCAATTTTAGTAGCGCCAAATATTTCTAGATTTGACCAGACTGTTTTAATCCATTGCAAACCATCTTGTTTAGCAATTTTATCAACATTAACCAGATTGTGTTTTAAAATATCAACTGCATAAACCGTGCCATATTTACCAACAGTACGAGCTAGAGGAAAAACAAAATGACCACTTGAACCACAACCAAGGTCAGCGATTTTCATTCGCTCCTCAACTTTTAATTTATCTACAATGACTTGTGGGTCAATTAAGGCGTTACCGCCAGTTATTTTGCTCATATATTTAGTATACAGAAAATTCTCTTTTTTGTCATTTCGATTCCGATGTAGCGAAGCGAAATCGGGAGAGAAATCTATAATACACACATCAATGCGCTAAAGTAACTATTATAGATTTCTCGCTACGCTTCGAAATGACAGAATGGAGGATTATTTTAATAATAATTTAACTGGCTTAAAACTCTTTCGATGTATTTCACAAGGTCCGTACAATTTTAATGCATTCATATGGACTTTAGTTCCATAGCCCTTATGTTTGGCAAAAAAGTAACTAGGATATTTAAGATGCATATTTTCCATAATGCGATCACGAGTAACTTTAGCAATGATAGAAGCGGCAGCAATAGAGAAAATTAAATTATCGCCATTGATAATTGATTTTTGTGGTGAAGAGTAGTTGGGTAAAGGCAAGTTGCCGTCTAATAGAATAATATTGGGTTTTTGTTTGATAGCACCTAATGCTTTTTTCATGGCTAAAAAAGTTGCTTGTAAAATATTTATGCGATCAATAACTTGATGGTCGCAAATACCTACACCACAGTCTAAGGCATGTTGGGTAATTAGGTTAAAAAGTTTTTCTCGTTTTTTAGCACTTAATTTTTTAGAGTCAGTTATCGGCTGTAATTCTTTAGGAATTTCTTTAAAATTAAAAATAACTGTAGCCGCCACTACTGGTCCGGCTAAAGGTCCACGACCAGCTTCATCAATGCCGGCTATAATAGGATAGCCTTGGCTTTGTAATTCATTTTCGTAAGAAAGACTTAACATGAGTATAGGGAAATTAGTTGAAACTTTATGGCTCGCTTCGCTTCACCATGAAATTAAGAAATTTAGAAACTAAACAGTTTCAACTAATTTCGCGCGTAGCGCAAGTTTCTTAGTTTCTACTAAGTTTCTATTTAAAACGGCCACCACCATTTTTTGGATGGCTTTTTTTCTTGCTTATTAAAATCTTCTAATTTAGGTTTTGATTCTGTTTCTATAGTATTTTCAACATCCTCATTTAATGAGGATGAAGTATTTTGCTGAGTAGGTTGTTTATTAATAATATTTTGTAAACGATCTATTTCTTCTTGTACAATTTGTCCGTCATATTCACCAGCATGAGCAGTTTGCCCTTCATAGCGAGTTGCTCTTTGATCAAGATGAAGATTAAAAGTAGTCTGACCACTTGCCCCGCCTTTACTTGTCCCGTGTTTATCACTGGGATGGCTGGCGCCTTGCTCCGAAACATAACAATGCAAACGAGGATAAAAGTTACCAGTTAAACGACGCACATAACTATCTCGTCCACTGTGACGATCATGAATATAAGCATAACCAGCTTTACGCATAAAGACGGTTGGGTTATCGGAGAGTTGATTTGAGTTAGTAGTTAATTTCATATTCTTCGTATAACACATAGCACATTATTTATTTTCACGTTCGGTATAGTTAGATATACTGTGTTATCTGATGTAATTAATTTTTTTTCAAGCAAATTATTTTTTTCTTTTAGAAACAATTTTTTCATAAGTATTTTCTTTTATTTTGAGATTTTTTTGAATAAACTGAATAATCATATTTTTATCCCCTTCATTTTCACCATAATTTTTTGATATTCTGTTTATTTTTTCTTCTGACATGATCTGAATTTGTTCTATGTCTGTTTGATAAAATTCTCTCCACCACTGCATATATTCATCTAGTTTCCCATCTTCCTCAGCGGCCTGAAATTCCTTAAGCGTTGCATAACGATGGCCGGATCTTTTTTTTTCTAACATTGGTAATTTATGATCTGCTGTGGAGTGTTTTCCGAGATTGAAACCTTTCTTTTTACCTATATATACTTCCCAATGTTCATGTGTTTCCAGATATCTAACAAAATCAGGATCGGGTACACTTTCTCCATTTATTGCAATCAAGTCTTTCTCAATATCATTCGGAATTACTTCAGCATGTGGATGTCTACTAAAAAGACGGTTATCAAGTACACAAGCAGGAGAGTTAATACCCCAGTATTTCTCGTGTAAGGTGTAGATTTTTTGATATTCATCCGCAGAAAATACTCGAGTATTTCTTTTTAATTCTTCAAAAAAATTTTGTCTATATTCTTCTGTTGACATTTGCGGTTGTTCGGGTGAAAAATGTTCCTTCATAAAGAATAAAGATTAAGTAAATAAAATTTTGCATTATTTTGCATAATGCGTGTTATGTGTTACGTGCTACGAGAGTCAAGCCATCTTTCTGCTGAAATCGCTGCCATACATCCAAGTCCAGCGGCGGTAATAGCTTGGCGATAAGTGTAATCAGCGCAATCGCCAGCAGCAAAAACGCCTTCAATATTAGTTAAAATATTATCTTTAACTTCAATGTAATTCATTTTTTCATCAAGAGTAATTTGATCTTTGAAAATTTCTGTGTTTGGAATATGTCCAATGGCAAAAAATAATCCATCAATTTTTAATTCAGATTCTTTATTATCTTTATTATTTTTAATTTTGATACCTGATAATTTGTCCTCACCTAAATATTCAGTAACATTAGTATTGTATAAAATTTCAATTTTAGAATTATTCTTAGTTTTTGTTTGCATAATATCAGAAGCGCGAAAAGTATCTTTGCGATGAATTAAATAAACCTTATCAGCAAATTTTGTTAAAAAATTACTCTCCTCCATGGCGCTATCGCCACCACCAATAATGGCTACAGTTTTGCCCTTATAAAAAAATCCATCACAAGTAGCACAAGTATGAATGCCTTTACTCCAAAGTTCTTTTTCTTTTGGTAATCCTAAAGTACGGGAACGAGCACCGGTTGCAATAATTACTGCCTTAGCTTGATACTCAGTTTCGTTTACCCAAACTTTTTTAATTTCACCAGTTAAATCAACTTTAGTAACTGCTTCCATTTTAACTTCAGCGTCAAATCTTTCAGCTTGTTTTTGCATATCCATCATTAATTGTGGTCCTTGGATTCCTTCAGGAAAACCGGGAAAATTTTCAATAACAGTAGTAGTGGTTAATTGGCCACCTGGTTCTAAACCGGCTAAAACTAAAGGTTTTAAATCTGCTCGAGCTGTATAAATAGCAGCAGTGTAGCCAGCTGGCCCAGAGCCGATAATAATTACATTTTTTATATCTCCCATATTATTGTATTAATAATTAATTTAAATTCATTGCTTATATCATATCTTATAGAAATATAAAAATCAAACATGAAAATATATATTTTACTTGACTTTTAGCCCAAAATTTATTAAAGTAAGCATACAGTTAATCTCTACCGCAAAAAGCGGTTTTTTAATTAAATTTTTTAATGTCCTGGATTCCTGTCTCCACAGGAATGACAACAAAAGTATGAATGTAACTGAATTAGCCAGAAGAGTAAAAATAACTACTGCCGAGCTATTGGATGTTTTACCAAGCTTGGGTTTTGATATTGGTAGACGGGCGATTAAGATTGATGAGCGTACTGCCAATAAAATTATTAATAATTGGCCACAATATCGTCGACAGATTGAAGATATGAAAAAGCAAGCAGAAAAGAAAGATGATCAAGAAGAAGAAATTTTAGAAAAAAAGACTATCAAAATTCCTAACTCTATCGTAGTCCGTGATTTTTCTAATTTAGCTGGATTAAGTATTAGTAAAGTTTTAGGTGAATTAATGAAAAATGGTATTTTTGTTTCTATGAATGAAAAAATTGATTTTGATACAGCGGCGATTATTGGAGAAGACTTAAATTTAGAAGTTATTTTAGATGAAAAAGAAAATAAAGACGGAGCAGAAAGTGAAAATAAATTAAAAGATATTTTAGCTAAACAAAAAAAAGGTAGCTTGCAAGAGCGCCCTCCTGTTATTGTAGTGATGGGTCATGTTGATCATGGTAAAACAAAATTATTAGATGCTATTCGTAAGACTAATGTAGTTGATAAAGAAGCAGGTGGAATTACTCAGCATATTGGAGCTTATCAAGTTGAGCGTAATAATAAATTAATTACTTTTATTGATACTCCTGGACATGAAGTATTTACTGCCATGCGTAGTCGTGGAGCTAAGGCAGCTGATGTGGCTATTTTGGTAGTAGCTGCCGATGATGGAGTAAAGCCACAGACTGTAGAAGCTTATCGTATAATTGAACAATCAGAATTGCCGTTTATAGTAGCAATTAATAAAATTGATAAACCAGGAGCTGATGTAGAACGAGTTAAAAATGAACTTTCTAGTCAACTTAAAATTGTTCCAGAAGATTGGGGTGGAAAAACAATGTGCGTTCCGGTTTCAGCTAAAGAAGGACAGGGTATAGAAGATGTATTAGACGCAATTTTATTATTAGCAGAAATGGATGCTGAAAAAATTGTAGCTAATCCAGATGCTGCTGGCGTAGGCACAGTAATTGAATCTCATGTTGATAAGGGCGAGGGTCCAGTGGCTACTATTTTAATTCAAAATGGAACTTTAAGATCAGGTGATGTTATGTGTCTTGATAATAAGCCGTTAGGAAAAACTAGAATCATGAGAAATTATAAAGGTGATATTATTAAAGAAGCTACTCCATCTACTCCAATTAGAATTGCTGGTTTAAAATCGGCTCCTAATATTGGAGATATTATTGAAGTTTATTCTAATGAGTTTAATGGTGATGGTCAGGTAAATAAAAAATTGCGTTTAAATAAGATTAAGAAAAATATTCATCAAACAAATTTAGTTTCATCTGATGGAATAGATGATGATAAAATTAAAAAAATAAATGTTATTATCAAAAGTGATGTATTAGGTTCGGCTGAAGCAATTGAAGAATCTTTAGAAAAATTAAACACTAAAGAAATAAAAGTAAAAGTTATTAAAAAAGGTTTAGGGGCTGTTACTGAAAATGATATTGATCGGGCTATTTCTAGCAATGCTATTGTGGCTGGTTTCAATGTTGACGTTCCTAATCAATTACAATTATTAGCAAGGGAGAAAAAAGTTGATATTCAAACTTACAATATTATTTATGAATTAGTTGATTATGTTAAAAGTAAAATGGAAGTGGAATTGGGAGAAGAAATTGTTAGAAAAGATTTAGGTAAATTAAAAATATTAGCAATCTTTAAAACAGAAAATAATAATCAAGTTATTGGCGGAAAAGTAGAGGAAGGCAAAATAGAGTTAAATGCTAAGGCAGAAGTTTTACGAGATGAAAGTATTATGGCCACAGGAGAAATTAGTAATTTACAAGCAGGTAAACAAGATGTTAAAATAGTTGAGTCAGGTCAAGAATGTGGAGCTCAATTTAAAGGCAAGCCAGTAATTCAAATAGGGGATGTATTGCAATTATTTACAGAAGAAAAAGTTATTAAAAAATTATAATCTATGCCCAGAAGAATAGAACAAGTAAATGATTTGATTAGAGAAAAAATTGCTTATGCAATTGAAAGTGATTTAGAATTACCAAATGTTCTAGTAACAGTTGCTAGAGTTGATTGTTCACCTGACTTAAAAGATGCTAAAGTTTGGATTTCAATTTTACCAGATAATAGAACAGGTTCAACTATGAAAAAGCTTCGTCAACAGCAAGGATTAATTTATACTTATTTAAAAAAGAAAACAGTTTTAAATCGCATTCCTCATTTAGAATTTATTTTTGACGACACAGAAAAACATGCTGCTAAAATTGAGGATACTATTAAGGAAATACATAATGAGTAAAGAAATATATAGCCAAATATTTAAACAAATTAAATCATCTAATAATATTTTATTAGCCACCCATGAGAATCCTGATGGCGATGCTTTAGCCTCAATGTGCGCTATGTATGAATTTTTGCATTCTTTAAATAAGGATGTTTTTTTGTTTTGCCATGATAAGCCAGAGCGGAGTTTTGATTTTTTACCACACATTGAGCATGTTCAAAGACAAAGTTCGAATATTCATTTTGATAATTTAGATTTAATAATTATTGTAGATTGTGCTAGCCTAAGGCGAACTAAAATTGAAGAAAAATTATTAAATTTAGATTGTCCGATTATCAACATTGATCATCATGCTTCTAATAATAATTTTGGTAATCTAAATTTAGTAGATGGAAAAACAGTTGCTACTACGCAAATTATTTACGAATTATTTAAGAGTCAACAAATAGAAATTAATAAAAATATGGCCAATTGTATCATGACAGGAATTTTTACTGATTCGGGAAATTTTGCTTACACTGCCACTAACTCTAGTACTTTTGATATTGCTAGCGAAATGTTAATTAAAGGAGCTAGTATGCGCGACATTATTAATAACACTTCCAAAAATAAAAATTTACCTAGTTTAAAGATTTGGGGATTGGCTTTAAGTAGATTGCAACATAATAAAGCCTATGATATTGCTTATACGGTTTTAAGTAAAGCAGATTTAGAAGAGTATGGAGTAGATAAAGAAGATTTAGAAGGATTATCTAATTTTTTAAATAATTTAAAAGATGCAAAAATTGTAATGGTATTACATGAATTAGATGATGGTAGAGTAAAGGGAAGTTTTCGTACTACTAGAGATAATGTTAATGTATCAAAGTTAGCTCAAGTCTTAGGTGGTGGTGGGCATATTAAAGCAGCTGGTTTTGAGGTTGAGGGTAGTTTGGAAAAAATTAACGGCAGTTGGCAAGTAGTTTAAAATTATAATTTAAAACAAAAAAAAAGAAGGCGTTTCCATTTTTTAGGAAACGCCTTTTTATTTATTTTAATATCTTAGTATTCAGCCACCAGGTGAATGTGGCGACTATACTTTCGTTAGCTGTAACAGTAATTGGCCACTTTTTTTCAGCAACCGGGTTAATTAGAACTGTTACATTCTGAGTGGGTAAATGAATGCGGATGAATTGATAATTGAGCCAGTCATAACAGAATTGTGCATATTCTTTATCTGCTATTCTGACGTTTATCTCTTCAAACGCTTGTTTCAATTTCGATACCCAGTTGATAACGTGATCTTCTCGTTTTAGATCACGTTTTTTTGCATTTTTCATTGAGAGAACTCCTTGTCTGTTATTATCCAACAACAGATGAGTTTTCTCATCGCCCTCAAAGCGATTACCAGGTGTCAATATTCATATCATATCCGCAAATAAGTGTGCAGAAGAGATAGATTATGACTCCTCCAATAGCAGGAATAAGCCAAAGATTTTCAGCTAATTTTTTCATCGTATCTTTCCTTTCGATAAGAGATTTTTTTTATTCAAATCCCTCATCGCCCTTCAACTAAAACATAACAATTTTATATAAACTCGCTCATTGCCCTCAAAATAGGCATATACATTAATATGTCTCAACCCATGTTGGCGCACTAAAAGTGAGAAATAGTTTAAATGAACGTATATAATTAGTATCGCCACCACATCCCAAAATTTGAGGGTGTGGCGGCGATTATGCGACCGACTAGACCGATGGCGTTGATATGCATCACTTGAAGAATCGACGCCTTCTGCGCTTTCGATCCGAGGCTGGAAAGCAGACTTCATGGTGATCGAGTGTGCAAATTCCATACTCGACGTAACCGATTATTTTTTTCAGTCGTTCCGCTGCTGAGATTGCCTCTTTCATGGAATGGAAGACGTGACTCCCTCCAAAGATCTCCCGCACATGCTTACGATTGATTACTGGATTAGACACGGACGGATAGTCCGGTTGCGAATAGATATCCTCAATCGCCTGTGCGTGCGCCACACGATACTCTTCTTCATTCCCTTCATTTCCTTTACGATGGCGAGTAATCAGGATGCCAATGGTGTTATCAGCAGACATCGTCTACCTCCTTTTCGTAACGGTTTTGAATATTAGGAAGCTCAAATAGAGCATCTCGGAATAATCACCTTATGCGACTGTTCCTACTCCTATATTCGCCACCAACCAACATACTAAATACCTCCGTAGAGATACACAAAATGCTAGCTAGTGGTTTTAGGGGTTATGAACATAATATAGCATATTAGCATGTATATAGTATATTGTCAACAGTTAGTTGCTTTTTTACTGATTTTTTGTTATTTTTATAGTATTAATATTAAATAATAAAAAATATGCCATTAATACCTACAGTTATTGAAAAATCACAATTTGGTGAGCGAGCTTATGATATTTATTCTCGTTTGCTTAAGGATAGAATCATCTTTTTAGGCGAACCAGTTACCGACATTACTGCCAATATTATTATTGCTCAGTTTCTTTTTTTAGACTCTCAAGACGGTCATAAAGACATAAAATTTTACATAAATTCACCAGGCGGATCAGTTACTGCTGGTATGGCGATTTATGATACTATGCAATATGTAAAATCTGATGTTTCTACTATTTGTGTGGGAATGGCTGCTAGCATGGGAGCTACTCTTTTGGCAGCTGGAGCTAAAGGTAAACGATTTGTTTTACCAAACTCTGAAGTAATGATTCATCAAGTAATGGGCGGAGCAGAAGGGCAAGCTTCTGATATTAAAATTCGCGCTGAACGGATTTTAAAAATCAAAGATGATTTAAATAAGATTTTAGCCAAACATACTGGTCAAAAAATTTCTAAAGTTGAAAAAGACACTGATCGTGATTATTTTATGAGCGCTGAAGAAGCGAAAAAATATGGATTGGTTGATAAGATAATAACTAAGTAGTAAAATAAATACAGAAAGGAGTAAAGAAAATGGGCAGAGTCACAGCATTAGAACATCAGGAAGCAATGAATATATTATTGCGAATGCCTGAAGGTTGGGATGTAAGTTTTTCAAGATGGCCATATGGCATTGAGGAAGCAAAAGCTGTTGTGAATGAAGTTAAGAATATTAACACGAAACGAAAAGAACTTCTTCGGACAATTCGTCAAATGAAATCAGGAAGGAGGAAGAGACGATGAACAGAGGAATCGTTGGAAATTTAGTTGGCTTGAAGTTAGCTTGAAGTAGCCCAAAGACTTGGTCTTTTTAAGGGGTGGCATGAAAATTGATGCTACCCCTTCAAAATTTTTATAACTATGAATTTTTTACATACTTTTTTACCCAATCCTATTTTACTAGAAGCCGGACCAATAACTATCTACTGGTACGGTTTTTTTATGGCGTTGGCAATTTTAGCTGGGTTGTTAGTTAGTTTAAAAATTGCCAAATGGTATGAAATTAAAAAAGAAGTGATTTATGATTTATTTTTTTATTTAATAATTGGCGGATTTATTGGGGCAAGGATTTTTTATATTTTATATAATTCAGTTTATTTCTGGCAAAACCCGATTGATGTTTTTAAAATATGGCAGGGTGGAATTGCCATTCATGGAGCATTAATTTTTGGAGTTGGAATTTTATTTTGGTTTGCACGTAAATATCAAATTAATTTTTGGAAATTATCAGCCATAATTGCACCAGGAGTAGCTTTAGGCCAGGCGATTGGTCGCTGGGGTAATTATTTTAATCAAGAATTATTCGGCCTGCCAACTGATTTGCCATGGGGGATTCCAATTATACTGGCAAATAGACCAGCAGGATTTGAAATGTTTACGCATTTTCATTCAACGTTTATATATGAATCGTTCGGTAATTTTTTAATATTTATTTTATTATTAATATTTCATTGGTTTTTGACGAGTAGAGCGCATAACGTGGAACGCATAACTCATAACACGAGCGACCGTTACGCATTATGTGTTATGTGTTATGCGATTATGTATTCAACTCTACGTTTTTTCATAGAATTTTTGCGTATTGATCCGACAGCTGGGAATATTGGCGGAATGCGAGCGACAATGGGGTTAAGTTTGTTGATTTTTGCGTTAAGCGCTGGATACTTGATTTATTTACGGCAAAATGGTAATATCATAAAAGCTTTCAAAAACTAAGTAACTGTTTAACTAAGTAACTAATCAACTAAACGATATGCCAAATTTAAAAAATGCTAAAAAAGCATTGCGTCAATCAGCCAAAAAACAAGACAAAAATTTTAAAGTAAAAGAGAATATCAAATGGTTAATAAAAAAAACAGATAAAGCTATTACAGCTAAATCTGATGATGCTAAGGAATTAGTAGCTAAAGTTATTAAAGCCGTTGATAAAGCAATTAAAATAGATGTCTTGAAAGAAAATACAGGTAATCGTAAAAAGTCTCGTTTAATGAAGAGGCTTAATACTGCTTTTGGAGTTAGTAAAAAATAAAATAAATAATTATTGAGAAAATAGTATATTTAAACTGGTTAGCCCATCGGCTTGGCCAGTTTTTATTTTGTAATCAATTTGAGTAAGTTGATCAAGAGTATTTTTTAAATAATCCAAAGAAAAGTTGCGTGTCTGAGGAGTTGTTTTTTGCACTACAAAAGGATGTAGTCTTAATTTAGAGGCAATATTTTGTTGCTGATTTTGTACAAGCATATTTTTGATTTGCAAAATTATTTTAAATTGACGTAATAGCATGGTTAAAATTTGTTGAATACTTGTACCAGATTCAATCTGATTTTCTAACAAAGAAAAAAATAAAGCTTGGTTTTTATTACTAACCGCGTCAGTTAAGACAAAAATATTTTCATCAATATTACCACGAGCAAATTGCCGAATATCTTGTTCAGTAATTTCATTTTGTTTATTTGCTTGAACAAAATTAATAATTTTATTTAATTCATTATTAACTAGCCATAAATCATTGCCAACTAAAGTGATTAATAAATTAGTCATTGGTGAGCTAATATTAATATTTTTGCCAGTAGTTTTTGTTTGGATCCAATTAGTTAATTGTAAATTATTAAGTTGATTAAATTTTTCAGAAAATTTTTGTTTTACTAAAAAGTCAAAAAGCTTTTTTTGATCAACTAATAGTTTTTTCTCCCCGAATTTTTTAGGGTCTAACTCTCTACTTTCATAAAATATTACTGCATTTTCGTTTTTAGTTTCTGCTAATTTTTGTAAATATTCTAATAATGATTTAAAAACAGTTTTTTCTTTTTGATTAAATAAATCATTTACTATGACCATTCTTTTTTCTGCCAATAAAGACTGGGAAGCGAGTTTAGAATTCAATTCATCTAAGGTTAGTTTATTTCCGTCCAAGTGCACCACACTATCTCCGTGTTGATCACGGGTTTTTTTGAACTGGTCAATTATAGCGTTAAGTTTTTGACGACTCATGAATGATTCTGAGCCGTGGAGGAAGATTATCATAAATCAGTTGTAAGTTGTAAGTTTTAAGTTGTAAGAAAATTATAATATCACTTTTTCTATTTCATCAATTTTTCGTCCTAAGAATTGTTCTCCCATTTCTCTAAATCTAACAATATCATCTGTGGTATAAAATTCAAGTTTAGGATTTTGAACAGATTTAATTTCATATTCTGGATGACGAGTTAAATAATTAGCTAAACTGCTAGCAATTATTTTACTTGGATTTAAAACCCGACATTTTTTAGTCATAATACGCTCTATGTCTTTTAATAAAAACGGATAGTGAGTACAGGCGGGAATTAAAATTTGAACTTGTTTTTGTTTTAATAAATGTAAATATTTTTTTAAAATCATTTTAGTTTCTGGTTTTTTTAACCAACCATCTTCAATTAAGGGAACTAATAAGGGCGCAGACTGCTGATACACCCTCACCCCCGACTCCTGCCTACCGGACAGGCAGAGAGGGGAGCTAGAGATGAGTTTTTTTATTTCTATTGGGTAGACATTAGATTCTATTGTTGCTTTAGTTCCTAGAATTCCTACGCGTTGTATTTTATTATTTTTTATTACTTCCTTTACCAATGGTTTTACAACTCCTAGAACATTAATTGCTTGATTTGGATATTTAGTAGGTAGGTATTCTTGCTGTATTTTACACAATGCTTTTGAGGAGGCAGTATTACAGGCGATAATAATTAATTTACATCCGTGTGAAAATAAAAAATCTATAGCCTGTTTGGTGTAGTTGTAGATTACTTCTTGGGATTTACTGCCGTAGGGTGTACGAGCATTATCGCCAAGATAAATATAATTATAATCTGGTAATGTTTTTAAAATTGATTTTAAAATTGTCAGTCCTCCTAAGCCTGAATCAAATATTCCAATCATAATGTTTGATATTAGAAATTAAGAAACTTGCGTTTCGCGCGAAACTATACTCGCTTCGCTCGTGAAACTAGGAAACTTAGAAATTAATGGAAACTAGTTAAAATCATTAGTTTCCCAGTTTCTTAGTTTCGCAAAGCAAGTTTCTATTAATTTATAACTTCTTTTTTAAATAATACCCCCCGTTCCTTATAGTTTTTAAATATCCCAAAAGATGCACAAGCAGGGGAGAGTAAGATTACATCTCCTGGTTCAGTATTTTTTTTAGCTTCTTCAACTGCTTGAGACATATTTTTTACTTCCTGAATATTGTTGTATTTTATTTTCTTTAAAGCTTGTTTAATTTTTATTGATCCTTTACCAGGAAATAAAATTAAAGTTTTTACTCGTTTTTTTATTTCTTTAGCTAAATGAGTAAAATCAGAACCTTTATCAGATCCGCCAGCAATTAAAATAATTGCACCATTATCGAAAGTTTTTAAAGCTATCACAGCAGTATCAGGAGCAGTAGAAAAACTATCATTATAGTATCGTACGTTTTTAATCATTTTAACAAACTCTATACGATGCTCAAGTCCTTTAAATTTAATCACACTTTTTTTAGTAGTTTCTTTACTAATGCCAATTTTTTGAGCTACTAATTCAGCAGCCGCAATATTGCGTTTATTATGCTCACCAATTAGAGGAGTTTTTAAATTAGATTTATTAAAATAAATTATTTTACTTTTAGGACGATGATGTTCTATTTTACTTTTTAAATTTTCATGAGCAATTAAAATGTCGTTTTTATTTTGATGAGAAAAAATATTTTCCTTAGCATGCCAATAAGTGGCCATGGTTTTATGATAATTAGGATTATTTGGGTCGGCAGCTGATAAATGGTCTTCAAAGAAATTAGTAAATACTGAAATATAAGGGGATTGATGTAAATCTTCTAACTGGAAACTAGAAAGTTCTAGCACTACCCAGTCATTAGGTTTAATTTTATTAAAAAAGCTAAACATCGGAATACCAATATTACCACCGAAATGCACTCGTTTGCCTGCGTCTTTTAAAATTTTGTAAATTAGGCTAGAGGTAGTGCCTTTTCCTTTTGTACCAGTAACACCAATTATATTTTTAGTTGGGCAAAGATCAAAAAATAATTTCGTCGGAGAAGAAATTTTAACACCCGCCATCATTGCTTTAATAATATTTTTGTTAAATAAAGGATAACCAGCAATGCGAAAAATTACGTCGTATTGATCTAGATTTTTATCATACCCAGAACCGGTCTGCCACTTTAATTTAGAACAGTTTGTTTTTTTTATATTACAGTCATAATCACAAAGATGCTTTTGAGTACGGGCATCACAAACAGTAATATCAGCGTTGATATTTTGTTTTAATAAGAAATCAAGCAAGGCACAGTTTTCTGAGCCTAAGCCAAGGATAGCGATTTTTTTATTTTGAAGATTTTTTAAATTCATTTTTATTTAATATTTTCTGAAATAATTTTAATTAATGGTTTATCGTTATGAACGTCAACTTCAAATATGTAACTTGTTTCATAGTTGTATTTTTTATCTCCAATAGATTTTGATAAACATTTTATTTCAATTTCAACTCTATTAATTTTGTATTCGTGGCCTCTAATTTTATTTATTCCATTTTCATTAATATGACCAATTGGAAATAATTTCTTGATTTCATTTTGTGAAATTAAAGATTCGTGGTTAAATTGCGTGGGATAAATTTCATCTCCTATTTTAGTGATTGCTTTATCTATTTTAATTACCCCAGGGTAAGTTCCTTTATTAATTAAAGATACATAGAAGTACCAATTATTGTTTTTTTCTTCCAAAATTATATTAATATCAATAAAAGGTCTTCTTTTTAAAAAAAATTCTTTTCGTATATAAAATATAGATATTAAAGTTAGCAATACTAATAAAGAGTTTGCGTATGTATCAAATATACTAATTATTTTTAAAATTATTTCCATTTTATATAAAATTATAAATAGATTCTTCACTCCGCTTTGCTACGTTCAGAATGACAGAAAGGGGAAGGTTTTGCTTAAAACTTACAACTTACGACTTACAACTGGGACATCTCTTCCCAATTTTCACCCATAGAAACATCAACGGTAATTGGAATAGATAGTTTTATTACATTTTCCATTGCTTCTTTAACTATTTTAGCGACTTCATCTACAAGATTATCTTTCACTTCTATCACTAATTCATCATGTACTTGAACTAATATACTAGCACCTTTATCAAATCTGGCAAGCGCTTGGTGAACATTAATCATAGCGATTTTCATGATATCTGCGGCCGTACCTTGTAGAGGAGTATTCATAGCAATTCGTTCAGCGCCTTTTTTGATTTGAATGTTAGAAGAGTTAATTTCTGGAATTTGTCTAATACGTCCAAACAGTGTTTCTGATATTTCTGTTGCTTGCGCTTGTTTAATATTTTTATCAATCCATTTTTTGACGCCAGAGTAAGTTTTAAAATATTTATCAATAAATTCTTTAGCTTGCCATTGGGGAATGTCAGCCACTTGCGATAAACCAAAAGGACCTTGGCCATAGAGAATTCCGAAATTAATGGCTTTGGCTTCACGACGCATTTCTTTAGTCACTTTTTCTAGTTCAACCTCATGAATGGCAGCGGCAGTAGCAGTATGAATATCCTCATTATTTTTAAAAGCTTCAACCATGTTTTTATCGCCAGACATGGTGGCCGCCAAACGCAATTCAATTTGAGAATAATCAGCTGCAATTAATTTATAACCTTTACGAGCTATAAAAGCATGGCGAATTTTACGACCTTCTTCAGTACGAACCGGAATATTTTGTAAATTAGGATTAGAAGATGAAAGTCGTCCAGTAGCAGTGACACTTTGATTAAAACTGGCATGTACACGTTTGTCAGTTTCAGAGATTAATTTAGGTAAAGCTTCAATATAGGTATTTTGTAATTTAGTTAGTTCACGGTAGCGTGAAATAAAATTAATGATTTCATGTTCATGTTTTAATTTTGCCAGCTCATCAGCGCCAGTAGAATAGCCGGTCTTAGTTCGCTTAACTAAATTGGTAGGAATTTCTAACTTGGTAAATAAAATTTCTTGCAATTGTTTAGGAGAATTAATATTAAAATCTTTGCCAGCTAATTTATGAATTTTTTTAGTTAAAATATCAATTTGTTTTTGGAAAGTTTTTTGTAAGCTGGCTAAATAAGGCACATCAAGTTTAACGCCTGCTTTTTCCATATCAACTAAAACATGCAAAGTCGGTATTTCAATTTCATTGAATAATTTATCTAATTTATTTTCTTTCAGTTTTTTAGATAAAGTTTCATAAAGTTGCCAAGTGAAATCAGCATCTTCACAAGAATATAAATACAATCTTTCAACTGACACATCAGCAAATTTTATTTTATTGCGACCAGTGCCAAGTAAATCGTCTTTAGAGATTTTAGTATAATTTAAGTATTTAAAAGTAACTAGATCTAGTCCATGTTGACGATTACCTGGAGTTAATAAATATGAGGCAATCATAGTATCAAAATTCACACCTTGAACATCTAGGTTTTGAGACTGCATTACCTGAATATCAAATTTAGCATTATGGCAGATTTTGGTTATTTCTTCATCTTCAAAAATTGATTTTAAATTTTTAATAACAAAATTTATTTCCAATCCCGTTGGTAGAGACGCGCCGTGGCGCGTCTCTACAGAATCAAATAAACCTTCTTGACCGTGAGTTTTGGTTATTGAATTTTTGACCTGTATATAATATGCCTCACCTTTTTTCCAAGAAAAACTAATACCAAGTAGAGTTGCTTCTAACGGATTAAAATTAGAAGTTTCTGTATCATAGGCGAATATTTTTTGTTTTTTTAATTCAGTAAGAAATTTTTTAAACTTAGCTTCAGTATCTATTAGATTGTAATCAAAATTATTTTTAACATAATCAAATTTATTTTGTTCATCTTCGTGGGTTTTGTTGGCTGGTTGCAATTTTTTACTTAGCTCCTGTAAACGAGGAAGTAAGGACTTAAATTCCAATTCATTAAAAAGCTCTACTACAGTGTTAATATCAAAGTCACGCGCCTTAGCTTTGGCTATTTTAAAATCCATATCAACATCACATTTGATAGTAGCAAGTTTTTTACTCATGATTGCATCTTTTTTGTAGGTTTTTAATAATTCAAGAATTCTTGGTTTAATATTGTCTTTGGCTTTGGTAGAATCTAGATTTTCGTATAAATTTTCAAGATTATCAAAATTCTTAATTAATTCAATTGCGCCTTTTTCACCGATACCGCGTACGCCTGGAATATTATCAGACGGGTCACCACGTAAAGCTTTGTAATCAACAACTTGATCAGGAGTGAGTCCATCAAGACGTTTTTTAACCATCTCAGTGTCATATAGTAGGCTTTCTGACAGCCCACGACTCATGGTATAGACTTTAGTTTGTTTATTTACTAACTGCAAAGTATCCATATCACCAGTGACAATGATATTTTCAATTTTGTCATCAATTTTTTTAGAAATAGTGCCAATAAGATCATCAGCTTCAAAACCAGCTTTTTCAAAAATAGGAATATTAAAAGCAGTCGCAATATCTTTAATGCGAGGAATTTGGTCATACAATTCATCTGGTGCTTTTACTCGTTTGGCTTTGTATTCAGTGAACTCTTTATGGCGGAAGGTTTTTTCTTTTCTATCTAAAGTTAAGACAATATATTCTGGTTTAAATTCTTTAAGAGCTTTTATTAAAACGCTAGTAAAGCCATAAACAGCGTTAGTAATTTCGCCTTTACTATTTTTAATAGTAGTGGGTAAAGCATGAAAACTGCGATGAATAATCGCATTTCCATCAATAATTATTAATTTTTCTTTTGACTTGGACATACTCCTACGAATTACGAATTTAGTACTAATATACGAATAATATGTACTATTAGCTTAACATTTTGGGGTGAAAATACAAGAAATTGACAAAAAATGATTAATGTTATAATATAATATAAGCAATTATTAACTATTATATAAGCCTTTTACTAGGTTTATTTTTTTAAAAAATATGGCGGAAACAAAAACAGCTACTACTGAAGCAAAAGAAGAAAAAGCAGTAGAGGCTAAAAAAGAAGAAGAACGCATTATTCCTGAGTTAAAGTCAGGAATGACTGTTCGTGTTTATCAAAAAATTCAAGAAAAAAATACTAAAGGTGAATTAAAAGAACGTATTCAGTATTTTGAAGGTATGATTTTAGCAATGAAACATGGTAAAGAAGCAGGTGCTTCTATTACTGTACACAAAGTATCTAATGGTGTTGGTGTAGAAAAAATATTTCCTATTCATTTACCAACTATTACTAAAATAGAAATCAAAAAACAAGCTCAAGTTCGTCAAGCAAAATTAGGATTCTTAAAAGATCCAAAGAAAAAATATAAAAAGAGATTAAAGAACGTTCCCCTCACCCCAGCTAAATAAATTTAGCGGGGTAAAAAAATAAGCTGTGTTTATTTATAAACGCCGCAGTGCTGGAATTGGTAGACAGGCCAGCTTGAGGGGCTGGTGTCCGCAAGGGCGTAAGGGTTCAACTCCCTTCTGCGGCACCATTTTACGCTAAAATTGAGCGGGCTTGCCCTGCGTAGCCCTGCCTTGCCGGCAGGCAGGTTTAGCGAAGTAGGGACGCATAGCTCAGCTGGTTAGAGCACCTCGTTTACACCGAGGGGGTCCTAGGTTCGAATCCTAGTGCGTCCACATTTAAAAAACAGACCTTTTATGGTCTGTTTTTTTCTATTATTTCCGCTACTTTTTGGATAGTTTCTTTAAGCTCTCCTTCTTTATTTTCTACTTTATAATCGTAAATATCTTCGTGTTTAAGCCACTCCTTGGTGTACTCCATGCGTTCTTGAATATATTCATCAGTAATATTATCTCGTTGGCGAATGCGTTTTTCTAAGTCTTTCAAAGGAGCAATTAGAAAAATAGCGACAATTTCTGGCATTAGTTTTTTAGCAGTGATCACACCTTTATATTCAATTTTCCAGATGCCAATTTTATCAGATAAATTTTTAATTCTATTAATTTCTTCAAAAGTGACGCCATAATAATTATCATTATATTCTTGAGCATATTCAAAAAATTTATTTTGCTCTATGCCTGTTTTAAATTCATCTTTAGAAATAAAATAATAAGGATTGCCCTGGGATTCTCTAGAGCGCATGGCTCGGGTAGTGGTAGTGATGATTCGTTCAATTGGTAAAATTTTAGCCAAGCCATTAATAACAGAATCTTCGCCAACTCCAGAAGGGCCAGAAATTATAAAAATGTTGTTTTGTTTTTCAGACATAGTTATTTGATAGTTTTAAGAAATTTTTTCAACTCACTTGGCAATTCAATTTTAAATTCCTGCCATTCATCATTTAAATCTTTAAATCCTAAAGTGTAGGCATGTAAAAATATCCGACCTAAATTTAACTTTACATTTTTATCACGAGTTTTTTTTGTGCCATATAAATTATCACCGACAATTGGATGATCATAAGCAGACATGTGCACTCGAATTTGATGAGTACGACCAGTTTTTATTTTTATATTTAATAGAGTGTAATTAATAAATTTTTGCTCTACATCAAATTCAGTAATTGCTCTTTTACCCGCCTTCGTTTCGCTATGGCGAGGCAAGCCCTCTTGCTTTACTGGTAAAGCTGCCATTTTATATCCTTTAGTACTGCGAGCAATCAGAAAGTCTATCTCATCATATTCTTTTTCAGTTTGTCCATAAACTAAAGCGTAATATTTTTTTAAAGTTTCACGATCTTTAAATTGTTCTTTAATATGATTGAAAGTTGGATTATTTTTAGCAACCACCATTAGGCCAGAAGCCTCTTTATCAAGACGATGAACTATTCCTGGACGCATAGGATCTTCGCCAACTTTTTTTATAGCTGGATATTTTTTTTCTAAAGCATCCACTAGGGTTAATTCAGTAATACCTTCGCCACCATGAACAATCACGCCAGCAGGTTTATTGATTATTAAATAATCATCAGTTTCGGTAACAGTTTTGAATTTTGGGAGTTTACCCGCCTTGCTATTAGCTTGGGCGGGCTTTTTTGTTTTAATAACTTTTATTTCATCACCTTCTTGTGTTTTATAATGTGAAGTTTTTAAATCACCATTTATTAAAATTAATTCATCTTTAATCATTTTTTGTACTTGTGAACGCGACAAATCAAGCTTGCTGGCTAAATACACATCAAGGCGTTGGTTAGTTTTAGATTTTGTTACTTTTATATTTTTCATTATTTTATCATTGTTTTTAAATTATTTTGTGCTAGTAAATATAAAGCACCACCATAAATTATTACCGCCATTGCTAAAGAAGGAATTAAATTCATATCAAGGTAATATAACCCCAATCCCATTAAAAAGCAAGCAATTAGGGATTTAAAAAAGATAGTTAGATTGGGAAAAAATTTAGTGTAGTGAAGAGTAATGCCAAAAATTAAAATAGAAATTAAAATTTCAGAATAAATTGTTACTGCGGCTGCACCAAAATAGGAATATTTAGGAATGAAAATTAAATAGCCAGCTAGAGTTGTTACTGCGACTAGTAGATAAGCCCAGATAGTTTGTTTTTGTTTTTCAATTGCTAAAATTACATGGGAAAAAATAGTACCTAAATAAATAGCCCCAGCAGCAATAATTAATAATTGTAGAATTTTACCAGAAGCTAAAAATTCAGAACCAGCTACTAAAGACATTAATGGGGTCGCTACAAATTGAGCGCCAATGACTAAAGGTAGAGCAATAATTGCCATGACGTCAAAAGAGTTTTGAATAATTTTATGGAAAGATTGTTTATCATTTTTTTGTAAAGCTTTGGTTAACTGGGGCAACATTAAGCCAGCCAAAACAAAGGGCATCATAATTAAAACATCAATCACCCGATAAGCGGCGCCATATAGACCAACATCAGTGGCTGGTTTAATTAAGGATAAAATTAAAGTATCAGATTTTAAATAAATCATGTTTAAAGAAATAGTAATAGCGATCGGCCAGGAAAGAGAGAAAATTTGTTGCCAGATTATTTTATCAAAAGCCAGTCTTAACTTAAAATAAGATAAAGCTAATAAATAATTAATTAAAAAAGCAGTTACTGAAGCAATGGTGGTGGCAATGACAATTCCTTGTAGACCAGTATTATAATAAACAGCAATGAAAATTCCTAAAACTAAAATTGCCCGACTGCCGACTTCAGCTAAAGAAGCTTTAGCCATTAATAAATGTTTTTGGTAAAAGCCAATTAGAATTTGATTTAAAGTTATGAATAAAAAAGAAATGACCGCAATAAAAACGCCGATTTTTACAGCCAATGCATAAGGTAGAAATAAAACGATAATAGGTGCAGGAACAAGGAAAATCAAAGCAGTTACTAAACGAAAGGTAAATAAGTTATTGATTATTTTATTTTCGTTATTAGGATGTTTTGCTAGTAATTGACCTGTCACTAAAGTCAGTCCCATGTCAGCTAGCAGACCGAAAAAGTGTAGATAAGCAATAATGGTAGTATATTGTCCAAAGCCAAGTGTGCCTAGATAGCGGGTCATTATGGCCACAGCTACCAAACCCAAAGCAGTCGCTATGATTTTAGCGATAAAATTGATTGATGTATTGTAGAAAATCTTACGAAACATAATTGTTATGCTAATCCACGAATAATATGCGAATCTGCTAATTGCTAATAATTAATATCAGATACTCTAATCGTATTGTCTTTCCTACCCCTTGTCAACTAGATATGTTATAATAAATTTAAGATTCCCACAAATTTATATATTTTAAATAACTAACTAATAACTAGTTTAACAAATAACTAGTTTAACTAATTTTATGTTTAGTAAAAAATTATTATCATTTCTAATTTTAAGCGTTTTCGCTTTTAGTTTAATGGCAGGAATTACTGTTTCTGCACAAACAGGATTACAGAATCTTAAAACAGGATTAAATAATGTAGCAAATAATACGGTAGGTAATACCGGTGACTTATCAAGTATAGATAAAGTAGTAACTACTGGAGTAAACGCAGTTTTAGGTTTATTAGGAATCATCTTTTTAGTAATTATTATCTATGCTGGATTTTTATGGATGACTGCTGGAGGCAATGAAGACGCGGTTGGTAAATCCAAAAAATTATTAATGAATAGCATTATTGGGTTAGTAATTATTCTAGGCGCTTATGCTATTAGTCAATTTGTAATCAGTGCGTTAGTTGCATAATATTTAAATTATATAAATATAGCCCCGAGTAATTCGGGGCTGTTTTTTTATTTCTACGAATTACAAATTAAATACAAATATACAAATTGGATTTTTATATTAATTTAACATTTGACAATAAAAGTGATAGAGTAAAGAATAATAATATGGAAATATTTGTTTTATTATTTACAATTTTGTACGCAATTTTAGCGTGGCGAAAGTTAGATTTAGCTACGGCTTTTTTAATTGTGGCTTTACCAGTTTATCAGATTAGATTTAATATTGGATTTTTGCCAGTGACATTATTGGAAATAATGATTTTGGTTTTATTTACAGTTTGGCTGATTCAAAGTTTGAAAAATAAAGAGATTCCGTTATTCCATTATTTGTTATTCCTGCCAGTCTCGTCGAGCCTAGGCGGACGAAGGCAGGAATTTAAACATAACATAAGGCATTATCCATTTTGGAAAGAAATTATGGCAATTTTAGTAATTGCATTTATTGCCATGTTAGTGGCTGGTTC